>Ga0335077_10009025_pt1 | contig 12366 bp, 18 predicted proteins | sample Lox_Sample_31_FD_207151 | JGI IMG/M metagenome (GOLD analysis project Ga0335077, IMG submission 207151) | Soil microbial communities from Loxahatchee National Wildlife Refuge, Florida, United States - Lox_Sample_3.1 | ecosystem: Environmental > Terrestrial > Soil > Wetlands | place: USA...
TATCGAGAAGCCAAGCTGTCGGGCCTCCGCGCCGCCTACTCCGAGTTCGACATGGACGAGTTCTTCAACCGCATCGCGATGGGCAGTAAGGTGCAGGATGCGTACCAAGAGGTCTTTGGCAAGTCAGTGCCGCACACCTTCTACCAGTTGCTCCGCGAGGACAAGGACTTCGAGGACCGGTACGAGACTGCGCAGAAAACCAAGGGCCTGCTCGAGGTCGAGCGCATCCTCGAGATCGTCGACGACAAGACCGACGACACGCTCCCCGGTCCCAAGGGCGGCACGGTGCCTAACATGGCTGCCGTCGCCCGCGCCCGCGAGCAGTGGAACGCGCGTAAGTGGATAGCGCAGGTCGGCAACCGCCGCTTCTACGGCGACAAACAGGCCGAGACGCAGGTCAACGTGCAAGTCAACCTTGCAGAGAAGCTCGAGTCGGCGCGTGCCCGCGCCAAGAATCGAGGCACAGTTCCCATGCCCCGCCAGGTTGTTGACGCGGCATTCCGAGAGGTTCCGGAAGTGAACCTGGACGAAAAGCCCATAGACACAACTTGGCTCGAGGAGAAGTAAATGAAGACTTTTTTCGCGGTGCTCGGAATAATTCTCTTGGGGATGGTTACTACGGCGGGGGCCATCTGGTACACGATCCCGACGGTCAAAGTCCCGTATCAGAAGTCGCAGGACATCACGGCCATCCGCGCGATGCTCTCGCCCGACTCGCTGCCCGCCTACGACACGCTCGAGGAAGCCGCGATGCAGGCAGCCTTGCGCCTCTATCGCTGCTCGCATGCCTATGAGTGCGGCGCTCCGATAGGCCGGCGCCCCGACGGTAAGTTCGTCGTGGGCCCCGCCAGCTCGAATTACGCCGGGGACAACACGGGAATCGGGCATAGCGTGCCGGAAGGCTGGACACTCGCCGCCGATATTCACACGCATCCCTGCTTGCCGGATAGCCACGCGCCGAACTACTTCAGCCCCGAGGACTACAGCGACAACCTTTCGAGGAAGATTCCCGGCTTCATGGTCAATCTCTGCGACGGTAAGATCCATGAGTATATCCCGGGCGTCACGCCTATCGATGAGCTGGTGGAGTCCGTAGGCATCTACACTACGCAGGGCAAGATCATCGGCACCATTCCTGTCGACGGCAAGAGCCAAGAGCCTGACACGGGATTCTGATGGCCGCAGCGCTCAAAGCAGGCGATCTCTCGCGCGCCCGCCGGGCGCAGCAGGGCGTCGTCACGCAAGCCGAGTTCGAGGTCGGGCTGTCGGACGACATGGTCCGCTTCTACGACGACCCGGTCGGCTTCGTCTACTATGCCTACGACTGGGGCAACGGCGAGCTGGCCGACCACGAAGGGCCGGATCAGTGGCAGATCGACTTCCTCAACGACATAGCGGCGAAGCTCAGGGCCGACCCCGACTGCAACATTCGCGAGGCAACAGCTAGTGGACACGGAATCGGAAAGACAGCAGCAACGGCTTGGCTTGTGCACTGGGCAATGTCAACGCGCCCTCACCTCTCAGGGGTCGTCACTGCCAATACTATGTCACAGCTGTCAACTAAGACGTGGCGTGAGTTGGCCCTCTGGTATAAGCGGGCCATCAATTCGCACTGGTTCAAGTGGAGCGCTACCAAGTTCTGGCACGTCGAGCACCCCGAGACTTGGTTCGTCTCCGCCGAGCCAAACACTGAGCACAACTCCGAAGCCTTCGCCGGACGACACGCCCGGTACAAGCTGATCATATTCGATGAGGCCTCCGCCATCCCCGACAAGATCTGGGAAGTGACGGAAGGAGCCATGACCGACCCGCGCTCGATCTGGTGCGTATTCGGCAACCCAACCAAAAACACCGGCCGCTTCAAGGATTGCTTCGAGCATGACAAGCGCTGGACGACGCGGCACATCGACAGCCGCACCGCGCGCATGACCAACAAAGCCGAGTTGGAGGAGTGGATAAAAGCCTATGGCATCGATTCCGACTTCGTCCGGGTCCGAATCCTGGGACTATTTCCGCGATTCGGCGCCATGCAGTTCATTTCGACTGACTCAGTGGATCGCGCCATGCTCACTGAAGTTCCCTTTGAAGCCTACTGCATGGTGCCTATCGTGCTTGGCGTGGACGTCGCACGTTATGGCGACGACAAGTCCTGCATTGCCGTTCGCCAAGGCCGTAAGCTTCACGAGGTCCGTAAGTTCCGCGAACTCAATACGATGCAACTTGCCGCCCAAATCATCGTCTGCATGAAGGACTGGGGCGGCGCGGCGGCGGTCTTCGTCGACGGCGTCGGGGTCGGCGCCGGGGTGGTCGATCGGCTCCAGATGATGGGGCACGCCGTCATCGAGGTGAACGGTGGCGAGACGGCCTTCGAGGAGATCCGGTTCTACAACAAGACCGCCGAAATGTGGTATCGGATGCGGGAGTGGCTCCGCGGGGCGGACCTCCCCAGCAAAGACAGTGAGTTACGTCTCGCTCTGATCGGGCGGGAGTACTACCACGACGACAAAGAGCGTATACGCCTCGAACGTAAGCGCGACATGAAGAAGCGTGGCCTAGCCTCCCCCGATGAGGCCGACGCGCTGGCCCACACCTTCGCAGAGGAGCTCGGAGACTTGATACGCAATAGCTTCGAGCCGAAAGAAGACGATTCAGTCGAACCGGAGGCAGCATGATGGGAGTTACGCCCCTCGGGGAATTTATCGCCGAGTATCAGAAGCCTTACGTCCAGACGATCCAGGCGTGGGACATCAAAACTGCGGCGGCTGCCGCCGCCGCTGCAGCCAAGGCTCAGGGCATGAAGCTCATGGCGGTCTACACGCTTGAGGAATACCACAAGCTGAAGGGCACGAAATGAACAAGAGAGAATACCTACGGGCTTGGCGGGCAGCCAATCCCGATTTAGTGAAAGCGATTCAACGTGCTTCCGATAAAAAGAGACAATACACTGCTCGCAGGCGCGCGCAATGTCTAGCCGCCGGAGCACGCTACCGCAAAAAGCATCCAACTGTATTCGTACAGCAAGTGGCCCTTCGGCGTGCGCGAAAACGAGCTAATGCGTGCGCTTGCTGCGCCCCGATAAGCTTCAAGTTTATCTACCTACAAGCGAGAAGTCTTAAAATGGAGGTTGATCACGTGCAGCCTCTTTCCCGCGGCGGTCAGCATTGTCTTCGCAACTTGCAGCTTTTGGAGCCGCATGCAAACCGAACGAAGTCGGCTAAATGGGAGGCGATCCAAAATGGAAAAAACTAGGTGGTTCGTCGGAGAGAAAGGGAAAGATCCGATACGGGATTTTAATTCGCCCCAGGAAGGAGAAAGTTTCGAGGAAAAAGCCAAAGCGGTAGAATTTTGGCTGGCAAAACAAATAGGTGGCGATCTCGCCAAAGTGTATCCGAACCGCGACTGGACGGTCGACGTCGACAGCCGCAACCAGTCCATCGTCATTTCCTGCCCCACGCTGTCCTCGCGCATGGGCTACCGCATCAACATGCGGCGCGACACGATCGCGGAGCTTCTGCCCCGCTGCCGGCGCGCTGCTGGCGAGATCCTCGAGCGCTACAACGTGACTCGTGGCCGCATCGTCGATCCGCTGACTTTGGAGGCGTTCCCGCGCGATGCGCGTGGCGACGTCAAGAACGAACAGGCGACCAGCGATACGGTCGAGAAGTGGAATCATGCCTGAGCCAACACGCAGCGGCCAAGACATCAACGAGACCCGCGGCAGCATGATGGCCGGGGATCCGAACAACGGATACTCGCGCACTCCCGCGGATCTCCCGCCGGGCATGAACCCCGCTGCGAGCGGCAACACCCGTCCGCCGACCAACGGCGTGGGCGGCGCGCCCCCGGTGCCAGACAATGCCGATGTCGGCGGCGGCGAGTCTTCTAGCTCTTCGCATCGGGCGTCCGACTCGTGGTGCATCGAGAAGGCGAACGCTTTCTACCGTGCGGGCCGCAACTACCTCGACGCCAACATTACTCTCGGTTGGGAGCGCAACCTCTATCATTTCCGGGGTGAGCACGGACCGACATCGCCGTACGTACGGCGCGACTGGAAGCGATCCCACACCTTCCGGCCGAAGACCCGAGCCAACCTCAAGGCGCAGGAAGCGGCGCATGCCGCGGCCGCCTTCGCAACTCAGGACTACCTCGACTGCAAGGCCGTAGATCCGACCAACGAGAAGGAGGTCATTGCGGCTGCCATCGGCAAGGCGCTGCTGCAGATGCGTCTCGAGCTGGTGCCGTGGAACTGGTTCGTCACGGCCCAAGGCGCTTTCCAAGACACCAAGACCTATGGCATCGCGGCTTCGCACATCTGCTGGCGCTTCAAGCAAATCGAGGAGATCGTCCCGGCATTTGATGAGGAAGGCCGCCCGATCATGTCGGACGATGGCATGACACCGATGGGCATGGCGAAGAAGAAGACCGTCTATGACATGCCATGCGTTGACGACATCCCGCCCGAGTGTCTGCTTTTCGAGCCGACCTGCGATTGGCGCAATCCCGCGCAGACGGCGAACTGGATGGTCTACCTCATCGGCATGACTGCTGGTCATGCGATGGAGATGATGGAGGAGAACGACCCCAAGACAGGGATGCCTGTCTGGCGCAGGTATTCACTCGCGCAAGTGCTGACGGCATCGCGCGGGCTGATCGACGATCGCACCCGGCGCGCCCGAGAAGGCCGCCACCGCATCGATCCGATCACTGATCCAGCTGCCGCATCCGCCACCATGGTCTGGGCGCATTTCAACATCGCCCGCGTGCGCGGCGTCGACATCGGCTGGTTCACTCTCGGCACCGATCTCGTACTCACCGATCCCGCGCCGCTGACGGAATGGTATCCGCACCTGCGCCCGGGCGAGCGGCCTTTCGTCATTGGCTACTCGGTGATCGAGTCGCACCGCAACTACCCCGACGGCGACGTGGCGCAGATGGCGCCGCTGCAGGAGGAGATCAACTCCGTCGCCAACCAGCGTCTCGACAACGTGAAGCTGGTGCTCAACAAACGATACTTCATCCGCCGTGGCTCCCAGATGGACCTTGAGGCGCTAATGCGCAACGTCCCGGGCGGCGGCGTGATGACCAATGACCCCGAGAAGGACGTCCAAGTCGTAAATACGCCAGATGTCACTTCGTCTGCCTATCAGGAACAAGACCGTCTAGCTCAGGACTTGGATGATCTGGTAGGGGGCTTCGGACAAGCGAGCATCGCTGCAGGCGGTAAACAAATGGACCGTGCAGGCAGCATGGACGTCCTTCAAGGGGCCGCGGGCGCGGTACAGGACTACGGCATAAAGATCTTCTTCGAGACGTGGATGCAGCCGGTGCTCCGGCAGCTCATGCGCCTCGAGCAGATGTACGAGACCGACCCGGTGCTGCTCGCGGTCGCCGCGAAGCAGTCAGTGCTCTGGTCGAAGTACGGCCAAGACCAAGTCACTGACGAGGCTTTGCAGCAGAACATGACTGTCTCGATCAACGTCGGCGTCGGCAACACCGACCCGGTGAAGCGCGTCCAGAAGCTCACCTTCGGCGTGCAACAGGTCATCATGCTTCCCGACATGCAGCGACGCGTGAAGAGCATGGAGCTGGCGGACGAGATCTTCGGCGCGCTCGGCTACAAGGACGCGAGCCGCTTCTTCATGGACGACACGGAGCTCAAGCAGCACATGCAGACTTCACCCCCGCCGCCGCCTCCGCCTGAGGTCCAGCTCAAGCAGCAGGAACTCGCGATGAAGAAGGACGAGAACGACAAGCGCGATGCACGCGAGCGGGCTCGCGACGGCATGGATCATGAATGGCGCATGAAGCAACTCGGCAACACGCTCGAGTTGGGCCACTCGAAGGCCATGTCGCAGGAAGAGATCGCGAAGATGAAGGACAAGACCATTCGCGACATCGGCGCCGCGAAAGAAGGCAACCGGCTGGCAGAGGTGAACATCAAGCGGGCTGACGCCGCGCATGACCGCCTCGATAAGAAGCTGAACCCTCCCAAGCCACCCCCGGGCAAGGGACCGCCGAAGTGATAGTTCAGTCTCAATCCCAGACGTAACCGCTGGATAGACATCCGAGCATAGGAGTAAATCGCACCATGGCAGACCACGACTTAAGGAATCCGACCACCGGCGAGACGGCGCAGGAAAGCGTCGACCGGATGGCTGGCAGTGGCAAGCAGTCGACCGACGGCGGCGCCAAAGGCCCGACGCTAACCCCGACGGCCAAGCCTCCGGGCCCGAGCACTCATCCGAGCGCCCCGGGCGGACGCAACTACGGCTCGCCAATCGAACCCACCATCCTTCACTGAGGTATACATGGGCGTTTTCAGCAATCTGCCTCCTGGCTCCACGATGCTCCCCACAGCCCCGCGTCCCGCGGCTGGTGGCAGCGTCATGGGCCCGACTCCGACAGGCCCCGCCAACCCGGCGCCTCCGGGCGTCCCGATGGGCGGTGCAGCCCGGCCAGCCGTGGCCGCTGGTGGCGGGTCGAACATTCATCCGGCGGCTCGCAGCGTAATGGGCGGCGGAGCCCAGGTGCGGCCCTACAACGCGCCGATTCGCGGCCGTCTCTAATGGCCTACGGCGAGCAGCAGTCAGGGATTCCTGGTTCGCGGCGCCTCCCCGTCGCCGGCGCACCGGGTAACGTCTACGCGGCCAACCAGCGGATGCACCCGGCTGCCGCGGCAGCCCAGAAACAGGGCGGTCGTCCGATGATCCCCGGCATGGGAGGCAAGAAGTGAAGGTCAGTATACCGAAGGCCCCGAAGATGAAGATGCCCACCATGGGCCACATCCCGCGGCCGCCTAAGCCAATGAAAGTCCACCCTGCGGCGCAGATGCATGTCCGGCTGCCTCAGGGCGAGGTCGACACTCGAGCCGGCGATCCGGGCGTCACAGCGCCGGGCATTGGGAGGTTCTGATGCCAGTCAAGAGTCAGGCCCAGCGGCGCTTCATGTACGCCACCGCGGCAGGGAAGACGGACGCCCCGCCTTCCGTCGGCAAGGAATTTATTGAGGCAAGTCATGGACTTAAGGGCTTGCCTGAGCACGTCAGCAAGCACAAGGGCTTCACCGACTCGATGAAGAGCCACGGCGTGGCAGCTGGGCCGAACAAGCGGCACCCGTCGACCCAGCATTACGGAATGGGACCGGACGGCAACAAGTTCAGGAAACGCTAATGGGCAAGCAACACTGGATTTCGAAAGCCATACAGCACCCCGGGGCGCTGCACAAAGACTTGGGCGTTCCGCAGGGAGAGAAGATTCCCGCGGGCAAGCTCGCCAAGGCAGCCGCCAAGGGCGGCACTGTCGGACGCCGCGCGCGTCTGGCGCAGACCCTGAAGGGTATGCATAAATAGTTGATTTCTCTCGAAAAACCAGGAGGGACTACCGTATGGCGTCCAATCGAGAAGCAGGAGTCGAATTCGTAGACGAGCGGGAGCGGGAGCTTTTCGGAGCTGCCGTGCTGGCGGAGGACGTCCGTACGTTCCTCCGATCTCACGTGGGGCGCTACCTGCACCACCGCGCCAAGCTCGAGATCGAGCAGGCGCAGGTCGACGCACTGACCGTCGATCCTGACGGATGGAGCTGGCTGCGATCCCGCGCCAAGCTGAGAAAGATCCGGCAGCGCGCCGACGTCGCGCGCGCCTTCATCAACTGGCTGAGCGAGGCAATTATCGACGGCGACAACGCTGCATCACAACTTGAGGAGTACCGCAAATGACTACCGAAATCGGCGTCACCGCACAGAATCCGCAGCCCGCTGTTGACCCAAAAGCCGCTGCCCCGAAGACTCCGGGGCGTGATCCGCGACTGACTGCGCGCGACGAGCTTCTGGCTCGCATGGACGCGCAGGTTGAAGCGAAGCGCGCGAAGGAGCAGGAAGAGTTCCTCGCCTCGAGCGACGTGGATCCCGCAGCTTGGCTGTTGCATCAGAAGATGACCGCCGAGGCGCGCGGCGCAGAAGCGCCGGTGATTGAGACGACTCCGGAACCGGAGCCGCAGATTGAAGAGCCTGCCCCGCGGGCGCCGGTCGTCAAGCCGGCGGAGCGGGTCAGCAACAAAGGCGATGACGCTCTCGGCCAATGGGTGGTTCGAGTTGACGGCAAGCCGATGTTCAAGACACGAGTGGACGGACAAGAGAGATTGATCCCTCTCGAGGTCGCCCACCGGGAGATGCAGAAGATTGGCGCTGGCGATGAACGTCTCCGTCAAGCCTCTGCTCTCCAGAAGCAGCTCGACGCGAGGGCTGAGCAGCTCCGGAGAACCGAAGCAGAGCTCGCCGCCCGGGCACGATCCACCGCCCAAGTGGCGCCGATCGATGACCGAGCCTTGGATACCAAGGCTGTCGAGCTGGTCCGAAGCCTCGTAACTGAGTCTGAGGACAAGGCAGCTGCGAAGCTGGCTGAGGTGTTGAAGACGGTACGGCAAGCCCCTGTGGCCCCGATCGACGTCGACGCCATCACCAGACAGGCTGCTGAAGTAGCGGAGCGAAAGCTCGTCGAACGCGAGACGAATCGGGCGTTGAAGGAGGGCTTCGAAGCCTTCCAGACCAACTACCGTGATATCGCTAGCGACCCCGAGTTGTTTGCACTCGCTGACCGCAGGACCGATGCGATAGCCGCGGAGCATCCCGAGTGGAGTCCAGGCAAGGTCATGGAGGAAGCTGGGAAGCAGACTCGAGAGTGGTTGAGAAGCATCGGAGTTCCGACAGCCCAACCGCAGGGTCAGCCGCCCAGTAATCGTCAGCAACGCAAAGAGGGTCTACGTCCCTTACCGACGCCGCAGATAGCGCGCCCGGTAGCGACCGAAGGCGAGAAGCCGCAGACCGCCGCCGATGTGGTGGCAGAGATGCGCAAAGCCCGAGGTCAGTTTACGTAGGCTCGGAGGACTAACAATGTCAGGTCAGGTATGGTCAACAAACGCGCTCGGCGGATACATGTTCGCCGCGAACCTGTCGCGCAAGCTCCGTACGGCTCTTCAGCCGATGGTTCGCTTCCGTCAGTTTTGTGACGCGAAAGAGGCCTTTGGCCTCGGAATCGGTGACACCTTCCACTGGAACATCTACAGTGATGTGCAGCAGGCTGGTGGCGCTCTTGTAGAAAACCAGACGATGCCGGAAACCAACTTCACGATCAGCCAGTCTTCGGCCGTGATCACGGAGTATGGTAACAGCGTCCCGTTCACCAAGAAGCTGGACGATCTGTCTGAGCACCCGGTGACGGAAATCATCGAGAAGGTGTTGAAGAACGATGCGCGTAAGGTGCTCGACACTGCCGCGTACAACCAGTTCAATGCGACCCCGCTTCGGGTGTGGTCGAGCGCGACTGGCACGTTCACCGTGAACACCAACGGCACTGTCAGTGGCACCGCCACTTACGTGCTGGACAACACCACGGTCAAGGCGATCGCGGACTACATGGCAGAGGCGAACATCCCGTCCTTCGACGGCGTGAACTACATTGCCATCTTCCGCCCGACGCCGCTTCGTCCTTTCAAGAACAATCTTGAAGGCATCAACCAGTACACGCCTGAGGGCTGGCACGTCATCATGAACGGCGAGAAGGGCCGTTATGAGGGCATCCGGTTCGTCGAGCAGACCAACGTACCGGTGCTGTTCAGCTCCCCGCACGTCAGCAACTGGGACCGTGGATTCTTCTTCGGTTCGGATACAGTTGCAGAAGTGTTCGCGATTCCTGAGGAAATCCGCGGCAAGATCCCGACTGACTTCGGACGTTCGCGCGGTATCGCGTGGTACGCCGAGTTGGCCTTCGGCATCGCGCACACGGAAGTCCCGGGCGCGCGCATTCTGTGCTGGGACAGCCAGGCGTAAGAGAGGTAAACACACATGGCTAAGGCAAAAGGCACTGAAATCCTGCACGCTTCTGGTTCGGCTCGGTCGGACACCGCGGGGCAGGGAATCGTCGGCAGCAAGGGCGACACCAATAGCGAGCGCAACAAGCCCGCGATTGGCGGAGGCTCGGGAGCTAACGAGGCTGGCGCTGGTGGGCAGGAAACGCTGAACTACGGTGGCGGATATTTCGTCACTGAGACAGCGGGTCTTGTCGATGGCGTCAACAAGCGTGAAGCTCTCAGCATCGATGACGCTGAGCCGGAGTACGACTACACTGTTGACTCATTCACTGGCAATGCGCCTGAGCGCAAGGTCGGGCGGGTGAACAACCAGAACGTGTCGGGCAAGGGCAAGAAGTTCACGATCGGCGAGTTCTAATCAGGGACGGGGGCCGGCAGCGATGCCGGCTCCCAACCTCTGAAGGAGACGAGAAATGTCGATGCGTATTCCGCGCACAGACTACGAGATGGATCGCCCATCACCGGGCGTGACCGAGGAAGAGTTTCACAAGCGCAAGGATCTCCGCGAAGGTATCAACGGTTGCGACCGCTTTGACTCGCGCTTTGAGAACACCGAGCGCACACAGGTTCTGGCTCCCCGCGGCGATAAGCGCGGGCGGCCAATGCCGCGCGATGCGAAGTTCCGTCAGGCCGACAACCACGGCGAGTGGGGCCCGGACGTGTTCCGCGAGCGGTATGAGGGCGGCATGGACGGCCCGGACAGCAAAGAGCTGTTTCGCGGCTACGGTCTCCCCACACGTGCTGATTTGTCGAGCAACGCGAACCCACAGTTCGGTGGTGCTGGCAGCGGCATGAGCGCTGCTGAGGACAATCCGCAGGCGCAGGGCGTCGGCAGCAAGACACCGTAAGGAGGCTCCGTGGCTCAGGGCGCGCGGCCGACATTGAAGCTGAAGCGGCCGGAGCCGGTCGTGGAGGCGCCGAAAGACGTCCCGGTGTACGACCCGGACAAAGCTTGCGCTATGGTCGGCGGTGTCGGCATGGTGCAGGGCAAGAATGTCTTCGATCCGGGCAGCAAGCGATTCCTTCGAGAGGCCCCCAAGGAGGCGTGGTACTTCCTGACTCCCGAGCAGGAGCAGAACTACAAGCGCCAGATGGCCAAGCAGCGGCAACTGTTCTCGAGGAACTTGCCGCAGGTTGCGCCGCCCGCGGTCCCGAACAAAGTCATTCAGATCGCCAAAGAGAACGCGCAGGCCGCTGCCGCTGAGGCGCTGGCGGAGTAACCATGGCGCTCACCCCGGTCCAACCGAAAACCTTCGTCACGCTCGTGCAGGATCTCTTCCGTGAGGTCGGCGCGGCCGGCGTGGCCCCCACAACCACGGTCAACCAGACCGGCGAGGCGCTGCGCCTCGTCAACTACATCCACGATGCCGAGCTTGAGATTCAGGACATGTGGGTCGATTGGAAGTGGCTACGCGGGACACTGACGTTCTATACCGGCGCTAGCAACCAGACCGGCATCTTCACGACTCAGGGCGGCGCAGTGAGCGCGTACCCGACGGACGTCGCGGAGTGGGACTGGAAGAGCTTCTTCATCTATCCGGTCGGCTCGACGTCGCCGCAGCCGTTGAAAACGGACGAGTGGCAGAATGTGCGCAACCAAGTCTTCAACACCACGAGCTACACTCAGCCGTGGCGTGTCATTGTCATGCCGGACAACACCTTCCGGTTCGACAACATCCCCGACCAGAGCTACCAGTGTTACTGCGAGTACCGCAAGGTGCCGTACGACCTCAAGAACGACACCGATGTGTCCAACATTCCTGCGCGGTTTGCTAACCGCTTGATTGTCGAGTGGGCGCGCATGAAGTATGGATTGTTCGAGAGCGCGGCCGAGCAGACTGCTGCGGCCAAGCTCCACATCTACGGCACGCTCGACGACGCAGGGATCCCGACCAACAACGGTCTCCTTGCGGCGCTCGAGAATGATCAGCTCCCGAACCGCAAAGACAGCCGCAGGCAGCAAGGCAACAACATCGTCATCTCCGCCGGTGGCGGCTACGACTACGACTGGGGTGGGCCCAATGATGGCTGGCATGGTGGGTGGTAAATGGATCTCGCAAAGATCTATGTCGGCTGTCCGTGCAAGCGCTGCGGTTGGCAGGAAAAATGGAAGTCTAATCACGGTTGCGTAGAGTGCACTCGCACTAGACAGCGTACGCCTGAGCAGCGAGCGCGAACTCGTGCTTGGTATGCCGCCAACAAAGAGCGGCACAAAGAGATGCGTGATGCTTGGCGCACTGAACATCGTGATGACGTTCGAGCGTGGAATTCCCGATATCGTCGCGTCCATTTAGGTAAGTATTGCGCGTTGATACGCGCCTATAATCTTCGTAAACAGCAAGCAATGCCTGCTTGGGCGGATCGCGGCACCATCCAGAAATTTTATGAAAATCGTCCTGAAGGGATGCATGTTGATCATATCGTTCCGCTAAAAGGGAAATTAGTCAGCGGGCTGCACGTTGAAAACAACTTGCAGTACCTTCCTGGGGTTGAAAACAACAGG
>Ga0335077_10009029_pt1 | contig 12364 bp, 11 predicted proteins | sample Lox_Sample_31_FD_207151 | JGI IMG/M metagenome (GOLD analysis project Ga0335077, IMG submission 207151) | Soil microbial communities from Loxahatchee National Wildlife Refuge, Florida, United States - Lox_Sample_3.1 | ecosystem: Environmental > Terrestrial > Soil > Wetlands | place: USA...
CTAAGGGGCCAACCGACCTTCGTGGAGTCTTGTTGGAGCAACTCCAGACTGTGCACAACAAGAAAGACTGGTTTGTGCCGATCAACGTGGCCGTGGACGGCGTAACGGCAGATCAGGCCAACTGGACGGATGGGAAAGGAAACCATTCCGTCGGCCAATTGACGTATCACATTCTGTTTTGGAACCGCAGAGCCCTAGCGGACTTCAAGGGAGAGAATCCGGGAAAGTTCAGCGGCAATAATGAAGAGACGTTCAATAACTTCGACGCCAAGCAATGGGCGGCAACTGTCAAAGAACTGGACCAAGTGATGACTGATTTTGAGAAGGCGGTGCAATCCGCGGATGAGGGCACATTACAGAAGAATGCTTCCCTTGTTGCCCATGTCGGGGCGCACACAGCCTACCACCTGGGCCAGATTCTTTATGTGCGAAGAGAGCAAGGCTCGTGGAATCCGGAGAACGGAGTCAAATGAATGAAGAAGTAAGAAGGCATATGTAAGAATCTAGGAGCGAGCTCTCCTCAGAATCGTTCCGCTTGAGTACTTCTCAACTGCATCCCAGGCGTGCACGCGTGGCCACCAGCGGCTAACGTTCCGGCAATACGGTTCATAATCTGCGCCAAATTTCTTACGTAACGTTGGCTCCTCATACAAGACAACGAAGAGATGTACGCCGACAGCGACTACCATCACGGCCGCAATCAAAGCAAGATTGGCATGGCCGAAGACAATCCAGAGGCTAATCCACCCCACGGCAAAGCCAAGATACATCGGGTTGCGCACGTACCGATAAAAGCCGACCACAACCAATCGCTGAGGAGGAGCCATCGGGGCAGGAGTACCGTGTCCCGTCCAGCCAAAATCCCACACACAACGTAGAGCTACTGCGAACCCGAGCACGGACGGCAACACGGCCAGGCTGCGCCAGCGACTTACCCCTTCCATTTGTACGTTGAAACCCAGCCATCGTGGCAAAAGCCAGAACCACAGAGCAAAGAAAGCTGTCCCGACCACGAGGGAAGCGAGAGCGGTTAGCCATGAACTGTGCTCTAGTCTTCCCGTCGGATTCTGAAATTGCCTCGTTGCCATAGAGCGCCTCCTCTCACGATGCTCCCTGTACAGTCTTACGAGAAATGAAGCCGAAGGTTACAAGATTGAAAAGTTTTCTGACCCTGAGAGTATGCGGGAGGCTATTTATTTTGAGAGGCGGGATTCGTGAGCGGCGATTTCAGCTTCGTGCTGCAAGGTGAGACCGATGTCATCGAGTCCCTGCAGCAAACATTGTCGCGAGAATTCGTCGAGAACAAATGTGGCAGAGAATCCGTGCTCATCATGGAGGTTGCATTGCCCAAGATCGATGGTGAGCTCGTATTTAGGAATTTCTTCGGCATGGTGAGCGATCTCGGCCACCTCTTCTTCCTTCAAGACGACCGTGAGAACGCCGTTTTTCACGCAGTTGTTCGCGAAGATGTCGGCGAATGAAGGTGCGACCACTGCGCGAAAGCCGAAGTCAGCGATGGCCCATACTGCGTGTTCGCGGGACGACCCGCAACCAAAATTCTTGCCTGATACGAGGATGCTCGCGCCTGCATAGCGCGGCTGGTTGAGCGTAAATGAGGGATCGGGGCGGCCATCTTTCGTTCGCCAATCGTAAAACAGAAATTCGCCGAATCCGGTTCGCTCGATGCGCTTCAAAAACTGCTTGGGAATGATCTGGTCGGTGTCGATGTTGGCGCGGTAAAGCGGCGCGACGCGGCCTTTATGAACACGAAATGGTTGCATTGACTTATCTCAGCGAAACTGCCACTTGCGAATGTCGGTGAAATGACCAGCGATGGCAGCGGCAGCGGCCATCATGGGACTTACCAAGTGCGTGCGTCCGCCGCGCCCCTGACGCCCTTCAAAATTGCGATTGCTGGTCGAAGCGCAGCGTTCCCCGGGTTGCAGGATATCGGGATTCATGCCCAGACACATGGAGCAGCCGGATTCGCGCCATTCGAAACCTGCTTCCTCAAAAATTCGGTGTAAGCCCTCCTGCTCAGCTGCGCGTTTGATAGCTTGTGAACCGGGTACAACCATAGCGCGGACCTTTGGAGCTACGCGATAGCCCTTTGCGACCCGGGCGGCAGCGCGCAGGTCTTCCAGACGGGAGTTCGTGCAAGAGCCGATGAAAACCCGATCAAGCGAAATACTCTGAATAGCCGTTCCCGGTTGTAGTCCCATGTATTCCAACATGCGCGACGTCATCTGGGCTTCAGTTTTTGCATCATCGCAGCTGGGCACGTGTCCCGTCACCGGGACTACCATGCCTGGGTTTGTTCCCCACGTAACAAGCGGCGCGAGTTGGGAGGCATCGATCTGAATCACCGAATCGTAGTGGGCGCCAGAGTCCGAGCTAAGAGTTCGCCATCGAGCAACGGCTTTATCCCACTCTTGGCCTCGCGAAGCGAAGCGGCGGCCATTCAGGTACTCGAAAGTAGTTTCGTCTGGTGCGATCATCGCAGCGCGGGCGCCGGCTTCGATGCTCATGTTGCACAGCGTCATCCGCCCTTCCATCGATAGCGACCGAATAACGTTGCCGGCGTATTCGATCACGTGTCCTGTCGCGCCATCCGTGCCAATCTGTTGAATAACGCCGAGAGCAAGGTCTTTGGCAGTTACGCCCTCGCCGAGTTGACCAGTTACTTCGATCAGCATCGTTTTTGGCTTGCGCTGTGGAAGACATTGGGTTGCGAGCACGTGCTCAACTTCTGATGTCCCGATACCAAATGCCAACGCGCCGAAAGCGCCATGCGTGCTGGTGTGGCTATCGCCGCAAACGATCGTCATTCCGGGCTGCGTCAGCCCAAGTTCGGGACCGATGACATGCACGATGCCCTGTTCGGGCGAGTCCATATCGAACAGGCGAATCCCGAATTCCTTGCAGTTGTTTTGCAGAGCTTGAATTTGTCTTGCCGCGATCGCATCGGTGATCGGCGTGCCGCGTGGTTCGGTAGGGACGTTGTGGTCAACGGTAGCGACTGTGCGATTGGGCTGGCGGACGCGGCGTCCGGCAACACGCAGGCCATCGAACGCTTGCGGCGATGTAACTTCGTGCACCAGATGCAAGTCGATGTAAAGGAGTGGTGGCCGCCCCGAAGGCACGGTAACCACGTGCTCGTCCCAAATTTTTTCGAAGAGCGTGCGGGGGGCAGTCACGATCAGGCCTCGACCGCAGCGCGGCGTTGGATGGTTGCTTCTTGAGGAATAGTCTCTGCCACGTGGCGGCCCATCTCGGCCGTTCTAACCGTTGCCTGACCGGACTTCACGAGGTCGGTAGTACGATTCCCAGCTTCCAAGACTCTATTTACAGCTGTTTCGATAGCAGTCGCTTCTGCAGTTAACTGAAAAGAATGTCGGAGCATCATCGCGACGGAAAGAATAGCCCCCAAAGGATTGGCAATGCCTCGACCGGCAATGTCAGGAGCCGAGCCATGAACCGGCTCATAGAGCCCGACGCGCCCGCCAATACTGGCGGACGGCAACATTCCCAAAGATCCGACTACGCTACCGGCCTCGTCCGAAAGAATGTCGCCAAACATGTTCTCGGTGAGCAGAACGTCGAAGCTCGCTGGGTGCGAAACAAGCGCCATCGCCGCGGAATCGACGTACATGTGCGTGAGCTCAACATCGGAATAATCCTTACCGATCCGGCTCACTACATCGCGCCAAAGGCGCGAGCAGTCAAGCACATTGGCTTTGTCAACGGACGTGACTTTTCGGCGGCGGGAACGTGCAAGTTCAAAAGCGGTGCGCGCAATGCGTTCGATATCTCGCTCGGTGTATGTCATGGTATCAATGGCGGTACGATGTCCAGCCGCTCCGGTTGTGGATCTCGGCTCGCCGAAATAGAGTCCACCGAGCAACTCGCGGACGATTAAGACGTCGGTGCCGCTGACCACTTCCCTGCGCAGCGGCGAACAATCCTCCAAAGCAGGAAAGCATACGGCGGGTCGCAGATTGGCGAAAACCGCCAGTTCTTTACGCAGGCGAAGCAAGCCTTTTTCGGGCCGAAGATGCGGCGGATAGGAATCAAAATCAGGGTTCCCGACTGCCCCCAGCAGTACCGCATCGGAATTCATGCAGCTCTCGAGGCTGTCGGATGGTAACGGATCATTACTGGCGCGCAGAGCGGCGGCGCCGATAGCTTTTCGGGTGAAACTCAGCTTGTGACCGAATATTTGCGCAACGGCTTCCAGGACGCGGACGGCTTCGTCCGTGACTTCCGGACCAATACCGTCTCCGGGCAGAATGGTGAGTCTGAGCAGCATTTACGACAGAACTATACACCCCAAAGGTAGTCTTCTTGTTCTCCGTGATGATCTGCAGACGGGAAAGGAATCGGGAAGTCAGTTCTGGGCGGAATCGGAACGGCGCGCTCGCGTTTTGTGTCCGATCCAGCACTGGCCGCGGCGGCGAGAGTATTACTTCCAAAAGCACTATTTTGAGCTTGTGCCTTGGTGTTGCCGATTAGTTCCAGCAAATGATGGTCCCCCACTTGCTTAATGCGGTCGGCAAGAGTGACGAACCGTTTGTAGAGGTCGTCGAGTTCGCGACGATCAAATTGATAGCCGAGTTGCTCGCAACGAATTGCCAGGGCATGACGTCCAGAATGTTTGCCCAACACCAACGTGGAGTCCGGTACGCCGACAGACTGAGGTGTCATAATTTCGTATGTCAGCGGGTTCTTGAGAACGCCATCCTGATGAATCCCGGCTTCGTGGGCAAAGGCATTGCGCCCTATAATCGCTTTATTTGGCTGAACCGGTACGCCGGTGATCTCGCTCAGCATTTGGCTGGCCGGATAGAGTTGCTCCGTGACCACAGCGGTTTCGTACGCCAGGCGGTCGCGCCGGACGTGCATGGCCATTACGATTTCTTCGAGCGAGGCGTTGCCGGCGCGCTCGCCGATGCCGTTGATCGTGCATTCCACCTGACGTACGCCTGCTTCGATCGCGGCGAGGGAATTGGCGACTGCCAGTCCAAGATCGTTGTGGCAATGAGCGGAAATTGTGACATTTTCGATGCCCCGAACCCGAGCGCGCAGAGTTCGGATTAACTCACCGAATTCCGCCGGCGTAGTATAGCCCACGGTATCAGGAATGTTGACGGTCGTGGCTCCGCCGTCGATCACAGCCTGGACGACCTGACAGAGAAAATCAGGATCAGTTCGGGTCGCGTCTTCGGGAGAAAACTCCACATCTTGACAAAAACTCTTGGCGAGGCGCACGGCGTCCACAGCCTGATTCAGACACTGCTCGCGCGAAATCTTCAATTTATACTTCAGGTGAATGTCCGACGTAGCCAAAAAAACGTGAATGCGCGGTCTGGCAGCATGCTGAACGGCTTGCCATGCGCGTTCGATATCCGGCGTACAAGCCCGAGCCAAGGCAGCAATCATGGGCCGGCGAACCACCGCGGCAATCGCCTGGACCGCCGCAAAGTCGCCTTCGGACGCGATCGGGAATCCGGCTTCAATCACGTCTACGCCCAAGCGGTCCAGTTGGTGCGCGAGGCGCAGCTTTTCCTGAACAGTCATGCTGCAACCGGGAGATTGTTCTCCATCACGCAGGCTGGTGTCGAAGACTGTGATCCGCGTTCGCTCCATCGCAAAATTCCTCCGGAGATGAATGGGTGATATGCTACCCGGGACATCGTGCTTAAGCAAAGCTTATAATGCTAACGATAGTATTAGATAGTCTTAAATCATAAGCCGAGCTAATACTGCCATAAGCATTTTTATATTTGGCTTGAACTGCCCAGCGAAAGCCATGAAGTGACACGAAGGGCTACTATGGACTTGGCACAGTTGGAGGTTTTTTTGGCGGTGGCGCGGGAGCGTCGGTTCTCGCGCGCAGCCCAGAAGTTGTACCGGACTCAGTCGGCAATCAGCCAATCCATTCGCAAGTTGGAGGATGAAGTCGGCGAGTCGCTTTTCGACCGCTCGTCCCGCGACTGCTTGCTCACTGACGCTGGCCGGGTGCTGCAGGAGTACGCGGAACGTCTTCTAAATCTGCGGTCAGATGCCCAGGTTGCCCTGGCAGAACTCAAAGAACTTCAGAAGGGCAAGCTGGTAATCTCGGCGAATGAATTTACTGCACTTTATCTTTTGCCATTATTGGCGGAGTTCCGCCGGCTGCACCCGATGGTCAAAGTCACGGTGAATCGCTCGCTGGGAAGCCACATTCCTGATGATGTTCTGCGGCACAACTCGGAGTTAGGCGTCCTCACCTACGATCCCCAGGACCCACAGCTGCGCTCGACTGTGGTGTATTTGGATGAGTTGATCTTCGTGGTCCCACCGAGCCATCCACTCGCCAAACAAAAGCAGGTCAGCATTCGACAACTCGGAGCCGAGTCTTTTGTTGCGCACAATGTGCCTTCCCCCTACCGCGAAAAAGTGCTGCAGGCATTCAAACGTCATAAGACTCCGCTGCACATGGGAGTGGAGTTGCCGACGCTGCAGGCAATCAAGCTCTTCGTTGCTATGGGCAATGGAGTGGCGCTCGTCCCCGAGCTGAGCGTCGAGCAGGAACTTGAGCGCGGCGAACTGGTTCGCATTCCGGTTCGCGAATTGCGCATTCAGCGCAAGCTTAGATTGATCTATCGAAAGGGAGCCACCGTCTCCCATGCTGCGCAGGCATTCTTGGCTGTGACGGAATCGTTTGCTCGCGAGCGCGGCGGACGATTTCGCTTCCAGGGCGAGCATTAGGCCAACTCGGAGGATTTTCCCGGCTGCTGATCAGGCACTTCCTCCATCTCGGCTTCGCGAACTTCCTTATCGATGTGATCTGGCATCGCCGCCTTCCTCATCGTGTGCTTGGTTGGGTGCTCTTCACCGCGATGAATACGGTGCAGAAGGTTTACTATTCCGCCAACGGGAAGAATGTAATCGGCCCCGGCATATTGGCGGCGCTGCCGGGTTACACGGCAGCCGCCTTCCATCTTTGGCCTGCATTCGAGGTCTAGTTAGAACGACAGTGCTGGTTGAGGCGCTCAGTTTCCGGCTTGCCCCGCGAGTTCCCTCGGGCGAGGCGCCGCATACCGCATTCATAACAGAGCCAAACATTTTGTAGACGAAGATCAGCATTTGCGATTATGCTCTCGGCTCATGAACCGAAGAACCTTTTTGCAGGGCGCTCTTGCTGGCGCCGCGACATTAGCCATTCCACACGGTGTAACTGCTGATGACAATGAGCTGACTCCAATCTGGACGCAAATTGAGAAGCATCACGACGAAGCTGTTCAGCGCCTCCAGGAATGGATCAAGCAGCCCTCGATCGCGGCTGAGAACCGAGGCGTGACCGAAGTTTGCGAGCTCACGATGCGCTTCCTGCGTGACGCGGGTTTCGGTGAGGTGACGAAGATCCCTACCGATGGGCAACCCGGTATCTTCGCCAAGCTGGATGCAGGAGCGCCCAAAACCCTTGGGCTCTATTTCATGTACGACGTAAAGCAGGTGGACCCAAGCGAGTGGTCCTCGCCGCCGTGGGCGGCTGCGCTGGTCGAAAAACCTGGACTCGGTACTGTCGTTATCGGTCGGGGTGCGGTAAACCAGAAGGGGCCGGAGTCCTCCTTTATTGCAGCGTTGCACGCGATTCGTGCAGCCGGACGCAAATTGCCGGTGAACTTGGTTCTGGTCGCGGAAGGCGAAGAAGAAATTGGTTCGCCGCATTTTCCGCAGATTGTGCGACGAACAGAGGTTCTCGCCGCTCTGCGTCCGTGCCTGGGAATTTTCATGCCATCTGCCGAACAGGACCTCGATGGCATGGTCACGATGACCCTGGGCGCCAAGGGCGTTGTCGAACTCGAAATGGTTTCGAGTGGCGAGCGTTGGGGACGTGGGCCGCGCCACGACATCCATTCCAGCAACAAAGCGCGCGTCGACAGTCCGGCATGGCATCTGGTGGAAGCGTTGGCGACTCTGGTTTCTTCCGATGGCAACAACCCTGTAATTGAAGGTTTCGCAAACAATGCGCGGCCGCTCTCCGCAGAGGAGAAGGCGATGATTGCTACGGCAGCGCGGCGTTTGAACGAAAACGTGGCTAAGAAGCAACTCGGCGTCGAGCATTGGGTGCACGATGTCAGCTGGCAGGAGGCCCTTGAGTTGCTCATGTCGCGGCCGACGGTAAACATTGAAGGGCTGGTCGGTGGCTACACCGGACCGGGCGGAAAAACTATTCTTCCGCATCGCGCAGTGGCCAAAATCGATATGCGCCTGGTACCTGATATGAAAGCTGCCGAAGCTTTGGCCGCTCTGAAGGCCCACCTCGCGAAACATGGATTCGGCGACATTGAGGTGAACATGACGGGTGGTTACGATCCGAACAGCACGGCCGCAGACGCGCCACTGATTCGCGCCCAGACGGCCGTATACAAGCGCGATGGTATCGATCCGATCGTGTTGCCGCGAAGTGCAGGTTCATGGCCGGGATATGTGTTTACCGGTGCCCCCTTACATCTCGCTGCCGGCCATTTTGGACTCGGCCATGGCAGTGGCGCCCATGCGCCGGATGAGTACTATGTCATCGAGTCTAAGAATGAGAAGGTGCAGGGGATGGACGGTGCGGTGCGATCGTTCGTGGAATATCTTTATGAAGTAGCAAGAACAGCGTGAGTCTTGGCTTTAGGTTTAATCCTCCTTCGTGTCCCCTTCATGCCCTTGGTGGTTTTGGATGAAAAGGGGTCGATTACCACGACGGACACTAAGGGGCACGAAGGAAATACGCGTCAGGCAATACGTCATGCGCTTCGCCGATCCTCAGCAAGCGGTTTTTGCGCTATCCTCCGGACGGCATGGAGAATCATCCGATACGCTTCATTGGTGCTGTCGATGTCGCCCGCCGGCTTACGTACGAGAAGTGCATCCCCCTCGTGCGCGACGCAATGATTGCGTTTTCAAAGGGTAAGACCAAGCAACTCCTGCGCTCGATCATCCCGCTTTCAGAAGGACGCCTTTTCGGAATTATGCCGGGAGCCATGGGCGCGCGTGGCACCTTTGGCGCGAAGTTAATCAGTGTTTTCCATCAAAACTTCGATTGCGGTGTGCCGTCTCATCAAGGGCTCGTCGTTTTATTTGATCCTCAAAGTGGCGCACCGGTTTGCGTCGCCGATGGAAGCGCGATCACCGCTATCAGGACGGCCGCCGCAAGTGCCGTCGCGACCGAAGCATTGGCCCGCGAAAATGCGTGCAAACTTGCTTTGTTGGGTTATGGCGAACAGGCGAGAACTCATGCGCGGGCGCTGCGCAGAGTTCGCAAAATCGATTCCATCACGGTTTGGGGGAGATCTCCCGAACGTGCGCAGGCTTTTGCTGAACAAATGCAAGTCGAACTCGGTGTCCCGATTGGCATAACGAAGACCGCGCGAGAAGCAGTCTCAGAAGCCGACATAGTCTGCACTCTCACTTCGGCGACAGAACCCATCCTAAAAGGAGAGTGGCTGAGGTCAGGCACGCATATAAATTTAGTGGGTTCCGGATATGCAGGCCCGGCGGAGGTGGATAACGAACTGGTCGTGCGTTCACGGTTTATCGTCGACAGCCGCGAGAGCGTTCTTCAGCAGGGCGGAGAATTTCTGCGGGCCAAGGCGGCTGGCCTGATTGGAGACGAGCATATTGCTGGCGAGATTGGCCAAATACTGGTCGGCGAGATCGAAGGGCGACGCTCGCCGGACGAGATCACCGTCTACAAATCGCTTGGCCACATCGTGCAAGACCTGGCGAGTGCATGGGCGCTATACTCCGAGCCCGACTGATTCCCAGTGACGACCTCATTTTGCGCCGCATGCCTTACTGAGACCCGGTTTGCAGTGGAGATGAAACATTCGACGCGCTATGAGGTAACCGAGGGCGGTTCCTGAGACAACATCTCCCGCGAAATGCTGTCCGCTCGTAACTCGAGTGACAGATACCGCGGTTGCAGTCCCGTAGGCGAGCCACTTAACCCAGGCATTCGGGTAATCATGTGCGAGTATAGTGGCAGCGCTCCAGCCAAACATGGCGTGGCCCGAAGGAAATGAATTACCACGAATGTCGTGGTCCTGGAAAAATGCGCCTTTGCGGGCGTCCTGCAAGGGCCGGTCGCGGCCCATCGAAATTTGCAGGAGGGCGTAAAGCCCAGCTTCTCCGATAAGGCTCTCTGCGCCCAGAACGCCGGTTTCTTCCTCGTGTGTATTGTGGGTGAGCAGGCCTTTCACAAAGATCAATCCGGTTATGCCTTCCATCCCGTAATATCCCACGTTGGAAATGTCCTCGCTCACCGGGCCCGGGCTCTTCGGAACCGCAGCGGAGATGTGCTTGTCGGCCGCAACGAATGCGATTGTTACCAGCGGCAAACCGACATCCCATTTCACAGCCGATTTATGGAACGGCGCCGTGTAGGTCTCCGCCTGATCGCGCAAAATGCGTTTGGCCCAATAGCGCCCCGAACCATGAAGCTCGTCCTCACGTGGTGCTTGCGCGGCGGTTGAGCCGGAACCGTTAGATGGCGGTGCGGAGTCGTTCCAAGTGATGGCAGGTCGGCAGACCGCAGATGGGGCGTCCGGTAAGGACGTGGCAGGGCTACCAGCCAACACGGGGGGTGACCAGCACAACGTTGTGAAGATCACGAACAAATCAAATGTCTTCGCGAGCCCATGCATCGCCGCTTAGATACCCAACCTGACACGTCCGATGCCCATTCAATGCTCAAATCCAAGCAAATGGTGATATAGTCCGTAACAGGAAAGGGTTATGAGCTCGCCCTATGGGTTGCAACTCGCCGAAAACTGCCTCATCTGCAAGCTCCGCCACTCGGGTTTCTTCTGCGAACTTCCAAAAGGTCCGCTCGAGGACTTAGAAAAAATCAAATATGCCAGCGCCTATCCCCAGGGTGCAATTCTGTTTCTGGAAGGACAGGCGGCGCGGGGAGCTTACATCGTTTGCTCAGGCCGGGTGAAGCTTTCGACAACTTCGCGCGATGGAAAAACGCTCATTCTGCGAATCGCGCAACCGGGTGAGGTCTTGGGCTTGCATGCGACCGTGTCGGGCAAACCATACGAATTAACGGCGGAGACCCTTCAGCCCTGCCAATTGGATTTCATCAAGCGGGATGACTTTCTGCGCTTTTTGCAAAATCATGCTGACGCTTGCCTGAATGCCGCCCAGCATCTCAGCCAGAACTGCCAGGATGCTTACGAAATGATTCGGTCGCTGGGGCTATCTCACTCCGTCTCTGAGAAGGTGGCACGGCTGCTGCTGGAGTGGGCTGCAGACGGTGAAAGCACCAAAGAAGGAATTCGCATTAAGGTCTCCCTGACTCACGAAGAGATGGCGCAGCTTGTCGGTACCTCGCGAGAAACTGTAACCCGCGTGCTTGGAGAATTCCGCGAGAAGCACCTGGCGCAACTCCGCGGGTCTACGTTAATGATTCAAGACAAAGCTGGCTTGGAGAAGCTGATCGGGGCCTGAGTCTTTCCTTTTCCATTATCATCTTATCTTCCAATTCCACAATGTCTGAGATTACTCTCCTGTCTGCCGTTTCCATGGCGGACAAAATTCGCTCCAAGGAAATCTCATCGATCGAACTGGTCGAAGCTCATCTGGCGCGCATCGCTGAGCTGAATCCGAAGCTAAATGCGTTTGTGCAAATTGATGCGGAAGGAGCACGGCAGCAAGCGCGCTTGTCAGACGAAGCGTTGAGTCGAGGCGTGATTCTCGGCCCGCTGCATGGAGTTCCGGTTAGCATTAAAAGCTCCATCTCAGTGAAAGGTCTGCGGTGGGAATCTGGAAGCAAGCTGCGCGCGGGCATCGTTGCAGCCGAGGATGCCCGGCTTGTGACCCGTCTGCGAGATGCGGGAGCAATTAACCTGGGAACCACCAATTGCCCTGAGCTTCTTATGGCGTGGGAGACGGACAACCTGCTCTATGGAAGAACCAACAATCCCTGCAATTTGTCGCGAACTGCCGGCGGTTCGAGCGGGGGGGAGGCGGCGGCGATCGCGTCAGGATGCTCAGCGGGTGGCGTCGGCAGCGATGGTGGTGGATCGATTCGAGTACCTGCGCATTTCTGCGGAATTTGCGGCCTGAAGCCGACGCCGGGCCGCATCCCCAGCACCGGGCACTTTCCGACTTCGGTTGGGCCATTCGCTTTGCTCGGAGTTGTCGGGCCGATGGCGCGAACGGTGGCGGATTTGAAGATCTTGTTTGAAAGTATGCAAGCCCCGGATGACGGTGAAGCACTCGCAGCCCCGGTACCGGTGCGTTGGCCCGGTCTTCAGGATTTGAAGAACCTGAGGATCGGATATTTCGAGGAGGAGGGCCGGACTCCGGTGACCGCAGAGACACG
>Ga0335077_10009031_pt1 | contig 12364 bp, 12 predicted proteins | sample Lox_Sample_31_FD_207151 | JGI IMG/M metagenome (GOLD analysis project Ga0335077, IMG submission 207151) | Soil microbial communities from Loxahatchee National Wildlife Refuge, Florida, United States - Lox_Sample_3.1 | ecosystem: Environmental > Terrestrial > Soil > Wetlands | place: USA...
CTTCGGGGCCGTCGGCGCGGGCGCCACCTACAAGGGCTCAGTGTCGGGCAGCTCGATGTCGGGCACCTACCAGACCCCGCAAGGCGACGGGACGTGGAGCGCTCACAAGAGCTGATGACGGATCGCGTGACTGCAATCGGGCAGCCGCGTCGGCGCGGATCGGATCCGCCCGGTCAGGCGTCGGCAATCGGCCGGCCGACGACCAGCACCTCGAGCAGCTCCGGTGCCAGCTCGCGGTAGCTCGCGTCGGGACGCACGCCGAGCGCATCGAGCGTCTTGGAGAAGAAGCAGCGCGCGGCGGCGGCGAGCACGACGTCCATGATCTCCGTCTCCGAAAGCCCGAGGTCCCGGAGCCGCTGCAGATCCTCGTCGCCGATCGAGGTCGCATCGTCGACGACGCGCTCGGCGAGGTCCATGATCGCGACGTCGATCTCGTCGAGGCCCGCGGCCCGGCGGTCGAGCGCGATCGCGTGCACCGGCTCCCCGAACCGCTCCAGCAGGACGGTGCCGTGGGCGAGGCAGCAGTAGCTCGAGCGAAGCCGCTGGGCCGCTGCGAGTGTCGCCAGCTCGTAGCGTCGCAAGTCCATCCCCGCCTTGATCGCGCCGTTCAGCTGCGCCCAAGCGGCATAGACCTCCGGCCGTTCCGCAAATGCCCGCTCGTGGTTCGTCGTCATGGGGAGATTCTGCAATAGAACCCTGCCTGCTTCACAACGAGCGCGTGGCGGCCGGCGGCGACGCGCCGATGTCCTTGCCAGCACGGTTGAGCGCGACGATCGAGACGTACCGGGCCGCGGGCACGGTGATCGCGGTCTCGAACCCCGTGCGCTTGGCGGTGTGCACCGCCCGCAGCCGGGTGCGGGCAGGGCCGGTACGCACCTGCCACCGCGCGACGTCCGTCGCGCCGTTCCAGCTTGCGTAGACGTTCATCGTCCCGTCCGAGTTCGACGTCGCTGCGACCGCCGGACTCGACGCCGGATGTCCGGCCCAGGGAAAGCGCAGAGCCCGGTAGGAGACGCTCCCGTCGCCGAAGGTCGCGTCGAAGCGCACGCTGCCGCCGGGCGTGAACTCGCTGAAAGGGCCGGCCGATCCCCAACCGACGAAGACACCGCCGTCCGGAAGTTGCTGGACGTCCCCCAACGCGATCGCGAGGCGAGGCTGCGACGCCTGGTAGACCTGCACGAGCTCGGCTGTCATCGCCTCCTCGTCCAGCCTGAGACGGAGCGGCCGCGACGCAGGCTCGACGTCCTGCGCACCTACGCTCGTGGCGCCGTTGTCGAAGAGCGTCAGCGTGCCGTCAGGGTGCGCGCGAGCATCGTGCTGGAAGTTGAAGCCCGCGCCGGGACCGAGCTGAAAGTCGTTCTTCTTGCCGCCGAGCCGCCACTTCACGGCGCCCGTCTTGCGATCGAGCTTGTAGACCGTCGACGTGTGTCGGGCCGAGACGAGCAGGTCGCCGTCGGAGTCGACGGCGATCGAGTTGATGTGGAAGTAGTCGACATTGCCGCCCGCCGTGACGTCTGTGCGAAAGGACTCGTCGATTCCGACGTGGTCGAGGCTGTGCCACTCGAAGAGCACACGCTTGCTCGCCGGGTCGATCTCCTGGACGATCCCCTCGACGAGCCGGCCGTCGGTTGCACCGCCGATCGAGGAGAGGTCGGCCGTCACCTCGTTCGAGACGGAGAGCAGCGCCGTGTCTCGAGCGGTGATCAGGAACTCGTGCAGATCGCAGTCGAACCCGTTGCCTGCGTGCACGCGGTGCAGCTCGCGGTACGCGGAGTCGTAGATGACGCAGCTGCCGCCGTACGTCGTCGGCCCGGCGGTGCCCTCGTACCAGGTGAGCACGTCGCTGCCGCGATACTTCTGCACCCGGAGGTTCTGGGCGAGGACGGTCGCGAGGGGAAGGAACCAGACCGGCTCGCCCTCGTCGTCGACGATCAGAGGGCCGTAACGGCCCGGCGGGATCTCCGTCGACGTGAAGCTGATCGGGGCGACGAAGATGAGGCCGGCGGCGGTTCCGGCGGCCGGCGTGTCGACGACGACAGGAGGCGGGTTCCACGTCGGGTGGGTCGCGAACCGGCCACCCGCAGCAGCGACACCGACGGCCGTCGATAGCCGCGACGCAACTCGCGCGGAGGCGCGGCCGGTGAGCATGCCGGCGACCGCTGCGCAGCCGAGCGCGACGAACCGGCGACGTGTGAGCCCCTTTCCCCCGGCGGGCGTCATCGCTGGGGGTCGCGCCACATCGTCGTCACGGGTATGTCGCTCCCCGGCGGGTAGAACTCGCCGATCGCCTCGAAGCCATGTCGCCGATAACGGTGGTTGTTCGCGGGGTTGCTCGACTCGAGGTAGGCGGGCATCCCGTCCCGGTCGATGCGCGCGAGGTTCTCGGCGAGCAATGCCATGCCAGTTCCCCGGCCCGTGTGCTCCGGGTGCGTGCCCAGCAGGCTGAGGTAGTAGTGCGGCTCGTCACGCGGGTGGGCAGCATCGAAACGATCGAGCAGCTCCATCACCTCGCCTGCCCGTTCGCCTACGAGCTCCTCGAGCAGTGGGCCGACCTGCGGCTCGTCCTCTTCGGCGATCTCGGTGCCGCCCGGTGGGATCCAGACCGCTGCTGCCTCGCACCCGTCGGTCATCAGCACCCATGGGTAGCGGAGCGCCCCGGCAACGAGGAACCTCCAGAACACGGCGTATTGCCCCTGGCGGCGATCCGGGTCGGGAAACGCCCAGCTCCAGGTCGGGTCGCCGTGAAATGCGAGGGAGATCGTCTCGATCACCGCCGTCAAGTCGGCCGAAGTCGCCGACCGCGCCGTCAGCTGGCCGTCCCCGGACCCCACCGCGCGAGTATCCGTCGTCGCGCATCGTGACGCAAATGTCTTGGAGCGTGCGCTAGCGCAGATCGTCGATCACGTAGTGCTCGGGGCCGTCGTAGTCCGGCCCGTCGGGTCGCGAGCGCATCGAAACCCCGATCTGGTGGGCGCGGAAGCCACGCTGCAGCATCCGGCGGTAGGCGTCGAGCCGCCCCGTATTGACTCCCGCGACGAGGCGGTCGAGTCCCGAGGCCGCCGCGAACGTCTCGCACGCATCGAGCAGCTTCTCGAACTGGACAGCGGCCCCTGCGCCGGAGCGGACGGCGCCGAACTTGACGTAGCAGGCGCCGCTCCCCGCTTCGCTCCCGGCGCCGCAGTGGCAGATCGCCACCGCCGCGAGCCGGTCGTCGTCGTAGAGGAGCACCGTGTCGCCGATTCGCTGTGCGTCGCAGGCGCGAACCTCGCGCTCGAGGTCGAGTCCTGGGAAGACGCTGTCCGTGAGCTCGCGAATCGCCTCCAGGGTGCTGGCGCGCTCCCCTTCGGGGACCTGCGCGAACGTCGTGTACTCGTTCGGGGCGCCGGCCACCGGCTTTCCCATCACCGCGGTCAGGAGGCGCGGCCAGAACCCGTACCGCTGGTAGAGCCCGACGTGCTTGGGGCTGTTCGGCAGGGTGAAGAGCCCCGCTTGGCGGAGCTCCCACCGATCGAACGCCTCGATCACCGGCTCCATCAGCCGGCTGCCGACGCCGCCGTCCCAGACGGCGGGATGGGTCGTGAGCGGGCCGAGCCACCCGTACGTCCCCCATCGGCATGCGAACACCGACCCGACGAGCTCGCCGTCGACCTCGGCCGCCCAGGCACAGTCGGGCGCCGCACGGAAGCGCGTGCGCACGTACTCCGCGTCGCCGAACGCCGTGCTCGGGTCGGGTAGACCCCTGAGGGTGCCGAACGCCAGGCGCATGACCCGGTCGGCAGCGTCGAGGTCGCCCTCGTCGAGCGCCCTCACGGTCACCACGCCCATCGACTAGCTGTTGTCGACGAGCTCGGCCACCTCGACGAAGGTGACGGTCGGGCGCACTCCGTAGAGGCCGGTCACGCGTTCGACGAGCGCGTCGTCGAAGAACGTGCGTGCGGCCTCTTCGGAGTCCCACAGGTACACGTTGGTCGCGCGGCGGCGCTGCTCGTCGACGGTGAAGGCCTTCTGGCGCAGACCCGGCATGCCCTCGAACCGCCCACGGGCCTCGTGCGCGATCGCGGCGATCTTCGATCCGTCGAAGTCGTCCTCGAACTGGAACTCGACCATGACACCCTGCATGTGCTGTCTCTCCTTTCAGTCGGCGTGCCAAGCCGGCGGGCGCTTCTCGAGAAACGCCTTCAGCCCTTCCTGCCCCTCCTCGCTCGTCCGGCGCTCTGCGATCCAGCGTGCGGTCTCGGAGCCGTCGGGGCGTTCCCGCACGAGCCGCTTTGCCCAACGAGCGGCGAGCGGGCCGGCGGAGACGAGCTCGCCGAGCACGCGCTCGACCGCGGCGTCGAGCTCCGCGTCGACCTCGCTCACGAGCCCCATGCGCAGCGCCGTCTCGGCGTCGAAGCGCTCGCCGGTGACGAAGTAGCGCCGCGCGGCACCCGGCCCGATCTTCGCGAGTACGAACGGCGAGATCACCGCCGGGATGATCCCGAGCCTGACCTCCGAGAACGCGAACACCGTGTCAGGCGCGGCGATCGCGATGTCCGCCGTGGCGACGAGACCGGCGCCGCCCCCGAGCGCGTGCCCGTGCACGCGCGCGACCACCGGCGCCGGACAGCTGTCGATCGCCTCGAGCATCCGCCGCAGCGCGTTCGCGTCGGCGACGTTCTCGTCGAAGGACAGCCCGGCCGACGCGCGCATCCAGTCGACGTCCGCGCCGGCACAGAAGCTCGGTCCCTCGCCGGCGAGCAGCACGGCGCGCGCTCGGCCGACGTCGACGAAGGCCTCGGCCAGCTCCGAGATCGACGCCGCGTCGAACGCGTTGCGCCGGTCGGGCCGCGCCAGCGTGATCCGCAGGATCGATCCGTCCCGCTCGACCTCGAGATTCGCCATGTCGCATAGAGTCTCACGGATGCTGCACGGAGCCGTCGCCGCCGCCCTCACGCCGCTCCGCGCGGGAGGCTCCGAGCTGGACGAGGCGGCGGTGGCGCCCTATCTCGACTTCCTCGCCCTTCACGGCGTCGACGGGATCCTCGCGCTCGGAACGACCGGCGAGGGCGTGCTGCTCACCGTCGCGGAGCGGCAGCGGCTGACCGGGCTCTTCCTTGCCGCGGCGCGCGGCCGGCTCCAGGTGGCTGTGCACTGCGGCGCCCAGTCGACGGCGGACACGGTCGCACTCGCGGAGCATGCGGCACAAGGCGGGGCGGACGCGGTCGCGGTGATCGGTCCGCCGTACTTTCCTCTCGACGAGGACGAGCTGCTCGCGCACTTCGACGCGGCCGCGCGCGCCTGCGCTCCGCTCCCCTTCTACCTGTACGAGTTCGCCGCGCGAAGCGGCTACGCGATCCCGCTCCGGGTCATCGCGCGCCTGCGTGAGCGGGCGCCGAACCTCGCCGGTCTGAAGGTGTCCGACTCACCCTGGGAGAAGGTGGCGCCGTACCTCATCGAAGGGCTCGACGTCTTCGTCGGCGCCGAGGGGCTTGTCGCGCAGGGTCTCGCCGCCGGCGCCGCAGGTGCGGTCTCGGGGCTCGCGGCGAGCTTCCCCGATGCGGTCGTACCGCTCGTGCGCGATCCGTCGCCGGAGCGGGGCGAGCGTGTCGGTTCGCTGCGGGCGTCACTCCAGCGGCTGCCGTTCCACGCGGCGTCGAAGACGGCGCTCGGGCTGCGCGGCGTGCCCGTGGGGCCGGACGTGCGTGCGCCCCTGCGCGGGCTGCGCGACGACGAGCGCGCCGAGGTCGAGCGGATCGTCGCCGGCTGGGTCGGCTAAGAGCCTCTCAAGGCGCTCGCATCCGCCCGAGCGCCGCGAGGCGCGCCCGCCCCTCGCCGAGCGGCTCACGCTCCGCCCGCGGCCACGCGAGCAGCGCCGCGAGCGCGACGACGGCGAGGTCGCGCACGAGCAGCAACCACGACTGGGTCGGCGCGAGCCTGTTCGCGAGCGGCCAGTAGTGCCGTGGGAACCATGCCTGGGTGAGCGCGAGCGCCGCCGCGAGCAGGACGCCCGCACCGAAGCCGCGCCTGCCGCGGACGAGCGGGACGAGCGGCACGAGCCAGATCAGAAACTGGGGCGAGAACACCTTGCCGAACGCGAGCAGCACGGCGACGGCGGCGGCCGCGTGAGCGACCAGCCGCTCGCCCGTGGCGGGCCCGCGCTCGAACAGCAGCCAGATCCCGGTGACGGCCACCGCGGACACTGCGGTCGACGCGACTCCGAGCGCGTGGACGCCGCTCCCCGAGGGGTTCTGCGAGCCGAACTGGGATACGACCGTGAGGTGCGTCCCGGCGAGATGGTGCACCGCGATCAGGAGCGCGCTGCCGAGGCTCTCGAGCTGCAGCGGCCGCGCGAGCTGGGAGTGGAAGCTCGCCTGGAGGCCGCCGGGGGAGAGGACCGCGAACGGGAGAAAGCAGGCGGCGTCGACCGCGACGAGGCCGGCCACCCAGCCCGCGGCCGCCCGCTCGCCGCGCGAGCGCCAGACCCAGAGGAGCGCGAGCGGCACGAGCACCACCGGCCAGAGCTTCGCCGCGACGGCCGCGCCGAGCGCGAGCGCCGACAGCGCGTGCCGCTCCCAGAGAAGTGCCGCGAGCGCGAGCGCGACGAGTGCGGCGGGCCAGTAGTCGAACCGCGAGAGCACCACCGAGCCGAGGAGCAGCGGCGAGAGCGCCATCAGCCCGAGCGCCACGCCGGTACGAACACCTCCCGCCCCGAGCGCGAGCAGCGCGAGCGCCGCAGCGCAGATCGCGATACAGCCACACAGCGCCATCAGGCGGTCGAACCAGCGGTCGTACGCGGCCTGGTCGCCCTCGTGGCCGAGCGAGGGGAGGACGAAGACCGGCAGCGCGCCGGGCGGGTACTCGAGCCGGAAGTCGCGGTACGGGACGGCGCCGTCCGCGATCGCGTCGCCGTAGCGCGCGTACGTACCCGTATCGGGGAGCTGTCCCCGTCCGAGCGCGCCGTGGTGCAGGAGCGCCCAGCAGCCGAGGAAGAGGCCGAGCGCGACGGCGACGAGCGCGGTCGAGCCCGCGCGGGTCACTCGACGTCGAACTCCTCGGCGACCGCGGGCTCCTGCCCGATCAGGCGTGGAAGATCGCCGAGGTCGGGCGGCTCGTCGCCGAAGGCGAGCAGTCCGAGCCGCTCCTGTGACTCGTTCGAGATCCAGTAGTCGCCGTCGGGGAGCTCCGGCAGGTGTGCGCGGAGCTCGTCGAGCGAGGTCTTCGAGTCGTAGAGGTTCCAGATGACGATGCGTGCGATCAGAACGGTCCTCGCGGCTCGTAGCTGCCGCGGCGTGCGCCGACGGCCAGGAACGTCATGCCGTTCGGCCCTGCGACCGGGCAGCGGACGGTCTCCGGGTCGAAGCGCAGGATCGTGCCCTCGCGCACGGCGACCTTCTCACCTCCGACGCGCCAGATGCCGTCGCCGTGCACGACGACGTTCACCTCCTCCTGCTGTGAGTCGACCTCGTCGTGCTCGACCCCTTCGGCGTTCGGCGGCAGCTCGAACCAGTTGATACCGAAGGCCTCGACGTCGAGCGCGCGACGCACGAACCGCACCATGCCGGTGCGGCCGCCCGGCTCGATCTCGTCGACGTTGACGATGCTGTAGCTCATCTAGTCCCCTTTCACATGCGGAAGATGCCGAAGGTGGTCTCCTGGATCGGCGCGTTGAGCGCGGCCGCGAGCCCGAGCGCGAGCACGCGGCGAGTGTCGAGTGGATCGATGATCCCGTCGTCCCAGAGGCGCGCACTCGAGTAGTACGGGTTTCCCTCTTCCTCGTACTTCGCCCGGATCGCCTTCTCGTCGACGTCGCCGACCATGGCGAGCACGGTCGCGGCCTGCTCGCCGCCCATCACGGAGATACGCGCGTTCGGCCACATCCAGAGCTGGCGTGGCTCGTACGCGCGGCCGCACATCGCGTAGTTGCCGGCGCCGAACGAGCCGCCGACGACGACGGTGAACTTCGGCACCTGCGCGTTCGCGACCGCCATCACGAGCTTCGCGCCGTCGCGTGCGATCCCGCCGGCCTCGTATTCGGTGCCGACCATGAAGCCCGTGATGTTCTGGAGGAAGACAATCGGTATGCGCCGCTTGCAGCAAAGCTCGACGAAGTGGGCTCCCTTCTGCGCCGACTCGGCGAAGAGGACGCCGTTGTTGGCGAGGATCCCGACCGGGATCCCTTCGACGTGCGCGAAGCCGGCGACGAGCGTCTCGCCGTACAGCTGTTTGAACTCGTGGAAGCGGGAGCCGTCGACGAGCCGCGCGATCAGCTCGCGCGCGTCGGTCTGGTGGCGGAAGTCCTCCGGGACGAGGCCGTACAGGTCGCCCGGGTCGAGGGCCGGCGCCTCCGGCTCGGCGGTTTCCCACGGTGGGTCGGGCCGGCGGGTGTGCAGGTTGCGGACGATGCTGCGCGCGAGTGCGAGTGCGTGCTCGTCCGAGGTCGCGTAGTGATCTGCGACGCCCGAGCGCCGCGCGTGCACGTCGGCTCCGCCGAGCTCTTCCGCCGTGACGTCCTGGCCCGTGGCGGCCTTCACGAGCGGCGGGCCGCCGATGAAGATCGTACCGGTGCCCCGCACGATGATCGTCTCGTCGCTCATCGCCGGGACGTACGCCCCGCCGGCGGTGCACGAGCCCATCACGACCGCGATCTGCGGAATACCCTGCGCGGACATCTGCGCCTGGTTGAAGAAGATTCGTCCGAAGTGGTCGCGGTCGGGGAAGACCTCCGCCTGCAGCGGCAGGTACGCGCCACCGGAGTCGACGAGGTACAGGCACGGGAGGCGGTTCTGAGCAGCGACCTCCTGCGCGCGCAGGTGCTTCTTCACGGTGAGCGGGAAGTACGAGCCGCCCTTCACCGTCGCGTCGTTCGCGACGATCACGCACTCACGGCCCTCGACGACGCCGACGCCGGTGACGATCCCGGCACTCGGCGCCTCGCCCTCGTAGAGGCCGTACGCGGCGAGCGGATTCAGCTCGAGGAAGGCGCTGTCGGGGTCGACGAGCAGGTCGACACGCTCGCGGGCGGTGAGCTTGCCGCGGGAGCGGTGCCGCTCGAGGGCCGCCTCGCCGCCGCCGCGCGCCACCTCGGCCGTCCGCTCGCGGAGCTCGGCGACGAGCGCGGCCATCCGCTCGCTGCGGCGGGAGAACTCGTCTGAGCCGTGCTCGACTTGGCTCGTCAGGACGGCCATCGAGCGGAGCCTAACGTCGGCGGCGGTACGTACGCTTGTTCGTAGTGGCCGTCCCACGGGAGTCCGCTTCACGGTGAGCGCTGAGTCGTCCCGCTGCGCTGGGCGGCGCGATGCGGCGTCCTCGGTCGGCCCGATGGTCCCGCTATCGGGCCTCCCTGCGTCCTTGCCTCGCACTCGCCCATCGCACCGAGATCGACGAGCGACACCATGAAGCGGACTCCCATCGTCGCGCACCTCGATCTCGACGCGTTCTTCGCGGCGGTCGAGGAGCTGGAGAACCCGGAGCTGCGGCGAAAGCCGCTCGTCGTCGGCGGCGACCCGCACGGCCGCGGCGTCGTCGCGACGGCGAACTACGCCGCGCGGAAGTTCGGCATCCATTCCGCGATGAGCGCCGCCGAGGCGATCCGCCGCTGCCCGCAGGCGGTGTTCGTCCGGCCGCGTCACAGCCTCTACCGCGAGTACTCGCGACACGTGTGGTCGACGGTTCGCGGGATCGTGCCGACCGTCGAGCAGACGGGCATCGACGAGGGCTACCTCGACGTCGGAGAGGTCGCACGCGACTTCCTCGAGGCGCGCGTCGTCGCGGAGGCGGTGCAGACCGCCGTGCGGGCCGGCACGAGCCTCACCTGCTCGCTCGGCGTCGCGCCGTGCAAGGTCGTGGCGAAGGTCGGCAGCGACGCGCGGAAGCCCGGCGGTCTGACGGTCGTCGTGCCCGGCCACGAGGCGTCGTTCCTCGCGCCGTTCGACGTGCGGCGCCTGCCCGGCGTCGGGCCGAAGGCGGAGACCCGGCTGCGTGCAGCCGGCATCGGCTCTGTCGGCGCGCTCGCTGCGCTGACGGACGAGGAGCTGCGGCGGCTGCTGCCCGGCAGCGTCGGGGCGTTGTTGCGCGACCGTGCGCGCGGGATCGATCCGCGCGGGCTCGAGCTCGACTCGGAGCGGATCTCGATCAGCGTCGAGAACACGTTCGACCGCGACCTCGTCGACCGGGAGCGGCTGCACGACGAGCTGCGCGGGATGGCGCGCGAGGTCGCGGAGCACCTGCATAAGAACGGACAGGTCGCGCGCACGGTCACGACGAAGCTCCGCTACACGGACTTCTCGATCCGCAGCCGCTCGACGTCGCTCGCCGTCGGCATCGACGACGCGGATCAGATCGGCTTGCTCGCCTGCCGGCTGCTCGACCGCGGCCTGCGCGACCGGCCCGGGGCGCTCCGCCTCGTCGGCGTCGGCGTGTCGGGGCTCGCTGCGTACCGGCAGCTCGCCCTCGGCGGTCTCTTTCCGAATCCTTAAATCGCAATCCCGACCGTCAGGCTCGCCGTAAGGTGAAGGGGACCGGGATGGTGCTCCTGCTCGGCATCGGCTTCGTCGCCGGCGTGATCACGGCCGTCTCGCCGTGCGTGCTGCCGGTGCTGCCGATCGTGCTCGCCGGCGGCGCAGCCGGTGGGCGGCGCCGCCCGTACGCGATCGTCGCCGGTCTCGTCGTGAGCTTCACCGTCTTCACGCTGAGCGCCTCGGCGCTGCTGTCCACGCTCGGCCTGCCACAGGACACGCTTCGCGACGTCGCGATCGCGCTGCTCTTCGTCGTCGCCGGGACGCTGCTCGTGCCGCGGCTCGGGATGCTCGTCGAGGCCCCGCTCGCGCGCCTGAGCAGACGGCCGAGCGGCGACCTCGGCGGCGGCTTCCTCCTCGGTGCGAGCCTCGGGCTCGTGTTCGTCCCGTGTGCCGGGCCGGTGCTGGCCACCGTCAGCGTACTCGCCGCGGAACGGCGTGTCGGCGTGCAGCTCGTGTTGCTGACGCTCTTCTACGCCGCCGGCGCCGGTCTCGTGCTCCTCCTCGTCGCCGTCGGTGGGCAGCGCGTCTCGCGTCGGCTGCGCGCGACGCGGGCCTGGTGGCGGCCGGCGCTCGGCGTCGTGATGGCGGCGGCCGCGCTCGCGATCGTGTTCAACGTCGATCAGACCCTCCAGACCGACCTCGGCTCGTACACGAGCGCGCTCCAGCGCCACACCGAGGCGTCGGGCTACGCGACGCACCATCTGAACGGGTTGCGGGGGACGACCGGCTCGCTGCGGTTGCAGGCGGCCTCGGCGGCGAAGGTCCGTCTGCACGACTACGGCGCCGCCCCCGACTTCACCGGGATCGCGCACTGGCTGAACACGCCGAACGACCGGCCCCTGTCGATCGGCGGCCTGCGCGGCAAGGTGGTGCTGGTCGACTTCTGGACGTACTCGTGCATCAACTGCCTGCGCACGCTGCCGCACCTGCAGGCTTTGTACGCCGCCTACCACAAGGACGGGCTCGAGATCGTCGGCGTCCACACGCCGGAGTTCGCGTTCGAACACGTGCTGGGCAACGTGGAAGGTGCGGTGCACCGGCTGCACGTCACGTGGCCGGTCGCGCTCGACAACGACTACGCGACGTGGAACGCCTACTCGAACCAGTACTGGCCGGCGGACTACCTCGTCGACAAGCGCGGCGACGTGCGCGCCGTCCACTTCGGCGAGGGCGACTACGCCGGCACGGAGCAGGACGTTCGCACGCTGCTCGGCGTCCACGCCGGTGCGGCCGCCGTCCCGAACACGACGCCGACCGAGCCGACGACGCCCGAGACCTACCTCGGCCCGCAGCGGCTCGACCGCACGCGCTATGTCGGCTCACGCCTCGTCACGGGGAAGCCCGTGCTGTTCACGCCGGCGACCGTCGTGCCGCAGAACGCGATCTCATACGGCGGCGAGTGGACGCTCGCCGGCCAGATCGCGACGGCGGGAATGGGGGCGCAGCTCGTGCTTCACTTCCACGCGAAGGACGTGTACATCGTGCTCGGGGGCAAGGGGCGTGTGACCGCGCGGAACGGCGGGAAGCCGCTCGCGACGATCGACGTCACCGCCGACCGTCTCTACACGGTGCTCTCGTCGCGGACGACGCGCGACGGCGTCCTCCGGCTCGGCTTCACGCCCGGCGTTCGCGCCTACAGCTTCACGTTCGGATAGGTCCTAGAGGTCGAATCAGAATGACCGCTGTGCCGCCTGGCCGCCCATCACGACCAGCCGACGAGCATCATTCTGATTCGACCTCTTACATGTTTCTCAACCTGTGCTTACGTGCTGCTTAGCGGGGACTGGGACACTGGTGGCATGACCAGGCGTAGAGCTTTCAGCGCAGCGGCGGCCGCTCTCCTGGGGGTCGTGGCGCTGCTGCTCGGA
>Ga0335077_10009032_pt1 | contig 12364 bp, 9 predicted proteins | sample Lox_Sample_31_FD_207151 | JGI IMG/M metagenome (GOLD analysis project Ga0335077, IMG submission 207151) | Soil microbial communities from Loxahatchee National Wildlife Refuge, Florida, United States - Lox_Sample_3.1 | ecosystem: Environmental > Terrestrial > Soil > Wetlands | place: USA: Florida...
GTGCGCTGGCTCGGGTCACGTGCATATGTCGTGCACTCGTCACTCGTCCTTGTTGTTTGGAAGTTATTGGCGTCTTGGCGTCTTGGCGGCTCACAGCCCGAGGATCTGCTGCGCGATGATGTTGCGCTGGATCTCGTTGGAGCCGCCGTAGATGGTGACCTTGCGGCAGTTGAAGTAGCGCGCGGCCAGCGGCGCGGCGTACTCCGGCCCCACGCGCTCGCCGAGCCAGTGATCGCCCCAGGACTCCGGCAAGAACGGCAGCGCATACGGGCCCACCGCTTCCATCATCAGCTCGGTGAGCGTCTGCTGGATCTCGGTGCCCTTGATCTTCAGGATCGAAGCCTCGGGACCCGGGGCGCGGCCCTCGCGCTCGGCTGAGGCGACGCGCAGATCGGTGATCTCGAGCGCCATCAGGTCGATCTCCAGGCGTGCGATCTTGTCCAGGAAACGAGGGTCCTGGATCAGCGGTCGGCCGTCCTTCTGCTCCTGCGCCGCGATGTATTTGAGGAAGCGCAGCTCGCGCTTGGAGCGAGACACGCCGGCGATGCCGCTGCGCTCGTGCGACAGCAGGAACTTGGCATACGTCCAGCCGCGTCCCTCCTCGCCGACCAAGTTCTGGACCGGCACTTCGACGTTCTCGAACCAGACCTCGTTGACCTCGTGCTCGCCCTCGAGCGTGATGATCGGGCGCACGGTCACGCCCGGCGAGCGCATGTCGATCAGCAGGAACGAGATGCCTTCCTGCTTCTTGCCCGTGCTCGAGGTGCGCACCAGGCAGAAAATCATGTCGGCGTATTGGCCGAGCGTGTTCCATGTCTTTTGGCCGTTGACGACATAGTGCTCGCCGCGCCGTTCGGCCCGCGTCTTGAGCGAAGCGAGGTCAGATCCTGCCCCCGGCTCCGAGTAGCCCTGGCACCACCAATCCTCGCTGGACAGAATGCGCGGCAGATAGTGCTGCTTCTGCCAGGCGCTGCCGAACGCGATGATGACCGGCCCGACCATGCTCACGCCGAACGCGATGACCGGCGGCGCTCCGGCCTCGGCGCACACTTCGTCGAAGATGTGCTTCTGCACCGCGTTCCAGTCCGTTCCCCCGTATTCCACCGGCCAACCGGGAACGATCCAGCCCTGCTCGAAGAGGATTTTCTGCCAGCGGACATGGTCCTCCTTGGTCAAGCGCTTGTGCTCCAGCACCTTGCGCGCGATCTCGGGCGGCAGCTTCGAACTCACGAATGCGCGCACTTCCTCGCGGAAGGCCTCTTCTTCGGGGGTGTAGTTGAGATCCATGATCTGGTCCTAACCGTTTACGCTGCGCGCTGCGGGCAGGCGAGGTAGCCCGAACGCCGCGGGCGAAGGAACTCTGGAGAATACGGGAAGGTTCCCGAGGAGGCAACGGGCGCAGCGGCCGGGGGATATAATTGGGCATCAACCGGTTCGGCGCTATGCCGGAACTGCCACCGCTTCAGCCCAGGAGATTGCCATGGGTACCCGCGAACAGGAACTGCTTGCCGAGTTGAACCTCGAGCCGCTGTGGCTCCCGTTCACAGCCAACCGCCAGTTCAAGGCGTCCCCGCGCCTGCTGGTCGCTGCCAAGGACATGTACTACACGTCCCACGACGGGCGGCAGATCCTGGACGCGATCGCGGGTCTCTGGGCGGTGAACGCGGGGCACTGCCGCCAGCCGATCGTCGACGCCATCAAGAAACAGGCCGAGAGCATGGACTACGCCACCGGATTTCAGATGCACAGCCCGGTGCCGTTTCTCGCCGCCGAGCGCCTGGTGCAGATCACGCCGAAGGGCATGGACCACGTGTTCTTCGTCAACTCGGGGTCCGAGGCCGTGGATACCGCGCTCAAAATCGCGCTCGCCTATCATCGCGTGCGCGGAGAGGGAACGCGGCGCGTGCTGATCGGACGCGAACGCGGCTATCACGGCGTAGGTTTCGGCGGCATCTCGGTGGGCGGCATGGGCGGCAACCGCAAGACGTTCAACGGCCAGCTGCTTGCGGCGGTGGATCACCTCCCGCATACGCACAACCTCGAGAGGAACGCCTACTCGCGCGGGCAGCCGCAGTGGGGAGCGCATCTGGCCGATGCCCTGGAGGGTCTCATCGCTCTGCATGACGCATCCAACGTCGCGGCGGTCATCGTCGAGCCGGTAGCCGGTTCGACCGGCGTGCTGATCCCGCCCAAGGGCTATCTTGAGAAGCTGCGCCAGATCTGCGACAAATACGGGATCCTGCTGATCTTCGACGAGGTGATCACGGGATTCGGCCGCACCGGAAACGCGTTCGCGGCGCACAGCTTCGGCGTCACCCCCGACCTGATCACTTGCGCGAAGGCGCTGACCAACGCCGCGGTGCCGATGGGCGCGGTGATCGTGAAAAAAGAGATCTACGACGCCCTGATGCAGGGGCCGGAGAATGCCATCGAGCTGTACCACGGCTACACCTACTCCGGTCATCCGCTGGCCGCGGCGGCGGCGGTCGCCACGCTCGATCTGTTCAAGGCGGAAGGCCTGTTCCAGCGCGCGGCCGAGCTCGCTCCGTACTGGGAAGACGCGGCCCACTCGCTCAAGGGCCTGCCCAACGTCATCGACATCCGCAACATCGGACTGGTCGTAGGCATAGAGCTCGAGCCCATGGCCGGTAAGCCCGCCGCGCGCGGCTTCGATGCGTTCCTGCGCGCCTATCAGAAGAACGTGCTGATCCGCACCACGGGCGACACCATCGCGCTATCGCCGCCGCTGATCGTCGAAAAGAAGCAGATCGATCAGATGTTCGAGACGGTGCGGGATGTGCTCAAGACACTGCCTTGAACCATTTGAGCCGCGCCGACGCAGACAACCGCAACACGGCAGAGCTTGAGCCGACGAGACGCCAAGAGCGCCAAGGAAAGTCTTCCGGCGAATGGTGTCGCCGGGTTGCCGAGTGGCTCGAACGAGCCTGTACTCGTTGACCCCTTCGCATTCTCTGAATTCTGAGCGTTTGCGCGGTTAGATTCGATATTCGTCTTACTTGGCGCTTTTGGCGTCTTGGCGGCTAATCAGGTTTAGGGATTGAGCAGTGAAATTCGTCATCGCCCAGATGCAGCACGAGACCAACACCTTCTCGCCGGTGCCCACGCCGTGGGAAGCTTTTGGCAAAGACGGCCCCTACCTGGGCAAGGCCGCATACGAAGCCACGAAGGGGACGCGCGTCCCGATGGCGGCCTATCTGGATCTGGCTGAAGCCGCCGGCGCGCAGATCGTCACGCCCCTGGCCGCGTGGGCCAACCCGAGCGGCCCAGTGGACGGGAAGGCCTACGATCGCTTCTGCGATCTCATCGGAGAGGCGGTGAGCGCGGGCTGCGATGCGATCTTTCTCGACCTGCACGGCGCCATGGTGGTGGCCGACCGGACCGACGACGGCGAGGGAACGCTGCTGCAGAAGCTGCGCAGACTCGCTCCGCGCACGCCCATCGCCGTGTCCCTGGACTTGCACGCCAACGTTACGGACCCCATGGTGCGCAACTGCGACGCGATCGCTGGCTATAAGACCTACCCCCACGTCGACGGCTACGAGGCCGGACAGCTTGCCGGAAGCATCCTGCTGCGGTATCTGAAGGGCGAAGTGCAACCGGTCATGGCCTGGGGCAACATTGCGCTGCTGGCGCAGACGCTGCGGCAGAACACGGACGAGAGCCCGATGAAGGACTGCGTGGATGCAGCCCGTGCCGCGGAGAGCGGCGGGTTGCTTGCCGCCACCGCCTTCGGCGGTTTTCAGCAGGCGGACATCCACGACGCCGGGCTCAGTGTAGTGACGGTGGCCGACCGCGACCGGCGTAAGGCGGAAGAAAGCTGCAAAGCGATCCTCGACATCGCGTGGCGCCACAAGGACGAGTTCATCTACCGCGGAGAGCCGTTGCAGCAGGCGATCGCGCGTGCCAAGCGCCTGGCGGAGGAAAACGGGGGGCCCATCCTGCTGCTGGACCACGCGGACAATTGCGCTTCCGGCGCCACGCAGGACACGATGTATGTGCTCAAGGAAGCGCTGCGCCAGGGACTCGCCGGTATCGCGGTCGGTCCGGTGCGCGATCCCCAGGCCGTGGGAAGCATGATCGAGGCGGGTGTAGGAGCGAAGCTCAGCCTGAAGCTGGGCGGGAAGATGGACATGCCGGCCATCAAGACCAAGGGCGAGCCGCTGGAACTCAGCGGTGTGGTGCGCGCCGTCACCGATGGTGAATACACCATCACCGGCCCGCAGTTCCAGGGCATGCGCTGCTACATGGGTCGAACCGCGGTGCTGGACACAGGGTCGGCAGAGATCGTCGTGACCGAGCGCAACCAGGAACCGTGGGATCGCGGCGTGTTCACCAGCGTGGGCATCGATCCTGCGCGCAAACGCTATTTGCTGCTCAAGTCGCGGATGTATTTCCGGCCCGTGTTCCTGCCCATCGCCAAAGGCATGGTGTTCTGCGACAGCCTCGGGGTGGGATCGTCGGACTGGACTCTTTTCGACTACCGGAAGATCCGGCGCCCGATCTATCCGCTGGATTCCGAGTTTCCGGCACAGCACCGTTGAGCTGCCCGGCGTAAGCCCTGAATATCGGAGGAGGAAGCGAAGATGAACAAACCGGTCGAGCGGCCTGGCTCACAGGTCAAGGACATTCACCACTACATCGACGGGCGCGAACTCGCCGGGAGCAGCGGGCGTTACGGCGATGTGTACGACCCCGCCCTGGGGGATGTGTCCGGGCGCGTGCCCTACGCCAGCATTGAAGAGGTGGGTCGGGCAGTCGCCGCCGCACAGGCGGCGTTCCCCGCCTGGGCCGCAGTCCCGCCGTTGCGGCGCGCTCGGGTGATCTTCAAGTTCAAGGAGCTGATCGAGCGCGACCACGACAAGCTGGCGCGCCTGATCTCGAGCGAGCACGGCAAGGTCGTGTCGGACGCGCGCGGTGAGGTCACCCGCGGCCTGGAGGTCGTCGAATTCGCGTGCGGCATACCACACCTGCTGAAGGGCGATTACAGCGAGCAAGTGGGCACCGGCGTGGACACTTACTCCATGCGCCAGGCGCTGGGCGTGTGCGCGGGCATCACGCCGTTCAACTTCCCGGCCATGGTCCCGATGTGGATGTTCCCCATCGCTATCGCCTGCGGCAACACCTTTGTGCTCAAGCCCTCCGAGCGCGATCCATCCGCCAGCGTGCACTTGGCCGGCCTGCTGAAGGAAGCGGGTTTGCCCGATGGGGTGTTCAATGTGGTACACGGGGACAAGGTCGCGGTGGACGCGTTGCTCAACGATCCGCGCATCGCTGCGGTGAGCTTCGTGGGCTCGACGCCCATCGCCGAGTACATCTACCGCACCGGTACCGGGTCCGGCAAACGCGTGCAGGCACTGGGCGGCGCCAAGAACCATCTGGTGGTCATGCCCGACGCAGACCTCGGGCAAGCGGTCGATGCGCTCACCGGCGCGGCGTACGGCTCGGCCGGGGAGCGCTGCATGGCGATCTCGGTCGCGGTCGCGGTAGGTGCGATCGCCGATCCGCTGGTGGAGCGGCTCGCCGAGCGCGCTCGCAACCTGAAGATCAACGCCGGCACCGACGAGGGTGCCGAGATGGGACCGCTGGTCACCAAGCAACACTTCGACAAGGTCAACGGGTACATCGCCACCGGCGTGAAGGAAGGGGCCAAGCTGGTCGTGGACGGTCGGGGCGTGAAGGTGCCGGGGTACGAGCGCGGGTTCTTCCTCGGTGGATGCCTGTTCGACCAGGTGCGGCCCGATATGACCATCTACCGCGAGGAGATCTTCGGCCCCGTGCTGTCGGTGGTGCGCGTGCCCGACTTCGACGCCGCCGTGAAGGTCATCCACGGCCACGAGTACGGCAACGGGGTGTCCATCTTCACGCGCGACGGCGACGCCGCGCGCGAGTTCGCCGCCCGCATCCAGGTCGGCATGGTGGGCATCAACGTTCCCATCCCCGTGCCGGTGGCCTACCACAGCTTCGGAGGCTGGAAGCGGTCGCTGTTCGGCGATCACTATATGCACGGCCCGGAGGGCGTGCGCTTCTACACCCACCTAAAGACCATCACCAGCCGCTGGCCCACGGGAATCCGCCAAGGCGCCGAGTTCGTCATGCCCACCATGAAGTAACCGGCCGCCCATGCTCGAACGCGCTGCAGCGCTGGGCGCCGCCGTGCTGGTCTCGGCCGGGAGCGTGGCCGCGGCGGGAACCACCTGGGACAAGAATGCGGATTGGCTGCGGGGGCAGATCGACGCATGCGCGCGGCGGACCGGCGGGTTCGTCTGCTCCTATTTCCCGGCACGGGCGCTGAACCAGCTCTTCGGCATCGGCGACTTCTGCGACGCAGAGCATTGCCTGCGGGCGCACGAGATCGCGGATCAGATCGCCAAGGATGGGCAATGGACCGCGCTGGGGAAGGCCAGCGACCAGGCCATCCTCAACCAGGCCCAAGAAATGGCCACCGGAGGGCTACCGGTGATCGCGGTCCAAACCGCGGCCGACAAGGGAATGATCGCGATCGTCATGCCGGGCAAGCCGGTGACCTCGCAGAGCTGGGGCAGGAAGGTGCCGCTGGCCGTTGGCGCGCGCCTGGACAGGCCCGAGGCCTCGGTCTACAGCCAAGGGCTCAGTTACCTATTCTCGGATCCCTCGAAGGTGATGTTGTACGTCCAGAAGTAGTGATCGGGCAAAGGGCGGGCGGCGCCATCCGTCGATCATGCGGTGCGCACTACTTCCAAAACCCCAGATGCGCCGCCGCAGCTTCATCCTCGAGCACGGGCCCGATGACCTCGATACGCCGCTGACCCCGCGCGAAGACTTCCCGGCTGGGCAGCGACAACGTCGGGTTCTCCGGATGATTGCCCGTCATCGCGAGCAGCCGCCCCTCGGACAGCGCATACACCAGGCGCGAAATTCCCGACCAGTACAACGCTCCGGCGCACATCGCGCAGGGTTCCGCGCTGGAGTACAGAGTGGCCCGGGCCAGATGCTCCGGCGCAAAGCGGCGCGAAGCCTCGCGCACCGCGATGAGCTCAGCGTGCCCCGTGGCATCTCCATCCGGCCAGCCGAACGCGTTGATGGCTTCAGCCAAGACTACGCCATCGCTTGCGACGACCAGCGCCCCAAAGGGATGCTTGCCGCGCGCCCTGGCCTCGGACGCGAGCGCGATGGCGCGACGCAGATGACTCAGATCATGTTCCGTCACGGATGCGTGCCATTGCGAAGCGCCGTCGCGCCTTTGATTGAGAGAGAGCGCTCGCCCATCAGATTTTACGACCATAGCCCAGGAGCCCTCCTGGACCTTTCGGCGGGCGCGCGCGGATCGCGGCTTCGTTCGGTTCCGTGCCCCAGCCGGGGCGCTCCGGCACGATGAGATGGCCATCGACGATCTCCGGGACGTGGCTGAACAGCTCGTCGTCCCATGCTATTCGGTCGACATCGGTCTCCATGATGCGCAGGTTGGGCACGGCCGCCGCGAAGTGCGCGTTCATCATCGTGCACAGGTGTCCGTAGAAGTTGTGCGGGGCCACGTTGACCTCGTGCGCCTCGGCGGCCGCTGCGATCTTCATCGACTGCCAAACCCCGTTCCACGGCGTGTCGATGATGGCGACGTCCATCGCCTGCTCGCGGAAGTAGGGGATGAACTCGCGCAGGCCGAGCAGCGTCTCGCACGAGCTGATGGGATGCGGGCTCTGTCGCCGGATGAACCCCAACGCCTCCGGGCTGTAGCTGTCGATCTCGACCCAGAACAGGTCCAGATGAGCGATCGCCCGGAGGATCCTCAGATAACCCTCGGTCTTAGCGTTGAAGTTGAGGTCGAGCAGGATGTCGACATCGCGCCCGGCGCCGTCGCGCATGGCTTCGAGGTGCATGACGAGGTTGGCGAGCACCGCCCGTTCGACGTTGAGCTCGGGTGAGAACGGAACCCCGAAGCCCGGGCGCCAGCCGCGCGCGTTCCTCTTGTCCGCGTCGTACATGAAAATGTTGGTCTTCAACGCGCCGAAGCCCTTCTCGCGCACTTCGCGGCCTATCGCCTTGACACCGTCGAGGTCGGTGATGGCCGGCTGGTAGTGGGCCGGCTGATTGATCCGCCACGTGGCGCAATGCGACCAGTACACGCGGACGCGGTCCCGAATCCTGCCGCCGAGAAGCTCGTAGACCGGCACGCCCAGCCCTTTCGCCTTGGCGTCGAGCAGCGCATTCTCGATTGCGCCCAGGGCGAGCGCGACGATGCCGCCGGCGGCCGGGCGGGTGGCGCAATAGAGCTCGGCATAGATGCGCTCGTGCGCCCCGACAGGCTGGCCGATGACGCGGCCCGATAGCCGCTCGATGACGCTGCTCACGCCCGGCGCGCCGAACCCCTCGTCGAACTCGCTCCAGCCGACCACGCCGGCATCGGTGGTGACCTTGACGAAATGGTAGTTGCGCCAGCCGGCGTCGCAGGCCAGCGTCTCGATGCTCTTGACCTTCATGGTTTCCTCCTCACGGTGTGCGTGATGCGGGCTCTTCAAGGCACGGCGCCACTTGAGACCGGACCTCATCAAAACAAGTAGATCCCGATTCTCCGCAACTGCTCCGGCTGTCCGAAGTGGGACCGCCTGCGTTGCTCGAAGGTCACGGCATTCCCATCGCGCTCGACGCGCCGGAGGTTGGCGAGAGCCTGCGGGATCACTTCCATTTCCGCACCATCTGGAAGCCACGGAGGCGCCAGAACGCAAGTTTCTGGCGCCTCCGTCGGCGCCGTAGCATTCACAACAGCCCCGCGCGTTCCAGCATCTTCCTCGAAATGCGGTTGTGCCGGTTGATTAGAGGTGCAAGTTCCACGCGCAGCGGCATCCCTTCTTCAACCACGACCCTTCCGTTGATGACCGACAGCCAAGCGCGCGTCGGCGCACAGGTCACCAGCGCGGCAACGGGATCGGACAGCGCGCCGGCATGCTCGAGGTCATCGATCCGGAACGCGACGAGATCTGCGGCCTTGCCGGGTTCCAGGCTGCCGATATCGTCCCGCCCCAGGACAGCCGCACCGCCCCGTGTCGCGAGCTCCAGCGCCGAGCGGGCGGAGAACGCGCCGGCCGACGACCCGCCCGTGCGTTCCGCAACCCGCTGCAGCAGCAGCGCCTGACGCAGCTCGCCCAGCATCTGATTGCCGTCGTTGCTCGCCGAGCCGTCCACGCCGAGCGCAACTTTGACCCCGCGGCCCAGCATCCGGCTCACCGGCGCGATGCCGGACCCGAGGATCATGTTGCTGCTCGGGCAGTGGCACACGCCGGCAGCGGCGCGCGCCACGCGGTCGATCTCGGGCGCCTCCAGGTGGACCATGTGCGCGAACCAGGTGTCGGCGCCCAGCCACTCTACGGACTCAGCATAGTCGAGTGGCCGCGCTGCGAACATCTGCTCGCAGAATCGGTTCTCGTCGGCGCTCTCGGCCAGGTGCGTATGCAGGCCGACGCTGCGATAACTCCGCGCGAGGCGGGCCGTTTCCCGCATGAGGTCTCGGGTCACGCTGAACGGTGAACAGGGGGCGAGCCCGATCCGTAACATCGCGCGCGCACCCGGATCGTGAAATGTCTCGACCACGCGCCGGCAGTCGGCGATGACAGCGTCTTCATCCTCCACCAGCCGATCGGGCGGCAGCCCGCCTCTGCTCTCGCCCAGGCTCATCGACCCGCGCGTGGCGTGGAAGCGTACGCCGAGCTCTCTCGCGGCCTCGATTTCATCGTCGAGCCGCGCCCCGTTGGGGAACAGATAGAGATGGTCGACGACCGTCGTGGCGCCGCTCAGCATCAGTTCCGCCAGCGCGGTCTTGGCGCTGATGTAGACGGCCTCGGCATCCAGCTCTGCCCAGATGGGATACAGCAGACGCAACCAGTCGAACAGGGATCTCCTTTGCCCCGTGCCGATGGTTCGCGTCAAGCTTTGGAACAGATGGTGGTGGCAGTTGACCAGGCCGGGCAGCACGACGCAGCCGTGCGCATCGATGGTGCGGCGGGGAGTGCGGGCAGCGGCGTCCCCGGCGATCCAGTGCGCCACCTCGGCATCAGTTCCCACCCGCTCGATGGTGTTACCGGCCAGCAGGATGCTGCCCTCGGGGATCTCGCGGCGCTGCGCATCCATCGTCACCAGGACCTCCGCACACGCGACGAGCAACCTGTCGCCCGCGACGCCGGCGCCGCTCGCCGAGGGTTCAATCACCTGCGTCCGACGCCCCGGGCCCTGGACCGCTCACGCCGCACCGTCGGCTTCCACATAGCGCTCGATGCGCGACAGCCACATCCGCTTCGCTTCCGGCGGCAGGAACGATCCCGTGATCGAGTTGCGTGCGAGCTGCGTGAGGTCGGCACGCGTCAATCCCAGAGCCTTGTGCGCGGCCAAATAGTTCTCCAGGACATAGCCGCCGAAATACGCCGGGTCGTCCGAGTTGACGGTGACGCAGAGCCCGGCGTCGAGCAGTCGCTTGAGGTTGTGATCCTCCATCTTCGGGAACACGGCCAGCTTGATGTTGGAGAGCGGACACACAGTCAGCGGCATCTGCTCCGCCGCGAGGCGCCGGCATAGATCCGCATCCTCGTCGCAGCGCACGCCGTGATCGATGCGGGAGACCCGCAAGTCGTCAAGCGCCTCGTAGATGTTGGCGGGAGGCCCCTCCTCGCCCGCGTGCGCCACCGTCAGGAAACCTTCCTGGCGCGCCCGCGCGAACACTTTGGAGAATTTCGACGGCGGATGACCTCGTTCGGAGGAGTCCAGCCCGACGGCGTGGATGCGCTCCTTGTAGGGTAGCGCCGCCTCGAGCGTTCGCATCGCCGCTTCGGCGCTCAAGTGACGCAGAAAGCACAAGATCAGCACGGACGAAACGTCGAGCCTGCGCCGGGCGTCGTCCAGCGCATTGGAGATGCCATGCAGCACAGTCTCGAACGCGATCCCGCGGTCGGTGTGGGTCTGCGGATCGAAGAAGATCTCGGAGTGCACCACACCCTGAGCGCGCACCCTCTCGAGATAAGCCCAGGTGAGCGTGTAGAAGTCGCGCTCATCGCGCAGAACGCCTGCGCCCTGGTAGTACAGATCGAGAAAGGACTGCAGGTCGTGGAAGTCGTAGGCGCGGCGTAAAGCTTCGGGCGACGAATAGGGCAGCGAGATCCCGTGCTTGCGCGCCAGGTCGAACGCCATCTCGGGCTCGAGCGTGCCCTCGATGTGCAGGTGCAGCTCGGCTTTGGGCAGGCCCCGGATGAAGGACTCGATGTCGGAGGCTGCCTGGCTCATTGCGCGCTGCTCCCTGACCCCCGGCCTTTCTCCCGGCGAGCGAGAGGGCGCAAGGTGCCCTGTCGCCGTCGCCTACTTGGGAATCGAGCCCTCCACGCCCTCGACGTACCAGTTGAGGCTCATCAGGTCCTGGAGCGGCATGGTCGAACCCGCCGGCACCTTGATGGCACCCGACTGGTCTTTGACCGGCCCTTGGAAGGGCGTCAGCTTCCCCTCGATGATGGCATTCTTCTTCTCTTCGAACACCTTGGCCGCGGCGGGCGGCACCACGCTGTTCAGCGGCGCCATGACGACCACTCCTTCCTTGAGGCCCCATTTGACGACTTCGGGTTTCCAGGTCCCGGCCAGTACTTTTTTCACCGTGTCGATGTAGTACACGCCCCAGTTGTTGGTGTTCGCAGTCAGCTGCGACTTGGGCGCGAACTTCCTCATGTCGGAATCCCAGCCGAAGGCGTAGATGCCCTTCTCCTGCGCCACCTGGACGATAGCGGGCGAATCGGTGTTCTGGCACAGCAGGTCGGCGCCCTGGGCGATCAACGTTTCGGCGGCCTGCCGCTCCTTGGCCGGGTCATACCAGGTGTTGACCCAGATCACCTTGGTCTTGACCTTCGGATTCACGCTCTGCGCGCCGAGCGTATAGGCGTCGATGTTGCGGATCACCTCGGGAATCGGGAAGGAAGCGACGAAGCCCAGCGTGTTGGTCTTCGTCATCTGGCCCGCCATGACCCCCAGCAGGTACGCGCCCTCGTAGAAACGCGCCTCGTACACGCCCAGGTTCTTACCCGTCTTGTAACCGGTGGCGTGTTCGAAGATGACGTTGGGGAAGCTTTGCGCCACCTTGACGGTCGCGTTCATGAAGCCGAACGAGGTGGTAAAGATCACCTTGTTGCCCTCGGTGGCGAGCTGTCGGATGACACGCTCTGCGTCGGCACCCTCTGCGACGTTCTCCACATAGGTCGTCTTCACCTTGGAGCCGAGCGCCTTCTCCAGCGCCTGGCGTCCCTGATCGTGCGCATAGGTCCAACCAGCATCGCCCACCGGCCCGACGTACACGAATGCGACCTTGAGCGGCTCCTCGGCGAACGCCCCGTTGCCCATGCCC
>Ga0335077_10009035_pt1 | contig 12361 bp, 10 predicted proteins | sample Lox_Sample_31_FD_207151 | JGI IMG/M metagenome (GOLD analysis project Ga0335077, IMG submission 207151) | Soil microbial communities from Loxahatchee National Wildlife Refuge, Florida, United States - Lox_Sample_3.1 | ecosystem: Environmental > Terrestrial > Soil > Wetlands | place: USA...
CAGGTTGTCCGGGCCGAGGTCATGGTCCCAGTACCGGACCGGGCCCGACTCATGCAGGATGGCCGAGACGCCCGCGTCCTGGCGGGCCTTGCGGCGCTTGAGATCATCGTCGGCCCCGTCGGCCCCGGGCAGCTCGGGCGAGGCGAAGACGACGACGCCGCGGCCCCGTGCCGCGGCCAGGCCGCTGACGCCGCCGGGCGGGGCGGCGACCCGCCGGGCTTCGCCGCCCCCGGCGGGCAGCAGCCAGAGCGCGGGACGGTCCGGCCCGGGCGCACCGCCCGCCCCGGCGCCGGGCTCGTCGCCGGGCGCACGACCCTGGGCCGGCGGGCCCGGCCGCTTGGACACGAACAGCAGCGAGCCGTCGGGCAGGAACTCCGGGCCGCCCTCGCCCTCGGCGCTGCGGGTCAGCCGGGCCGGCGCGTCCGGCGCCGGGCCGTCATCCGGGCCGCCCCGGGCCCCGCCGTCCGGCGCCGGGCCGTCATCCGGGCCGCCCCGGGCCCCGCCGTCCGGTGCCGCACCGCCAGCGGCGGGCACCGCGATCCGCCAGATGCTCGTCACGTACTTGCGGGGCTCGCCGCCGAGCGTCTGCACCGCGGCGGCCAGCCAGGAGCCGTCCGGGGCGAGCCGCAGCGCGGTGACCCGCGGTATCGCCACATAGTCGGCCAGATCATGGAAGCTTGTCACGAGTTCAGTGTGCCCCGGCGTGCTGCCGGACCGCAGCGAGGATCCGCCGGTGCTCCGCACTCAGCCCGGGCTCGAACGGCTCGGTCAGCCCGGCGATCCGCAGCAGCGTCTCCCGCGGCACCTCGCCCAGCATGGCGTCCAGCAGCCACCAAGACAGTGCGTTCAGGGCCTCGCGCACCGGCCCCGGCCGCGTGCTGCCGCACGCGTCCTGCAGCGCCCGCAGCGGCGCGTCGGGCGGCTGGCCGGCCGCGAACCGCACCGGGAACGCGTCGGTGGGGCGGCCGGGCCCCGGCCGCGCGACCGCCGCCTCGAACGCGCTCAGCAGCGGGCTGACCTCGCCCGCGGTCCGCGGGTCGTACAGGCCGGGGAACGGCCTGCTCTCGTAACCGGGGTCGTAGCCGCTGAAGTAGATGGGGGTCTCGGACCCGGTGCTGGCCAGCGCGCCCAGCGCGAGGTCGAGCAGGCTGACCGGCCAGCCGAGGTCGGTGATGGCGTGCCCCCACAGGCTGCCCCGGCAGGCGCCCAGGCCCGCGCACAGGAGCAGTTGCGCGGACTCGAGCGCGGACTGCGCGTAGAACATGATGTCCGCGGCGTGCAGCCGGATCACGCCGTCCTGGCACCAGCCGGCCAGCCGCCGCCAGATGATCGAGTTGTCGACCACGTGGGTGAACCGGGCCGCCGAGTAGCTGACCTGGCCGCGCCGGGCGGCGTCGGCGACGATCCACTCGGCCGCCCGCTTGGTCGTGGTGTACACCTCGCGGGAGTAGGGCCGCAGCGCCTTGCCCGTGGACGCGAACACCACGTGCGCCGCGCCCGAGCGCTCGGCGGCGGCGGTCACGTTGCGGGTGCCGAGCACGTTGGTGGTCACGGTCCGGTGCACCTCGTCCTCGGCGAGGCCCGGGTCCCGCTGCGCGGCCAGGTGGAACACCACGTCCGGCCGGACCTCGTCGAAGACCGCGGCCAGCGCCGCGCGATCCCGGATGTCGGCCCTCGCGTACCGCGCCCCGGGCAGCCGCGCCCACCCGTCGGTGACGCCCCGGCTCACGCTGACCAGCCGGCGCGGGCCGTACCGGGCGGCCTGCGCCATCAGCGCCGAGCCGATACACCCGGTGCCGCCGGTCACCAGGACCGTCGCGCCGCCGAGCCAGCCGGCCAGGTCGCCGGCGGGCATCGCGATCTCCCGCTGGCCCAGGGCCAGGAACCGCGCGTACTCCTCGTCCGCGTCCGGCCGGGCGGCGATGAGGGCCTGGGTCAGGCTACGCAGTTCGCCGAGCACCCGGTCGTCAAGCTGCTGCTGCCCGGACGGCGCCGCCTCGCGCATCGCCGAGATGATCTCAGAGACAGTCGCCACGGCTAGACCCCAGACCTCCGGTCGTGAACAAGATCGGGTTTAGGACAAGTCGGGACATGCGGGTGGTCGGCCGACCTGCGACTGCCAAAGCGTGCCAGACATGCACGGCGTTATGCAGGCATAAGCAGATTTTGTTAACCCGCCGTGGCTCAGCCGCCCGCCGCCGGGCGGCGGCTGCGCGGGCATCGGGGCAGGCACCGCCCAACGGGACGCAATTGGCTCGTTTGATGCCCAGGCCAGGGCCGGGCTGACTACCCTCTGTTCTAGTTACCGCCGGTACGTCACGTCCGCAACGCTGGCCCGAGCTTGCCGACTTCTGGGTAGATGAAGAAGGGGTCTGGATGGCTGTCGTCGTCAAGGGCCGACGGTCGGCGGGCCCGGCGACGCCTCCCAGGCACCGGAAGGCCGGCTCCTCCCGCGGGCCCGTGCCGTCGCGCAGGCGGCCGGCACAGACCGCGGAGTCGGTGCTGCCCCTGCCGCCGCGAGATAGCGAGAAGTACGGCTACATTCGTCGTCACCTCTGGGTGCTGACCATCTGCTCGGCGCTGGCGTTCCCGCCCCTGGTCTACAGCCAGGTCCGGATGGTCATCAACACCCCGTGGTTCCTCATCTACGCCCCGTTCGCGGCGTTCGGGGTCTTCTGCTTCCTGCTCTCCATGGTCGCCGACGGGATGAGCCTCCCCTTCGACCTGGAGGAGCACAAGCGGATCGTGGCCGGCTGGTTGCCGCTGTGGTATCCGAGCGTGGACATCTTCATGCCGGTGTGCGGCGAGCCGCTGGAGGTGCTGCACAACTCCTGGACCCATGTCGCCAGGCTGCGCGCGAGCTACCGGGGGCAGGTCACCCCGTACGTGCTCGATGACTCGGCCAACCCGGAGATCAAGGCCATGGCCCGGCGGTTCGGCTTCGCCTACGGGACCAGGCCGGACCGCGGCTGGCTGAAGAAGTCGGGCAACCTGCGGTTCGGGTTCGGCATCTCCCAGGGCGACTTCATCCTGCTGCTCGACGCGGACTTCGCGCCGCGGCCCGACCTGCTCGACGAGACCCTCCCCTACATGGAGATGTTTCCCGACGTCGGCATCGTGCAGACCCCGCAATTCTTCCGCGTCCTGGACGAGCAGACCTGGGTCGAGCGAGGCGCCGGCGCGATCCAGGAGCTGTTCTACCGGTCCATCCAGACCGCCCGGGCCAGGAAGGGCGGCTCGATCTGCGTCGGGAGCTGCGCGGTGTACCGCCGGGCCGCCCTCGAGCAGAACCGGGGCATGTCCCTGGCCGAGCACTCTGAGGACCTGCACACCGGCTTCGACCTGTACCGGCTGGGCTGGCGGCTGCGGTACCTGCCGGTCGCGCTGTCCACTGGCAACTGCCCGGACAGCATCCTCGCGTTCATGAACCAGCAGTACCGCTGGTGCTCCGGCACGATGAGCCTGATGCGGGACAAGAAGTTCTGGCGGACCAAGCTGCCGCTGTACATGCGGATGTGCTACCTCACCGGGTTTGTCGGCTATGTCTATACCGCGGTGTTCACGTTCGTGGCGCCGGCGCTCGCCGTCGGCATGTTGCTGTTCATCCCCAGCGATCTGCAGCTACGGAACCTGATCTTCATCGCGCCGGTCCTGTTCTACGCGGGCGTGATCTATCCGACGTGGCACCGCGCGCCGTACCGGCTGGAGGCATGGTCGGTCCGGGTGATCTCCGGGTGGGCCCACCTGTTCGCGTTCTGGGACATGCTGCGCGGCCGGCTGCGCGGGTGGCAGCCGTCCGGCAGCGGCAGCCGCGGGCAGGACGGCAGGAAGCGCCTGTGGATCGGCCTCGTCGGCTGGAGCGCGCTGTCCGCCGTGCTGTGGGCGGCCCTGGCCCTGTGGCGCATGATGACGATGAACCCGTACAACTTCTTCCTGATCTTCGTGCTGGGCGTCTTCCAGCTCGTCGTGGTCGGCCGCATCCTCATCCAGCCGAGAGCCGGGACCACCCCGTGACCGCGAGAGCCCGGCCACTGGCCCTCGCCGCGGTCACGCTGACCGTGGTCCTGGCCGGCTGCGGAGCGCTGTCGGCGCCCTCCAACTCGGCGGGCACGAGCGGTCAGCGCGACTCCAGCTCCCCTCAGCCCACCGCGCCCGCGCCCGGCAGCGTGCCGTTCAACGTCTCCGGCCTGCTGGACCCGGCCCAGGGCAAGTTCCTGGGGATCGAGGCGGTCGGCGCGCCCGACTCGATGGCGCCGGTCAACGCCTTCGCCATGAACACCGGCCGCAAGCCCAACCTCGTCGGCCAGTACGTCTCCTGGGGCGAGCCGTTCGACGTCCGCGCGGCCGAGAACGCATGGTCCTACGGCGCCCTGTACTACATGGCCTGGGAGCCGTTCGGCACGAGCGTTCAGGCCATCGCGGACGGGCAGAGCAACGGGTACGTCACCCGGTTCGCCAAGGCGATCCGCGCGCTCAACGTGCCGGTGGCGCTCAGCTTCGGGCATGAAATGAACGGCAACTGGTACCCGTGGGGAACCACGCAGACCACCGCCGCCGAGTTCGTGGCGGCCTGGCGGCACATCCATCGCCTGTTCGCCCGGGCCGGCGCGAGCAACGTCATCTGGGTCTGGAACCCCAACATCATCAACCCCGTGCCGCAGGTCGCGCTCGAGCCCTACTGGCCCGGCGACGCGTATGTGGACTGGGTCGGGATCACCGGTTACTACGCGACAACGGGCGCGGATACCTACGCCAGCCTGTTCCGGCCGACGATCGCCGAGATCCGGAAGTTCACGGCCAAGCCGGTCATCATCGCCGAGACCGCGATCGAGACCGGACCCGATGAGGTGCAGGACGCGGCCAGTCTGGTTGACACGGTCACCAGCCATCCCACGGTGCTCGGGTTCATCTACTTCGACTACAACAAGGGCGGAGTGGACTGGCAGGTCGAGTCCCGCCCCGAGGTCCGCGCCGCCATCGCCGGGGACATCGCCGGGCTCCCGCTCGTGAACCCGAGGAAATGAGCAAGCGCCCGCCGAGTACCCCGCCGCCGCCCCGCCCGGGCCCGGCGCGCCGCGGCGCCGCCTACAAGCGGCCGGTCCAGTCGCCCGACGCCGAGACCGTCATGCTGCCGTCGTTCACGAAGGACGCCGAACCCGGGAACGGGCGGGACCCCGGCGCGCCCGCGCCCCCCGGCGAGCCGGGCCGGGACACCCCGGACCACGGCCGGGACACACCGGGCGCGACCACCCGGGTGCTCGTCCTGCCCCGCGGCCGGCACAGCTCGGCGCCGGTCCGGTTCGCCCAGGCCAGCGCCCGCCGGACCTGGGTCAGCCGCGCGGTGCTGGCCGCGATCCTGTGCGTGCAGGCCGCGCTGTCGCTCCGGATGCACAACACCGCGTTCGAGGACGAGGCGCTCTACCTTTACTCCGGCCACCTGGAGATCGCGCACTGGCTGCACGGCGCGGCCCTGCAGGGCGACTACGCCACGTTCTTCTCCGGCGCCCCGGTGCTGTATCCGGTGCTCGGCGCCCTGGCCGACAGCGTGGGCGGGCTCGCCGCGGCCAGGGCGGTGAGCCTGATCGCGATGCTGACCACCACCGGGCTGCTCTACTCGCTGACCCGCAGGCTGTTCAACGAACGGGTCGGCCTGTGCGCCGCCGTCATCTTCTCGGTGACCGAGTCGGCCCTGTTCCTCGGCAACCTGGCCACCTATGACGCTCCGGCGCTGTGCCTGCTCGCGGCCGCCTCGTGGATCGTGGTCCGCACCGCGGCCTCCCGCTGGCCGCTGTACCTGCTCGCCGCGCCGGTCGCGGCGCTCTCGGTGGCCAGCAAGTATGCCGCGCTGCTGTTTGTGCCCACGATCGCCGCGCTGGCCGGCCTGGCCGCATGGCCGCACCGCGGACGCAAGGCGCTGATACCGCCGTTCGCGTTCGCCGCGGCGCTGGCCGCGCTCCTGGCCGCCGCGCTCCACCTGGCCGGGGCGAGCTACCTGCAAGGCGTCAAGTTCACCACCCTGGAGCGGTTCGAGGGCAACACCCCGACCTCGGTGCTGCTCAAAGACAGCTTGCAGTGGGGCGCCATAGCCTTTGGCCTCGCGGTGATCGGCTCGGTGGCCTACGCGATCAGGCCGCGGACCGAGCCCGGCGAGCAGATCGCGCCGCCGGGCAGCCGGCTCCGCCGGATCGCGCTCGGCGTGGTGCTGACCGGGACCGCGCTGCTGGCGCCGGCCGACCAGATCCACCTGCACACGTTCACCTCGCTGCAGAAGCACATCGGGTTCGGCCTGTTCTTCGCCTCACCCCTGGCCGGGGTCGGGCTGGCCCGGATCGTCGGCGACCACTTCCGCCGGGCCCAGGTGGGCATCGCCATCTGGGGCGCCGCGCTGGTCCTCGGCATGGTGCAGGCCAACAACCTGTTCAACGCGTGGCCGAACTCGGCGTCGTTCACCAAGGTCATGGCGAAGTACCTGCAGCCGCGGGCGCGATACCTGGTCGAGGTGGACGAGGTGCCGATCTACTACCTGCGCCATCACAGCGACGCGCAGCCGGACCAGTTCACGAGCACCTACTACATCGGGTATGTCGACTCCCAGGGCCAGTTCCTCACCGGTAACGCGGGCTACGTGGCCGCGATCAGGGCCGGGTACTTCCAGGTGGTCTCCTATAACTTCCAGACCACGCCCGCGGTGGACGGGGTGCTGGCGCACACCCTGGAAACCGACCCCTCGTACCGCCTGGCCGCGGCGCTCCCGAACGGCAACGACACCGTGACCCAGTACGTCTGGGTCAAGACCCCCGATCCGTCCGTGGCGCCGGTGACCAAGCCCGGGCCCGCGCCGGTCAGCGGGCGTCGGTCACGACCGCGGCGCCGACGGTAGCGTTGGTGGCCTCGTCGATGAGGATCAGGCCGCCGGTGGCCCGGTTGCGGGTGTACGGGTCGGCGAACACCGGCTGGGTCAGCCTCAGCGTCACCCGGCCGATCTCGTTCAGCCGTAGATCCTCAGCACCCTCGTCCCGGTGCAGGGTGTTCACGTCCAGCCGGTAGTGCAGGTCGCGCACGAACGCCTTCACGGTGCGCGTGGTGTGCTTGACGATCAGCCGGCTGCGCGGGCTCAGCGTCCGCGCGTCGGTCATCCAGCACACCATCGCCTCGACGTCCTGCGCGCCCGGCGGCTGGTTGTGCGGCCGGCACAGCATGTCACCGCGGGAGATGTCCAGGTCGCCGGCCAGCAGCAGAGTCGCCGACATCGGCGGGAACGCCTCGGACACCGGGCCGCGGGTGGTGTCGATGCGCTCGATCGTGGTGGTGAGCCCGGACGGCAGGTGCATCACCTCGTCGCCCGGCTTGAGCACGCCGCCGGCCACCTGCCCCGCGTAGCCGCGGTAGTCGTGCAGCTGCGGGTCGGTGGCCTGGTGCGGCCGGATCACGTACTGCACCGGGAACCTGACGTCGATCAGGTTGCGGTCGGAGGCGATGTGCACGTGCTCCAGGTGGTGCAGCAGTGACGGACCGTCGTACCAGGGCATGCTGGCCGAGCGCTGCACGACGTTGTCGCCGTGCAGCGCGGAGATCGGGATGAACGTCAGGTCACCGATCTCCAGCTTGGCCGCGAACGCGGTGAACTCCTCGGTGATCTGCTCGAACACCGCGGCGTCGTAGTCGACCAGGTCCATCTTGTTGACCGCCAGGACCAGGTGCGGCACCCGCAGCAGCGTGGTCAGGAACGCGTGCCGCCTGCTCTGCTCGGTCAGCCCGTTGCGCGCGTCGACCAGCACGATGGCCAGGTCCGCGGTGGACGCCCCGGTCACCATGTTCCTGGTGTACTGGATGTGGCCCGGGGTGTCGGCGATGATGAACTTCCGCCGCGGGGTGGCGAAGTAGCGGTACGCCACGTCGATCGTGATGCCCTGCTCCCGCTCGGCCCGCAGCCCGTCGGTCAGCAGGGCCAGGTTGGTGTAGTCCTCGCCGCGTTCCTTGCTGGTCCGTTCCACCGCCGCGAGCTGGTCGGTGAAGATCGCCTTGGAGTCGAACAGCAGCCGCCCGATCAGGGTGCTCTTGCCGTCGTCCACCGAGCCCGCGGTGGCCAGGCGCAGCATGTCCATGTGGCCGCCGGTCATCAGAAGTACCCCTCTCGCTTGCGGTCCTCCATCGCGGCCTCGCTGGTCCGGTCGTCGGCCCGGGTCTGGCCTCGCTCGGTGATCCGGGTCGCCGCGATCTCGGTGATCACCTCGGATACCGTGACCGCGGCGGACTCGACGGCCCCGGTGCACGACATGTCGCCCACCGTGCGGTACCGGACCATGGCCTGCACCAGCGGCTCGTCGTCCCCCCGGGTCACGTACGGACTGTCGGCGAGCAGGATGCCGTCACGCTCGAACACCATCCGCTGGTGGGCGAAGTAGATGGACGGGATCTCCAGGTCTTGCCGCTGGATGTAGTGCCACACGTCCAGCTCGGTCCAGTTCGACAGCGGGAACACCCTGATGTGCTCGCCCCGCCGGATCCGCGTGTTGTAAAGGTTCCACAGCTCGGGCCGCTGGTTCTTCGGGTCCCACTGGCCGAACTCGTCGCGGAACGAGAACATCCGCTCCTTGGCGCGGGCCTTCTCCTCGTCGCGGCGGGCCCCGCCGAACACCGCGTCGAACCGGTTCTCCTCGATCGCGTCGAGCAGGGTGGTGGTCTGCAGCCGGTTGCGGCTGGCCCACCGGCCGGTCTCCTCGGCGACCCGGCCCGCGTCGATCGAGTCCTGCACCGACGCGACGACCAGCCGAACCCCCGCCTCGGCGACCCGCCGGTCCCGGAACTCCAGGACCTCGTCGAAGTTGTGGCCGGTGTCCACGTGCATGACCGGGAACGGCGGCCGCGCGGGCCAGAACGCCCGCTCGGCCAGCGCCAGCATCACGATCGAGTCCTTGCCGCCGGAGAACAGCAGCACCGGCCGCTCGAACTCGGCGGCGACCTCCCGCATCACGTGGATCGACTCGGCCTCGAGGACGTCGAGCTGCGAGAGCTGGTAGTCGGAACGCGGCGTGGTCATGGGCGGAACTCCAGGGACGGGCGAAGGAGGGCGGGCGGGTAATTGGAGCCAGGCGGGCTAGCGCACGGAGCTGATCGCCCCGAGCAGCATGTCCGCCAGCGCGGCCTGGCAGATCAGGATATCCGGCACCGAGGGCACGGCCTGGTTGTACGCCAGCTTCGCGCCGTCGATCCGGGACGTGTGCAGCCCGGCCGCGCGGGCCACCGCGACGGGGGCGGCCGAATCCCACTCGTACTGGCCGCCGCTGTGCACGTACGCCTCGGCCCGCCCGTCGATCACCGCGGCCGCCTTGGCCCCGGCCGAGCCGAGCGGAACCAGCTCGGCCCCGGTCTTCTCCGCGAGCCGGGTCATGAACTCCGGCGGGCGGGTCCGGCTGACCACGAGACGGAGCGTGCCAGGCGGCGGTCCGGGCGGGGCTGCGGGCGGCTCGGCGGTGCTCAGGACCTGGCCCTGGGCCGGCAGCGCGACCGCGCCCGCGGTCAGCTCGCCGCTGTCCCACAGCGCGACGTGAACGGCCCAGTCGGTGCGTCCCGGCTCGCCGAACTCCCTGGTCCCGTCGAGCGGGTCGACGATCCAGACCCGGCGCGCCGACAGCCGGGCCGGGCCGTCGTCGCCCTCCTCGGACAGCACCGCGTCGGCCGGCCGGCGCCGGGCCAGCTCGGCGGTGAGGAACTCGTGCGAGAGCCGGTCGCCGGCGTGGCGCAGGGTGTCCGGGTCGCCGCCGCCGCGGCGCAGCTCCAGCAGCCGCCGCCCGGCCTCGCCGGCCAGCTCGGCGGCGAGGCGATCGTCATCAGAAGTCATCGATACCGTCCTTCACGCTACGACGGTGCCGGCTCTATCCCGGCATGGAACTCGTTCTGCGCCGCGGCCAGCCCCTGGCGCAGCAAGGTCTCGACGGCGTCGGCGGATCGCTCGAGGAGCACGGGCAGCAGCTTGCGCTCGGCCGCGGAGAAGTCGCGCAGGACGAAGTCCGCGGGATCCATGCGGCCCGGCGGCCGGCCGATGCCCACGCGCACCCGCAGGTAGTCGCGGGTGCCGAGGGCCGCGGTCACGGAGCGCAGGCCGTTGTGGCCGCCGTCGCCGCCGCCCTGCTTGAGCCGGATGACCTCGAACGGGAGGTCCAGGTCGTCGTGGATGACCACGATCCGCTCGGGCGGGACCTTGTAGAAGTTCCGCAGCGCCGCCACCTGCCCGCCGGAGAGGTTCATGAACGCCTGCGGCTTGGCCAGCGTGACCGCGTGGCCGGCCAGCCGTCCCTCGGCCACCACGGCCCGGGACCGGTCCCGCTTGAACCGCGCGCCGATCCGCCCGGCGAGCACGTCGGCCACCATGAACCCGCAGTTGTGCCGGTTACCGGCGTACCCGGGGCCGGGGTTGCCCAGCCCGGCGATCAGCCAGCGCTCGGTGCTGGCCCGGGGGGGCGACCCCCCCAACCCCCCCCGCTCGCCGGCCCGGGGGGGCGACCCGGCCGGACCCCCCGGCTCGCCGGGCATGCGGTGACGGGTGAACCAGCTCAGGACGACGACTCGGCGGGCGCCTCGGGCGCCTCGCCGCCCTCGGCGGGCCCGGGCGCCGGGGCGGGCACTTCCGCGCCCTCGGCCGCCTCGGCCTCGGGCAGCCCGAGCTCGGCCTCGATCTGCTCGGCGGTCGGCGCGGCGATCACGTGCAGCACGAGCACGTCCGGCTCCACCGCGAGCGTGACCCCGCTGGGCAGCACGAGGTCGCCGGCGTGCACGGACGCGCCGATCGCCATGCCCTCGATGCTCACCTCGATGCCGGGCGGGATGTTCGTGGCCTCGGCCTCGACCGCGATCTGGACCAGCTGCTGGTCCAGCAGGCCGTCCGGGGCGACGTCCCCGGTCGTCGTGACCGGGATCTCGACGGTGACCTTCTCGCCGCGCCTGACCATGATCAGGTCGACGTGCTCCACGGTGCCCTTGATCGCGTCCCGCTGCACCGCCTTGGGCAGCGCGAGCTGGCTGCCGCCCGGCAGGCCCTCCAGCCGGATCAGCACGTTGGCCGTGCGCAGCGCGAGCAGCACATCGTGCCCGGGCAGGGTGACGTGGCGGGTCTTGGTCCCGTGACCGTAGACGACGGCGGGCACCCGGCCGGCGCGGCGCTCACGACGGGCCGGGCCCTTGCCGAACTCGGTGCGGGGCTCAGCGGCGATGCGTACCTCAGGCACGGCGAAACTCCTCCGGAAAGCAGTCTGATCCTGACGGAGTCTAGCGGACAGCCGCCGGTGCCGTGCCTGCGCAGCCGCCTGCCCCGCGCTTCGCGGATCGATCGGCGGCTGGCAGGTCAGCCAGCTCCGCCTCAGTCCTCCTGCGGGTCCTCTTGCGGGTCTTCCTGCGGGTCTTCCTGCGGGTTCTTTGTGGTGATGTCTTCCTGGGGATTGGCCGTGATGTCCTCTTGCGGATCGGCCGTGATGTCTTCCTGCGGGTCTGGCTTGATGTCTTCCTGCGGCATTGTGATCCCCTTTCGTGTCCGGGCTCGCTGGGCCCGGAACCCCGCACGATTGAGCGGTTTACGCTAAGAATGGTAGGGGCGGCCGGGCGAAGACACCGGGAAAGTAGCGATATCAGCCTTAAACTATGTTTCAGGTAGTTTTTCTAGCTGGGCGGTGAGCTCGGCCGCCCGGGTATCCTCGCCGAGGCCCTCGAAGATGCCGCGCGCCCTGGCCCACATTTCCCGGGCCGGCCCGGTCTGGCCCGCCCGGGCGCGGGCGTGGCCGAGGTACTGCAGGTCCTGCGCCTCGCCATAGCGGTCACCGGCAGAACGGTGCAGGCCGAGGGCCTGCTCCAGCCGGCCGGCGCCAGGGTCGGTGCGGCCCCGCGCCAGGTCGATCCGGCCCAGGTTGTACAGGGCGTAGCCCTCCAGGCGTGCCGAGCCGATCTCGCGGATCACCGCCAGCGCCTCCTGTGACCGGGCGGTCGCCTCGTCCAGGCGCCCGAGCTCCAGGTAGGCCTCGCCCAGATTGCACAGCGCGATGCTCTCGCCGTAGCGGTGGCCCACCTCGCGCTTCAGCGCCAGCGCCTCCAGCAGCACCGCAGCCGCCTCCTCGTGGCGGCCGAGCAGGCGGTAATGGAACGCGATGTTGTTCGCGGCCTGCGACTGGCCCTGCCGGTCGCCGGTTTCCCGGTGGATGGCCATGGCCTGCTCGAAGTAGCCGATCGCGGCATCGTCGCGCTGCTGGGACAGCACCATGCCGAGGTTGTTCAGGACCCAGACCTCGGCCCGCCGGTCGCCCAGCTCGCGGGTGCTGGCCAGGCCGATGCGGTGGGTGGTGATCCACTCGGTGCGGTAGCCCAGGAAGTCGAA
>Ga0335077_10009037_pt1 | contig 12359 bp, 11 predicted proteins | sample Lox_Sample_31_FD_207151 | JGI IMG/M metagenome (GOLD analysis project Ga0335077, IMG submission 207151) | Soil microbial communities from Loxahatchee National Wildlife Refuge, Florida, United States - Lox_Sample_3.1 | ecosystem: Environmental > Terrestrial > Soil > Wetlands | place: USA...
CGAGGGGCGGATCGAGCAGATCGGGAGCCCCGCCGACGTCTACGAGCACCCGCAGACGGAGTTCGTCGCGGGCTTCGTCGGCGTCTCGAACGTCCTCGAGCGCGACTTCCGCAAGATCACGATCCGCCCGGAGAAGATCCACATGTCGGAGACGGGCCCCGGCGAGCCGGGCGTCGTCCGCGACGTCGTCTACGTCGGCATGGTCACGCGCTACATCGTCGACCTGGACGCCGGCGGCGAGCTCGTCGTCGTCCAGCAGAACCTCGAGACGTCCTCGACGGAGGCGCTCGAAGCACAGGGAAAGCACGTCCGGCTCTCTTGGCGGCCGGAGCACACGTACGTCATCAAGGAGGGAGACGCGGAGTGAGAAGAATTCGGAAGGTCCACGTGCTCGTGGCGGCGTTCGTGGTGGCGCTCTGCGTCCCGGCCGCCGGCGTGAGCAAGAGCAACGGCCTGCCCACGTCGATCGGGAAGGGCGAGGGTCAGCTGAACCTCATCGCGTGGGAGGGCTACACCCAGCCGCAGTGGGTCAAGCCGTTCCAGAAGGCGACGGGCTGCCAGGTGCACGCGAAGTACGCCGGCTCGTCGGACGAGATGGTGACGCTCATGCGGTCGGGCGGCGGGTCGCAGTACGACGGCGTCTCCGCGTCGGGCGACGCGAGCCTTCGCCTCATCTACGGCAAGGACGTGCAGCCGGTCAACCCGGCCCTGATCCCGGACTTCAAGAACTTCATCCCGGCACTGAAGTCGCCGCCCCACAACACGGTCAACGGCGTGCACTACGGGATCTCGCTCCAGTGGGGCCCGAACACGCTCCTCTACAACACGACGAAGGTGAAGCCGGCCCCGACGAGCTGGTCGTCGATCTACAGCCCGAAGTACAAGGGCAAGGTCACAGTGCCGGACAACCCGATCCAGATCGCGGACGCGGCGCTCTACCTCTCGAAGTCGAAGCCGTCGCTCGGGATCACCGACCCGTACGAGCTCAACTCGACCCAGTTCAACGCGGCGATCGCGCTCCTGAAGGCGCAGAAGCCGCTGATCGTGAAGTACTGGGCGCTCGCGTCGGACGAGATCGACCTGTTCAAGAACGGCAACGCGGTGATCGGCGCCTCGTGGCCGTACCAGACGAACACGCTGATCGCGGCGAAGGTCCCCGTGAAGGACCTGATCCCGAAGGAGGGCGCGACGGGCTGGGCCGACACGTGGATGATGTCGGCGCACGCGAAGCACCCGAACTGCATGTACAAGTGGATGGCGTGGGTCTCGACGCCGAAGGTGCAGGCGCAGCAGGCGATCTACTTCGGCGAGACGCCGGCCAACGTGAAGGCGTGCCCGATCATGAACAAGCTGTCCCCGGGCTCGGCCGCGCAGTACCACTGCGGCGCGTCGGCGGCGTACTTCAACTCGATCAAGTTCTGGAAGACGCCGGTGGCAGCGTGCGGCAACGGCCAGAACAACTGCATGGACTACACAAAGTGGCAGCAGGCCTGGACGCAGATGAAGGGCTGAGCCCTGGCCGTTCGCGCTGCTGAGTCTCCGAGGACGGGCTCCCCGCTGCGGGGGGCCCGTCTCGGCTTGTCCTCGTTCTTCTGGCGGCACCGCTGGGCAAAGGCGTTGCTGCTGCTCCTGCCGCCGCTCCTCGCGTTCGGACTCGTGTACCTCGGGTCGCTCGGGGCGCTCTTCGTCTCCTCGTTCTGGACCGTCAACTCGTTCACGACGGAGATCGAGCACGTCTGGACGCTCTCGAACTACCAGACGATCTTCGAGTCGAGCGCGTACCGGCAGATCGCGTTCCGGACGATCGGGATCGCCGCGGCGGTGACGATCACGGACGCGCTCCTCGCGTTCCCGCTCGCCTACTTCGCGGCGCGGATCGCGAAGCCGCGCACGCGCACCCTCCTGTTCATCTCCGTGCTGCTGCCGCTGTGGTCGAGCTACCTGATCCGCGTCTACATCTGGCGGCTGATCCTCGCGCAGGACGGCGTCCTCAACTGGGCGCTGAACAAGCTCGGGCTGCCGGACCAGCACCTCGCGTACTCGAACTGGGCGGTCTGGATCATCTTCTCCTACGTCTGGCTGCCGTTCATGATCCTTCCCGTCTACGGCGCGCTCGAGCGGATCCCGGAGTCGTTCATCGAGGCGTCGCGCGACCTCGGCGCGAGCGGGTTCCTGACGTTCCGCCGCGTGATCCTCCCACTCGCGCTGCCCGGCCTCGTCGCCGGCTCGATCTTCACGTTCGCGCTGACACTCGGCGACTACGTCACGCCGCTGCTCGCCGGCGGCGCGAGCTCACAGTTCATCGGCAACGTCGTCTACGACTCGGTCGGGATCTCGAACAACGTGCCGTTCGCGGCGGCCTTCGCGGCAATCCCGCTCGCGGTGATGGGCGTCTACCTCGTGGTCGCGCGCCGCCTCGGCGCGTTCGAGGCGATGTAGGTGGAGGGACGCTGGACGAAGATCTTCCTCCGCGTCTGGACGACGCTCGTCGTCCTGTTCCTCTGGCTGCCGCTCGGACTGATCATGGTCTACGCGTTCAACGCGTCGAACGTGCAGAGTTGGCCGATCGCGGAGTTCACGACGAAATGGTTCAGCGTCGCGTGGAACTCGCCGGACGTCCACGACGCGTTCTGGCTCTCGATCAAGGCGGCGTGCCTCGCAACGACGATCGCGCTCGTCCTCGGGTCGATGGCGGCGTTCGCGCTGGCGCGCTTCCAGTTCTTCGGGCGCGAGTCGATCACGTTCCTGCTCGTGCTGCCGATCGCCTTGCCGGGGATCGTCACCGCGATGGCGCTGAACTCGTTCTTCCTCTTCGCGGGCATCAACCTGTCCCTCTGGACGATCGTGATCGGGCACGCGACCTTCTGCATCGTGATCGTCTACAACAACGTCCTCGCCCGGCTGCGGCGCTCGTCGCCGTCGCTCATCGAGGCCTCGCTCGACCTCGGCGCCGACGGGCTCCAGACGTTCCGGTTCGTGATCTGGCCCGTCCTCTCGACCGCGCTCGTCGCGGGCGGGCTGCTCGCGTTCGCGCTCTCGTTCGACGAGGTCGTCGTCACGTACTTCACGGCGGGCGCCCAGAACACGCTCCCGCTCCTGATCTTCGGCTACATCCGGCTCGGGCAGCAGCTGCCCGTCGTGAATGCCATCGCATTCGCAATGATCCTCCTGACGGTGATCCCCGTCTTTCTCGCCCAGCGCCTGATGAGGGACACGGGCGTCCTCCGCCGCGGGGCGGGCAACGTCACGGAGGCGGTCGAGTCGGCTCAAATCACGGCGGTCTGACCAGGGAGGCACGGAATGAGCACCACGACAACGTCCTACAAGAACCTCGTCGGCGGCGAGTGGGTCGACGCGGCCTCGGGCGCCACGATGGAGGTGATCAACCCGGCGACCGGGGAGACGATCGCCGAAGTGCCGAGCTGCGGCGCCGAGGACGTCGACCGCGCGGTCGACGCGGCGAACAAGGCGCTCCCGGAGTGGCTCGACGCGACGCCGAAGGAGCGCTCGGAGCTCCTGCACAAGCTCGCGGACGTGATGGACGAGCACGCGGAGGAGCTCGCGCAGCTCGAGTCGCTGAACGTCGGCAAGCCGCTGATGGCGTCGCGCGACGAGATGCCGTTCTCGTCGGACAACCTCCGCTTCTTCGCCGGTGCTGCGCGCCACCTCGAGGGCCAGTCGACGGGCGAGTACATCAAGGGCTACACGTCGATGATCCGGCGCGAGCCGCTCGGCATCGTCGGCGGCATCTGCCCGTGGAACTACCCGCTGATGATGGCGGTCTGGAAGATGGGCCCCGGCCTCGCGGCGGGCAACGTCCAGATCCTGAAGCCGTCGGAGCAGACGCCGCTGTCGCTCCTCCGCTTCGTCCAGCTCGCGCAGGACGTGATCCCGGCGGGCGTGCTCCAGGTCGTCACCGGCGACGGCGTCCCCGTCGGCGAGCGGATCGTGTCGCATCCCGACGTGCGCCTCGTCTCGCTCACCGGCGACGTCGCGACGGGCAAGACGATCGCGAGAAACGCAGCGGACACGCTGAAGCGCGTCCACCTCGAGCTCGGCGGCAAGGCGCCGATGATCGTGTTCGACGACGCCGACCCGAAGGCGGTCGCCGAGGGCATCCGCCTCGCCGGCTACTGGAACTCCGGCCAGGACTGCACCGCCGGCTCGCGCGTGATCGCCGGTCCGAAGATCTACGACGCGCTCCTCGAGGAGCTCGTGCCGCAGGTCGAGTCGCTGAAGGTCGGCGACCCGATGGAGAGCGACGAGATCGAGATGGGCCCGGTGATCTCCGGCGCGCAGCAGGAGCGGATCCTCGGCTTCCTCGACCGCGCGAAGGGCGCGACCGTCCTCACGGGCGGCGGCACGAACGGCGACAAGGGCTTCTTCGTCAAGCCGACCGTCGTCGTCGACGTGAAGCAGACGGACGAGATCGTCCAGAACGAGGTCTTCGGCCCCGTCGTCACCGTGCAGCGCTTCGCGGACGACGACGAGGCGATCGCCTGGGCGAACGACGTCCGCTACGGGCTCGCGTCGTCGGTCTGGACGCGCGACGTCGGCCGCGCGATGAACGCGGTGCGCCGGCTCCAGTTCGGGACGGTCTGGGTCAACGACCACCTGCTCCCGATCTCGTCCGAGATGCCGCACGGCGGCTACAAGCAGTCCGGCTACGGCAAGGACATGTCGATCTACTCGATGGAGGAGTACACGCAGATCAAGCACGCCGCGGTGAAGCTGGACTGAGCCGTTGCTCGACGCGTAACGGCAAGGGCCTGGCCCGTTCGGGCCGGGCCCTTCGTCGTCGATCGGCCGAGCGCCACCTTCGAGGGATCGACTCGGCGGCGACCGCCGGCCGATGGAACGGGCAGACGTAACCCGCCAGGAGAGAGATGTCCGTTCGCGATCCACGCCGTGCGGCGGCGCAGACGGACTGCGGTAGGTCGTCGTCGTCGGCGACGGCCGGTCCACCAGACGACGTGCAGGAGCGCCTCGCGCGGCGCGCGGAGGCTCTCCCCGACCGCGCGCGCGGCTTCCCTCCGAACCGGGGAAGGCGCGAGGCGCCGCACGTCGCTCCCCGCCCGCCGGGAGCCGTCCGGGCGTAGAAGCAGCCTTTATACGAACCAGAATCCGATTTCGTCGTCTAAGTCGAAGACACGCCGGGATAGGCGGGATACGCTCTCCAGGGAGGTGGGGCGCGTGAGTGCAGACGAGCTTGGGCGCGCGGCAGGCGTCGCGGAGCGGTTTCTCGACAACATCGAGACGGTCGTGCACGGGAAGCGCGACCAGATCACCCTCGTCCTGGCGGCCCTCATGTGCGGCGGGCACGCCCTCCTCGAGGACGTCCCGGGTACGGCGAAGACGGTGCTCGCGCGGGCGATCGCCCAGTCGATCGAGGGGGCGCACTCGACGCGGATCCAGTGCACGCCGGACCTCCAGCCCACCGACGTCACCGGCCTCTCGATCTACAACCAGCTCGAGCGCGACTTCGAGTTCCGGCCCGGCCCGGTCTTCGCGAACGTCGTCCTCGTCGACGAGATCAACCGTGCGATGCCGAAGACGCAGTCGGCGCTGCTCGAGGCGATGGCGGAGCAGCAGGTGACCGTCGACGGCGAGACGCGGAAGCTCGGCGACCCGTTCCTCGTGATGGCGACGCAGAACCCGATCGAGTACGAGGGGACGTTCCCGCTGCCGGAGGCGCAGCTCGACCGCTTCTTCGTCCGCACCACGCTCGGCTACCCGGAGGCCGAGGACGAGCTCCGGATCGTGGACGAGCAGCTCGGCGGGCACCCGCTGACGCGGCTCAAGCCGGCCGTGACGCTCGACGAGATCGCGCTGCTCCGCGCCTCCGTTGCCGGCGTCTTCGTCCACGAGGCGGTCGCGCGCTGGATCGTCGACCTCGTGCGCGCGACGCGGCGGCTCGAGATCGTCGCGATCGGCAGCTCCGTGCGCGGCACGCTCGCGCTGAACCGCGCCGCGCGTGCGTACGCCGTGCTGCACGGGCGCCGGTACGTCACGCCGGACGACGTCGAGCGCCTCTTCGTCCCCGTGCTGCTGCACCGGATCCTCTTCCGGCCGAGCTTCCTCGCCGACGTCCGCGACAAGGGCTGGGACGTCTCGAGCATCGAGGTGCGCGAGCGCTGCTTCGAGGTCGCGCCGAAGCCCGGCTTCGACATCGACCTCGACGTGCCGGCGGCGAGCGCGACGTAGGCGAATGCAGCGCGGCGTCTTCCCGCTGATCCCGCGGCGGCGGGTGATCGGTCTCGCGTTCGGCGGCGTCCGGAGCGCGCGGCGCGGGAGCGGGTCCGACGTCGCGAGCTCGCGCCAGTACCGGCCCGGCGACGAGGTCGCGTGGATCGACTGGGCCGCGTCGGCGCGCCTGTCGGCGGCGCGCGGCGAGGACCAGTTCGTCGTCAGCGAGCGCTTTGCCGACGAGGCGCCGCGCGTGATCGTCGTCTGCGACCGGCGGCCGTCGCTCGGGATCGGCGCGTCGGCGCTCCGGCCGCTCGACAAGCCGCAGGCGCTGCTCGAGGCGATCGAGCTGATCGGGCTCAGCGCGACGGCGGCGCGCAGCCTCTCCGGCTACGTCGACCACGCCGAGGGCGACGTGTACTGGAGGCCGCCGCGCTCCGAGCACCGCGCCGAGCCGCACTCGTTCGAGCGGCCGTTCCGCGCGCCGGCCGCCACCGTGTCGCGCGCGCTCGAGCATCTCGCAGAGCACCGGCGCGACCTGCCGACGCAGACGTTCGTCTTCGTGCTGTCGGACTTCGTCGTGCCGCCGGACCTCCGCTTGTGGGAGCGCTCGCTCGAGCACCGGTGGGAGCTCGTGCCGGTGATCGTCCAGGACCCGGTCTGGGAGCGGACGTTCCCCGACGTCGGCGGCGTCTCGGTCCCGTTCGCCGACCCGCGCACCGGCCGCGTCGTCCCGGTCCTGCTGACGAACGCCGAGGCGGACGCGGAGCGCGCGCGGAACGAGGAACGGTGGGACGAGCTCGTGCGCGGCTTCCGCGCGCTCGGGCTCGAGCCCGTCGCGGTGCACGACCACGATCCCGGGGCCGTGCTGAGCGCGTTCCTGCGGTGGGCCGACCTGCGGCTCGTCGCGCGGGGGCTCGTCGCGTGAGGCGCGCGGTCGTGCTCGCAGTCGTCGCGCTCGCGGCCTCCGCCGCGTCGACCGCGTCCGCCGACGTGCCGAACCTCCCGTCCGGCTCGTCCGTCGGCGACGGTGTCCCGCTGAAGGCGTACGCCTCGCTCACGCCGCTCGTGCACCTCTTCGGCGACCGCGTCACGGCCAGCATCGCCGTCGTCGCCGACACGAAGTGGGTCGACCCGGCCCGGCTCCGCGTGACCGCCAGCTTCCTCCCGTACCAGGCGGTGCACGGCCCGACCGTCGCGCGCCTCCACACCGGCCGCTTCGAGCAGCTGACGTGGACCTGGACGCTGCGCTGCCTGAGCTCGCCGTGCGTGCCGCGGTACCCGCCGAGCGATACGGTGCACGTCTTCCACTTCCCGCTCGCGCACATCGACTACCTCAAGCCGAACGGCACGAGGGCGTACGGGATCACGTCCGCGTGGCCGCCGCTCGAGGCGCTGTCGCAGATCGGCCCGACGTTCGCGTCGTCGCTCGCGCAGAAGAAAGGCCTGCCGTGGCGGTACCGGATGGCGCCGCTCGCGTCGCCGGCGTATCGCATGACGCCGGGGACGCTCTACTGGCTGTCCCTCGCGCTCGCCGCGCTGCTCGGCTGCGCCGCGCTCGTCCTCGCCGGCCGCTGGGCGCTGTCGATGCGGCCGGCGCGCGAAACCGGGCCGACCCTCTCGCCGACCGCGTCGCCGCTCGAGCGCGCGCTCGTCCTGCTCGAGTGGGCGCGCGCGCACGAGGACGACACGCTGCAGCGGAAGGCGCTCGAACGCGTCGCCGACGAGCTCGGGACAGACGTCGGCGACATCGACGAGCTGACGGAGAAGGCGCGGGAGCTCGCGTGGTCGTCGAGCGGGCCGGAGAGCGGCGAGTTCGACGCCTTCTCCGAGCGCGCGCACGAGCAGGCGCACACGGAGGAGCCGGAGTGAGGCTCCCGTCGCTCCACCGCCGCGACGCGACGCCGCTCGGCGACCTCGACGCGATCTCGCGCGCCGCGACGCGCAGCTCGCTGATCCGCGTCGGCCTCGCGCTCGCGCTCGCGGGGACGCTCGCGGTGGCCGTCCTCGCCGCGCGCTCCGCCGGCACCGGCCGCGCCGCGGTCCTGCCCGCGGGAGCGAACACCGGCGTCGTCGCGCTCGACATGTCGGCGAGCATCTCCGGGCCGGTCTACGCGCGCGTCGCGACGACGCTGCAGGGGATCGTCGCCGCGAACCAGGCGATCGGGCTCGTCATGTTCTCCGACTCGGCGTACGAGCTCCTGCCGCCGAACTCGCCGCCGACCGCGCTCACGCAGTTCATCCCGTTCTTCGTCCCGGTGACGTACTCGCACGGGAACCCGATCTTCCAGCAGAGCCCGTGGTCGCAGTTCAGCGGCGGGACGCGCATCTCGAGCGGGCTCGCGGTCGCCCGGCACGCGCTGCGCTCCGCGGGCGTGACGCACGGCGCGATCCTCTTGATCTCGGACCTCGACGACTCGGCCGGCGACCAGCCGGCGCTCGTCTCGGAGGCGATCGCGCTCCACCGCGCGCACATTCCGGTGCGCATCGTCCCGCTCTTCGCCGACCCGACGAACCGGCGCTTCTTCGCGTCGCTCTTCGGCGAGAGCGCGTTCGTCTCGCCGCGCGCCTTCACCCACACCGCGACGCGCCACCAGGAAGCGGTGGCCGCGGCGCTGCCGTGGGCGCTGCTCGGGCTCGGGCTCCTGCTCGTGCTGCTGCTCGCCGGGAACGAGCGGCTGAACGGACGGCTCGCGATCGGAGCGGCGTCGTGAAGCACCTCCGCCGCCACAGGGCCGCGGTCGCCGCCGTCGTCCTCGCCGGGCTCGCTGCGGTCTTCGTCCTGCTCGCGCTCGACGCGCGGTCGTGGCAGGCCTCGATCGCGCGCGACGACCTCCGCTTCCGTGCGATGCACTCGCATCGTGCGCTCTGGCGGCCGCAGACGACGCTCCCGTTCGACCCGGCGAAGCAGCTGCTCGGGCTGAACGACGCCGTCGCCTACCGCCGCGCCGTCCAGACGTTCTGGTTCAGCCGGATCGGCTCCGACCCGGAGACGCGGCAGGACCTGCCGACGACGCGCGCGCAGGCGCAGGAGCGGCTGCTCGACGTGATGCAGAAGGGCGCGACGGCGACGGAGCGGTCGATCGCCGCGAACCTCCTCGGCGTGATCGTCGTCACGAGCCCGCTCGTCTCCGACCCGAAGGCGCAGGAGGCGACGCTCCGGCGCGCCGCGGCGTACTTCCAGCAGTCGATCGCGATCGACCCGACGAACTACGACGCGAAGCGAAACCTCCAGCTCGTGCTGTTGCTGAACAAGCCCGGCAAGTCGCGGATCGGACGCGACGCGCGCGGCGGCTACGGCTTCGGCCGCGGCCACGGCGTGAGCCAGAGCGGGTCGGGCTACTGATGCTCGCGGTGACGTTCCTCACGCCGGCGGGCGCGCTGTTCGTGCTCGCGGCGGCCATCCCGCTCGCGGCGCTCGCCGTGACGGAGCGGCGCTCGGACGCGGTACGCCGGATCTTCGCCGTCGCGGCGCCGCGGCGGCGCGCGCTCGTCCCCGTCGTCGTCGCCCTCGTCGCGCTGCCGGCGCTCGTCGGCGTCGCGGCGGCGCAGCCGGTCGTCGTCCACCAGAAGGTGCTGAACGAGCGCGCGGACGCGGAGGCGTTCTTCGTCTTCGACACGTCGCTCTCGATGAGCGCGCGGTCGTCGCCGAACGCGCCGACGCGGCTGATGCGGGCGAAGCACGACGCGCTGCAGCTGCAGGAGCGGCTCTCCGACGTTCCCGTCGGGATCGCGTCGATGACCGACCGCACGCTGCCGGACCTGATGCCGACGACGGACGTCGCGCTCTTCCGGCGCACGCTCTCGGCCTCGGTCGGGATCGACGACCCGCCGCCGAGCCAGCCGTACGCCGAGGGGCGCGCGTCGACGCTCGAGGCGCTCGTGCCGGTGCTCCAGTCGCACTTCTTCTCGGCGCCCGTCCCCCACCGGCTCGTCGTCGTCTTCACGGACGGCGAGTCGCACCCGCTCTCGTCGACGCTCAGGTACGTGCTCCAGCCGACGCCGGGCCTGACGGCGCTCTTCGTCCACATGTGGTCGCCGAGCGAGCGGATCTTCCTCCCGAACGGCAAGGCCGACCCGAACTACCGGCCGGACCCGACGAGCAACGAGTTCATGGACGCGTTCTCGGGGATGGTGCACGGACAGGACTTCACCGAGTCGCAGCTCGGGCAGCTCGCGTCGGCGGCGCAGGCGAGCGCCGGCCACAACGGGACGACGAGGCGCGTCGAGACGTACGCCCGGATCGCGCTCGCGCCGTGGTTCCTCCTCGCCGGCGCGATCCCGCTCGCGTTTCTGCTCTGGCGCCGGAACTTCTAGGCGCTACGACCAGGGCGTCGCGCCCGCGAAGTCCTTCGCGAACGTCGCCGCGACGGTCTGGACGACCGCCTTCGTCGTCGTCACGATCCCGAGCTCGCGGTTCTCCTGGAGCGAGCTCGTGGAGAAGTTCTGGCTGCCGAGGAAGACGCGCTTGCCGTCGACCTCGATCGTCTTCGCGTGGATGTAGAGCTTCGCCGACGGCGCGTACGTCCGTACCTGGACGCCCGCCTGCTTCAGGGTCGTGAAGTTCGCGTGCCAGCTCGACTGGTCGGTCATGACGACGCGCACGTCGACGCCCTTCTTCGCCGCCGCGACGAGCGCATTGACGATCGCCGTCGCGCTCATCTCCTCGTTCTCGATCTGGAGCGTGTGCTTTGCGGACGCGATCAGCGCGACAAGCGGCGCCTGCGCGCCCGGGCTCCAGACGAGGTCGGCGCCAGGCGGCGCCGTGCCCTTCGCGTTCGCCCAGTCGAGCCCGAACGTCGTCTCGATCGCCGCGGCGTCGGCGGCCTTCGTGTCGGTGAGCGCGTAGTCGCGGCTCGTCGAGTAGTACTGGCTCGTGAGGTTGCCGGTCATGATCACGGCCTTCTTCCTGTCGATCACGAAGCTCTTCTCGTGCGTGATCGAGACCTGCGTCGAGGCCCAGCGCACGGAGACGCCGTGGGCGCCGAGGCTCGCGAACGCGGCCGCGTTCACCGAGCCGCCGCTGAACGCCTTGTCGAGGATGACCCGCACCGTGACCCCGCGCGCGGCGTCGGCGACCAGCGCCTGCTCGGCCTTCGTGTCCTTCAGCTCGTACATCGTCATGTCGAGCGAGTGCTTCGGCGAGGCGAGCAGCGCGTAGACCGACGCGAAGCCCGCGTCGGGCTCGACGATCGGCGTCCCGAGGCCGGAGCTCGCCGACGCGGGCACGGCGAGGCCGGCGAGCGCTGCGGCGCACGCCACGAGGTGCGCGCCGCCCCGGCTCCTGCGACCCATCCGCCCCGATCGTGCGCCGCCTAGGCCTCCCTGTCAACCTGGGCGAGCTGCTCGTACAGGTGCCACCGCTCCTCGACGTCGTGCTGCTCCTCGGCGGCGAGCTCGTCGGCCTCCGCGGGATTGACGCGCGCCAGGGTCGCGAACCGGGCCTCCTTCGCCGTGAACTCCGCGACCGGGATCTTCGGCGGCCGCGAGTCGAGCTGGAACGGATGGTCGAGCCGCGGGTCGTAGCGGTAGAGCGGCCAGTAGCCGGAGTCCGCGGCCTCCTTCTGGTGCGCCATCGCCGTCGCCATCTCGATCCCGTGGGCGATGCAGTGGCTGTACGCGATCACGAGCGACGGGCCGTCGTACGACTCCGCCTCGGCGAGCGCCTTCACCGTCTGCGGGTTGTCGGCGCCGAGCGCGATCTGCGCGACGTAGACGCTGCCGTAGCCCGCGGCGATGAGGCCGAGATCCTTCTTCGCGGTGTGCTTGCCGCCGGCGGCGAACTTCGCGACCGCGCCGCGCGGCGTCGACTTCGACGCCTGGCCGCCGGTGTTCGAGTAGACCTCCGTGTCGAGCACGAGGACGTTGATGTTCGCGCCGCTGGCGAGGACGTGGTCGAGCCCGCCGAAGCCGATGTCGTACGCCCAGCCGTCGCCGCCGACGATCCAGACCGACTTCTTGACGAGCGCGTCCGCGAGCGACGCGAGCCGGGCCGCCTCGGGGGTGTCGAGGCCCTCCAGGATCTCCTTCAGGTCCGCGACCCGCTCGCGCTGCGCGATCACGCCGGCCTCGTCGCCCTGATCCGCTTCCAGGATCGAGGTGCGCAGCTCCTCCGGGACGCCGACCTCCGCGAGCAGCCGCCGCGCCTGCCGGCCCTGCTGGTCGAGCGCGAC
>Ga0335077_10009039_pt1 | contig 12358 bp, 7 predicted proteins | sample Lox_Sample_31_FD_207151 | JGI IMG/M metagenome (GOLD analysis project Ga0335077, IMG submission 207151) | Soil microbial communities from Loxahatchee National Wildlife Refuge, Florida, United States - Lox_Sample_3.1 | ecosystem: Environmental > Terrestrial > Soil > Wetlands | place: USA: Florida...
GGAGAAAATCGTGGCCGTCGTGATTGGGCCCGCGGAGCGCGAAGTAGACGTCACCGGGATTCTGTGTCCGGGTATCCACACTCCATCCCGAGGCGGACCCGGCCGGCGGGTCGCCGGCAGCGGCCATGGCTTGCGCAACTTTTTGAATCTCCAGCGTCATTCTTGCTCGCTCTTGCGATACCCGTAACCGTTCAGCACTTCTCTAGCCACCTTGCGATCGTCGAAGTCGATGGTACGGTCCTTCAGCACTTGGTAGGTTTCGTGGCCTTTCCCTGCGAGAATCACGATGTCACCCTCGCGCGCTTCGCCTAACGCGCGGTGGATGGCGGTGGCACGGTCGGGCTCCACGATGTGGGGCACGTCCACACGGCGGATGCCCACCAGCGCGTCGTTCATGATGCCAATGGGGTCTTCGGATCGCGGGTTGTCGCTGGTGAGAACGACGAAGTCGCTGGCCTCGGCCGCGGCCTGGCCCATGAGGGGACGCTTGGTGCGGTCGCGGTCGCCGCCGCAACCGAAGAGCGTGATGACGCGCTTGGGATTGAGCCCGCGCGCGACGGCGATGACGTTGCGCAACGCGTCGTCGGTGTGCGCATAGTCCACGACCACGGTGAACGGCTGGCCTTCATCGACGCGCTCGAAACGGCCGGGCACGGCGGGCAGAGCGGCAACTCCGCGCGCGATCGTCTCCGGGTCGATTCCATGCGAAAGACCGGCGCCGCACGCGGCGAGAATGTTATACACGTTGATCTTCCCGATCAGGGGCGATTGAATGTTGAAGCGCAGTTTGCGGAACTGCACCTCGAACCGGAGGCCCTGGAATCCGCCGGAGATGTGGCGCGGCCGCAGCGTGGCGTTCTGGCCCAGGCCGTACCAGATGGTCTCCGTCGTGGAATGGATACTCAGGCGGCGCGCCCACTCGTCGTCGCGGTTCAGCACGGCGAAGCGCGGCGCCGGACCACCCGCGCCGTCGAAAAGCATCTGCTTGGCCGCGAAGTATTCCTCCATCGTCCCGTGATAATCCAGGTGATCGCGCGTGAGGTTGCTGAAGACCGCGGTGTGGAAGTGCAGCCCGAAAACGCGGCGGAGGGCGAGCGCGTGCGAAGAAACCTCCATTGTGACATGGCTGCCGCCCGCCGATTTCAATTCGCTGAACAGGCGGACCAGGTCGAGCGATTCGGGAGTCGTGTTGACGGCCTTCAGAACTCGCCCCGCGAGGTGATATTCGATGGTTCCAAGCAACGCGGTGGTGTGGCCGGCGGCGCGCAGCACGGAATCGAGCAGGTACGCTGTGGTGGTCTTCCCGTTTGTGCCGGTGATGCCGGTGAGGAACAGCGATTCGTCCGGCTTGCCGTAAAAATTCCGTGCGGCGAGCGAGAGGGCCTCGCGGCCGTGGCGGGCCCTTATCCATCGCGCGGCCAGGCCGGGCGGGCCTTCGGATTCCGAAACTACCGCGGCCGCGCCTCGAGCGACAGCATCGGCGGCAAATTGCCGGCCGTCGGTTTTTGCGCCGGGGAACGCGAAGAAGACCGCCCCGGGCGCGACCCGCCGCGAATCGTATTCCAGGCCGGAGATGGGAATTTGGGCGAGATCCGGCGGGAGCGGCTCAAGGAGCTCGACGCCGGAGAATAGGTCGCCCAGGTTCATCTCGCAAATTGGACGCGAATCCGATCCCCCTCGTGCAGCGGCGTACCGGGCGCCGGATACTGCACTCGCGCGACGCCGCTGCCCTCCGGCAGGACAACCAGGCCCTTGGCCGCGGCTTCGGCCAGCACATCGCGCATCGTTTTCCCACGGAAATTCGGCACGGTGGGACCGGGAGCCCCCTTGATCACCATGGTACCCACACTGGCCGCATCGGAGGCGGCTGCCGCGGCAGCCGCGGATGCGGCTCCGGGCGCTGCGTCTTCTTCGTCGCCGTCTTCGAGAATGTTGGGGCCGCCGGCGCCCAGGTCCGAGATGGCGAGATCGTCCAGGTCCTCGTTGCGCGTGACCAGGGTTCTGGCGTTCTCCGTCTCGGGCAGGTCCTTCGGCACATCGAAGATGCGGAGCGCTTCGCCGGCCACGACCTTGAAGACCGGAGCCGCGGCCTGGCCTCCAAAGCCGGCCTCGCCGTGCGTGCCATTCAAGCTCACCACCACGACCACGGCAGGATTGGTGAGCGGAGCGAAGCCCATGTAGGAGCCGTTGTAGGTGTGCGTGTAATGCCTGGTGGCGAAATCGAAGATCTGCGCGGATCCGGTCTTGCCGCCGCTGGAGTATCCCGCCAATCGGGCGCGGCTGCCCGTGCCGACGAGGACCACGCCCTCCATCATCTGGCGCATGGTGATCGCATTGTCCGGTTTCAGCACGCGCACGGGAGGTGCGGCCGGCTCGGGCTGATTTCCCTTCTTCAGCACCAGCCTCGGTTTCACCAGTGAGCCGCCGTTGGCAATCACGCAGGCGGCCTGGGCAAGCTGGAGGGTAGTCACGCTGACCTCCTGCCCCATCGAGACCGAGGGCAGCGACGTCTTGCCCCAATACTGCAGTTTACGAACCTTGCCCGGCGATTCTCCCGGCAGCGGAATCGCGGTCCTGCGCCCGAAACCGAAGCGGCGCACGTAATCGTTCATATTGGTCTGCCCGACTCTCAACCCGACCTGGATCGCCCCCACATTGCTCGACCTTGCCAGGACGGTTTTCATCGGCACCACGCCCATGCCGGCGTGCGAATCGTGGATCGTGCGGCCGTACAGCGTGATTTTGCCGCCGTTGCAATTGATCGGGCTTTCCGGGTTCAGACTCGTGGTTTCGAGCGCCGCGGAAAGGGTGATCACCTTGAAGACGCTGCCGGGCTCGAAGGGAACCGAGACCGCGTGATTGAGGCGCGCGGAAGGGTCGTCGCCCGGCTGCGGCGGAACGTTGGGATCGTACGTTGGATAGCTGGCCAGCGCGAGCACGTCGCCGGTGTACGGGTTCATGACCACCACGCTGCCGGATGCGGCATGGTGCGCGGCCACGGCCGCCGCGATCTCGCGCTCGGCGACGAATTGCAGGCGCTCGTCGATGGTGAGCGTGATGGGCGTGCCGGCGCGCGGCTCCTGCGCCTGCTGGGATTCGATGCCGCGGCGCTTCACGTCGGTGAGCATGCGGGCGCGCCCGGGGATGCCGCGAAGCTCGTTTTCGAGGGCCTTCTCGATGCCAGCGTTGCCTTTCTCTTCGAAATCGACGGCGCCGATCACGTGGGCGGCGAGCTCGCCCTTGGGATAGTGCCGCTGGCTCTCGGTGGCGATCCCGATCCAGTCCAGCGCCATCTTGCGCAGGCTCTCGGACTCTTCCGCGCTGATGTTGCGCTTGACGCGCAGGTAGCCGCGGCCGCTCTCATAGGCCGCGCGCATCTTCGATTCGAGCTCCGCGCGATCCAGGTGGAGCACCAGGGCGAGCAGCTCGCTGGCCACGCCGATGTCGGGTACCTTCTGCGGGTTGACGTGCACCGATTGCGTAGAGATGCTCATCGCGAGCGGTTGGCCGTTTCGGTCGAAGATGGTTCCGCGCGGCGCCGGAATCTGCACCACGACTTCCTGGATCGCGCGCGCCTTGGCGGCGTAGGCGCGGTGGTGCACTACCTGGAGCGAAATCAGATTTGCCAGGATCGCGGCGCCCCAGATGCCGATAATGAGGGCGAGCCAAGTAAGACGGCGCTCCATAGAAAAGGCAGAATTCAGGAGCCAGGAGTCAGGAATCAGAATGGCCCCGGGGTTCGCCCTTCTGCGTTCCCGACTTACTGCCTCTCGAAAAAAGTCACTTCACCATCGCTACTTCGCCTTCGGGCTTGTCCAGGTGGATCACCTGGTTGGAAGACGGGGTCACGAGGTTGTTCTGGTGCGCAAGCTGGTCGAGCCGCGCCGGGCTGAGGAGCTCCGCTTCCTGCAAGTCCAGGTTGCGCCGCTCCTCGAGCAGGCGCCGCTCTTCGGCATGGAGGGCCTCCAGCTTGTAACCCGCGAGAGTGGTCATCGCGGTGGGCGCGAAGGCGCTGGTCAGCAGGACGAGAAGCAGGCAAGCGGCTCCGATGGCGCTCCAGCAGGCGCCGCGCGCCTGCGGATCGGCCTCCCGCACCAGGCGCGAGTTGTCGATGCGCTTGCAATAGAAAAATATGTCGTCGTGAGGCAAGGGGCGCAGCCGGAACGGATCGCGCGCGGCGCGGGGCCGTGCGGCTCGGGTAACGGGTTCGGGCGCCGGGACGGACGCCGCCGGGGCTTCGTGTTTCCGGGTAAATGCCGGCATTGTGGCCATGGTCTTTCGTTCGCTCCTTACAGTCAGCCTTGCCTGAAAATCTTCAGCGCCCGCTCCGCCGGACGCATCATTTCATTTCGATTGCGCGCAGACGCGCGCTGCGCGACGCGGGATTGCGCGCGCATTCCTCTTCGCTTGGCGCCAGCGGATGTTTCGTGAGAAGCGCGGCGCGCCCCTCGCGGGCAAGCGCGCGAAACTTCTCCTTCACCTCCCGGTCGTCGATCGACATGAAGCTGATCACGACCATCCTGCCGCCGCTGTTGACGAGCTCGGGACCGGCTTCCAGGAGCCGGCGCAGCTCGCCGGGTTCGTCGTTGACCGCCATGCGCAGCGCCATGAACGTTTTCGTGGCGGGGTGCAAGCGGCCCGTCCTGGGCACGGCCCGCTCCACCACATCGGCCAGATGTAGCGTGCTCCGTATGGGCCGTGCTCGGACGATTGCTCTGGCTATTCTCCGCGCCCTCCTTTCCTCGCCGAACTGAAAGATCAGATCGGCGAGCGTCTTTTCGTTGCTGAGATTGACAAGATGCTCCGCTGTTTCGCCTCTGGTTGGATCCATCCGCATATCCAACGGACCATCCTGCTGGAACGAAAACCCTCTCGAAGGCTCCGTAAGCTGATACCGGCTGACCCCCAGGTCGGCCAGCAGCCCATCCACCTTCACAAATCCCGCGTGGCTCACCGCTTCGCCGAGCGACCCGAATCCGCCGTAATGAAAACAGATCCGGCCGGCGTATTCCGCGGTGTTCTCCCGCGCCAGCGCCAGCGACTGCGGATCGCGATCGTTGGCGATCACAAATCCCGTGGTCAAGCGTTCGGCGATGAGCCGCGTGTGCCCGCCCATGCCCGCGGTGCAGTCGAGATAGATTCCATCCGGCTTGACGGCGAGCAGCTCCAGCGATTCGGCCGGCATGACGCTGACGTGCATATGGCATCACTTCAGCCCCGCCTTCTTCAGCGCGGCCAGGTCGGCTTCGGGCGAACGGACGGCGGCGGCCTTGCGCTGATCGTACGTCGGCTGGTTCAAAACTTCGATACGCCCGGATTTGCAGTACACGCGCACGGGCTGATCTTCCATCGCAAGCTCGCGCCGGAGCTCGGGCGAGAACAGGACGCGGCCCTGGTTGTCCATCTCGGCTTCCGCGCCCAGATCGAGAGCATTGAAATAAAGGTTCTCTGCCGCTTCGGGATCGGCGGTGTAATCCTCGAGAAATTTTTTGGTATCGCGCCAGAGCGAGATCGGATATATTCGGGCTATGCGCCGGTCCAGGCTGGTCACGAACAGCTTCTTGTCCTCCAGGGAATCCAGGTATTCCTTGAAGGCCACGGGCAGCTTGACACGGCCCCTGTCGTCCATCCGGGCGGGGTACATGCCATCGGGAGGGTCGGGTTTCGGCGTGTGATTGGCCGCGTCCACTTTCTATCCCAAAAAAGACCCGTTTTTGACCACAACCTATAGTGGCACGCGGCTCGGCATATTTCAAGGATTTTTTGCAGGATCTTGCTGAAAACCTAGGGGTTATTCAGATACCACTTAATCTACACTGATCGCGGCACATACCAGGGATTGAAGTCTGAGGCGAAGATATGGAGAAGATCTTGCGGAAGAAAAGGAGCGTGGAAAGCAAAGAAGCGAAGAAGGACCGGGAATCCGGCTTCTTCGCTTCTTGACTTCTTCGCTTCTCGATACTTCTTATTGGATCGGTATCTTGCTGCCGGCGCTGAATCGCGTGGCGCTGTCGTTCGGAACATTGACGGCCAGCGAGAGCACGATATCATTGCCGGTCTGCGCGTTCGGGTCTACCTGGAAAGCCACTTCATAGACGCCGATCAGGCTGGGAGCGAGCCTTCCCGAGATGACCCGCGCGCCGGCGTTGTTGACGCCGACAATGATCTGGCCGTTGACCAACGAGTCCGCGCCGCCCGGAATCGCGATGGAGTTGGTGCTGACGGATGGCGTCGTCGGGCCGAGGCCGGTCGCGTACATGCGGATGATCTCGCCGCGGCGGGCGGGGTTCTGCAGGCTGACGAACGAGCCATCCGGGCGGACGAGGACAGCGCGCGTGACGCCATCGGACATCACGGTCCCGAAGATACCGGGCGAGGCCGGCAGCACCGTGATGTTGGTGGTCGCCGATCCGCCGGAGACGTTGACGGTCAGCGGGACATTGCTGCCCGGCGCGACATCGCAGGGAAGCTGGAAGGTGATTTGCTCCTGCGTGCCGATGTGGGAAACGCTGAAAATGGGAGCCTGGCTGCCGCCCACGGTGACGGTATCGCCGGCGAGCGTGTACGGCTGGGGACCGTAGAGCCCGGCCGGGATCGCCACGCCCTGTAGATTGGGCGCGAGACCTGTCGCCTGGAGCGTGACAATGCTGCACGGCGAAATCGAGTTGAGCTGGAAGTCGGCGCCGTTGAGCAGACTCCCGGCACTGAGATTCGGACCCGGCGGGATGACCGTCAGCGTGAAGGACTGGCTGAAGCCGCTCGTAGATGCCGTAACTGTGACCGTGCCGGCGGTAGCGCCTGCGGTCACGCTGACCTGCGCGCGGCCGTTCGCGTCGGTGACCGCCGAATTCGTGCTCAGTGTGCCAGGCCCGGTGATCGAGAACGCCACTAGCTGGCCCTGCGCCGGCTGTCCATTAGATCCATTGGCCTGGACGACCAGCGGCGCCGCGAATGCCTGCCCGGCCGGGGCACTCTGCGTGTCGCCGGAGATCTTCTGCAAGCCGGTGATCTGAACGTTGACCGTAATCGTGAACGCGGTCGAAATGTTGCTGAGCGAGCCAGTGAGCGCGGCTTTGACTGTGACGGTGCCGGCCGCACTTGCGGAGAGGGTGGCCACAGTAGACGCAAGGCCCTGAGCGTTCGTTGTAGTGGAGCTCGGGCTTAGGGTGGCGGCGCCCGCGGGCGAAACCGTGAATACTACCGTTTGCCCGACGATAGGGTTAAAGCCTGTGGCGTCGGTGACTTTCACGACCAGCGGCTGGGAGGCCTGTCCTTGATTGATCTTCTGGTTGTTGCCGCTCGAAACCTGCATCTGCCCGGCGGTAGCGGCCTGGACGCTGATGGGGAAGTTGCCGGACTGGAAGTAGGCATAGGATTGCCCGGTCACGGGCGTGAAGTACCCGGCATTGGGATCCTCGGCGCCCACCAGAACGGTGAAGTTCCCGTTGCCGGACAACGCCCCGAAGATGGGTGTGCAGGTGGCGTTCCCCGTGGAATCGGTGAGGATCGAGCCGGGATCGGCGCCTGCGCCGGTCGCACACACGGCCGTAGAGCCTTGGGTGGCATCGTTGGAGTTCAGCAGGCGGACACTCACATTAGGCACCGGTGTCCCGAACGCGTCCACATGAACCGTGATTGGCTGGCTCGATGGCCCTCCGGCCGTGCCGCTGAACGAGGTCCCCAGGGAAGGACTGGTAACCGAAGCGAAGACTAGCTGCGTCTGCGCGCCCTGGGAGCTGGGCTGAGTCAGTGCCTGAGTTTCCGTGAACGTCACGGAAGCCGAGTCGGCTGTGGCGCTGAGCACGCTCTGCATGAATGCGAAACCGACCGTGCCTGGCTGGGTCGCCTGCTGGATGAAATTGGTCGTGACGCCCGTCGCGTCGGTGAACGTCTGGGTGGAGAAGAACGGCAAGGGCCCCTGCGAGGAGACGAGGTTCCAGTTGACCTGTTTATTGGGGATAGGATTGCCGATGGAGTCGAGAACCTTGACCACCAGCGGATTAAAGAACTGGAACGGAAGCTGAGTCGAGTTGGTAAAGCACCCCTGGCACGTCATCTGCCCGTTGCCGGCTAAAATCACGACACTGGCCGCCGTCTGCGCCGAAACGCTCTGCGCGGCCACCACCATCAATGCGAACGCGGCCAGGATGAGAGTCCGAAGTCTGTCCAAGAATGACCTCCTTGTTCACGAATGAACACGATTGGGTTGGGATGGACGCGGGGGAAGCATCATTAGTGTAGCATCACTCGTGGAAATCCGCGCTATCCGCCCGGGCAAAAAAAACTGTCGACGTAGCCGAAGTGATCAAAAAAAAACGGAGGAGCCGAAGCTCCTCCGTTTTCGGTTGACTGCTGGTTACGGTTTAGTGGCCGCCCTGCTCGCCCTGGGTCGTCAAGCTGCCGCCCAACGCCCAAGCATTGCGGACGCCATTGCTCTGCGACGCCGGGTCTGCGATCACAACCGCCAGGTAGCCCATCGCCAGGTTGCGCGCACCAACGTCGCTGATGAACGCAAAGCCATGAGCAAACTGGAAGTTGCAAACCGCGATCATGTACCCGTTGAAGCCGGGCACAGCGGTCGATGCCAAGGTCGCGTAGACTGTACCACTCGCGATCGTGGGCGAAGTCTGCACGGCCGGGTTGTTGGTGCCCTGATACCAGTTCATGGCACAGGTGCCGGCCTGCGGACTCGTGCCGAACGGATCGGTACTCGTATTCGCGATCGCAAGTCCAGTGTCGAAGCCCTGGATATTGGTCACGTACGGATACAAGAGGATCGTCCGGCATATGTTGATTGTTAGTATGTTCTTAGCCGCGTTCGGATCCGCAATGAAGCGTGGGATCGTTAACGTGCTGGAAGCAGCCGCGCCGCTGGAGGCACTGAAGGTCGGCGGAGCCGGAGCATAGCTCAGGTTGACCGTCGCGGTGCCCGGAGGCGGCGAGTTCTGGCCAACGTTGGCGACGTAGGTCGTGTAGACCGCGAACTTCACGCTCTCGTTGGAATTCGGGTTGGTGTTGACGACTTCCCAGACCGCGGTGGCGCTGCCGTTGACAACCTGAATTTCCGCGACCGGGACGTTGCCGCCGCTGGGACCGTTGTCCGTAGCGGTCACGGTCGGGAAGAACCCGGACGTGCCGGCATTGCCGTCGGGCACGGTTTCGCTGCTCACCAACTGCGCGAAGACCTGGGTCTGGACGTTACCGCCGATTGTCGCCGGCGGCACGATCGGGCTGGCATTGTTGTTCACGTTCGTCGTCGAGACGAAGAGGCGAACACCAGCCGGAACGTTGTTGAACACGGCGCGGAGGCGGGTGCCGAAATCGGCCAGGCCTGCCGTGCCGGTCATGCCGCTCGCACTGTACACAAAGTTCGACTCGGAGTTATAAATCGAACCCGGCACGTTCTGATTGGCAAGACCACTCTGCCCCGGGATGCCTTGTCCAGCGTATGCCGTGTTGCTTTGCGCGAAGACGCGGGTCTTGAAGGCAGTCGGGAAGTTCTCCGTAAACGTCAAAGTGTTGATCGAAGTTCTCGTCTGCGATTGGCACTGGTTCTGCCCGGAGGCGCTGCTCGCCGATGTGGTGAGACCGCCCTGGACGAACCCGACCGTCGGGGTCGCATTGGAGATCGAAAGCGAAGTTGCGCCGCTGATCGAAATCGAAGCGATAACCGGGGTCGCGCCCGCAGCCGAGCCGCCGCTCAACTGGCTCGCGTTCACGCGCGCATTGGTGATGCGCAGGACGCGCGAGCTGGTCGTAGTCGGGGCCAGGAACGGAACGCCGAAGAACGTAATGGAGTTGCCGTTCACCACGCCCTGGAACACGTTGGGCGGCTGAGTCGCATTGCTCGTACCGGTGCAAACGCCGGCCGTGAAGGTTACGCAATTTGCGTAGACCGTGCCGGTGTTGCCGGTGAAAGCCTGTAGACCCGTGCCAACATACTCCGTGCAGCCGAAGGTCGGGCCCTGGTTGGCACCGGGGGCGCAGAGCACCTGGCTGGCGGAGGTATTGGCGATGCCCGAACCCGGCTCGTCGAGCAGCAGCAACGCTTCCGAAATGTTGCTGCTCACGTTGCTGACCGGAAGCAGCCTGCTGGTCACGGCCGTGTTGTAGAACAGCGTGATGTTGACCTGCGGAATGACGGAGTTTAATACTGGCGCCACACCGCCGGTGCACTGAATGGTGATATCGCCCGTCTGCTCGGTGTAACCCTCGGAACGCAGGGTAGGCGTCACCGCAACGTTTGTTGTACACACGAGCGGCTGCCCCTGCGCACCCGCCAAAGCGGCGAATACGGCCAGGAGAGCCACTGCCGTGGCCAACCTACGAAAACTTACCATTTCCTTCTCCTTGTGAATTGCGAAATTGAATCGGTCGAAGTTCTCTTCCAACCTGAGCCTCAAAGTTCAACTACTTCAAATCCGTTCAGCCAACCTAGGGAACTTCTCCGTGTCGGGCGGAGATTCATGCTTTCCGTATGCCGTCAAGCCGGCAATACGGGCCTCACTGAAGCCTTACCCGCGGCACGTCTTATTTTTTCATGTAATTCTGTGCTCGTCGGGTACAAACACAATATGGCAGACAAAACCTGCGGACGCGGTAAAAATAAACGTAACTGATAGACAAGCCCCGTGTCAAGAGAAATCCTTCCCTTTCAACACGAAGTGGGGCAAAAGACTGCGATTACCCCAAATCTTGCCCGATTACAGCATGCCCTCGCCCTGGAGTCAACCGGTTTCACACCAAATGGTCCCTTTTTTTCGCTACTGGACTGCTACCGGCACGCTGTTTCCAACCTGCCCCCCCACTTTGAGGGCAAGCGCCAGACCTAAACCGGGGGGTGTGGCGCCGGGAACCGCAACATTAACCTGATATAGGCCGGGAAATCCCGGCGCCAGACCGGCGAACTGGCTGGAAAGCTCGCTCCCGTTCAACATCACCGTAACGGACGCGTCGGTTGTGAACAGCGATCCTTTTTGCGTGACCGTTCCCAGCCCAGTCGCAAAAATAATCATGGTTTGCCCGCGCGGCAGCGGATTCGCAGGCCCGATCAGCGCATAGCTGGTATTGGTGACCGCGCCGGAAGGCGGATTGCCCACCTGGAAGATGCCGGGCGAAACCGCTACCACGGTCACCGGCTGCTGTGCCGTGCCGAACGGCGAATGTACGGTGAGTGTGTGCGCGCCCGGCAGGACGGCGGCCGGGACGACGGCGTTGATCTGGAACGGAGATGCCAGCAGGACATTCAGTGCGGTCCCGTCCATATCGACTGTCGTGGGTGACGAGGGGTCGGACAAACCGGAGCCGAAAATCGAAATGATGCCGCCCTGCGCAATGCCTGGCGCGAAAGTGGCTGCATTCACCACGCCCGCGGCAGCGAAGCTCGCGCTCAACGCGGAAAGCGCGAGATTGAGTTGCGGCCGCGTCGCCTGGTAGTTTGCTGGACGATTTCCTGAAGCATCGAATTGCGATCCTCCCGGAGCGAGATCCGACACCAGTGCACGGAAGGGCTGCGCCGAACCCACCCCGAGCTGGTAAACGGAACCGGCGCCGTCGCATGCGCCAATTCTGGAAACCAGCGGGCCTTTGCTCACGGTCTGCCCGGTGGCGTCCACCGCATCCATCAGGTCGATCGTCTGGCCGCACACACCGGCCGCCGACGCGATCGAAAGCGAGAGCGCCTGAACCAGTGCGGGAGCCTGCGAAATGGCCGCCAGCAGAAAACGGCGCTCCGGCGGACTGCGCAAGGCAAATCGCGCCGCTCCGCGCACATCCGCCTTCCAGGTTCCCCCCGCCGCGGTGAAGCCGGATAGGTAGTCGTTCAGCTTGGTACGGGAAAATACGGGATTCGGATCTTGAATCAGAATGGATCCGTCCGATGCCACCCCGGTCGCCACCACGTAGTGGCCTCCGGCGAGGGTACCGTTGAGAGAAAGACCCAGGGAAACGAGAACGGGCGAGCCCTGCGCGAGCAGATCGGCGATGGCGCCCGCCGGCGGCAAGATCTCGACATCGGCGCCGCCGGCGAACTGTGCCGCGCGCCAGAGATTCAGCACCTGCTCGCCGGAATCGGGGTTGGAAAGATATCCGTCGCAAACCGTTTTACCGTTGGCGTCGGCGGGACAATAGCCCGTCAAGTACTGATTCAGAGCGGCCGGATCGGCATAGCCGTTGGGGGAAGCCAGTTCGCCGCGGTTCTGGTGGTAGCGCAGCATCATCGCGGCCGAAGTCAGCAGAGCCCCTTTCTGCGCGATGGTTGCGGCGCCGTTGCCGATCGGTGTATCGCCGGCCTGCTGGAGTGCGGGGAAGTTGGAGAGGCTGTTCGCCGCCGCCCGCACCCCGAACGTAACGGGCGCGG
>Ga0335077_10009040_pt1 | contig 12358 bp, 14 predicted proteins | sample Lox_Sample_31_FD_207151 | JGI IMG/M metagenome (GOLD analysis project Ga0335077, IMG submission 207151) | Soil microbial communities from Loxahatchee National Wildlife Refuge, Florida, United States - Lox_Sample_3.1 | ecosystem: Environmental > Terrestrial > Soil > Wetlands | place: USA...
GCCGCAGCAGATGGCGGCGGCGCGCCCCTCCGGGCTGGCTTTGCCGCGGAGCGATCATCCGAGTGGCAGCAGTTTCACCTTGGCTAGGTGGCAGAGTGGTCATGCAGCGGCCTGCAAAGCCGTCTACGCCGGTTCGATTCCGACCCTAGCCTCCAGAACCCTGTCTGAGCGCGTCCTCGGGCGTCGCTCGGTGTCCTTGCAGTACACCTAACTCACTGAAAAACCAGCACTTGCTGTAAAACGGTGTCCAAGGCCGTCCTTGGGCATACCGATTTGCGACTGGGGTATCTATTGGGGTACGTTGACCCCAGGTGGGGTATCTCGGTGTTAGACAGCGATGCTCAGCGACACGAAAGTCCGCGCCGCGAGGCCGAGTGAGAGGCCGTACAAGCTCTACGACGAGCGCGGGCTGTTTCTGCTCGTTACGTCGACCGGCGGGCGCCTGTGGCGGCTCAAGTATCAGATGCACGGACGCGAGAGGTTGATCTCGCTCGGCGCCTATCCCGACGTCGCGCTAAAGCGTGCGCGCGAGAAGCGCGATGAGGCGAGGAAGCTCCTCGCGGATGGGATCGATCCGAGCGCGGAGCGTCAGGAGCGACGTACCGCACTCCTCGAGACCTTCGAAGGGGTGGGCCAGGAGTGGCTCGAACTGCAGACCAAGTCGCTCGCGCCGGAGACTATCTCGATCCTGGGCGCACGCTTGAAGAGTGCGCTGTACCCATACCTCGGCAGCAAGCCCGTGGCGGAGATCACGGCGCAGGAACTCCTCGCTGCGCAACGGCGCATCGAGGCGCGCGGCCGACATGAGACCGCGCATCGCGTCCGGGCCCTGGCGGGTCGGGTCCTTCGCTATGCGGTCGCGACGGGACGCGCACAGCACGACGTCGCAGCGGATCTCAAGGACGCGCTGGCGCCCGTCAGGTCGAAGAACTTCGCGTCGGTGACCGAGCCGAAACGAGTTGGGGAGCTGATGCGGGCCATTCATGGGTACAGCGGTCACCCGGTGACCGCGCTTGCCCTGAAGCTCGCTCCCCTGGTCTTCGTTCGGCCCGGGGAGTTACGCGCCGCTGAGTGGGCGGAGTTTGACTTTGAGAATGCAGAGTGGCGCATCCCCGGAGCCCGCATGAAGATGGGGGAGCCACATATCGTGCCGCTCGCACGCCAGGCACTGGCAATCCTGCGCGAGCTTCAGCCTCTGGCGAGGGGCGGACGCTATCTCTTTCCGTCCCTGCGTACGCGCGACCGCCCGATGTCGGATAACACGATCAATGCGGCCCTCCGGCGCCTGGGCTACACGAGCGAAGAGCAAACGGGACATGGGTTTCGCAGCATGGCGAGCACGCTGCTCAACGAGCAGGGCTTCCCGCCCGACGTGATCGAGCTGCAGCTCGCGCACACGGAGCGCAACAAGGTGCGGGCAGCCTACAACAGGGCGCAGCGACTCCCGGAACGCCGGAAGATGATGCAGGCATGGGCCGACTATCTCGACGGCCTGCGCATGGGTGGCAACGTCGTTCCTCTCAAGCGTCGGCGCGCATCATAGGCCTGGTTTCATGGAAGGGCACTTCCGATCACAACCGCGGGTCGAATGAAAACGGAACAGGCGTGCCGATCTTCAACTGCCCAAAATCCGCATGCCGCGGGCTCAGGACGTAATTGAATTCGCCTTCGACGACGATGCTGGGCACCCGCAACGCGGGCCTGCGTGCTTGCATCACCCACTGAGTACCGAACTCGCGCGTAGATGGTGGAGCAGGGAGCTCGCGCCAATCATCGGGTAGACGTTTCGGGATCTCGATGAGCTGCTCATCGATAGTCACAGGAATCGTCATCCACTGCACGGCCGCGAGCAGCTGCGTATCCTCCGTGTGCACGAGCACCTCGAGCGAGGCAAGGGAACGGCTCTCGGCTGTGTAGACGACCGGCACTCCCGGGAGATTCCAGCGTCCAGGGTATTCGGCCGCGCCGCGGCCGTCGAAGGCAGTGGCCGCATGCGACTTCTTGCAAAGACGCCAGGCTGTGATCAGGCAAAGATCCCGTGCTCGATGCGGCCCAAGACCCGCTCGACCTCCCTCGATCCTGGCTCCGTTGCTGCGAGCTGCAACGGCGTTTGACCCTTGAGCTCTCGCAGTGGACGTTGAAGCCACTGGCGTGCGTTGTCCTCGCTTTCGAGAGCCGAGACGGCGAGTGAGATGACCCTCATCAGACGCACCATGCGCTCAGATTCGTCAGGCTTGAGACGCCTGCCACTCTTCAGCCGCCGATCGAGTGTCTTCTCGCTGATCTTGACGATTGAACCGACCTTTGTGGGCCGGATCCCCAGAAACGTGCCGATACGCTTCACGACGGAAGCGGGCAGGCCGTCCAGGACGACACTCGCCATCTCGAGGTCGTTCTCCAGCGGATATGACTTAAAAACCGCAGACATTTGTCTAGATCATGCCGACAATTGTCTAGAGGGTCAAGCCAGCGCCCGACCAGCCGGCACTTACGTCGAATGGGACGCGTCGCGAGACATTATCGCGTTCTTTCCAATGCACGATCGCGTCCTCTGTGGTCCACCCGTGCCCGGGCAAGTCTTTGTGCCCTTACGTGCTGAATGAACTGCTGGGCCAGCCGCTCACGGTCCGTGAGCACCGGCGGGAGGTGTGTGGCGAAATACCTCACGTGGCCGGCGAGGACGATCTCGCCCTGCGCCTCCAGCTTCGACGCAACGGCGTTCCAGCCTTCGATGACCGCGTTTCGGGTCTCAAGCATCTTGGCTCGCGCCGGATCGGTGATGGTCCTGGTTGCAGAAAGCTCCCGGCCAATGTCGTCGAGCTTCTCGCGCATCGAGTAGGAGTGCCCCCGGCGATGCGTCCTATAGAACACATCCTTGGCAGCTCGCTTCGTTTGGCCTCGCACGGACCTCGAGGTCGCGTTCGCGGCGATCCCTTGCTCCCGCATCATTCGGGCGAAGTCCTGCCGCCACTCCCCCAGCATCGCCTTGTCGACGTGAAGCCGCCGCCCGTCGGTCCCCTCGGCCTTGACGACCAGGTGCACGTGCGGGTGCCGTTGGTGGGTGTGGAGCGCCATGACGTACCGATGCTTGGCTCCGAATTTCTCCCGGGCAAACACCTTGGCGGCCGTCAGCACCTTCTCCGGCGGTGTCGGCGCGGGCATCGAGAGGGTGATGTTGTGCACCAGCTTGATACCGGCCGCGGCGTTGATCTGACCGTGCGGCTGGCGGTACTGACCCCGGGAGAGCTCCAGATGCCAGCTCTGTAGGAATTCTTTCTGGCCCTCCCTGGACACACACTGTCCGTCGTCCGTCTCCAGGTCGAGCGTGCCGTGCCGGCCGATATACGCGAGGTGCGCAGCGACGGCGCCGACTCTCCTTCCCCCACCCGTCACCTTGAGCATGACTTCGGGCGTCCTGCCCATCACCGTACGCCGGATGTGCTCGATCTGGGCCGGCGTGAAGCGCGCCGACTCTGAGGGTCCGGCTCGTCCGCGGCTGAAGAGGTCGAGGAACGGTGAACCCGCTGACGGGAAACGGAGGGCACGCCTAGCCACTGCGGCTCTCCCAGCTGATGAGCGCCCGTCGCACCAGGTCGTGCGTTCGCTGCTCCAGCGCCGCCACTGCGGTCCGAGTGCGGCTGATGTTCTGCCGCAGGTCCTCGAGCCCCGGGTCGCTCAGCGCCGGGTTGCGGATCGTCTGGGCGAGAAGGGTACCGAGGCCCGCCAGGACGACGATGCTGTGCTTCAATGCCGCGACCTCGTTGGCGGCAAGCGGCGGGTTCACGCCCACGTGAGCCCGCACCAGGGCCGCAAGATAGGCGGAGGGCTTCATTCCGCGCTCCGACGCCCGCCCGGCAATCGCCTGTCCGTCTCCGGGGCGTAGCCGAATGGTGATCCGGTCGGTCGCCGGCGTCCGTGGGCTAGTCGCGTAGGGATCGAAACAGCCCGAGTCCGCGATAGAGCGGATGACGGAAAGCGCGAGGGTTGACTCCGATACACCCCGCGAACGGGCGAGCGTGGCGAACCACTCCTTCTCGTGCGCGGCAACGCGAACGGTGATCGACGCCAGCGGCGATCGGGCAGAACGACAACTCATGCGATCCGCCCGATCTGCTGCAAACGCGGACACTCCGCTATCCTGCCATCACTCCAAAACCTCTTCTTGCCATGCAGCTGCCACGATCTTGGCGGCGAACCGTAGGATCGGCTTCGGGAGTTGGCACGCGTCATGACAACCGATCCGACTCGCGCGCCGCCGAAGCGACGCAACCAGCGGCGGGCAGCAGGGGCTCGAGCGGAACTCCACGCATAGGGTCAGCTCTGAGCCCTCAGAGGCCGACCTCGACGAGGGAAGGGCAGAGACAAAGGGAGAGTCGCTTGGCCTGTCACATGCGATCGTGTTGACGCTCGCGAAGGGCTGACCGTCGTGGTCGACTTCGCGATGAGCTCATCGATCGCCGCTCGAGAGATGAAGCGCCGGCAGCCGATGACGACGCTGGCGAGCTGCCCCGTTCGAAGTAGCTGGTAAATGGTGTTGCGAGAGATGCCACCGAGGAGCCTACGGGCCTCCTGGATGGAGTAAAGCGTGGGTTCTTGCATGGCGAGTGCGTCAGGTGTGGGGGGAAGCGAGGTCTGCGAGTTTCTTCACAGGCAGGAAGCCTCTGGCAGTTGACTTTGGACTCTTGACTACATTGCGGCGGACACGACAACCGGAACAGCCGAGTTTCTGGGCAGTTTGGACAGAAACGCCGACAAAAGTCAGCGGCCTAATTACCCGCGTAGAACCACGAAACTTCAAAAAGTTTGTCGCGTAATGGTGGGTGTAGACCCACGAAACTCGGGGTGCAAGCGCCGAATCGACCGAGTTCACACCGTTGCGGGTGTTGCAGGTCGGCGCGCGCTAAGTCCTGATGCGGGATGGCAGAGATTTCGTGAATGCGAGGCGTGCCGCGACGCCGAAATATGAGGCCGGCAACGTATCAACCGGATCTTCGAGACGCGAAAGGACGCGGAAGGACATACGCGTTGAAGCCGCGATTGTCCCACGGGTTGAGCGCCCGACCGAGCACGGACGCATCGGAAGCCAAGTTTCTGCTCTCTTGCAACGGAAACGCCGACATGTCAGCGGGCTGATTGGTGCGAAATCACGCCGATGCGGGTGATATGACCGATGAAACTAGGCGACGAGCATTCCGAAGATCAGCGATGACCGCAATGGACCGAGCTGCCGACAGTCGAGCATCGACGGCATCGGGGTCTTAACGGCCATGACCGGTCCTTCGGCGTGCCAACGTCGCTTGCCACAAAGCGGCCGCTCGCACGTAGTCTGGCAGGCACCAAGTCAAGCACGGGTGCGCGCTGCTGCTAAACTCTAAAAGAGGTCTCGCGTGGGAGAACCGCATGCGCTTTGCTTTTGGAATTTCCCTGGCTGCTGCAGTCGTAACAGCACTTCCAATCTCTATCCTCGCTGCCCCCGTGCCTTCCGCGATTTACACCGATCCGGTGCACGACGCAAAGTACCCGGCATCTATGGTCGTGCTTCACATTCCAACACATGGTTTGGCGATAAATGGCCTCGCGTACGTTCCCGTGGGCCGCGGCCCTCATCCGGTCCTGGTGATCTGTCACGGACTACCGGGAAACGAAAAGAACCTTGACCTCGCCCAGGCTGTGCGCCGTGCCGGGTGGGTTGCTGTGACTTTCAATTACCGCGGTTCGTGGGGCAGTCCTGGGTCGTACAGTTTGCTCGGCAATCTTGATGATGCCGCGGCAGTTCTCACATATCTGCGCGATCCACACAACGCCGGGGCACTTCGCGAGGATCCGAAACGCATCGCGATAGCAGGCCACAGCATGGGTGGCTGGGTTGCGGCCACAACGGCCGCACGGGACAGCCGCGTTATTGGAACGGTGCTGATTTCTCCCTTGGACCCTGCGAGCCCCATGACGCACGAAGATGCCATTGCCTTTATGGCCGACAACCTGGAAAGCCTTGCGGGCGCCACGGCGGAGAGCCTGGCCGCCGCACGTGATACCCACATCAACGAGATGGCGCTGAGCGGCGCTGTTGAAGGGCTCAAGGGCAGACCTCTGCTGGCACTGAGCGTGGATGACGGGCCCTTGTTCCGGACAGATGCTCTGGTCGAGGCGATCCAAGCTCGCGGGGGTGGCCACGTCACCGCCGCACACGTCGCAACTGACCACGCCTGGTCAGACAGGCGCATCGAACTCGAGAGTAGAGTTGTCCGCTGGTTACAGACTCTGCATTGAAAGACCTGATACGAGATGGGCGTTGCCCGGCGTAGCCGCGCCTCGAGTCTCACAGCGGCTGGAAATACACGACCGAACGGCAGGTTTCGTATCAGAGCAAGATCGGTAGAGTCGAGATGTGGCGCGGTGGCCGTAGGTGCGAGTGGTCTGTTGCCGCCCCTTTCGTCTGGCGGTGCCCGAGTACCGCTCCATAGCTCCGTTTCCACATCCCGCTCATCGAACCGGACGTGCAGATCTCCCGCATCCGGCTCTCGGACAGAACATCACGCCTTCACCCACGACGGACCGCCCGCACGCGCGGTCAGACGTACGAGTCCGAAGTACCCGTACAAGTGCGAGAGAGGATAAGCCCCACCTCGACGTCGCCTGACCTTGTGCTTGAAGCGCAGCCACCGGCGCAACCGCACGGCGGTGTAGTTGTCGAGCGCTCGGTACGCACGGTTGACGGTACCTACCTGGAAGTAGTTCGCCCAACCGCGCAACGAGCGGTTCAACTCGTCCACCACCAGCGTGGTCTCTTGCCACGTTGTTTGGGCAGCTGTCAGCGCATGAACGTGCTCGACCATGCGCCGGATGCTTCTCTTGGACGGCCGCATGCCCAGATAGGCTTTGCCGGTCGTCCTCTTGTATAGCCGCCCGAACGTGTAGCCCAAGAAGTCGAAGCTCTCCTCCGGAACCCGACAGATTCGTGTCTTCTCCTCGTTGACCGTAAGCTTCAGTTTCCCCATGAGCTCACGCATGGCGGTGAGCGCCACTTGGGCACTACCCGTCCTGCAAAGGATCACGAGATCGTCCGCGTAGGTCACGATGCGAGTGCCGAGGCGCCACTCGAGCCCGAGCTTCTTCCATCCCAGCACGAACCGGCGCATGTACAGATTCGCCAGCAGTGGTGAGAGGGGTGAACCCTGCGGGATGCCGCGCCCGGTGTCCTTGGCCTCCGTCGTCCGCCTCTTCCGGCCTTTATCGTCGGTGTCTTCGACGGCGCACTCCAGCCACAGCTTGATCAGATGCAGTACCCGAGCGTCCACGATGCGTCGCGCGAGCGAACGCATCAGCTCGGAGTGCGGAATGCTGCCGAAGTAGTCCGCGAGGTCGGCGTCGACGACTTCCGGGTGGTCGTGGAACAGGGTGTTTTCCACCTCGATCACCGCCTGCTGGGCGTTGCGGCCCTGCCGATAAGCGTACTGCTCGGGTGGAAGGTCGGCTTCGAAGATCGGATCGAGCACCAGCATCGCTGCTGTCATGCACACCCGATCCCGCAAGGTCGAGATGCCCAGCGGCCTGAGTTTGCCGTTGGCCTTCGGGATATACACTCGTCGAATCGGGTCTGCTCGGTACTTCTCCTCCTTAAGCGCAAGCGCCAGTTCCCCCAGCCACCGCTCAACGCCATACGCCTCGATGTCCGCGAAGTCCTGGCCGTCCACCCCTGGAGTGCCCTTGTTGGAGCGGCACTGCGCATAGGCGTGCGCCAGAATATCCTCGCGGTAGAGCTTGTCGTACAGCGCGTAGAAGCGATAACCGGGTTCGGTCTTCGCTTTCGCGTGTAACGCCGTCTGCAGCTTCTGAACACTCTTCGGAGTTGCTAGGTTGCCCAATCTCCGGTCCCTCGCTACGTCTTGCGTTGGTTCTGAACCAAGGCCCCTTCCCTCCACCGGCATTACCCGGCTTCATCGGTACTACGAGCCCCTCCGCCACCCTTCAGCGCCCGGACCTCCCCTCGCGGGCGTCCGGTTGGTCATCGTCGACCACGCCAGAAGGGCTTCCCGTGTTGCGGGCGCTTCCCTTGTGTACATGCCATCGCCACCACCCCGGCGCGGCAACTGGGTGCTTCGTCTGCTCGCTTCCCCAGCCATCTCAGCCTTCCCCGGTATGGCAGCCGGGTCGGCCCGCGCATCGACCTTTTCGAGGCTTATTCAGCGTTCACTCGCGTTACAGCCTGCACACTCGCGCTGCCACCGTATTTCGTGGCACGCATCACCGAAGGCTTCAACCGCTTCGTTACCTCCGCAGTTGCTCCGGTTGCTTCCGGCTGGAGCATCTCGCCGGGTGGGACTCTCACCCACTGGGAAAGCGCCGCCTTTGCACGGCGCACGCCAGAAGCGGTCCTTAAGACCTCGGGTTCAATTCTCGACATAGCGGACATCGGAAGATCACGCGCTTTCAGCGTGAAGAGACGACGTCACTAAAGCAATTCCTGCGGCGGGTTTGTGAAAACTGGTGTCCGCATGGCCGCGTAACTTCATGAACTTCGCCAGGGATCGATCTCGCATCTTCCCATCCACATCCTTACGGATTTGTCGGCGCGGTGCCCGGCCCCGCGTATCTCGCGAGCGTCGCGGCCGTAATCTCGCGAAGCGCAGCAGCAACTGTGGCATCGACGCAGGCGAGATAGTTCTCATGCGCGGACCGGTCGCGGGGGTCGGCGACCTGCAGGCACAACCGCCGGGCAGTGGCATGCACCCGCGCGCGAGCCGCCTGAATGCCCTCGGAGCTCGAGAGGTCGAGGTCGGCCACGGACACGCGGGCGCTACGGCGCACAGCGGCCTCCTGCCCGTCAGCCAGTGCGGCGACGGGAACGGCGAGGCACACAAGCAGCAGGGCACCGTGGACGACGGATGCAAGGCGCTTTGTCTGGGTGCTCATGGGCTTCTGCTGACGTTCGATTACCTGTGGGTCACCTTCGCAGCCTCCGTCGGATCGGGGACGTGCCTCAGAGGTCGCGCGCTGCGTTGCGGTTGCCCCCCTCGACCGACTTCCTACGCCGTCCAGCCCTCACGGCACGGTGAATCGTGTCGCATGCACGGTGCCGCTCAGATCCTGTCCCTGCAGGTGATGTCCCGCCAGGTCGAAGTTCTGGATTGCGAACTTCCCGTCGTAGGTCTTGCCATCGCCGCTTACGGTATCGGTCTGGGTTTCGGTGAAATAACCTACCAACGTGACGCCCGTCGGGTCGAAATTCCAACCCACATGGAAGAGTCGGACCGTCCCGGGAGCGTTCTTCACCCAGGTCCCCTGACACATCACTCCGAGCTGCAAGTCTGCCGCCTCGAACTCGGTGCGATCCGCGTGCCAGGTCTCGAAAGATTCAAACGCCGTCTCGCCGCCTGACGTGTAGACGGAGTGCCACAGCCCTACGATAGAGGTGCGGTCGAACTCATCGTTGTTGGTGGGCGCGGTCTGACCGCTGCTGAGTCCAATCTCGGCACTGGGGCGAGCGGCCATCGCGAGGGCATGTGGCCCCGAGGCGTAGGGCGTTCTTCCACAGGAGGCAGCGAGCGTGTGGGTGGGCATAGCCCAGGAGACGGTCGCGAGGCCTGCACAGCCAAGAACCATCCGTAGCGAGCCGATGGTCGTATTCATCTCGGTGTTCTCCGGGCAAAATTAGGGTTCGGTATCTAGCCGTCTGCGCCTTTTCCTCTTCGCGGCGTAGCGGTAGATTGGTGCGGCGAGCCATGAGGACGCTTTGGCCATCCAATGAATCGCCCTGAGAAATCGTGAGCTGCCGTTATGAGCGCCGTCTCCGGGGCGGAAGTGTTTGCTTTCGAGGGGTTTTCCCTCGATCCCCGGCAGCGGCGTCTATTCGGGCCTGACGGTCGGTCACTGCCGTTGAGCGGCCGGGCCTTCGACACGCTACTTTATCTAGTCGAGCACCCGAACCAGCTCATCGACAAACAAGCGTTGATGAAGGCCGTATGGCCGAACGTGATCGTTGAGGATAACAACCTCAACCAGAACATCTTGATTGTGCGCAGAGTGCTGGGGGAGAGCCCCGGCGAGCATCGATTCATAGTGACCGTTCCAGGGCGAGGGTTTCGATTCGTGCCGGCGGTGAGGAGGCTCGATGGGGCTTCCGCTGCTTGGGCCACATCCAAGGCTACCGAGGCATCCCTGGCGCCAACCGGAGCTAATGCGATCGGGCGCGAGCCGGCCGCCCGGGGCGAGGCGACTTCATCGACCGCGCCCGCGCCCGCGCCCGCTCCGGTCCGGCGGCGGCGATTAGCGACCCTGACCTTGATCGCCGTGCTCGCCGTGGCGGCGCTTCTAACCGGCGTCTACGCGCTCTGGCGGGAACGCTCAGGAGCAACAGTTACCGGTGCCCGCCGGGAAGCGCCTTCGCTGTCGGGAACCCCTGAGAACGGCGCACGCGCAGGTGCGACTGCCTTCACCCGGCCGCCGCACTCCATCGCCGTGCTGCCGTTTGTCAACTTGAGCGGCGACAAGGAACAGGAGTACTTCTCCGATGGGCTGACGGAGGAACTGCTCAACTCCCTTGCCCACATCGACGGGCTGCAGGTCGCAGCCCGCACCTCGTCCTTTTCGTTCAGGGAGCACCCGGATATTGAGGACGTGGCCCACAAGCTGAACGTCGGCACAGTGCTGCAAGGAAGCGTGCGGCGCTCCGGCCGCACGATCCGAGTGACCGCGCAGCTCGTCAATGCGGTGACCGGGTTTCACCTCTGGTCAAAGACATATGACCGGGACTTAGGTGATGTGCTACGACTTCAGACCGAGATTGCTACCGCGGTCGCGGAGGCTCTCAAAGTCACGCTCCTTGGGGATGTGGCTGCGAAGATCGAGCTTGGCGGCACCCGCGATTCCGCTGCCTTCGATGCGTACCTGCGTGGTCTCCGGCTTGCGCGTGTCTCCTATCGGTGCCGCGAACCCATTGATACTTTTAGCAAGGCCATTGAGCGCGACCCCAACTACGCTCTGGCATACGCCATGCGCGCACTTGTTCGATGGGACTGCACCGTGTACTCACCAGACTATCTCCAGCAGCCTAGCAGTGCCAACGCCGTGCGTGTAGACGCAGAGCGCGCTATTGAGCTTGCCCCCGATCTGCCGGAGGCATACGTCGCGATGGGTAATTTGGAACAAGGAGTGTTGAATTTATCAGCTGCCGATCACGCATGCACCCGCGCACTCGCCTTGGCTCCGAGAAACGATCAAGTACTCTACTATTGCAGTGGGCTTGCGGTATGGTTTGGGCGCGGAGGCGCCGGCATCACTCTCGCACGTCGTGCCGTTGCTATAGATCCCCTGAACGCTCGCAGCTACCGCGCACTTGGTGATGCGCTGAGATTTACACGACGCTATAACGAAGCAACTGCGGCTTATCAACATTCGATCGCGCTGGACCCCGAACACTCGGACTATGTCTACTCGCTACTCGGAGTGTCTTACTACTTGGCTGGTAATCTGTCTGAGGCGCAAGCTTCCTGCGAAGCGAGACCAGATAGCGGCTTTCTTTCCCATGAAGCTCACCGCGACGTCTTCTTGTGGTGCAGAGCTCTGATCTATCAAAAGCTTGGACGACAGGAATCTGCCTCTGCGGCCATGAGAAGATTGGTGGAACTATCCGGTGACGCACCCGCGTATCAATACGCGGAGATTCACGCGCAATGGGGCGATCACGCCAAGGCGCTTGAATGGCTCGACACTGCGATGCGCCTGCGTGATCCGGGGCTCGAGTACCTGAAGACCGACCCGCTCATGGATCCTCTCCGCAAGGAGCCGCGCTTCCGGGCGATCGAGCGGGAATTGAAGTTTCCGGACTGACCTGAACACCTACGAAGCCGAAACTCCACGGTAGATCGCTGAATCACACATACGACCGTTCGTTGGATGGTAGATGTCCGCTTTCGCCCTTCTGAATGACTCCTATGGAGCAGGTTCGCCGTCTCAGAAGGGTCGTAAGCGCCAGTTCGCCCGCGGACGGACTATGGCCGCTCTCGAAAGCGCATCGGTCATTGAATCCGCGCGGAGCACCGGCTGCTGCGTGCATCGCAATGACGGTAGGCAGGTGTGTGGTCCGTGGCCGCGAGGGCGTCAGGCATCGAAGCTCGGCCAGTGAAGCAGGTGTGCGGAGCGCGGCGGAATGCAAGCTGGGGTACGCTATCGGGGTATCTCGGAGAATGGGTTGCGGAGTTGTCTAGGTGGCTCAACGCCCTACAGGGGACCTTCGATTCCGACCCTAGCCTCCAATACGCTGTCCCGGGTTGTCTTCCCGCGACCTTATGCGTCCTCAGTATTCACATAAGTGATTGAATACATTATATTCCGCCGTCAAAGGCTGTCTAAGCGCGTC
>Ga0335077_10009042_pt1 | contig 12357 bp, 12 predicted proteins | sample Lox_Sample_31_FD_207151 | JGI IMG/M metagenome (GOLD analysis project Ga0335077, IMG submission 207151) | Soil microbial communities from Loxahatchee National Wildlife Refuge, Florida, United States - Lox_Sample_3.1 | ecosystem: Environmental > Terrestrial > Soil > Wetlands | place: USA...
GCCTTGGCTGCCAGCGGTTCCACCTGACCAATCCCGTCATGCTCAAGCGGAACAGCGCTGGCGCGGCGATCGCGGCGACCTTCGACACCGCCGTGCAGACAGCCCTGTGACACGGGAGTCAGACCATGGACGTTCGGGAAATAGGCGAAAGCGGATCGCACACGCGCCTGGACGACGACGACGATGACCGGCCCGTCCCGCAAGCCTGGCGGAGCAAGCCGTTCAGGCTCACCGTGATGGCGGCGGTGGTCATCCTCACGGCGGGGATCGGTTTCGGTGCCGGCAAGCTAACCGGGGTCGGCAACAACGTGGTCCGCTCGGACATCCCCAGGCCGGAGACGACCGCTGACCCGTTCATCGAGGGCTCCGGCACCATCGCCGACAACAGCCACGAGAACATCCTGTCGACGACGGCGCCGGGCCTGGTCCACATCCTGTCGGGCGGGAAACCGGTCGGGATCGGCCTGGTGCTGACGGCGTCGGGGCGGGTGCTGACCACGTACCGGCCCGCTACGGGCGCGCAGAACCTGTCGGCGAAGTACGTCCTGTCCGGTGCGACCTTCAAGGCCACGGTGATCGGCACGGACCCGGCGGCGGGCCTGGCGCTGCTGCAGATGGCGGGCCATCCAGGGTGGCCGTTCGTGACCGTCGAGGTCGGGAACTCCGACCGGCTCGTCCAGAACGCGGAAATCTCTCGCTTTTCGTCCTACCACGTGCCGGGCGTGGTCTACGACACCGCGGTCGGCACTACGGGCACGACGACCAAGGTGACCGTCGATGCCGGCACGCTGACCGCCATGAACGTGACCGTCGACGTGGCCGGCACCAACCAAACCCGGAGCGGGCTGATGACCTCGACGCTGCAGTCTGACACGCCGTCGGTGCTCGGCGGCCCGCTGGTGGACCTGAACGGCAAGGTGATCGGCATCACCATCGGGGGTTCGGGGAGTGGCCTCAAAGTCACCGGCTACGCGATCCCGATCAACACGGCGCTCGCGGTCGCCACCCAGATAGCTGACGGCAACTCCTAGCAGCTGAGGAGATCGCGTGCCAGGCCTGCTAATTGTCGTGATCGTTTTCGGGACGGTCCTGGTTGCCGAACTGCCGGACAATTCCGGGCTGGCCAGCCTGGTGCTGGGCACGCGGTACCGGGCGGGCGGGGTGCTCGCCGGGGCGGCGGCGGCGTTCGCGGTCCACGTGGTGCTGGCCGTCACCTGCGGCAGCTTGCTCGGCCTGCTCCCGCACCGGGTCGTGCAGATCGCGGTGGCCGTGGTGTTCCTGGCCGGCGCGGTGCTGCTGCTGCGGGGCGACAACGACGACGATGACGAGGTCCGGCTGAAGGCCAGCGCGGCCGGCTTCTGGGCCGTGGCGGCCACCTCTTTCGGGGTGATCCTGCTGGCCGAGCTGGGTGACCTTTCGGACATCGTGATCGCGAACCTCGCGGCCAGGTACCACGACCCGGTGGCGGTGGGCATCGGGAGCGTGCTGGCGCTGTGGTCCGTGGTCGGGCTGGCCATCGTGGGCGGGCGGGGGCTGCAGCGGATCCTGCCGCTGCGGTGGATCGCCCGCCTGGCGGCGCTGGCGATGGTCGTCATGGCCGGGTTCACCCTGGCCGCGGCGCTGCGGTGAGGGCCGTGCGGTTACAGTGCGGTTACAGTGCGGTTACAGCCAGTCCGCTGCCATCGCGCCGGCGAGGCAGAGCAGCATGATTCCGGCCACGAACTCGCCGCGCTCGCCGGTCACCAGACCGAGCCTGGCGCCCAGCTCCAGTCCGAGCAGGGTCAGAACGGCGCTGAACACCCCGAAGATGATCACCGCCGCGACGACGGGCACGGCCAGCGCCCCGAGCGCGAGTCCCACCGCGAAGTCGTCCAGGCTGAGCGCGGCGCCGCTGACCAGCAGCCGCCACCCGTGCCAGGCCATGCGGGGCGTCGTCGCCGCCGCGCATGGCCTCAACGAGCCCCCAGACCGCGGTCGCGGCTAGCACGCCTGCCCCGGTCCACCGGGCGGCGCGCCCCAGGTCTCCGGCCAGGCCGTGGCCGATAAGCAGCCCAGCGGCCGGCATCACGACGTCCCACAAGCCGAAGACGGCGGCCACCTTCAGCCCGGTCAGCCGGTTCACGCCGCTGACCCCGATGGCGATGGCCGCCCCGAAGTTGTTCAGCCCGAGCGCGAGGGCCACGATCAGCAGAGCAACCACAATTGAGGATCATCTCCCGAACGGACCGTGGTTCCTGCCCAGCACCAAGGGTCCCTGATCATATGGATAGCCCGGGCCTCGCCATCACGATGACGAGGCCCGGGCCGGGTAATGGGCTAGGTCAGCCGACGGCGTGCAGGACGCCGGCCCCGACGATCATGAGACCCCCGGCGAACGCGTTGGCCAGCCACATGCGGCGCCGCAGCGCCGGGACCGAGTAAACGATCCCGATGCCGATCGCGAGTCCCACGCCGGCCTGGATGGCGCTCGACGCGAACTGCTCGAAGGCCGAGAGGCCGACCGAGGCGCCGCGGGAAACCCCGTCGACCGCGCCGTAGGTGATGTTGTCCAGGCTCAGTAGCCACGGCAGGATCCACACGCCCCAGCGCACCTTGGTATTCGCCTCAGTATTCGCCTCCGCATGTGCGGCCCGCTTCGAGACGATGGCGACCACGATCCAGTAGGCGCCCAGCAGGGCGACGACCGCGGGCGCGAAATTGCCCCAGCTATCCGGGTACGACCAGTGCAGGGCACATCCCAGCAGGTAACCTAGCCCGTCACCGACGCCGAAGAGCAGCGCGAGCGGTACGAGGGCGGACATCCGGCGGGACATCATCGGGCCTATTGCGATACACGCGATCAGGCTGTCAGTGCCTAGTAGTAGCCAAGCGCCCACTGCGACCTCCTTATTTTCCGTTTCTGGGTAAGCGTTTGAGTTGATGAAGGGGTGGCGGTCCCGGTGAGGCCGGGACCGCCTGCGGAGCGGCTACATCCCGGAGGGGTTCATCAGCTGATGGTGCGGACGGCCCCTGTGGTGTACCCGGCCCGGCGCCGTCGATGGCGCTGCCGAGGCCGACGCCGATGCCGGTGACGTTGCCGTTCCCGTGGTGTTGGTTACCCTCTGCACCGCGGTGTTGAAGGTCGCCGCGGTCGCCGCGCCGTTACCGTCCAGGGTGACCGTGACCGGGTCGGTCAGGCCGAAGTTCTGGCAGTTCAGGTTCGTGAAGGACATGCTGAGCCGGTTGGCCAGGAAGGTGAACAGGTTGTTGCCCACCCCGGGCACCGGCGACTGACCGGTCGCGAGCAGCGTCTGGTTGGCCGCGATGAACGGGGTCTGGATGTTGACCATGTTCTGGCAGAACATCGCCGGGCTGCTGGTCTGGTTGTTCAGGAAGCTGACCGGCGGCTGGCCTACTTCCGCCCGGTACATGTTCGTCTTGGCCGGGTCGAACTGGCCGTTGCCGTTGAGCGTCATCTCGTCGTTCTCCGGCACCAGCGCCGCGATCCGGGGCTGGTTCCGAGCCGCCAGCAGCTCGTTCAGGGCCTGGGAACTGGTCGGCTGGTTGTTGTTGGCCAGGTCTGGCACCTGGAACGGAGTGCAGCCCAGCAGGGGGTCCATGAACAGGTCGAGCAAGGTGTTGTCGCTGCCGTTGAACAGCGGGGTGGAGCCGGCGATGTTGGCCGCGTTGGCCGTGGTGTTCTGCGCGGTCTGGCCGGTGGCCGGGTTGAGCAGGTAGCTGGTGGTCACGTTGTCGCTCGGGTCCTGGTCCACCATGTCGAAGTTGCGCGTGGTCGGGCAGGCAGTGCCCGTGCCTAGCTGGCCACCGGACGGCACGATCTTCGCCGAGGTGCCCGCGGACGGGACGCGCAGGCGGCCCTCGCGCTCCAGCTGGAACGCCGTGTTGAAGAAGTTGATGCCGTTGCAGAACGACACCTGGCCGAAGACCGAACCCGGCTGGCCGTTGATGCAGTTGCCCTGCCGCAACGCGTTCGCCGTCGCGCCGACCTGGATCAGGTCGGTGCCGTTGAACCCGAAGTCGATGGTCACGACCGCGTTCCGGGGCAGGGTCGGCACGACGGGCGCGACGGCTGGCGTGGTGCCCTGGGTGATGACCAGCGGGTCATACACCGCGAGCGCGCCGGTCCGCGGGTTCAAGATGGTGGCCTGGACGAACGCACCCAGGTTGCCCGCGTTGGCCATCGTGCAGCCTGAGGCCGCCGGCGTCATCCCGTCCGGGCCCGTGAGCTGATAGGGCGTGGACAGGCCCTGCGCGCTGAGCGGGTTGGCCGGGACGATGATGTCGCAGTTCACGTTCGCTGCGGTGACCACGGGAGCCGAGGCGCTGGCCGACGGGCTGCCCGACGGCGCGCCGCTCGGGCAGGGCGATGCCGAGGCGCTGGCGGCCGGTGCGGCGCTGCCGGACACCGCGGGACTCGCGGACGGCGAGCCACAGGCACCCAGCGCCGACTGATAGATCGTTTTGACTGGGCCGCCGCCGGAGACCGCCAGGATGATCCCAAGGGTCAGGCCCAACGCCATCGGTATGGCGAGTGGTACCGCTATGCGCGCCGCGCGGCCGTTCCGACCGCGGCGTCGCCACGCGGACCGATGCCCGCTGAGCATTAAATCCACCTCCATAGATGTCCACTAGGACGCTCCCTCGGAGAATCACCGTAGACCTCCGCGGCGAGGCGATCAGGAAATCAAGAAGATTTACGGTTTGTCCGTTTTTCGCGACGGAAGCGGCGCCGAATCTCGGTAATTCATTGCGAAGTCCTTACGTCGCAGGTGACGGCCCCGTAGCTGGACCGAGATCGCCTCGTGATAGGCCGGATCGCGCCACCGAGAGCGACGAAGAGCTCCGAATGTGACGGGTAGTAATTATTACGACTCTCTCAGTGAACGACAGATATTTCGGTGGAGTTACGGCGTCGGCGGGCCGGAGCCTGCCAGGGCAGGTCACGGGCCTCTACGACGGCAAGCAGAGGCCCGGAGGAGAGGGGCTGGCGCTGGCCGCGCCGACGACCTCCCGATCAGATCATGCATGCCGGGAACGCTCGGCGGGCCGCTCGCCCGGGCGGCTCGGGAATTGCGGCACTGACGGCCCGGTGTTCCGGGCTATTCATAGGGCAGGCCGAGCATTTAGAATGTCAGCCGTAAACTCGGCGCGGCGGCAAATTGCCAGGCCATTACGACGGCCCGGAAATCGTTGGCGGATGCGATCATACCGCGTTTCTCCGGAATTGCGGCCGGGATTAGCGGGCCCGTGTTCGACATGGAGCGGAGGCGGCGGAGCCGTAGATCTCGCGCCTGGCGTCGCGCTGGCGGGGTAGGCCGTGGCGAGGTCGTCAACAGTCAGTTCTGGCTGCTCAACGACGCTGTTCCCGATGTCGCTGGCCTCCGCGCGCCGGGCGAACTCCAGCGCGGCGATCTCGTCGTCAGTGCCCGCAAGGTCCGGCGCGGGTACGCGGTGCCTGCGCTGTGCGGGAGCGAGCGCGGCGAGCGTGCCGTCTGCATCGAGCACCTTGTCAAGGTCAGCGGCCAGTTCCGGGGATGGCCGCGCCTTCCCGCTGCGCAGGTTCGAGATGTGGCCGGGGTTGCAGGGCACGCGGCGAGCTACCTCACGTACCCCAAGACCGCGCGCCTCCATCAAGCGCGCAGTTCCCGGCCGAAAGCACTCATGTCAACCTGTAATCCGAATTCCGCGCGTATTTGCTCCGCCTTGCGTGTTTGGCGTTGTCCGCCATACAGGCAACGCCAGCGGTCCAGGTCACGCCCATGAGACCGAGGCCGGGGAAGCATCACGACCAGGCACCGTCCTTCTTCACGGCCGGGAGGTAGCTTCCTTCCGAGACGCGCCGTGGCACTTCCTGGGACTCGCGGATGACGCGGCGGCGGCCGTCAGGGCTCGATGGCCAGTTGTCGCGTGTGACCAGGGTTCCGGCGTAGACCGGTTCCCATCCGATCGCGTACAGCGGCACGGCTTGGGGTAGCTGGGTGTGCAGGCAGTACACCGCGCGCAGGTGGTACCACTTGGAGACCGCGACGAGCGGCAGTCCCGTCGCGAGCGCTTCGCGCAGGTAGGGCAGGGAAAGCTCCACGTTCTGCCAGGTGTCCTTGGACTGGTCTTCGACCCTGACCGCGCTGACGGGTACGCCCGCTGCGGCGAGCTGGCGCGCGAACTCCCGTCCTTCCACGATGCCGTCGTGCCGGTTGATGCCGCCGGTCGCGATGATCAGGGGCGCGAGACCGCGATGAAACCGGCCGGCGGCGATACGCGCGGGCGCGGCCTGGTTGGTGCCGAACAGAACCAGCGCGGACGGCCCGGTGTCCGGCGGCGGGGCATCGATGTCCACGCTGACGGTCAGCGCGGCTATCTGCGCGGCAGTCAGCTCACCGTCAGTCATCGGTGTTCCCTTCGCCGCTGGCGGCGGCGGGAAGCGCCAGCCGCGTGCCCGCGTCGAGGTACCGGGCGCGGAAATCGGCCGCGTGCGCGGAACCGGGAGATGCTGCCGTCAGCGACTGGTCAAGCTTCCCCGCCAGCACCATGGTCGGCCACACGACCGGCCCAGACTCCAGCGCTGCCGCCCCGGCCGCTGCCGCCTCGTCGATCGCGCCTAGCCCGGCTGCGGCGAGGGCGAGGATCAGCAGTGTCCGCGCGTAGTTGGTCGGCTGGTCTGCGGGCGCGCGGGTATGCGGGCGGTAGGCGGTCGCGATGATCCGCTGCGTCATCGCTGCCGCCTCGCCGTGCCTGCCCGCCAGCAGCAGTGAGGTAGCGGTGTAGGGCGGGTCGTCGGCGCGCGGCACCGAGTAGATGCCGGACACGGGCGCGGATGGGCCGAGCTGGCTCATCGCGATCCGCTGAGTTGGGCGAATCTGGCTGAGATGGGGAAGTTGTTCTCCCTCCTGCCCGGACGCCCTCTGGTGAGCATGGGACAGCAGATCCCTCGCCGCCTCGTTGACCGGGTCGGCGGCATCCTGAGAGCATGCTTTCCGCGCCGTTACTGTCAGTCGGCGGGATCAGGGCGTACGCGGCGAATGTGCCGCCTGTGCCGAACAGCCGGTCCAGGCCCGCGGCGACCCGGGGGGTAAGGGCCTTGCGGCCGTTGGCCGCGTTGGACAGATAACCCTTGCTGCATCCGGCCTCACGGGCGGCGGCGCTCAGGGAGATGCCGCGCTGGGCCAGGAGGCGGCGCAGTTCGTCGCCGAACTCAGTCATCGGTCAAGCCCTATCACGGGTGCCGGGTGTTTCCTTGTTTCCCGGGTCACAGCAGGGATACGGGAAACCCTTTCACGCTATCGCGCCCGCGCGGTTCACTTCCAGTGATCAGGACGGCACGCGCAGGGGAAAGGGACGGGATGGCCCCCCGGGACCAGGACGATGCTGCCGCGCACCCGGCGGACGATGACCTTTTCGATGGCTGGGCCGAGGCCGGGGTCGATCCCACCAAGCCGAACATCGCCCGGGTGTATGACTACTGGCTCGGCGGCCGTCATAACCTCGTGGCCGACCGGGAACTGGCCGAGGCGATGGCGACCCTGGACCCGTGGATCCCGGCGGCGAGCAAGGCGAACCGGGCGTTCCTGGGCCGCGCGGTCCGGTTCCTCGCCGGGCAGGGCATCCGGCAGTTCCTCGACATCGGCTCCGGCATCCCGACCGCCGGTAACGTGCACGAGGTTGCCCAGGCAGTCGCGCCCGAGGCCCGGGTGGTGTACGTCGACCGGGACCCTGTGGCCGTTGCCATGGGCCGCAAGGTGCTTGCCGGCAATGACCGCGTCGGCGTCGTCCAGGCCGATATCTGCGACCTGGACGCGATCTTGGGTGACCCCGCGGTCGGCAGGCTGATCGATTTCGGCGAGCCGGTCGCGATCATGCTGGTGGCGATCCTGCACTTCGTGCTCGACGCCGGCGAGCCGTACCGGCTCGTGCAGCGGCTCCGCGACACCGCAGTACCAGGCAGCTATCTCGTCTTGTCCCATGCCACCAGCCAGGACAATGAGGCGCTGGCAGCTGCCGCCGAACGCATCTACAACAGCCGCGCGGCCGACGGGCAGGCCCGGTCCCGGGAGCAGATCGCCGGTTTCTTCGGCGACTGGGAGATGGCCGAACCCGGCCTGGTCTACGCACCCCACTGGCGGCCCGGCCCCGGGGATGACGTGCCCGATCATCCCGAGAAGTACTGGTTCCTCGCCGGCCTGGCCCGCAAGGTGGTCCCGTCCAGGATGTGATCATCATCTCGCCTGCGGCGCTGCGCGGTTACTGCCGCTGGCGTAGTCAGGTGTCACGGTGCCGCCAGACCGGGCCAGCCGGGGCGCGATAGCCAGGCCGGTTCCGCTGATGCTGCCGGTGATCAATGCCGTATTCCGGGGATCTTGCAGCACGAACGGCCCGTCGTCGGCCTCGCGTCTATGCCTGGTGAATGCCGTCCCCGTGTCTCCGGAGGATCACAGCTGACGGTGCCCCGGGGCGCCAGGAACACCACGGATCCCGGATTAGGCTGGCACCGGTAGCTACGTCTTCTGGGATGCCGAGGCCGAAACCTTGCCGGACAACGCCGACGCCGAGCGCGTCCTGGTCGTGATTGCCCATCCAGACGACGCGGAGTTCTGGGCAGCCGGGACCATCGCCCAGTGGACTGACGCCGGCGCCGGCCTCACGTACTGCGTGCTGACCGACGGGGAGAACGGCAGCCCTGGCCCCGGCATCCCCAGAGAGCAGATCCCGGCCGCCCGCCGGGCCGAGCAGCGGATGGCGGCGGAACTGCTGAAGGTCAGCGACGTCCGGTTCATGGGACTGAACGAGGGCCTGATCGACCCCGCCAGCCGGGACCTGCACGAGCAGCTGGTGCGGATCATCCGCCAGGTCCGCCCGCAGCGGGTCCTGACGTGGAGCCCCGAATGGAACTGGGCGCGGTTCCGCAGCTGCCATCCCGATCACCTGGCCACCGGGGAAGCCACGCTGCGGGCCATCTACCCCGACGCGGGAAACCGGCTGGCACTGCGGTCGCTGTATGAAGATGAGGGACTGGACGGCTGGACCGTGCGGGAAGCGTGGCTGCTCAACAGCCCGCAGGTGAACCGGTATGTGGACATTACGGGTACCTTCGCTCGCAAGACGGCTGCCGTCGCCGCGCATCACAGCCAGGTCGCCGGGCGGCGTGATCTGGCCGGGGACCTGCGGGCGCGGGCTGTTGCTGTCGCCGCGGAGGGCGCGTTGCCTGAAGGATGCCTGGCGGAAGCCTTCCAGGTCGTCACCACGGGCTAGGCGGCGCCCGGGTGCGGCCGGTCAGCGCCGGGCAGCCAGGAGCTCGCGGGCCTGCTCGGTGAAGGTGCCGGCTGTGCGGGAACGGGCCGGCCCGATACTGGCTGCCAGCGCGGCGATGTCGCCCTGGACGTGCCGGGATTGCAGGCCCCACGCGTCGGCGATGATCAGCTCGCCGATGGCCGCCGCCTGGTCGATGTCGCCGGCCTGGACGCAGGTGGTTGCCAGGATGGCGTTGCGCTGCGCCCTGGTGCGGCCGTGCCCGTCCCGGCACAGTTCGACAGAGCGCGCGGCGGTCTGCCGGGCGCGGCCGGGTGGGGCGAGCCCGGCCGCTGCCAGGTCGCGGAGGGCCCTGGCATTGTGCCCGAGCAGGCCGCCTTCGTCGAAGTCCAGCCAGACCGGGTCGCCGTCTTGCGCGGTCGCGCGGGCCAGTGCCCGTTCGGCGTCATCGAGGGCTTGCCCGCACTGCGCAGCGTCCCCGCTGCCGGCATGCGCCATGGCCTCCATGGCCGCGAGCATCGCGGAGGCCCGCGGGGTGGCGTCCGGGCCGGCGCCTGCGCGGGCAGCGCGGGCCAGGTCCACGCTGAGGCTGACCTGGCCGACGTGGAGGGCCTGGTGGCTCAGGGCGCATACGATGCGGGCGCCGAGCAAGCGCGACCCGGCGGCATGCGACATCCGCAAGGCATGAACCAGGTACAGCCGCGCAAGCCGGTGATCACCTGCGTCGTAGGCGAACCAGCCGGCGTCCAGTTCGGTCTCGGCGATGGCCGCCAGCAGCGCGATCCCTGTCGCCTCGTCGCACGAGCCGCGCAGCAGGATCGCGACCTCACTGCGCAGGTACGCGGCGGCCAGCGGGAAGGCCACCCCGCCGCCGTGCGCGTTATCGAGATCTTTCAGCCAGGCGCGCACCGACCGCACCCGGCTGACATCGTGCCCGGAGACCTCCGCGTCTCCCGCTGCGCTGGCCGCCGCGCCGTCCGGCAGCGCAGTCAGCCAGCTCAGGATGACGCCCGCCACCGCGGTTGCGGCCCCTACCGGAGTGCCGCCCGGGTCGAGGTCATGACCCCACAGCCGGCTCGCGCCGAGCTTCGCCTCGCCGGCCGTTGCCGCCCAGGCCGGCGGCTGCGATTCCCGGCGCCCGCCCGCCGCGCCGCCTGCCCGCGGGCTGCTGTCCCGGCGTGGCCGGCCACCCTGCGGCGCGGCGGCCGGCCGTGGCTGACCGCTCTGCGCTGCCAGCGAGGAGGGGTCTGTTCCGGAGTTCAGGGTGTACGCCGCGAACTTATCGCCGGTTCCGAACAGGCGGTCCAGGCCAGCGGCCACCCTGGGGGTCAGGGGCTTGCGTCCTTGAGCCACGTTGGACAGGTAGCCCTTGCTGCACCCCGCCTGGCGGGCGGCCCCGCTCAAGGACATTTCATGTTCGGCTAGGAGCTGGCGCAGTTCGTCACCCAAGTCCGTCATCGGTCATGCCCATCGCGTGTCCTTGGGGGTGTTTCCTTATCTCGTTTCCCTGCAGTGATCGGGAAACGGGAAACTCTTTCACGGTACCGGCCCATGCGGTTGACTGCCAGTGATCGTGACAGTACGCGCTGGGAAAGGATGGCATGGCCTCCCGCGACCGGGACCGCGCCGCCGCGACCGCAGCAAGCGGTGCCCGGTGGCAGGCGCATTCCCGGCGATCGCCCAGCCGCCGGGCAGGCCGGGCGGCTCAGGTGGCGGCGCAGGAGACCATCATCCAGGCGCGGCTAGGCGTCCGCGCCGGCCCGGACGGCGGCGGTGAACGCGTCCCAGCAGTCGCTGCTGAACGACAGCACCGGCCCGGCGGGGTTCTTGCTGTCGCGGACCTGGACGGTGCCGGCGCCCGGCTGCCGTGCCTCGACGCAGTTGCCTCCGTTGGGATCGGAGTAGCTGCTCTTGGCCCAGGTGGGGGTAAGGGGCATCAGGTTCTCTCCTTCTCTTACAGGAGCCTCATCGCTTCGCCGATGAGGGACCGGGATTCAGCGGGACTCAGTGAGGTGGCGAGGAGGTGATCGAAGATCACGTTGTACTGGCCGATAACGGACGGGTCGTCTTCGATCAAGGTACCCGCGGGGCGGTCGGTCGAAGCGGTCACGGGGAACGCCTCTTCCCTGGGGTCGAACAAGCTGAAGCTGCCGTAGGCGGCCATGTGGGCGCCCGCGGAGAACGGCAGCACCTGCACTGTGGCCGTCGTGCTCGCGGCGATCTCGAAGAGCCGGGCGAGCTGGGCGCGCATCACGTCCCGGCCGCCGACCGCGCGGCGGATGACCGACTCGTCCAGGACCGCCCATATCTGCGGCGGTGGCGGGGCGGTACGGTCCAGGATCTCCTGGCGGCGCATCCGGATGGTGACCTGACGCTCGATCCCGTCCGGGGTGCTGGTGGCGCTGCGGGCGCGCAGGACAGCGCGGGCGTAGTCCTCGGTCTGCCACAGGCCGGGGACGAACTGGGCCTCGTAGGTGCGGACGGCGCGGGCGGCCGATTCCAGTTCCAGGTGGGCCGAGAACCCTTCGGGCAGCGACTGGGACATGCCTTTCCACCAGCCGGGCCGCCGGGCCTGCCGGGCCAGCTCGACCAGCGCCTGAGCGTCGGCGTCGTCCATGCTGTAGAGCAGGGCCAGCTCCCGGACGTCGCCGGCCGATACGGTGACCCGCGAGGTTTCGATCCGCCACAGCTTCATGGCCGACCATTCCAGGCGGCTGCTGACGTCCTCGCGGGACAGCCCGGCGGCCTCGCGGTGCCGTTCCAGCGCGTTGGCCAGTGCCCGCTGCGGCACCGTGGGGGTCTTGCGTGCGGCCATCAGCGACCACCTCCAGTCATGCAGTATAACTAGCAGAAATTTTGCATGTTGTCTTGCATTAAGTGATCTTTCACGTCTAGGGTGGCGACAACGCCCCGCCGTGCCGCCACCTGGAGGTGAAGCCCGGTGAACCACAGCAGCACACAGCCCCTCAGCCCCGCACCTTTCGCGTGCGGACGTCCGGCTCGCTCTCAGCCTCGCCGCCAGGACACGCCGTCGCTGCCCGGCATCCCGCGAGAGTTCACATCGGCCATCCCGCGCGCAGCGCGCTGGCGAGCCGGAAGGCGGCTGCCATGACC
>Ga0335077_10009044_pt1 | contig 12357 bp, 13 predicted proteins | sample Lox_Sample_31_FD_207151 | JGI IMG/M metagenome (GOLD analysis project Ga0335077, IMG submission 207151) | Soil microbial communities from Loxahatchee National Wildlife Refuge, Florida, United States - Lox_Sample_3.1 | ecosystem: Environmental > Terrestrial > Soil > Wetlands | place: USA...
GGACCAATGCCGTTGACGGTTCCACTTCCGACGGCAGCGTCGCCATAGATCACCAGCACCTTCGATCCCGTGCGACCTGCCGCCACGGCGGCGTGAAGCCCGTTCGCCGTCGCCGGACCACGACCGATGAGGGCCACGCCTAACTCTCCAGTGGAGTAGGCATAGCCCTCAGCCATGGCGATGGCATTGTTCTCGTGCCGCGCTCCGACGAACTTGACGCCGAGGCCTTCGAGCGTCACCGCGAAGACTGCCGTGTCGTCGCTCATGAGCCCGAACACGGTGCGGATTCCCAGGGCATGGATGTCCTCGGCCAGGATCTGGAACACCGGCACGATCCGACTGTCGTTCATATCGTTTGCCCTCCGGGATGGCTGCCGACGACGATCGCCGCCTTCTTCTCGAGCGTGAACGTCACGCCGATCATCGAATCGCCTCCCGAGCTCTATCGCGTCTGTGGTCCCCGCCTCCAGCCGTTCCGCTGTCTCAGCTCACCATTGATGAGACGGTTCGCCGTGTCAAGGGACCTGGGTCCTCTGCGCGGCGGTAGACCCGCGCGCAATCACCGACAACGGGCTTCGACGAGACTCTTGGGCCGGCCGGCGCGTGAACTTGTGCGGGCGACGCGCAGATTTGTTCCCCATTCCCGAGACAGCAAGGCCGCGGTCGGCAGCAACTGCCGCCTGCCAACCGCCCGGGTTCGTGGTCAGTAGGTCGCGGGCCTGGCAGGCTGGGCGGTCGTGGCCTCCTCGCTGGTGGCGTGCGTGCTACCATGCTGCTACCGATCTCGGACAAACCAGGGCACACGACGGCCATCATCACTCATTCGTGTTCGTCGTGTTCTTGCTGCTTGGATCTTCACCCAGAACTCGCTTGGGCCCTGATCACGTCAAGACCGCGGCCGAGGGCCGAGCCCTTCTGTTGCGCCGACCGCGTACGGCGTGCCACCGAGCCGTCAGGCCCAGTGAGACGAAGATGATTCAAATAGTCTTGTGCGCAATGCTGCTGACGAGCCTGGTCGCGCCGTCGATCGCGGCCGCGCAACAGGACCGGGGTGATGCTGGCCCGAGTGAGCAGGCATTCATCGACATGCTGCGCCGCGAGGACCCGACCTCGGCCGAGCGGTTCATCGCGCTTCGTGATGCGGAGCGGCAAGCCCTGGCCGAGCTCCGCCGGAAGGAAGGCCGGGCGAATGCCATGCCGCCGTCGCTTCAGGGCGCCCTTGTCCCGCAGCTCAAGCAAGCTCGACGGACATATGTCGAGTCCGAGCTCAAGGTCCTCGACTTCCTCGATGAGTACGACCACCGCACGCTAGTCCGCCTCGAGGAGAACGTCGCCAAGCTCAACCGAATACTGGAGGACCGGCAGCGACAGCGCGAGGAGTTGAAGAAGCTTCTCGCCGACTAAGGCCCTGTCCGTGCTCCGCTAGGCGGGCGTCCGTGAGCAGGAGGTCGAGGGGTGGGAGGCGAGGCTTTGCAATCGCGGCTGACACCGTGGGTCAGGGTAGGATCGCGGATCAGGTGGCTGAATAGTGAAGTATGAGACCGAGCCGTCGAGCCGTGGGAGGCTCACATGATGATCGACAATCCCAGCCTTCGCCCAATTCGGGGCACGTTCGCTGCCGAAGCGCTCGGCATTGACCTGGCGCGGCCGCTGGATGCGGTGACCCTGGCCTGGATCGAACACTCCTTCGCGGACCATCCAGTCCTGGTGTTCCGCGAGCAAGATTTGGGACCTGGTGAGCTGGCGGCGTTCGGGCGCTGCTTCGGCAAGCCGAAGCTTCACGCGCTCGTCGACTATCGCCACCCCGAGTACCCGGAAGTCTCATGGCTGACCAATGTCGCCAAGGACGGCACGACCGACTGGTTCGGTGTCAAGCGGGCGACCGACTGGCACACCGATTCACCCTACGAGGACGAACCGCCGCGACTGGCGATCCTCCATGCCAAGGAGGTACCATCTGCGAAGGGCGGGACCATGTTCGCCGATATGCGGGCGGCCTATGACGCGCTCTCCGGCGAGATGAAGCGACGGCTGGCCAGCATGGTCGGCCTCCACGGCCGCCACGACGGACCCGCTGGCGTCCGGCTGTACCAGGGCGATCCCGAGCAGCGGACCGATCGAGCGTATCCCGAAAAGGCGCGTCCGGCCGTCGCCACCCACCCGGTGAGCCGGCGGTCGATCCTCTTCGTCAACCCGTTGCACACACACGGCTTCCAAGGCATGGCCCACGATGAGGCCTGGGCACTCATCGAACAGCTCGCCGCACATTCGACCCAGGATCGGTTCGTCTACTACCACCAGTGGCGGGTCGGCGACGTGGTGATGTGGGATGAGCTCGCCACGATGCACCGCGGTGCCGGCGACTATCGACCTGAGGAACGTCGCGTCCTGCTGCGTACGATCGTCTACTCGAACTAGTGGTGATGGCGGCTCGCGCTGCGCCCGCCATCGTCCTTTTCTTGGGTCTCGTTGTTGCGCCGGCTGCGCCCGAACGCGCAGTCGAGCGACCTCCGCGGCATCACGGGAGATCGCCGCGCATCTTCACGGAACCGTAGGTCCCCGAGGTCCAAGCGCGCATCGGCGCTCTGTTTCACGGACAGTCGAAGGGCGTCGGCGTTCGTGGTATCGTACCGCCCGGCCTTCGGCCGGTCAGTCGGTGCCTCTGCTTTCTCTGTAGGCTTTCGATGGTTTCGGGGGGTATCGCCACGGCGCGGGAAGTGGCAGCATGAACGTGCTCGTCGTCGACCTGGCCCGGGACGGCGGGGCGGCGTGCAGCGTCACGGGCGCGACGTGAAGCGGTCATCGAGAGGAGAAGACCGTCATGAACGTACTGGCGATCGATGTTGGCGGCACGCACGTGAAGATTCTCGTCACGGGACAGACGGAGCGGCGAGAGTTCGAATCCGGTCCCGCGCTAACGGCCCAGCGCATGGTAGCCGGCGTGAGGAAGCTGGTTAGAGGCTGGAAGTATGACGTGGTGTCGATCGGCTATCCGGGCCCGGTGCTCCACGGGCGACCGGTGGCGGAGCCGCACAACCTCGCCAAGGGTTGGGTCCGGTTCGACTATCGAGCGGCGTTCAGGCACCCCGTGAAGGTCGTCAACGACGCGGCCATGCAGGCCCTCGGAAGCTACCGGGGTGGCAAGATGCTCTTCCTTGGCCTCGGGACAGGCCTCGGCTCGGCTCTGATCGTGGACGGAATCGTCGAGCCGATGGAACTGGGTCACCTTCCATTCAAGAAGAGCACCTACGAAGACTACGTGGGAGTGCGCGGGCTCGAGAAGCGGGGAAAGAAGAAATGGCGGAAGCATGTCGCAGACGCGATCGAGGAGCTGATGGCCGCGCTCGAGCCCACCGACATCGTGCTCGGGGGGGGCAACGTCAAGAAGTTGAAGGTACTGCCCAAGGGTTGTCGGGCTGGCGACAACGCCAACGCCTTCCTGGGCGGGTTCCGCCTGTGGGAGCAAGGGAAGACTGCCAAACGCGCGAGGCGCGGCAAGACGCGGGCCAGTTCGGCCGGCCCTTCCGGGAACGCGGCGCAAGCTCGCCAAGTGATCGACGGGGAGAGAAAGGACGCAGGGACATGACGTCTGCCGCCCGGCCACCCGATGCACGCCGGGCGTGAAAGGAAGACTTCCTCGGAGTGATGCGCAACAGGCCTGAGGTAGCATCGACTCCAAAGGGCGCAGGAGGACCACCACATGCAGACAGGAGATATCTTCGTCGCCAGCCGGTGGCGGGCGCCCGCATCCGGCGAAACCTACCGGCCGAGGCTTCGAGGAATCAGGCTTTGGCCGCGAGATGGGATCCGTCGGTCTCGACCACTACACGGAGGTCAAGACCGCCTGGGTCGACCTCTCATGACGGGCCGTCGAGCCCTTGGAGGCAAGCGATGAGCGCGGTTGGCCGGCTCGGCTTCATCGGGCTCGGCGTGATGGGCGAGCCCATGTGCCGCAATCTCGCGCGGAAGTCGGGGCTTCCGGTCGTGGCGTTCGACGCGCGTCGCCAGGCGCTCGAAGCGCTCGGGCACGATGGGGTGGGGCCGTCGGTTTCGGCGGCCGAGGTCGTTCGCCAAGCGGACCTCGTGTTCCTGTGTCTGCCGGGAGAGCCTCAGGTGCGCGCCGTCTGCCTGGGCGCAACCGGGCATGACGGCGTTGCCGGGACCGTCCGGCGAGGACAGACGGTCGTCGACATGAGCACGTGTCCCGTCGCCCTGGCTCAAGAGCTGGGGAAAGCCTTCGCGAGCCGCGGCGCCGACTTCGCGGATGCGCCGATCGCGCGCACCGCGCAGGCCGCGCGCGACGGCACGCTCAGCATCATGGTCGGCGGCGACTCTGCCGTCTTCGAGCGGATCAAACCGTATCTGGCCTGCATGGGCGCGGAGATCACCCACTGCGGTCCAGTCGGCGCGGGACAGCTCGTCAAGCTGATGAACAACATGGTGGTCGCGGACACGGTGGTGGCGCTGGCCGAGGCGCTGGCGGTGGCGCGCGCCTCCGGCCTGGTCGAGCCGCGCGTGCTCTTCGAGACGCTGATGAAGGGCTCTGCGGACAGCTTCGTCCTGCGAAATCACGGGATGAAGTCGCTGCTGCCCGACCGCCATCCGACCGAGGGCGCCTTCCCGACGCGCTACATCCTGAAGGATCTCTCGTACGCGATCGCGCTCGCGGAGTCGTGCGGCATCACGCTGGCACAGGCCGGGACGGCGCGCCGTCTGCTGGAGCGCACCGCCGCCATGGGGTGGAGCGACGCGTACTACACGGCGGTGATCAAGGCCATCGAGCAGGATGGCGACCGCGCAGACGGAACGGCCTGATCAGACCGGCCGCCCGAGGCTACCTCGATGCGGAACCGCCCGTGATCGTTAACGAGGGCGCCGCGATCCTACACGTTGTTGTGGATCTCTCCCTTCTCGAGCACGCGAGCCGGGCAGTGGCTCCTTGCTCCGGACCGTGCCGGTGATGATGGCCTGGGCCGGGCCATCGGCCACGAGTGCGCGTCGTCCGGTCTCTTCGATGTCGCCTGCTCCCGCCGGCGCCGCCGCGGCCGCGAGCGCCGCCAGCAGAAGCAGGAGGCGTCGCGCCGTCGGCATCGCGTGGGCGATGGTGAGGACACCGACCGTGAGGAACCCCGCCGTGTAGAGTGCCATGAACGGGAGCACGCTGTAACGTCCGCGCGCAGCGACGAGACAGAGGGTCCACGCGCAATAGAGGCCCAGTCCCAGCTCGATCAGGCCGCCCCACGGGCGCCCCCGCGCGTAGACCATGCCCCGCCAATCACCGCCGCGTTGCCCGATGCCAAACTTGGGCGTCCGCACGAAGCGCAGGTCGCGCCCCCCGAACGCTGCCAGCACGGCGAGGCTCGTGCTCCAGCCGACGCCGACGCCGATCACCATGATGTTCGGCAGCCGGAGCGCCCCGCGCCAGCCGCTGTCCGGCAACGTCATCTGCGCGTAGACCAGCATGCAGGCGGGGCCGACGCTGGCCAGTGCGAAGACGGCGGATGCCAGTTCCAGGACGATCGGCCGTGGCGAGGTCAGCCCGAGGTCGAGCGCCAGCACGGGGACTGCGAGCAACACCACGGCCAGCATCAAGGGATGGATCATGTAGTACGTCAGATGCACGAAAGCCTGATACTTCGCCCAGGGGCCGAGTCGCGAGCATAGGACGCGGGGCAAGAGCTTGCGCGCCGTCTGGATCGAGCCCTTGGCCCAGCGCCGCTGCTGGGACTTGAAGCCCGAGATGACGACCGGCAGCTCGGCCGGACACACGACGTCCGGCAGGTACACGATGCTCCAGCCTCGAAGCTGGGCCCGGTAGCTGAGGTCGAGGTCTTCCGTGAGCGTGTCGTGCGCCCAGCCGCCGGCGTCGTCGATGGCGGCGCGCCGCCACACGCCGGCCGTGCCATTGAAGTTGAGGAGCAGGCCGCCGCGGTGACGGGCGGCCTGCTCGACCGCGAAGTGGCCGTCGATGCCGAGCGACTGGGCCACGGTGAGGAAGGAAAAGTCCCGGTTGAGATGTCCCCAGCGCGTCTGGACGACGGCGACGCGCTCGTCCGAAAAGTGCGGGATGGTCCGCCGGAGAAAAGCGGATGGCGGGACGAAATCGGCGTCGAAGATCGCGATGAACTCGCCGCGCGCAGTGGAGAGCCCGGCGGCGAGCGCACCGGCCTTGAAGCCGGTTCGCTCGGTACGGCGGACGTGGTCGACGTTCAGTCCGCGGGCGCGCAGGCGCTCGGTCGTCTCGGCGACGATGGCCACGGTGTCGTCCGTCGAGTCGTCGAGCACCTGGATCTCGAGCCGATCGGCGGGATAGTCGAGGGCCCCCGCCGCTTCGAGCAGCCGCGCGGCCACGTAGCGCTCGTTGTAGAGCGGCAGCTGTACGGTGACCAGTGGCCAGGCGCGTGGGTCGGGTGGCGGGGGGGCGGCGTGCGCGCTCCTGCGAGTCCACCAGTGCAGCGCGATCATGACGTACGCGTTCAGGCCGTAGAGCAGGAGACCCAGCAGAGCCATCGCGTAGAGAAGCCCCGCGGCGAGACCGACGACCGTGAGCATGGTCAGCCTCGGGCCACCTCGGTCGTGCGTGACGCACCGGCACCGATTGCGCGAGGTTCGCCGGCCGGACTGGTCCAGTGGTCCGGACGAAATCTCCCCGTGCGCCACTCGTAGATGACGAGTGCGTAGAGCGGTCCATACTGGCCGAGCCAGGCCCACCACGGCAGCGTCCTGGGATCGACCATGTACTGGACGTAGGATAGCGTCACCGCACCGCTGAAGAAGAGGGCCGCCGGCGAAGGTATCGAGCACAGGAAGGGCACGACCCACAGCACGTACCAGGGGTGCATCGCGGTTGGCACGAGGAGGATATAGGCCCCCACCGCCAGAGCGGTCGCGCGCCACAATCCCGGCGCATCGTGCCGGCTCGTTCTGGCGATCCAGATGAGGACCGCGGTCAAGAGCGTGAAGAGTAGCATCATGGCCGTGTTGCGGGGAACCGGATCCGCAATGCCGAGAGGGTAGGTCAAGAGCCCACGAAGTCCGAGGTTGAAGTCTTCGTGCGGGTCGCTCACGTAGGTCGGTAGAAATCCCAAGGCCCCGGGCCCGACGGTCACCGCATAGGGCAGATAGCCGAGGCAGACCGTGGCGACGACCGCCGAAGGAAAGCGCCAGTCTCCCCGGCGCCACCAGGCGATGAGAAGAATCGCCGGGTACAGTTTCATGAGCGTGGCCACCCCGAGCGCCAGGCCGGCGCGTCCCGACCATCCGTCCGCACGCCAGAGCAAGGCCAGGAGCACCATCGGGATCATGACGAGATCCATGTGCCCGGCCTGGATCCCTTCGAACACCACCAGTGGTGACCACGCGTAGGCCACTACCGCCGCGGCGGGAGCGCCGAGCCGTTCGAGTAAGCGTAGCAGCAACAGCATGGTCACCGCATCCGCGAGCAGGAGAAGCATGCGCCACGCCGGCAAGGTTCCTGGTGTCACCGCGGCGGCGAGCGCGAAGACCCACTGGGCCGCCGGCGGGTATACCGTCACGGCCGTCGGTCGATTGATGTGCGGATGCACTGCCGAATCACGGAGTGCCGCCAGTTCGGGCGCGGCGGGTGGATAGCGGTAGGGGTTCAGTCCCGAGAGCTGCACGCGGCCGTCCCAGAGATACCGATACGCATCAGAGGACAGGTAGACGGGCGTCCACACCTGCAGAATGCGGAAGAGCAGCGCGAAGCCGACGATGATCGGCAGAGCGCCGCGTCTGGTCGCCCCGCCGCGCGCGACGAGTCCGAGCGCCAGCAGATAGAGGGCGAAGCTGGCTCCGAACTGGGGCAGGTGAAGCCAGAGCGGCTCGACCCCGAGCCATGCCGATAGCGGAATGGCGGAGGCGTACACGAGCGCCGAGAGGGCTCCCAGCCCCGCGAGGCCCGCGCGTCCGGTGAGGCTCACCCCATGGGTTTCATCACGCCGTACCAGAACTGGCCGAGCGCGCCGGCACGCGCGAGGCGCTGGCTCATCCGAAAGCGCAGGAGTCCTTCCGGCTCGTCCGCGGTGAGCCGGCGCAGTAGCTGCCTCCTAGGCTGGCCGTCGGACTGCTGACGCATGCCGAGATCGTACTCGGCCAGTTGCGTGAGGGCCAGTGTTCCAAGAACCGAATGACCGGGGTGGCCGATGGATGAGTGTCACGAGCCTCATGCGGCGGTCGATTCGGGAGCCTCTTGACGAATCAAGATCTATTGATAGGATTCGCCACGTGGCAATTGTCACCAGCGATTTGACGAAAGCCCGACGGTGGTTCGGAGCCTTGAGTGACGAGACGCGGCTTCGTCTCATCGCGCTCCTTGGCAACGGGGAGCAGTGTGTGTGTGACCTCACCGACGCGCTTCAGGCTGCGCAATCGCGCCTCTCATTCCACCTGAAGGTCCTCAAGGATGCCGGACTGGTCACGGACCGCAGGGACGGGCGGTGGGTCTACTACTCGCTCGAGCCTGGGGCGTTGGAAGAATTAGCCGAGTTCGTCTCCGATCTCAAGGTGAAGCGGACAAGTCTTCGCCTTGCTCCCCGGCGGTGCGATTAGCCCCCTTTTTTTGCCGTGATGTATCAATGCGCGTTGATATGCGGCGACCCCTGGAAGCCGAGCTGGTGCTCCGAGACATGAGTGTTGATACGAATCAACGTCAGCGGGTGCTGGTGCTCTGCACGCACAACTCCGCGCGGAGTCAAATGACGGAAGGTTTCATCCGCGCGCTCGCCGGAGACCGCTTCGAAGTCGAGAGCGCGGGCACAGAGGCCACGCGCGTCCATCCGTTCGCCGTGCATGTGATGGACGAAGTCGGAATCGACCTTCGGGGCCACACGTCGAAGACACTCCAGCGCTTCCTCGGCGACAAGTGGGACTACGTGATCACCGTATGCGACAGCACCAATGAGCGCTGCCCTCTGTTCCCAGGGGCGCGCAGTCGCCTCCACTGGAGTTTCGACGATCCATCCGTGGCGACGGGCACCGAGGAGCAGCTGGCCGCGTTCCGGCGGGTGCGCGACGCGATCCGCGCTCAGCTCGGCCGGTGGCTTCGGGAGGTGTGACGATGGCAGACCCCCGGCGAGACGTTGACCTTGTGCGCCGCACGGCCGCCGAGGGGGTCGGGACGGCCCTATTGCTGGCAGCGGTCGTGGGCTCGGGGATCATGGCCGAGCGGCTGTCCGGGGGCAACGTGGCGGTCGCGCTGCTTGCCAACACGCTTGCGACCGGCGCTGTGCTGGTGGCCCTGATCCTGACGTTCGGGCCGATCTCGGGCGGCCACTTCAACCCGGCCGTGACGCTGGCGGACGCGTCGCAAGGGGGACTCCGGTGGAGCGACGTGCCGGTGTACCTGGTCGCCCAGGTCGTCGGCGCCTTCGCAGGCGTCGCCGCAGCGCACGTGATGTTCGAGGCGCCGCTGTTCTTCGCCTCCCGGCACGCGCGGGCGGGCGGGGCGCAGATGTTCAGCGAATTCGTGGCGACGTTCGGACTCCTTGCCGTGATCTGGGGATGCGCCCGCCTGCGCGCGCCGGCCGTCCCGTTCGCGGTCGCGGCCTACATCACGGCGGCGTACTGGTTCACGGCGTCAACGTCCTTTGCGAACCCGGCCGTCACGCTGGCTCGCGCCGCGAGCGATACGTTTGCGGGGATCCGTCCGGCGGACGTCCCTGGGTTCATCGTGGCCCAGTTGCTCGGCGCGGCCGCGGCGACCGCGCTGTTCCGCTGGCTGGTGCCGACCCTGCCCGAGGCGGCGCCGGAGGTCGTCCATTCCGGTCGACCAGCGTTGGGAACCGACGGCACGCCGCAGACCGAGTCGCGCGAACCGTCCGGCTCGTAGCCGCCGAAATCGGGCTTGACAGAGATTCCATATGTCGATAATTCTAGAAGCATGGCACAGAGAACAGCGCTCCCGATAGCGAAGCTCGAAGCGACCGACCAGCACGTCGAAGCCTTCAGGGCCCTGGCCCACCTCACTCGGCTCCAGGTGTTCTTTTTCCTGGTACGCGCGGGGCGTGAGGTTCCGGCCGGTGAGATTCAGGAGGCGGTGGAGGTGCCGGGACCGACCTTGTCGCACCATCTCGACATCCTCCGCCGGGCTGGGTTGGTGCAGAGCCGCCGGGAAGAGCGCTACATCTACTACTCCGTCCGCCGGGACACCGCGACCGCCCTGGTTCGGCTGCTCACGGCCTGCTGCTGAGGAGGATTCCATTACTCCGTCCGCCGGGACACCGCGACCGCCCTGGTTCGCTGCTCACGGCCTGCTGCTGAGGAGGATTCCATTACTCCGTCCGCCGGGACACCGCGACCGCCCTGGTTCGGCTGCTCACGGCCTGCTGCTGAGGAGGATTCCATTACTCCGTCCGCCGGGACACCGCGACCGCCCTGGTTCGGCTGCTCACCGCCTGCTGCTGAGGAGGATTCCATGACCGCCAAGGTGCACATCCACATGCACGTCTCCGATCTCTCCAAGAGCCGGGAGTTCTACCGCGCCTTCTTCGGCACCGCCCCTGTCAAGGAGAAGCCCGGCTACGTCAAGTTCCTGCCGGCGTGGGGTCCGATCAATCTCGCCCTGTCGCAGGGCGGTGGACCTGGAGCGGGCCCGGTGGACCACCTGGGCGTCCAGGTGGAGTCGGTCGCCGAGGTGATGGCGCAGCTCTCACGCATCAAGGCGGCGGGACTGCCCGTGCGCGAGGAGATCGGCGTGAACTGCTGTCACGCCAACCAGGACAAGTTCTGGGTGCAGGATCCGGACGGGGTCGAGTGGGAGGTGTACCACCTGAACTACGACCTCGAGGACGAGGCCGATGTGGCGTCAACCCGCGCCGGTCGGACGGTGGGGCTCGCACTGGCGAAGACGGTCGCTTGCTGTGCGCCGTCGGGTGGTGCGGCGTAGGGCGACGTGGGTGACCGGAGGACCAGACGATGGCTGACCAGGACATCAAGCAAATCGTGAAGGACAGGTACGGCAAGGCGGCGCTGAAGGTGGTCGCGGGCAGTGAGGCCTCCTGTTGCTCGACGAGCGCCTGCTGCGGCACTGATGCGGGGGCTGACCCGATCACGTCCAACCTTTACAGCGAAGGCGAGACGGCGGCGCTCCCGGCTGAAGCGGTCGCGGCCTCGCTCGGGTGTGGAAACCCGACGGCGCTGGCGGAGCTGAGAGCCGGCGAGACGGTACTCGACCTTGGCTCCGGGGGCGGGATCGACGTGCTGCTCTCGGCCAAGCGAGTCGGGCCGACCGGCAAGGCGTATGGGCTCGACATGACCGACGAGATGCTGGCGCTGGCGCGTGAGAACCAGAAGAGGGCCGCCGTCGACAACGTCGAGTTCCTCAAGGGAGAGATCGAAGCCATTCCGCTTCCGGACAACTCGGTGGACGTCATCATCTCCAACTGCGTCATCAACCTCTCCGCAGACAAGGATCGGGTGTTCGCCGAGGCGTTCAGGGTGCTTCGCCCGGGCGGACGCTTCGCAGTGTCCGACGTGGTGGTGCGCGGGGAGGTGCCCCCGCAGATCCGCCGGAGCGTCGAGCTGTGGATCGGGTGCGTAGCTGGCGCGCTCGAGGAGCGTGAGTACCGGGCCAAGCTCGGCAAGGCTGGCTTCGAGGCGGTCGATCTCGAGCCCACCCGCATCTATCGCGCCGAAGACGCCCGTGATTTCCTCCTCCAGGCCGGGGAAGGCATCGACGTGGCCGCCATCGACGGGAAGTTCATGAGTGCGTTCGTCCGGGCGCGCAAGCCGCACTCCGCGTGAGCGGAAGAATCGGGCGACCTGATCTGAGCGACCGTCTCGGCGGGGAGGTGGTTGGTTCCGCGCTCGAGTTCGTCCTGGCAATCGCGACTCCGTTTCGATGAGCGCCGTCGCGCCGGGAGGGCGTGGATGGCTGCTGGCGATCTCCGCGTCTCGCCTCGGCGTGTACATGGCCTACATCGCGTACGCGGCCACGCTGCCGGTCCTTCAGCACGAGTGGAGCCTCTCCGGCACGATGGCGGGAAGCATCGCGTCCGCCTTTCAGGTCGCGTACGCCGTCTCCTTGACGGGATGCTCCGCGCTGGCCGATCGCGTCGGCGCGCGCCGCGTGTTCCTCGGAGGCACGGCGGCTTCAGCAATCGTGGCGATCGCGTTCGCGGCGCTGGCCCGCGGTTACGCGTCAGGGCTCGCGCTCCATTCGCTCCTCGCGCTGGCTCTCGGCGGCACGTACACGACGGGGATCCTGCTCGTGGCGGAGAATATTCCGGTCGAGCGGCGCGGGCGGGCGATGGGCATGTATCTGGCTGGTCATTCGCTGGGGCTGGCGCTGGCGCTCGTACTGGCGGGCGCCGCGATTCCGCGGGGGGGCTACGTGCTCGC
>Ga0335077_10009045_pt1 | contig 12357 bp, 4 predicted proteins | sample Lox_Sample_31_FD_207151 | JGI IMG/M metagenome (GOLD analysis project Ga0335077, IMG submission 207151) | Soil microbial communities from Loxahatchee National Wildlife Refuge, Florida, United States - Lox_Sample_3.1 | ecosystem: Environmental > Terrestrial > Soil > Wetlands | place: USA: Florida...
CAGGACACTCAGCTGCATTCCAAGTACGCATGGGTGAGTTACCTGCAAAATGAGTACGGCACGATCGCGAACCTCAATAACTCTTGGAACACCGGCGGCTTCTATACCTCATTCGGGGACGATGGTGGATTTGGCACAGGGACTGGTGTTCTGGACGAGGATGGGCGTCACACCGCATGGTTCGGGACCGACCTCGCCAATCGCTACTTCACCCTGGTCGGCGTGAATCCCAATCTGGTGAATGACCTGAATGCGTTCTTGTACCAATTCACCGTGCAGACATACGGCGTGCAGGCAAGCACCATAAAAACCTACGACCAGAACCACCTTCTCGAGTGTGGAAACTTCGGGGGCATCGGCGAGGGCGGCATGAGACCACAGGTTATGCAAGGACTGAAGGACTCAGGCTGCGACATTATCGTGGGAAATTGGAACTCGACGTGGCCTGCGGTAGCGCTGAACGGCAACCAAGCGGAGTACGACGCCATCGGCGTGCCGGTGGTTCTGTGGTACGGCATTAGCTCGCAGCTTGATTCCGACGTGAGTCAGTATCCGACCCGCGGCGCGTCCTTTGCTGATTATCCCAGCCAGTTTGCTCGCGCCCAGCAATACAGCAGCGACCAACAGACGATCTTCAACGCCCAGGGCAGCAATGGCGATTACTACATCATGGGCATCGCGTTCTGGGGACTCACTGACAATAGTAGCGAGGAAACCAACTGGGGATTTATCACCTTCATGGACAACGCTTACGACGGCAGGTGTGCGATAGTCGCCCCGGGTACCGATCAGTACGGCTACGCGTGTGGGGGAGAGGCAACCAACTACGGTGATTTTCTCGATGGTGTTACCCAGACCAATACGACGATCGTGCAGCAGCTTATTAACTCCTTACAACAATGACGCTCGGGTCTGGGGCAATAGGCGGGCTGTAACATTTCCAGCCTCTCTGGCAAGATACGACACAATGGGTTGGTGCCCTCCCGGCAGGGGCCATCACTCCTTGAGTAACCATGTACTAGTTACCTTAGTTTCCAATCCCAAAAATTAATAGGCACTAAAGCGTGGTTTGCAAACCTACAATAACGTGGAGATGTGCTCGTCCGCCGATTTCAGCGCCCGAGCGGACGTGTCGCGTTTCCTGTGAAGAGGAATGAGGAGAAATCCATCGTTCGCAGGTTTGGGCAATGGGTCATTCTGCGTTTCCTGCTGCTGAGCTTACTGCTACTTGCGTTGCCGTTGTGGGCTGAATCCGGAACCTTCGCGATCTCCGCCTCGCCCTCGGCAATCCTGGTCACACAAGGTGGTCAGGGAACGAGTACCATTACTACCACGATAGGAGAAGGCCTTGGCAACTCTATCGCCCTGTCAGCTTCGGGCATGCCTGCGGGCGTCACCGCGGGCTTCGATCCACAACTAGCATCCGGCTCCGGAAACTCGACCATCACCATCAATGTCGACAGCAGTGCGCTTGCGGGCACCTATCACATCATCGTCACGGGAGATGACGGTGAAGGTAATCAGCACAACACGATCATCAGTCTGACGATTGTCCCACCCGGGTCTGGTTGGCAGCAGGGATTCGACTTCCGCAGCACCGCAACCTACGTTACCGATCCTTCGGGCGATACCTATGTACTACCCAGTACGGCCTACCCAACGAAAAGCAACGGGGTCACATTTGGCTGGGTGAAAACCACCTTGGTGTACGGCCGGGACCGCAGCAAATCCGTTGATCCCCGGCTTGCAGGAATCAACTTCGCGAACAACGGCTCGCCCGCCACGTTCTATGCGGATTTGCCGTCGCCGGGCACATATAACCTCTCGCTGGCGCTGGGCGATGCCGGCTGGACAGAATGCTGGGTACAGTGCCAGGTACAGTTTCTGGACGGAAGTACGGTGCTGGACACCCTAACGGTCGGGCAAACCAACCTGGGCTACTTCTACGATGCGACGGGGAAAAACTGGTCGGCAGCACAGTGGCCGACGAACAACCTCACGCAGCAGGTGACGCTGACAGGAACAAGACTCACGATGGTGGTTGGAACCACCAAGGCGACAGGAGACTACACGACTGTAGCCTTTCTGGGAGTGACGCTGGTCTCGGCTTCTCCGAGCTTCAGCATCTCGGCTTCGCCCTCTTCGGTTACCATCCCGCAGGGTAATCAGGGAACGTCCACCATCACCACCACGATCAGCGGAGGCTTCAACAGCGCCATCAGTCTGTCGGCTTCGGGCATGCCGTCAGGTGTGGGTGTGACCTTCAACCCGCAGACCATACCCGCTCCTGGATCCGGTACCTCGACGATGACGATCACCGTCAGTAGCAGCACGCCAGTGGGAACCTATCCCATTACGGTTACAGGCACCGGCGGCGGCATTCAGCAGAACACCACGGTCACCCTCACGGTAGCGGCGCCGCCGAACTTCAGCATCACGGCCTCACCCTCATCGCTCACCATCCAGCAAGGCAATCAGGGAACCTCCACCATCACCACCACGATTAGCGGCGGTTTCAACAGCGCTATCAGCCTGTCAGCTTCCGGTATGCCCTCTGGTGTAGGTGTGACCTTCAGCCCGCAGACCATACCGGCCCCTGGAGCAGGCAACTCGACGACGACCATCACCGTCAGCAGCAGCGCACCAGTGGGAACCTATCCCATCACCGTTACAGGCAGCGGCGGGGGCATTCAGCAGAATACGACAGTGACGTTGACGGTGACGGCGCAACAGGCTAACTTCTCTCTCTCTGCCTCGCCTTCTTCGCTCACCATCCAGCAAGGCAATCAGGGCACGTCCACGATTACGAGCACAGTTAGCGGCGGCTTCAACAGCGCTGTCAGTCTTTCAGCGTCGGGCATGCCCTCGGGGGTGGGTGTCAGCTTCAATCCGCAAACCATACCCGCGCCAGGTTCGGGCAATTCAACCATGACCATTACGGTCAGCAGCAGCACTCCGACAGGGACCTATCCGATCACGGTAACCGGCAACGGTGGCGGTCTGCAGCGGAACACTACTGTCACGTTGACGGTATCCGCTCAGGGAGCAAACTTCACGCTTTCGGCTTCACCCAATACTCTCAGCATCGCCTTAGGCACTCAGGGAACTTCTACCATCACAGCAACAATCAGCGGCGGCTTCAATGGCGCTATCAGCCTATCGGCTTCTGGGACGCCCATGGGCGTCGGTATAAGTTTCAACCCTAATCCGATACCGGCGCCTGGGTCGGGCACTTCAACCATGACCGTTAACGTATTGCGGCTCGCGGCACTGGGAACCTACCCCATTACCATCACAGGCAGCGGCGGAGGTATCAAGCAAACCACCACGGTCACGCTAACCATCGTCTCGATGCAGGATTTCGAGCTCTCGGCCTCGCCGGCTTCGCTCAGTATTGTGCAAGGCACTCAGGGGAACACCACCATCACCAGTACCGTCGCGGGCGGCTTCAACAACGCCGTCAGCCTCTCAGCTACCGGCATGCCGTCGGGAATAACGGTCAGCTTCAACCCGCAAACTATTCCGGCGCCGGGTTCAGGGAATTCGACCATGAACATAACGGTCGCCCTGAGCACATGGCCGGGCGCTTACAACATCGTGGTAGCGGGTAGCGGCGGAGGGTTGCAGCGCTACACGCCAATTACGGTGACCGTGGTTGCTGCTCCTACCTTCGCCATCGGGGCTTCGCCTTCGTCGATGGCGATCGCGCAAGGCAATCAGGGCGTTTCGACGGTCACGACCTTCCCGTTCTACGGATTCAGCAGTTCCATCACTCTATCGGCTTCGGGCGCCCCGTCTGGAACCACTCTGAACTTGAATCCCACCACCATTTCCGCTCCCGGCTCAGGAACGTCGACGCTGACCGTGACGGTTGGAAAGAGCGCGGCCACAGGAAGCTATCCCCTCACCGTGACGGGCAACGGCGGAGGCCTGCAGCAAACTACCACACTGAATCTCACCGTAACCGGCGGCGCACCACCCACAAACGCTAACTACATGGAGCCATACTCCTATACCCTGCAGTCTTCGTTCGGAACTCCGCCTTACAGCTACCAGATCACTTCCGGGTCCCTGCCCGCCGGCCTGACTATGAGCAGCTCGGGTACGATCTCCGGGACAGCGACGGCCGTAGGCAAGTTCCCCATCCAGGTATTGGCAACAGATTCTTCACAGCCCCCACAGCAGCAAAACAATAGCTATACGCTGAACGTTGTTATCGGCATGGATGAATACCTCGGCTTGACCGCTGCCCCTGTTCCAGGTTGCACCCCTACCGGTTATTTCCAGTTGGTGAAGGTAAAGGTCGGCAACGATCCCGCGCGCTGGGTGTACGCCGACCCAAAGTGCAATGCCTTCTATCAACTGAGCCTGTACGATGCCACTCACTATTTCATTCTGCAAGGGACCCTGCAGAGTCGTTATGGCGGAGATTTGGGCAAGTGGGCCGACCACGCATTGTCGCGGGAAGTCGCTTACAACTTCAACACGAATGACATCTTCTATGACGATTACATGCTGCCCATCCCTAAGGGCGGCAACCAGAGCGGCGCCACGCCCCAGGTGCCCTTCAATCTGTTCTTCGCCACCACCCAGGATGCGATAGAACATCCGACATGGATAGGGCTCCCCGAGGCGATCAAGAACATCATCGCTGGCCAGGACAACAACGGCATTCAGCTTCCTTCCACTCTCTATAACCTGGACATCATGGATCCCAACTGGCTGGTGGGTAACCAGGGCGAGCTGTCCGAACAGCTCAATCCAGCTGGGGGCGGATTCCTGAATGGCTTCAACGATACGCCCTGGATCGCAGCCATTTCCCTGGGAGATTCCGACGAGTTTGTTCTCTTCAAGGGCAACGGCCCTGGCGGGTATGCCCATCCTGCCCAGGTGGTCGCCACCAGCGCTTTCAATTACAATCTGCCGCCCATCAACGGCACCTGGCAGCGGCCCATCCTGTACTCCAAGGCGGCCTGGACGTGCAATGCGATCGCGAACGACAATCAGAACTTCCCACCGGGACAGTCCTTCCTGGAGAAGAAGTACAACAACAACATCGCCGCGCTCAATGCATCGTGGGGCAGCAATTACACTTCCTTCTGCGACGCCGGCGGCTTTGGCACCGGCACCGGCGTGCTGGATGAAGACGGACGCAACACCACCTGGTTCGGCAGCGACTACTACAACCAGACTGGCATGAACCCCAACCTCCTGGCCGATCTCAACGCATACATGTACGTCATGGCTGTGCAGCTCAATGCCCCGCAGATCAGCGTGCTCAAGACCTACGACACCAACCATCTGATGATGTGCGGCTTCTACGGCGGCAATGACGACTACGGGATGCGGCCGCAGGTGGCCCAGGCGCTCAAGGACTCCGGCTGCCAGTTATTGGTGGTGAACTGGGACTCTGCCAACAACTCGCAATCGCTGGCCACAAACCAGGCGCTTTACGATCAAATCGGTTTGCCGGTTGTGATCTTCCAGGGCAGTACGGCGCAGGCAGATTCGGACATGAGCAACTACATCGGCGATGGGGCGCCCGGTGCCGATTACCCGACGCAGATCATCCGCGGTCAACACTACAACTCAGACGCGCAGAATATCTTCGGCTCCCAGGGATCAAGCAAATCAAATAAAGACTACTTTGACCTGGGTATCGTCATCTGGTCATTGACCGACAATAGCAATGAGCACCGCAACTGGGGTTTCATCTCCCTCAGCGACAACGTCTATGACGGCATTTGCGCCACCGTGGCCGTGAGCATCGACCAATGGGGCTACCCCTGTGGCGGCGAGGCCGCCGATTACGGCGACTTCACCGACAGCCTGACGCAGACTAATTCGGCCCTGCTGCAACAGTTAATTCAGCAACTACAGCAGTAAGCCTCAGGTTCAGTGACTTGCGTTGCACGACCCGGCTGCTCGAACAGCTCGCCTGACGCCGTGCGTCGGCCGGACAGCGCCGGCGTAGGTGGGAAGCAAATCTAACAGGCAACGTTAACTTCGAAAACCGGAAACTCGTCCCAGTTTTCTCCTTGCGAGCAGAGATACTTTGCGTCATAATTCTCCATCCTTTTCTTGATCCGCTCGCGTAATTCCGATCTACAGGCAGGGAGGGTGCCGAAAATGAAGGGCTGGCTGGTCTGCTCCATTCTGGGTGTGTCTGCGTTAGTGCTGCTGTTGTCGTCCTCTGTTGTCGGGCAGGTGGCGGTCACCACCTATCACAACGATAACTACCGTAGCGGCGTCAATGCGAACGAGACCATCCTGACGCCTTCCAATGTGAATGAGGTGACATTTGGCAAGCGGTTCGCGTTGCCGGTGACAGGCTACGTCTATGGCCAACCCCTCTACGTGCCGAACGTAAATATCCAAGGCGTTCTGCACAACGTGGTGTATGTTGTGACTGAGCACGACCAAGCCTACGCCTTCGACGTCAATACCGGCCAGCAGCTCTGGAACAAGAACTTCCTGATTTCCACCAATCCCCTCAGAACGATCCTGCCGGTTAACGGCGACGACACGGGTTGTGTCATCAATGGGGTTGAACTTGGCATTACCAGTACGCCGGTTATTGACCTCGCAACCAACCAGATCTACATCGTGGCGGCGACCAAGGAAATCGTCAACGGTACCACCACCTTCTATCAGCGGATGCATGTCCTGGACATCGCCACCGGCGTTGAGAAGATGCTGGGGCCGGCCTTTGGCGCGCCGATCATGGCAAAAGTGCCGGGAACGGGCTCGGGATCCGTGGACGGATACATCAGCTTTGACCCCAAGCAGGAGCTCCAGCGCACAGCCCTGACGCTTGCCAATGGAAATGTCTACGTCGCCTGGGCGGCTCTTTGCGACTACGATCTCGCTCACGGCTGGGTCATGGCCTTCAATAAGAACTCAGCTCTTCCCAGCGGTGTGTTCATGGATACTCCGAACGGTTACCTGGGAGGAATCTGGAACAGCGGCTCGGGTCTGGCGGTGGACTCTGACAACAATATCTACGTCGTAACGGGCAACGGCTTGTTCGATGTGAATGTTGGAGGAATCGATTACGGCGACAGCATCATGCGCCTTTCTTGGACGGGCAACCAGCCAACCGTGGAGGACTACTTCACACCCTGGGACCAGGGGTGGCTGGACTCCAAGGATTGGGATGTGGGCGCTGGCGGGGCCATGCTCCTGCCTGACCAGCCCGGCGCGCCTTATCCTCACTTGCTGATCCAAGCCGGGAAGGAGGGCACCATCGACCTGATAGACCGCGACAAGATGGGCCACTTCAATCCCGGCGGCGACAACCAGATCGTGCAGACTTTGCCCCGAATCATCGTCGGCTCCGGACTCGGCGGATACTGGGGCGCTCCGACGATGTGGAACAACAATCTTTACTTCGGCGCAGCAGGCGGGCAGTTGAAGATCTGGCGTTATGATCCGCAGGCGCAACTCATCAATCCTCAGTTCACTTCCGCAACTCCTGAATACTTTAGCTATCCAGGTCCAACTCCATCCATATCTTCCAACGGTACCAGCAACGGGATTGCGTGGATCTTTGGTTGCGACTCTGTCCTGCGGGCCTACGATGCCAATAATCTGGCGAATGAGCTTTACAACTCGAACCAGAACCCGCGGCGCGACCAGGCGGGAACAGCGCTGCAGTTCAATATTCCAACCGTTGCTGACGGCACGGTCATGATTGGCGCCCGCAACGAGGTTGATGTATACGGGCTGCTCAATTAGCCTCCTTAACCGCTATCGAAACAATGTGCAATAATTGGCGCGCTATGCGACCCATATGTTGGATTCTGCACGGATTTCTTCCACTTGTGCTGTGTGCTGTCTCCGTGCTGGCACAATCGCCTGCATCGCAATCCTCTGTTCCGCAACCGCCCTCAAAGAATGCCGATGCGCTTGAACTGGTCAAGCATGGCCAGAAGCTCAACAGCGAAGGCAAGCAGGATGAGGCACTTGCTCTGTACAGCCGCGCGCTGCAGTTGTCTCCGGACCTGTATCAGGCAGAGCTTGCCTCGGGCGTCGCCCTGGACCTGCAGGGCAAGTATCAGCAGGCGCGCGTGCATCTGGCGAAAGCGATTTCCGTGGCGACGCCTGAGCAGAAGATCCAGGCACTGCGTACTATGGGGGTTTCGTACGCGTTCTCGCGGGATGCGGGCGAGGCGGCCAAGTACGACCAGCAGGCGTTCGACGCTCAGTACGCGGACAAGAAGTTCGACGACGCCGCAGGCACGGCCAACGAGCTTGCGCGCATCTACCTGGAATCGGGCGACGTAGACAACGCCTTCCAGTGGTACCAAACGGGACACCTGACGGCACTGCTCAAGCCCGACATGACGCCGGCAGAGAAGGACCTTTGGGAGTTCCGCTGGGAGAGCGCGTTGGCGCGAATCCGTGCTCGGCAGGACCGCAAGGAAGAAGCGCAGAAGCATCTGGCCGCCGCCAAGGCAATTCTTGACAAAGGTACGAACCCTGACCAAACGCGCTTCTATCCGTACATTGCCGGGTACGTAGCGTTTTACGGAGGAGATTACAAGACGGCCATTGCCGAGTTGCAGAAAGGGGATCAGAAAGACCTGTTCGTCCTGAGCCTGCTGGCACAGGCTTATGAAAAGTCGGGCGACAAGGCGAAGGCGATGGAGCTTTACAAGCAGGTCCTGACCATCAATTCGCACAATCCCGGCAACGCTTTTGCGCGGCCGCTGGCAGAACAGAAGGTCGGGTAGCGCCGGCGTTTGAGTTCTTTGCCGCGGGTTGATAGGCTGGTGTCACCCCGTACCAGTTCTTTGCGGAACTCTTTCCCGTTAAGCTACGTATTCAGTTCTCGCGGGGCAAGTGCGCTCCAGGAGGTTCCATGTCACGAAAGTTGTGGTTGGTTGCCAGCCTTGCTGTCCTATTCACGCCGCTTCTGCCGGCGCAAACGGTTGATGACATTATCGCCAAGAACATCCAAGCCCGCGGCGGCATCGACAAGATCAAGTCTGTGAAGACCGTTCGCTCCACCGCCACCATGAGTATGGGCGGCGGGATGGAAGCTCCAGGATCGATGGTCCAGAAGCGGCCTGATATGGCGCGGCTTGAGTTTACGGTTCAGGGTCTTACGGCAGTCCAAGCTTACGACGGCAAGGACGCATGGCAGATCATGCCGTTCATGGGCAAGAAGGACCCGGAATTGATGTCCGCAGACGACAAGAAGGACATCGTAGAGAACGCGGACATTGACGGCCCGCTGGTTGACTACAAGAGCAAAGGCAACAAAGTCGAGCTGCTAGGCAAGGAGAAGGTCGAAGGCACCGACGCCTACAAGCTGAAAATTACGCTCAAAGACGGGGATGTCATCAACGACTACATCGACGCTGATTCCTTCCTGGAGATCAGGCAAGAGACAAAGCGCATGATACGGGGCAGCGAGCAGGAGATCGAATCGTCGCTGGGCGACTACAAGGAAGTCAATGGGGTGATGTATCCCTTTGCCATGGAAAACGGCATAAAGGGCGGCACAGAGAAGGAAAAGCTCACCGTCTCGAAGATCGAGATCAACGTGCCTGTGGATGATTCCATCTTCAAGATGCCGCCACCTGCTCCACCTGCAGCTAAGCCGGAAGAGCCCAAGAAGTAAGTGCTCGAAACTTCCGTTTGTGTCCACCGCGGAGCTGGAACGCTGGGTTCCGCGGTCAGGGCTGTATATTCAGAAAATGGCTGTGCTAGCTTTCTCGGTCCTATCCGACCGCATCTCTCCGTTCGAGGCCACGACATGCTAAATCGCCTGCGTCTCTTCGCGTCCGCCGTCCTCATCGCATGTTTACCTGTTCTTGCCGCAGCGCAGGAAGTGACTGTTGATTCCGATACCTTCAGTGGACTGTCGGCGCGCTCCATCGGTCCTGCGGCCATGGGCGGCCGCATTGCCGACATCGTTGCTGTGCCAGAGGGGCAACGGCTGACCATCTACGTCGGCTCAGCCAGCGGTGGTGTCTGGAAATCGTCTGACGGTGGCACTACCTTTAAGCCCGTCTTCGACAAGCAGCCCTCGCTGTCGATTGGCTCGCTTGCGATTGATCCTTCAAATTCGCAGACCATCTGGGTCGGCACTGGCGAGGCTTGGGTACGGAACAGCGTTTCCGTCGGCACCGGTATCTACCGCTCGCGTGACGGCGGTGACACATGGGAGAACCTGGGACTTACGGATTCCGAACATCTCAGCCGCATCGTCATTCACCCCAAGGACGGCAACACGGTTTACGCCTGCGCTCTCGGACATTTGTGGAACGCTAACCAGGAGCGCGGCGTCTTCAAGACCACCGACGGCGGCAAGAGCTGGCAGAAGGTCTTCTATCGCGACGAAAACACCGGTTGCGCCGAGATGGTCATGGATCCGAAGGACCCGAACGTGCTCTATGCCGCGATGTGGGACGTACGTCGGCAACCTTGGACCTTCCGCTCCGGTGGTCCGGGAAGCGGGCTGTTCAAGAGCACCGACGCCGGCGCCACATGGCACGAACTGCGCAAAGGCCTGCCGCAAGGCGACCTCGGCCGGATTGGGCTGGCGATTCCGGCGTCGAAGAACACTCGCGTTTATGCCGTGGTGGAGGCCAAGAACCACACTGCTCTTTATCGCTCCGACGATTCTGGCGAGAGCTGGACCGAGGTCAACAGCTCATTCAACATCAGTGGCCGGCCGTTTTACTTTGCTCGGCTCATCGCCGATCCCAACAATCCCGACCGCGTTTACAAACCCGGCTTTGCTCTGACCGTGAGTGATGACGGAGGAAAGAGCTTTAGCCTTGCCCTCTCGATGAGTGAGAGCCCCAGCGACCGCGTCCACGGCGATCATCACACGCTCTGGATCAATCCCGCCAACTCTGACCAGATCCTCGACGGCAACGATGGCGGCGTGTATCAATCGCTTGACCGCGCGGCGCATTTTCGCTTCCTGAACAACCTGCCGGTGTCGCAGTTCTACCACGCCAGCTTCGACATGGCCATGCCCTACAACGTGTATGGCGGATTGCAGGACAATGGCACCTGGATGGGACCGTCGCGCGGGGTGGACGGAATCGCCAATCGTCACTGGCGCAACATCGACTTCGGCGACGGCTTCTGGGCGTTCTCCGATCCCACCGATTCCGATTACGCCTACGCCGAATACCAGGGCGGCAAGATCTCGCGCTTCCGCAAGTCAACCGGCGAATCGCGTGACATCAAGCCCTTGCCGCGCGCCAATGAGCCGGAGTTTCGCTTCAACTGGAATGCGCCGATTCAGCTCAGTCCGAATTCTCCCCAGACGGTCTATCTAGGCGGGCAGTTTCTATTCCGTTCACGCGATCATGGCGAGTCCTGGGAACGCATCTCGCCTGACCTGACCACCAACGATCCGGCGAAGCAGCGCCAGGAAAGCTCCGGCGGCTTGACCATCGACAACTCCGATGCCGAGAAGTACGAAACCATCTTCACCATCTCGGAGTCGCCCAAGAATGGGAACCTGATCTGGGTAGGTACTGACGACGGCAACGTGCAGATTACCCGCGATGGCGGCAAGCACTGGACCAATGTCGTCAAGAACATCCCCGGAGTACCACCGAACACCTGGGTCTCCACCGTCGAGGCCGGTCATCACGACCCGGCTGTCGCTTATGCCACGTTCGACGGCCACGCAACCGGTGATATGAAGACCTACGTCTACAAGACGACGGATTACGGCAAGACGTGGACGTCGCTCTCCACGCCGGAGCTGAAGGGTTACGCGCACGTGGTGCGTGAAGACCTGGTAAACCCGAAGTTGCTCTTCGTCGGCACCGAGTTCGGGTTGTTCGTCTCCATTGACGGTGGAGCGCATTGGGCCCAGTTCACCGGAAGGATACCTAACGTGGCGGTGCGTGACGTAGCCATTCATCCGCGCGAGTCGGACCTTATCGTCGCTACTCATGGCCGTGGCATCTTTATCGTGGACGATCTCACTCCGCTGCGGGCGCTGAACCCGGAAACAGTGGCCAAGGACGTTGCATTCCTGCCTTCGCGGCCCGCGGCCCTGACATTGCCGGCGGGAGAACAGCGCTTCGACGGCAATTCTGACTTCGTTGGACCTACTTTGCCGGAGGCGGCGCCGATTGCGTATTACCAGAAGAAGCGCCACATCTTCGGCGACCTGCTTCTCGAGATCTATGATCCTCAGGGCAAGCTGCTCACCACCATTCAAGGTGACAAGCGTCGTGGTGTGAACCGCGTGCAGTGGCCGGAACGCGCCAAGCCTCCGAAGGTTCCACCAGCGGCGGGATTGGTGGAGAACGAATTCGCGTTCGTTGGTCCTCAAGTGCAGGAAGGCACTTACACGGTCAAGATGATCAAGGGGAA
>Ga0335077_10009047_pt1 | contig 12356 bp, 8 predicted proteins | sample Lox_Sample_31_FD_207151 | JGI IMG/M metagenome (GOLD analysis project Ga0335077, IMG submission 207151) | Soil microbial communities from Loxahatchee National Wildlife Refuge, Florida, United States - Lox_Sample_3.1 | ecosystem: Environmental > Terrestrial > Soil > Wetlands | place: USA: Florida...
TCGCGCCCAACGCCTGGTCGGCGCTCGACGCGCTGTGCGTCGGCGAGCTGGTCAAGAGGGAGGCCGTGTTCATCGAACGGCTCCTGATGATGGACGGAATCTCCGGCGAAACGGTGATCGACATTCCGGTCGACGCCCACTTCCGGCAGCGTTTCGGCAATCCCTATGCGGTGACGCATCGCGCGGACATTCACGCAGCGCTCCTGGATGCTTGCCGGGCCCGACCGGAGCTGATCGAGTTGCGCACGGACAGCCGGGTGATCGGATTTCGAATCCACGAGCGCGGCGTGCTGGTCGAGCGCGAAGGCGGAGAGCGCATCGCGGGGGCGGGTCTCGTCGGGGCCGACGGCTGGCGCTCGGCCGTGCGCGAGCAGATCGTCGGCGACGGTGAGCCCCCGGTCTCGGGGCACGTGTGTTATCGCGCGGTGCTCCCCGCCGAGAGCATGCCGGAGGACCTGCGCTGGCCAGCAGCCACCCTGTGGGCGGCGCCCAATACGCATATCGTGCATTACCCGCTGCGCGGCTGGAGGCTCTTCAACCTCGTCGCCACCGTAGTGCGCGATCAAGCAGGTGCAGGGCACAACGAGGAAGCGCCGCCCGACGAGGTGCAGCGACTGTTCGCGCACAATTGCGAAAAACCGATGGCCATTCTACGCGCGCCGAGCACGTTCCGCCGCTGGATGCTGCGCTTCCGGCACCCGGTCGACAACTGGACGCGGGGCCCCGTCACGCTGCTCGGCGACGCCGCACATCTCATGCTGCAGTACTTCGCCCAGGGCGCTGCGATGGCGATGGAGGACGCCATCTGTCTCGCTGCATGCGCCCGCGACGCCGACGGCGATCTCCCGGCGGCCTTTCAGCGCTACCAGAGTCTGCGGCTGCTGCGCGCCTCGCGCGTGCAGATCTCCTCGGGCCTGCTGGGTCTGCTGTTCCACGCCTCGGGCGTGGAGCGCCTGGTGCGCAACGACATCTACAAAAACCGCCCTCCCGAGCGGTACTATGACGCGCTGGACTGGATCTTCTCCGCGCCGGACTACGTGCGCCGCTTCCACGCAACGGCGGCGCTGTAGCCCACTGCGGGGCACATCCCGGGGCGCTCACCGCTGGACAGGCCCGTTGCGCGAGCGTAGCTTGTCGCATACAAGAAAACAGCTTCCTGCGAGCGCATAGCGGGGCGCCGGAAGCGCTGGCTGACGCGAGACCAGAGGCATGAATGAACGCGCCTGCGGACCGGGGGAGGTCCAGCTGCGCATCCAAGACGTGTCGAAGCGCTTCGGCGGAGTGCGGGCTGTCAACGGCATCAGCCTGGACGTGCGCAGCGGTGAGATGCTCTCCGTGATCGGTCCCAACGGGGCCGGCAAGACCTCGCTGCTCAACATGGTCAGCGGCTTCTACCACCCGGACTCAGGCCACATCGCCCTGGAAGGCCACGACCTCACGCATCTGGCCGCGAGCCGAATCGCGGCCCTTGGCGTGGCGCGAACGTTCCAGAATATCGCCCTGTTCAGAGGCATGACCGTGCTGGACAACCTCATGCTGGGCCGCCATGTGCACATGAAGGCGGGCGTGTTCGCCTCGTTCATCTACTGGGGTCTGGCCCAGACAGAAGAGGTCGAGCACCGCGAGCGCGTCGAAGAGATCATCGAGTTCCTCAAGCTTCAAGACTTGCGCCGGCGCGCCACGGGCTCGCTGGCCTACGGCCTGCGCAAGCGCGTGGAGCTCGGGCGGGCGCTGGCCCTGGATCCCAAGGTGCTGCTGCTGGATGAGCCGATGGGCGGCATGAACCAGGAAGAGAAAGAAGACATGGCCCGCTTCATCCTCGACGTGAAGGAGGAGTGGGGCACGACCGTCATCCTGATCGAGCACGACATGGGCGTGGTCATGGATATCTCGGACCGGGTGGCCGTTCTCGACATGGGACGCAAGATCGCCGAGGGCACGCCCGACGAGGTCCAAGCCAACTCGCAGGTGATCAAGGCCTATCTGGGCGAGAGCAAGACGGGCCCGACGGGAGACGCGCGTGGTTGAGCCGACGACGCTCCCGCGGCTGCTCCAGCGCAACGCGCGCGAGTTCGGCGCTCGCCCCGCCATGCGCGAGAAAGACCGCGGCATCTGGCGGTCGCGCACCTGGCAGCAGTTCCACGACGAGGTGCGCGACGTGGCGCTGGGCCTGGCCGCGCTCGGCTTGCGCCGCGGCGACAAGCTCTCAGTGATCGGCGACAACCGGGCGCGCCTGTACTGCGCTCAGATCGCGGCCACGTGCCTCGGCGCCACCTCCGTGCCCGTCTATCAGGACGTCATAGCGCACGAGCTGGTCTTCGTCCTCAACCATGCGGAGACGGCGGTGATCGTTGCGGAAGATCAGGAGCAGGTGGATAAGATCCTGGCGCTCAGAGAACAGCTTCCCGCCCTGCGCTGCGTGGTGTACGACGACCCGCGCGGCATCGACCGTTACCGGTTCGACTGGCTCCAGTCATACGGCGAGCTGATGGCATTGGGCCGAGAGTTCGGCCGCGCGCAGCCCGACTACTTCGATGCCGAGATCGAGAAGGGCCGCGCGGACGAGGTCGCGCTGATCTGCTACACCTCCGGGACGACCGGCAACGCCAAGGGCGCCATGCTGACCCATGCCAACGTACTCGCCGCTGCCGCGTTGTTCGCCGAGGTCGAGGACGTGCGCCGCGACGAGGAGTGGTTCGCCTACCTGCCCATGGCGTGGGTGGGCGACGCTGTGTACACCCTGGTGCTGAGCTTGGTGACGGGCTTCACCGTCAATTGCCCGGAAAGCCCGCAGACGGTTCAGCGCGATCTGCGCGAGCTGGGACCCACGGCATTCATAGCTCCGCCTCGCATCTGGGAAAGCATGCTTACCGCGATCCAGGTCCGTGCGGCCGACGCGACAGCGCTCAAGCGCTGGGTGTTCGAGCGCTGCCAGGCCGCGGGGCAGGAAGCGGAGATCCTGCGCAGCGAAGGCAAGCCGCTGCCGCCACGGCTGCGTCTCGCGTGCGCGCTCGGTGAGGTCTTGGTGTATCGGCCGGTGCGCGACCAGCTTGGGCTTCTGCGCACGCGCTGGTGCTACTCGGGCGGCGGCCCGCTCGGCGCCGACACCTTTCGCTTCTTCCGCGCCCTGGGCGTGAACCTGAAACAGATCTACGGCTCCACGGAGCTCTCGGGGCTCGCGTCGCTGCAGGCGGACGGTGAGGCGGATCCGAACAGCTCCGGCAGGCCCTGTCCCGGCATCGACGTGAAAATCGGCGATCGGAACGAAGTGCTGGTCCGCAGCCGCGGCGTGTTCCATGGCTACTTCAAGAACGACGAGGCCACCCGCCAGGTCATCGATGGACAGGGCTGGTTTCACACCGGCGATGCGGGCTTTATCGATGCCCGCGGTCATCTGGTGATCGTGGAGCGCGCCAAGGACGTAGGCGCGCTCTCGAGCGGCACGCCGTTTGCCCCGCAGTTCATCGAGAACAAGCTCAAGTTCAGCCCCTATATCCGAGAGGCGGTGGCGTTCGGCCACGAGCGGCCATTCGTGGCGGCGATGATCGCTGTTGATCCGGGCACCATCGGCACCTGGGCCGAGCGCCACGGCGTCACCTACACCGGCTACGCCGATCTATCGCAGAGGCCAGAAGTGCGTAAGCTGATCCGGGACGAGGTGAGCAAGTGCAACGCGACTCTTCTCGACGACCTCAAGGTGCGGCGCTTCCTGCTGCTGGCCAAGGAGCTGGACGCGGATGACGCCGAGATCACGCGCACCCGAAAGGTCCGCCGCTACTACGTGGCCGAGAAGTACGCCAGCGTCATCGAGGCGTTCTACTCGGGCAAGGAGGAGGCCGAGCTCGCGGCGAACGTGACTTACGAGGACGGACGCCAGGCGACGGTGCGGTCGCGGGTGAGAGTGGTGGACGTCGAGACGACCGGAGCGGCGCAGGTGAGCGAGCATGTTTGACTTGCAGTTTCTGCTGTTGCTGATATCGAACGGCATCCTGCTGGGGCTGATGTACGCGCTGATCGCGCTGGGCTTCGTGCTGGTGTACAAGGCCACCGACGCGATCAACTTCGCCCAGGGCGAGTTCGTGATGATCGCCGGCTTCGCGGTGGCGGTAGTCATGGCGTCCTATGGAGCGCCCTGGTGGCTCGCGGCGGCTGTCGGGCTGGCCGGCATGATCGGCTTTGGATTCGGGCTGGAGCGCGTGGTGCTCCGGCCGCTGATCGGGCGCCCAGTCGTGGCGGTCATTATGGCCACCATCGGACTCGCCGCCGTGCTGCGCGGCTTCGGACCGCTGGTATGGGGTGCGGAGACGCGGCCGCTGCCGCTGCCGATCAGCGACGAGCCCGTGGTGCTGGGGCCTTTGCTCATTCCGCCCATCCAGCTGGTGGGAGCGGCGGTCAGCCTGTTGTTCCTCGGCGGCTTCAGCTGGTTCTTCTTCCGCAGCCGCAAGGGCATCGCCATGCGAGCGGTGGCCGACGATCAGCAGGTGGCCATGGCGATGGGGATCAACGTGGAGCGCTACTTCGCTTTGGCCTGGGCCATGGCCGGCGTCGTCTCGGCGCTGGGCGGCATCGTGTGGGGGAACCTGCTCGGCGTCGACGTGCATCTGGCCCTGGTGGGGCTCAAAGTATTTCCGGTGGTGATCCTGGGCGGGCTCGACTCCATTCCCGGCGCCATCGTCGGTGGACTCATCGTCGGCATGGTGGAGAACGTGGCAGCCGGCTATGTCGACCCGCTGGTGGGGGGAGGCACCAAGGACTTCGCGCCGTACGTGCTGATGATCATCGCACTAATGTTCCGGCCCTACGGCATCTTCGGCAAGCGGATCATCGAGCGGGTATAGGGCATGAGCCTGCAAACCGGAATCAACCACAGAGACACAGAGGCACAGAGATTCCAACTCAGAGGAAGGGGAATCTGTCGAGGTCACTTGGTGTCCAGCAAGAGGGTGCGCAGGTTTCCTTGTAACAAGGTTCTGGCTCCTCTGTGTCTCTGTGCCTCTGTGGTAAAGCGGCTGGCGGATTTCAGATGATCCATCGCGAGTGCGGCGTGCTCAAGACCACGTACAAGGCCGACATGGCCCTGTATCCGCTGCCCATCGCGCGCAAGGCGGTGGCGGCGATCGCCGTCCTGTTCGTGTTGGTCGCTCCGCTCGTACTGGACCAGTACTATCTGTCCATCCTCAATCTCATCTTCATCGCGGTCGTCGGGGCGATCGGGCTCAACATCCTGGTGGGGTACACGGGGCAGATCTCGGTGGGCCACGGCGCGTTCATGTCGGTAGGCGCCTACACGGCGGCCAACTTCGCGGTACGCCTGGGGTTTCCGTTCTGGCTGTCGCTGCCGCTGGGCGGTCTGATGGCGGCTCTAGTCGGCGCCATCGTGGGCATCCCCTCGCTGCGCATCAAAGGGCTGTATCTCGCGATCGCCACGCTGGCCGCGCAGTTCATCATCGAGTGGGTAATCAACCATTTCACCTGGATCAGCGGGGGCGTCCAGGCTTCCATCGAGGTCCCGCGCCCGATGCTGTTCGGGCACGCGATCGCCAGCCAGCGCGAGATGTACTTTTTCCTCCTGGCGTTCGTCGTGCTCGCGATCATCGCCGCGCTGAATCTCGTGCGCAGCCGGATCGGCCGCGCGTTCATCGCCATTCGCGACCAGGACGTCGCGGCGCAGAGCATCGGCATCGACATCTTCCGCTACAAGCTGCTCGCGTTTGCCATCTCATCCTTCTACGCCGGCGTGACCGGCGTGCTCTACACCTATTACCTGGGCATCGCCAACTATGAGCAGTTCCAGATCGGCGTGTCCATCGACTATCTGGCCATGATCATCATCGGCGGCCTGGGCTCGATCCTGGGCTCGATCTTCGGCGCGATCTTCGTGACCCTCTTGCCGATCGCCATTCGCTGGATCATGGAGGCCTTCGGCGGCTTGCTGTTTTCTCAGGCGGCGGTGTACAACATCATCCCGAACCTGCGGCTGATCCTGTTCGGGCTGCTCATCATCTTCTTTCTGGTGGTAGAGCCGGAAGGCCTCAACCGGCTCTGGCGCAACATTCGAAACTACTTTCGCGTCTGGCCGTTCGCTTATTGAAGCGCCTGTTAGAGGAGGAGAACCATGAAGAGGAATCTGGCAATTGCGGCGCCCGCGGTCATGTTTGCCGGCGTGATGCTCGGGGTGTCGCTGCCGACGTGGGCACAGAAGGAGGTGGTCATCGGGCTGCAGTGCGACCGCACCGGAGCCACACAGACCGTAGGCGTGAACCTCTGCCCGGGGTACCACGACTACATCGACCTGGTGAACAGCAAAGGCGGCGTCGAGGGCTACCAGATCCGCGCCATCGAGATCGATCACGAGTACAAGGTGCCGCAGGCGATGGAGGCCTACGAGCGGCATAAGAAGGAAGGCGCCGTGCTGATCGGACTTTACGGCACGCCGCAGACGCAGGCGCTCAATCAGAAGCTGACCGAGGACAAGATTCCCGGGACCTCGCCCGGGTTCGGGATCTCGGCAGCGGCCGACGGGACCCACTACCCGTTCCTGTTCCCCATCGCCGCCACCTACTGGTCCCAGGCCACGGCGGCGGTCAAGTTCGTGAAGGACCAGCTCGGCGGAAATCTCAAGGGGAAGAAGATCGCCTATCTGTTCTACGACAACCCGGCGGGCCGCGAGCCGATACCGGTCCTCGAGGAGCTGTCGCGCGACGAAGGCTTCGAGCTGCGCACCTTCGCCGTGCCGCCGCCGGGCGTGGAGATGGGCGCCCAGGTGCTTGACATCGCCCAGCGCTACCGGGCCGATTTCGTCATCACCCATCTGTTCGGGCGCTCGCCTTCCGTGTCCATCAAGGAGTTGAAGCGCGTCGGCTATCCGTTGCGCAAAGTCGTAGCGTTCGTGTGGGGCTCGGCCGAGGCCGACATCGAGGCGGCCGGTGGCTTCGCCGTTGCCGAGGGTTACTACACCATGCAGTTCGCCGGCGTTGGCCCGGACTACCCTGTGCTCAACGAGATCCGCGAGATGTACAAGAAGGAGGGCAAGGAGCCGCCCAAGGAGATGGCCTCCACCGTGTACTACAACCGCGGGGTGCTCGTCGCTGCGGTCCACGTAGAGGCAATCCGCAACGCGCTGAAGGCCAAGGGCGGCCGGAAGATCACCGGCGCCGACGTCAAGGCCGGTATGGAAAAGGTCAGGGGCTTCACTCTCGGCGGATTGGTGCCGCCATTGGAGATTACCGCGTCCGACCACGAGGGCGGCGGCTGGGTGCAGATCTTTCAGGTCAAGGGCGGCAAGCTGGTGAAGGCCACGGAATGGTTCAAGGCCTATCCCGAAGTCGTGGCCATGCAGATCAAGGAGGCGGAAGCGAAGTAGCGGGGCCTCCCGCCATGCCGCGAGCCATGAACCCAGATGCCGCAGTCGATTAACCACAGAGGCACAGAGACACAGAGAGAACAAGACGCTGTGACGAGCATGATGGACCCCGCTGTTGAGCGCCGGCCGCCGTGGGGTAGTTCCGTATCCTGTTGTAAGTGAACCTCTGTGACTCTGTGTCTCTGTGGTGAAATGCAACTTCTAGAATCTCGACCACACTGCCTCTCCCGCGCCCCTCCCCGTGTGTGGGGAGGGGTGGGGGAAACCCGATGCTCAGTCTGAACAACATCGAGGTCATCTACGACAAAGTCATCCTGGTGCTCAAGGGCGTCTCGCTCAACGTGCGCGAGGGCGGCATCACCACGCTGCTGGGTGCCAATGGCGCCGGCAAGACGACGACGCTCAAGGCCATATCGGGGCTGCTGCGCACCGAGCGGGGCGAGATCCTCCAGGGTTCCGTCGAGCTCGCCGGCGAGCGCATCGATCGGCTGGCGCCCTTCGAGATGGTCGCCCGTGGAATCGTCCAGGTTTTCGAGGGACGGCGCGTCCTCGAGCATCTGACCACCGAGGAGAACCTGGTCGTCGGAGCCCACTCCCAGCGCGACCGCGCCGGTGTTCGCCTGGGCATCGAGCGCGTGTACGAGTACTTCCCGCGGCTGGCGGAGCGACGCACCGTGCAGGCTGGGTACCTGTCGGGCGGCGAGCAGCAGATGCTGGTGATTGGCCGCGCCCTCATGCCGAACCCGCGGGTGATACTGCTCGACGAGCCTTCCTTGGGACTGGCACCGATGCTGGTGGAGGAGATCTTCCGGATCGTGCAGCGGCTGAACCGCGAGCAGAGGCTGACCGTGCTCCTGGTGGAGCAGAACGCCACCCTTGCCCTGGCCATCGCCGACCACGGCTACGTGATGGAAAACGGCCGCATCGTCCTCGACGGCACTGCCGAGCAGCTACGCGACAACGCCGACATCAAGGAGTTTTACCTGGGACTGACCCAGCTCGGCGCCCGCAAGTCGTACCGCGACGTCAAGCACTACAAGCGCAGGAAACGGTGGCTGTCCTGAGAGGGTCTTCGCCTACCTCCCTCCGGCGACGTCGATGATCGCGGCCGTGGTGTAGGAGGCCTCGTCGGAGAGCAGCCACAGAATGGCGCTCGCCACCTCCTGCGGGCTCCCGCCTCGCTTGAGGGGCACCGAGGCTTTGACTCGATCCACGCGGTTCGGCTCCCCGCCGCTCGCATGCATCTCCGTATAGATGAACCCGGGGCGAACGGCATTCACCCGGATGCCTTCCTCCGCAACCTCGCGCGCGAGGCCGATGGTGAGCGTATCGAGCGCGCCCTTGGAAGCCGCGTAATCGATGTATTCCCCTGGAGAACCGAGGCGCGAAGCGGCCGAAGAGACGTTGACGATGGCGCCACCGCTGCCCCCGCGCTTGGTCGACATGCGCCGAACGGCTTCTCTGGCGCACAGGAACGACCCGATGACGTTGGTTGCGAAGATGCGGCCCAGGCGTCCCGCGCCCATTGTCTCCAGGCGCATCTGCTGCTCCACGATGCCGGCGTTGTTCACCAGCGCAGTCACCGTACCGAGCTCCTCGTCGACGGCGGTAAACATGGCCATCACCTCGGACTCGACTGCGACGTCAGCGGCAACGGCGATCGCCTTCGCTCCCGCGCGCTGGATCGTCTCCACAACCGCTTCGGCCGCTTTGCGCTGGGTCCGGTAGTTGACGCATACCGAATAGCCGCGTTGCCCCGCCAAACGCGCAGTCGCCGCGCCTATGCCGCGACTCGCGCCCGTAATGATCACCACCTCGGTCATCGTTGAGCATTTTCCCGATCGCTAGCCTGCAATCTAGACGAGTGATCCGGAAGACTCAAGCGGATCCTCCTTCACGGTGCAAGCGCGTTCGCGGTGAGGTGATCTGGCTGACGGCACGGGTTACGCTTGCTCCGAGCGGGACAGATTTTTGCTTGGATGCGCAACGACTTTGCCGCGTTGATCGATGGCGGCGCATCTACCCGCCGCCGGCGCGGTGCAGGCGGAGCTTGCGAGGCAATCGTGTTCAAAATGCTGGGCGGTTTCGTTGCGCTGTATGTCGCGTACGCGCTGAGCGTCGGGAAGGTTTACGCGAGACGCGGTATATGGGGAGTGACATGGACGCGCGTCCAGGAGCCGCTATGGTATTGGTCGACGATCGCGATCTATGGCGTCCTGTCCGCAGCGCTGATACTTGTGTTCTGACCGAGGCGGAATGTGGCGCGGAATACCGAAACTGACCCCGCAGACCCGACGCTGCTCCATAGCGTCCTGACGTCCGCGCGAACCTGGGCGATCGTTCTGGGGGTCGTGGGCTTCGTGTGCGGGTTCGTGGGGCCCATGGTGTTCTCGCCCGACGCGAATCAGGGCCCGCTGTTAGGGCTGTTCATCACCGGTCCCGGAGGCGCGCTGCTAGGAGCTTTCCTGGGGCTGATTGTCGGCGCCGTCCGTCCCCCCGCGCCGATCGCCAGAAAGGCGCTGGTCGTTATGACGGTCGCACTGGCCGCGGTCTGCCTGTATTTCAGCACGCCCCCTCCCCAGTATTATGCGAACGTGGTGGATGCGGAGGTCGTCGGCTGCGGAACGCCGGACACGGTCAGGGACAAGGCGATGGACTATTGGGATGACCAGGTGGCCAAGGTGACGTGGGCTCCACCCCGTGCAGGATGGAAACAGGACTTCGATCGAATGGTCGCGGCGTACCCCGGCGTCGTGCTCGACGTGCGCGTGCTGCGCGAAAGCAAGCTGTACGAGAACCGCAAGCCGTGGAACCGCGGGACCTTCATCGCACACCCGTGGGGAACAGGCGATGCTCCGACCCAGTATTTCGCGCGCTTCGCGGGTGGATCGTGCGAGAGCTATCCCAGCGGGCAGCGGGCGGTCTATGTCGGTACGGGTGAGAACGCCAAGCTGTGGCCTCCCGAAGTCCTGTCCAACTTCCTAGATCTGCAGGTCCTGGATCCCTTGCCGGCGCGGTTCCGCAGCGTCGTTCCGCAGTGAGCATGACCTCGCGCCACGCCCATCAGCCGATGACTCGCACGCGCAGCCACAGATAAACGGCTGAAATCGCCGGCGTGCCGAGAGTAACGGGTATGCCGATGCGCGCGTGGCGCTAGAGCCGCCGCAAAGCTGAGGTGCAGCGCATCTCCGCAACACTCCCCTGGGCTGGGCCCGGGTGACAGCCAACAAAGCCGGTTCTGCGTTGGCGGGTTCGGTTCCATGGTCAGGTCCGTGTAAGCAGTCTGGTTCATGCTTTTTGGACGCCTGCGAGGCCCCTCTCCAGCGACCTGAACCGATGAGTGAGTCCGGCAACATCGGCGCCTGGTTGACGTCGCTGGAACTCGGCCAGTACGCGCCGGTGTTTGTGCGGAGCGCCATCGACTTCGAGGTGCTCCGTGAGCTGAGCGATGGAGATCTCAAGGATCTCGGCATTCCGCTTGGACACCGCAAGAAGCTCCTCAAGGCGATCGCCGATCTGAATGGAAGGCATTCGGCCGCGGCGCCCGCCGCTCAACGAGTTCCAGCAGGCTTGCCGACTCGGGAATTCGTCAGCGCAGGAGCCGAGCGGCGCCAGCTCACGGTCATGTTCTGCGATCTGGTCGGCTCCACCGGGCTCGCCGAGCATCTTGACCCCGAGGAGCTGCGCGATCTCATGCAGGCGTATCAGCGCGCCTGTGGCGAAGTCGTCGCGCGCTATGACGGACACGTGGCGCAGTACCTGGGCGATGGGCTGATGATCTACTTCGGCTGGCCGGTGGCGCACGAAGACGATCCTGCGCGGGCGATTCGCGCCGGCCTGGAAGTCGTTGAGACCGTCTCCAAACTAAAGGCGTCGACACCGATTTGCGCACGGGTGGGCATTCATACAGGCGTCGTTGTCGTCGGGGAAACCGGGCATGGGGATGCCTCCGTTCCCAAAGCCGCGGTCGGCAACACGCCCAACATTGCGGCGCGACTGCAAGCGCTGGCGGAGCCGAGCTGCGTGGTCGTGAGCGAGCGGACCGGCTCCTTGGCTCGGGGACTGTTCGACTACACCGATCTGGGTGTGCATGCGCTCAAAGGCGTGGCCGAACCGGTTCGGCTGCTCCGTGTCGATGCTGCGCGAGCGATCGAAAGCCGCTTCGAGGCGGCCCGCGGCGGGGCTGCGCTGACTCCCTTGGTGGGGCGCGAGGAAGAGGTGGCGCTGCTGCTGCACCGCTGGCGGCAGGCTCGCGACGGTGAAGGACAACTCGTGTTGGTCGGCGGCGAGCCGGGCGTCGGCAAATCGCGGCTGACGCAGGTGCTGCGCGAACAGATCATAGGCGAGTCGTATACCGCCCTGCGCTACCAGTGCTCGCCCTATCACCTCAACTCCGCCCTGTATCCCATCATCGAACAGCTCGAGCGCGCAGCGGGGTTCGCGCGCGAGGACGGCCCCGAGCAGAAGCTGGACAAGATGGAGGCCGCGTTGGCGGGCAGTCCAGAGCAACGGGCCGAGTCTGCGCCGCTGCTTGCGGCCATGCTTGCGCTGCCCACCGAGCGTTATCCGCCGTTCAAGCTCTCGCCTCAGAAGCGGAAGGACCAGACCCTTGCGGCACTCGTCCGGCAGCTCGAAGCGCGCTGTCAGCGCCAGCCGCTGTTGATGGTGCTCGAGGACGCCCACTGGATCGACCCCACCAGCCAGGAATTGCTCGATATCGTCGCCAGGCGGCTGCCGGCGCTGCCCATCCTGCTGGTGATCACCTATCGGCCGGAGTACACGCCCCACTGGGCTGAACAAACGCATGTCACCGCATTGGGGCTGAGTCGCCTGGAACGACGTCAGGCAGCGGAGTTGGTAGCCAACCTGACCGGCGGCAAGCCCTTGCCACAAGAAGTGCTGGATCAGATTCTTGCCCGCACCGACGGAGTGCCGCTGTTTATCGAGGAGCTCACCAAGTCGGTGCTGGAGTCGCGGCTGCTGCGCGAGGAGA
>Ga0335077_10009048_pt1 | contig 12355 bp, 10 predicted proteins | sample Lox_Sample_31_FD_207151 | JGI IMG/M metagenome (GOLD analysis project Ga0335077, IMG submission 207151) | Soil microbial communities from Loxahatchee National Wildlife Refuge, Florida, United States - Lox_Sample_3.1 | ecosystem: Environmental > Terrestrial > Soil > Wetlands | place: USA...
GGCGCTGCCCGGGCAGATCATCCAGATGATGCGCAAGGCCGGCACTAAGAACCCGGTCTTCATGCTCGATGAAGTGGACAAGATGTCGATGGACTTCCGCGGCGACCCCTCGGCGGCGCTGCTCGAAGTGCTCGACCCCGAACAGAACTTCATGTTCGTCGACCACTATCTCGACGTCGAGTACGACCTCTCGCAGGTGTTCTTCATTGCCACAGCCAACGTGATCCATACCATCCCCGCGGCTCTGCAGGACCGCATGGAAGTGCTGCGGCTGCACGGTTACACCGAGCTGGAGAAGATGGAAATCGCCAAGCAGTTTCTGGTGAAGAAACAGCTCAAGCAGGCCGGGGTGACGGAAAAGAACCTGACCTTCACCGACGAGGCCATCCAGCACATCATCCGCTGCTACACCCGCGAGGCGGGGGTCAGGAACCTGGAGCGCGAGATCGGCAACATCTGTCGCAAGGTGGCGCGCAAGGTGGTGAAACACGGCGCCCAGTACACCGTGGCGCTTACCCCGGAGAACGCCGGCGAATTCCTGGGTGTTGTGAAGTTCCGGGAGCAGCCCGTACACGAGAAGAGTGAAGTCGGTCTGGTTACCGGGCTGGCGTGGACGGAGGTGGGCGGTTCGATTCTGAGCACCGAGGCCACCATCGTCGACGGCAAGGGCAAGCTGATGCTTACCGGCAAGCTGGGCGACGTGATGCAGGAATCGGCGCAGGCCGCGATGTCGTACCTGCGCTCACGCGCCGTGCGGCTGGGTATCCCGCGCGATTTCTATCGCAGCGTGGACATTCACATCCACGTGCCGGAAGGGGCAATTCCGAAAGATGGGCCTTCGGCCGGCATCACCATGGCGACTGCGCTAGCCAGCGCGCTTACGAAGATTCCAGTCCGCCGTGATCTTGCCATGACCGGGGAAATTACCCTGCGCGGCAAAGTCCTGCCGATCGGCGGGCTCAAAGAGAAGCTGCTGGCGGCGCATCGCGCTGGCATCTTTGAGGTCATCCTGCCCAAGGACAACGAGAAAGACCTGCCGGAAGTTCCGGAGAACCTGCGCAATGCCATGAAGCTGCATTTCGCCGAGAACATGGACCAGGTGCTGACGATGGCGCTGGAGCGTCCGCTGCCGCAGCTCGAAGCGGCGCCGGAAGAGACCACACAGCCTATCGCGCCGGTGCCGCCTCCAACGGTGGCTCCGCCTGCCGAGGGACCGGCGGCGCACCAGTAGTACCGAGTTGCGAGTACCGAGTTAAAGGCCTGCGAGAGCGGGCCTTTTGCTTTGCGCCAGCCTCATCTTCCTAGGCTGTCATTCTTCCGCGGAGCGAAGCGAGGGGGAGAATCTGGCGAATAGGCCTGCGCCGCGAGTACCGGGTGGCTCAATCGGCGCTCTTTACTTCGACGATCTCCTCCTGGATGGGCGGTGGCACGGCATCTCCGTGCGCCTGCAGGCTCTCGAGATAGAGCGCAATGGCTTCCTTCACATTCCGCAGGGCCTCGTCGCGCGATTTGCCCTGCGAGATGCACCCGGGCAGCGCCGGCACCTCAGCCACAAATTGGCCATCTTCATCCGGCTGCAGGAGTACGCGGTATTTCATTCCAGCCTCGCTGGCCGCGATTTTAGCGCGAACCAGCGTTACCGCGCCGGCCTGATCTCAGCCTTCAGAGGCAGCGACGAAACCAGGTTCCCCTGCTCGTCGAAAAAGCTCAGGCGCGGGCCGTCTTCGCCGATGGCCATGCGCGCGCGGATTTGGCCGTCGGCATCGCGCAACACGAAAGTCTGGGCCTCTACGCTGCGCGCTTTCACCATGTTCGGCTGCGGATAATCGAAGCCCGCGAACAGAAGCACCATGCAGCCCAGCAACAGGGCCAGCGTGGCCAGCTTCCAGCGGCGGTTACCCCGCTCCAGGCGCTCCACACGTTCAAGCAATCCGTTATCCGTCATGCATGCACCTCCATTTGCGCGATTTCCAGGTGGACAATAGAATCACCTTACGGTTCGACGTATGGGCTGTAGAGACGTAACTTGTTACGTCTCCGATTTTTTTTGTGCCGCAAGCGAGACGTAGCAAGCTACGTCTCTACAGTAGCGATACGGCATGGCCACCACCGCCGTCACCTCCGCATCCCGCCGCCCCGCCATCGCTCTGCGCGCTGTCGGTGTGGTAATTGCCGTGGTCGGGCTGCTGATCCTGGCGGTGGCTGGGTACTTCTTTTTCCTGGCGAGAGGCGCCTTGCCCCAGCTTGACGGCCAGATGCGCATCGCCGGCCTGTCTGCGCCGGTGACGGTACTTCGCGATGCGCAGGGCGTGCCGCACATTCGCGCCAGCAACCTGCATGACCTGATGTTCGCGCAGGGATACGTCACCGCGCAGGACCGGCTGTGGCAGATGGATGCCATCCGCCGCGCGGCTCTGGGCGAACTGGCCGAGGCCGTCGGCCCCTCGGCGCTGGAGCACGACCGGCAGCAGCGGCTGCTGCTGATCCGTACGACCACCGAACGCGCGTGGGATGCCATGCCGGCGGCCACCCGCGAATCCTTGCAGGCCTATGCGGCCGGCGTGAACGCGTTTATCTCGTCGCAAGGCAACCTGCCGGTCGAGTTCCGGCTGCTGCGCTATGCCCCACGCGCCTGGAGCCCCAACGACAGCCTTGCTCTCGGACTCTTCCTGCACGAGATGCTGACCCACGGCCAGTATCGCCGGCAACTTGCGCGGGAGAAGATTCTCGCCAAGCTGGGTCCGGAGATGACGGCCGACCTTTATCCCAATTCCTCGCTGCACGACCATCCCCCCGGCTCAGAGGGCAAGAGCCTCGGTCAGGAACCCGACGAGGACGATGATGAAGATGACGATGCGCCTCCGGTGGTGCGCACATCCCTGGATTCTTCTGTAGAGACGTTGCTGGCAACGTCTCGCGGGGAAATCTGGAGACGTGGCAAGCTACGTCTCTACGGTAGCGAGATGGAATGGGTTCCTGGCGGGTCGAACGATTGGGTGGTTTCGGGCGCGCACACGGTTTCGGGCAAGCCGCTGCTCTCGAATGACATGCATCTGCAGCAGCAGATGCCCAGCCTGTGGTACGAGGCGCAGTTGGAGATCCTCAATGGGTCGCCGCCGTTCGATGTTGCCGGATTCACACTGCCCGGAATGCCGTTCGTGCTGGTGGGCCACAATCAGCGGATCGCGTGGGGCGTGACCAACCTGGGCGCGGACGTGGAAGACGTTTTCATCGAAACCTTCAACGCGCAGGGCGAATACCAGACCCCGCAAGGCTGGAAGAAGCCCGAGATTCGCCACCAGACCATCCATGTCAAGGGCAAGCCCGATGTGGCGCTGGATGTGGTGGTTACACGCCACGGGCCGGTGATCAGTGACGCGATCCGCGGGGAGACGCGCAAGCTGGCCTTGCAGTGGGCGCCGCTCAAAGACCCGGCGTACGTGAGTTATCCATTTTTCGAGCTGGACTCGGCGCAGAACTGGGAGGAATTCCGGCGCGCGGTCTCCGCGATGGGCGGGCCATCGCTCAATTTCGTATATGCCGATGTGGACGGGCATATCGGCTACCAGGCTGAAGGCCGCATTCCGCTCCGCGCCTCGCCGACGAACGAACTGCCGGTCGCCGGCAACGACAACGCTCATGAGTGGACAGGCATAGTGCCGTTTGACAAGCTGCCCAGCGTCTTCGATCCGCCATCGGGAGTCATCGCCACCGCCAATGCGCGCATCACGCCCGACAATTACCCGTTCCTGCTGAGCAGCGAGTGGATGGCGCCGTTCCGCACTGAGCGGATTTATCGCGTGCTGGAATCAGGCAGGAAGTTCGCGCCCGAGGACATGCTGGCGCTGCAGATGGATGTAACCTCCGAGTTCGACCACTTCTGCGCCGAGCGTTTCGTGTACGCGGTCGATCACGCCAGGAATCCTTCCGCGCGCGCCCGTGCTGCCGCCGACCTGATGCGTTCGTGGGCCGGACAAGTCACCGCCGATTCCGTGGCCTCCACGCTCACCGTCGAAGCGCGCACGGCACTCTGGCGGCTGTTGCTCGAGCCAAGGCTGGGAGCGGATTACAAGCTCTATCGCTGGGGCATGCAGTCGGTGGCGCTGGAGAACATCCTGATGCGGCAACCGCCGCGCTGGCTCCCCGCCAACTTCGCGAACTACGACGAACTGCTGGCAGCCGCGGTGGAAGCGGCGGTGGCCAAACCGGAGGCCCCGAAGTCGCTCAACCGCTGGACGTGGGGAGCGGCGCGGCCGTTCCGGCTCGACCACCCGGTGCTCGGAGAAGTGCCGCTGCTGCGCCGCTGGGCGGGGCCTGGAGCTTATCAAGCTGCGGGCGACGGCTACACCGTCAAGCAGATGGGACATGGAGAGGTGCATGGCTATCAGCAGGCGCCTTCCGAGCGCATGACGGTGGATTTTTCCGATCTCGACGCCAGCACCATGAACATCGTCACCGGGCAATCGGGGCAGATTCTCAGCTCCCATTACCTCGATCAGTGGAAGGCATGGGAGAGCGGCAGGAGTTTCATCTTTCCATTCAGCGATGCGGCCGTGGAGCGCGCAAAGCAACACGAATTGCGGCTGGAACCCCAGAAATAGGACACCACTGGGCGGGGGGTTCTACTTGTCCACGTACTTTACGTCATTGGCCTTGCCGACTACGTCGATCTGAATCGGCTGGAGCGTAGGCGTAGTGGCGCTGGCAGTGGCGTCATAGATGCGCAATTTGCCCCGGCACGGCGACTGACTCTGGCAGTGGAAGCTCTGGGCGGCCACATCCTCGACAACGTAGACAACGGTTCGGTTGTTGATGGGCGCAATCCCCGCGACATTTCCGGTGATGCCATCAACGCCGGCCTGCTTGCTGCTGATATCGAAGATAGTCAGGCACCCGTGGGTGCAGTTCGGGCCCGCGCCGATAAACAGTTTGTTGTTGCTGGCCAGCGCCATGACACTGTGAAATCCGTCGCTGATGGGCACGCTGCTGCTGGCCCCGGCTGCCAGGTTCGTGATATCCAGCACCGAGAGCGTGCCGCAAGGAGTCAGCGTTGCGGGACAAAACCCTGCGGGCTGACTTGGCGGCGTGCCGGCCACGTACATGGTGTTCCCGCTCAGCAAGGCGAAGCTGGCGGCTGGAAGCGCGACGTGCGTACCGACCGTCGGCGGGGTGGTGGTCAGGTCCAGCATGGTGATGCCGGCGGCGGCGCCTCCGCACTCGGCACCGCAACTCAGCACAAAAGCCTTGGTTCCATCGCTCGAAAAGACAGCCCAAATCGGCCTGTCAAAGGCCGCGCCGGACATCAGCGTGCCGGCGGTCGAGGGCGTAGTCATTGCCTGGCCGGTGTCGATCACGGTAAATGCGTTCTGGTGGTCGGCCGGACCGCCGAAGAGCAGCAACTTGCTGTCGGTGGGACTCAGCGCCAGCGTGGCCGCCGTGTTCAAGGGCACGTCCAGCCCGCTGTTGGGGTCCAAGGCCGTATTGACGGTGTTGGTGATGTTAAAAGTGGTTGCCAGGTCCACAACCTCGACAACGTCCGTAAACCCACCGCAGCTCGCCGGCGGACAATTGGGTACGGCCGCAAACCCGGTGATGTTGCCCGACAGGGCGGCATAACTGGTGCTGACGTTGGGCAGCACGACGCTTCCCAGAGACGCCTCGGTTGAATTCGAAACCACGGAAAGCGTCAGCGCGGCCGCGTTAAACACCAGCGAGATGGTCTTATCCGGGGAGAGAACTATTTTGCCCGGCTGGGGTCCGGTGATGATGGTGAACCCCGACTCCTGGTCGGTGGCGGCGTTCTCAATGTGCAGGGTGCCATCGAGATCATCGGAGAGGAAGGCGCGCTGGCCGAGATGGCTGACGGCGGGGCCGCCGGCTCCGCACGTGGCCAGACCCAGAATCAGTAGAGACAAGGCAACGACAACAGCTCCCCTGCCCCAGCCGGTACGATGACTCATCAAGATAAGGTTCGTCCGAAGAATCCCAGATTATAACAAAGGGCGGAAAGATGATGTCGGCTTCGGCCGGGTAGGGAGGTAGCCAGCTACGTCTCTGCCAGCTACGTCTCTACATCAGAAGGGGCGCCGGGCCACCAGCCACATGGTGTCGCTTGTAGGAAAGCGGTCGAAAATGCCGAAGCTCAGGATAGGAAACTCCGCCTTCGCGAGCAGGACCCGCAAGTCCGGTGGCGTGAAGTAGTTCACGTGATCGGGAAAGCGGAAGCCGCACCAGCGCGCCCCCCGCAGGGCGCGATTCCACGAACTGTAATTTGGCACCTTGACGATGAGACATGCACCTGCCCGCAACACACGATTTGCCGCCACCAGGACGGCGAGCGGGCTGGTTTCGTGCTCGAGAAAGCTGGTCATGATCACGCCGGTGAAGAAGCCGGCATCGAACTGAGCCAGCGCTGAGAGCGCGTCCGCCTGCACCACGCGGCCGCCGCGCGGGGCAAAACGCTGTTGCGCCAGACGGCTAAGCCGGGCCGAGATCTCGATTCCGTAGGGAATGTAATGCGGCGGAAGGCGGTCGAGCGTGTGTCCCTCTGAGCAGCCGACGTCCAGCACCGGGCCGGGAGCAAAATAGCGGACAGCCCAGGAAATCAGTTTGTCTCGCCGCAGCAAACGCCGCCAGAATTCCTTGGGGAGGCGCGCTGCGCGATACAGGAACGGACTGCGCTGCCGCCGAGTCTCCGCCTCGGCGCCATAGGTTTTTTCCCAGGCCATGTCGTGAGCGAGGGCCGAATAATCGACGGGATTTTCCAGGTACAGCATTCCGCACTGAAAGCAGCGCTTCAGGGTCCAGGGGGTACACGAATGGCGGTGGGGCGGTTGTGAAGCATTGCTGGTTCCGCAGAGAGGACAGGCCCGAGTTGCATGGGTGTTCATGAGCCGGCGGCAACCGCCTGGCGGAAGTAATTCAAAGACAGGCGGAGGCCGGTTTCGAGGTCGGTCTTCGGTTCCCAACCGAGCAGGGTCCGCGCCCGCGTTATGTCGGGCCGGCGCTGCCTGGGATCATCCTGGGGCAAGGGCCGGAAGGCAAGCTTGCTTGTGGACCCGGTCACGGCGAGCACCCGCTGGGCGCACTCCACCATGGTGAACTCGTCGGGATTACCGATGTTGACGGGCTGATGTTCATCCGCGCGCGCCAGGCGCAGGATGCCGTCGATTTCGTCGGTGACGTAGCAGAAGCTGCGCGTCTGGCTGCCATCGCCGTAAACGGTGAGCTCTTTCCCCTGCAGCGCCTGCTTCATGAAGTTGGGAATCACGCGGCCATCGTTGATCTGCATGCGCGGGCCGTAGGTATTGAAGATGCGAACGATGCGCGTATCCAGCTTGTAGTACCGGTGATAGGCCATGGTGGCGGCTTCGGAGAAGCGCTTGGCTTCGTCGTAGACCGAGCGCGGACCGACTGGATTCACGTTGCCCCAATAGCTCTCCTTTTGCGGATGCTCCGCCGGATCGCCGTAGCACTCCGAAGTCGAGGCCATCAGGAACTTGGCGTTGCAACGGCGGGCAACCTCCAGCGCGTGGAAGGTGCCGAGCGAGCCCACCTGCAAAGTCTCCACTCCATGCGCCATGTAATCCACCGGGCTGGCGGGGCTGGCGAAATGAAAGACGTAGTCCACAGCGCCCGGGTCGAAGGGCTGGATGATGTCGAGTTGCTGAAGCTCGAAGCCAGGTTCGCGGGCCAGGTTCGCGAGGTTCTGCCGGCGTCCGGTCAGAAGATTGTCGACCGCTACCACCGAGTAGCCTTCTGCCAGCAGCGCCTCGCACAGATATGACCCCAAGAATCCTGCCCCACCGGTCACCAGCGCGCGCATCGGTTACTTCTTCTTCTTTCGCGCGGCGGGCTGCTTGGAAGGCTTGGGCTTGGGCCGCGCCGGCGACGCTTTCTTGGCCGCAGCCTTCGCCGCGGGCGGAGGTGCGGGCTTGGCGGCGGCCTGCTTGGACGTCGCAGGTGGCGCGGGTTCCGCCGATTTGCCTTTCTTGCCTGCCTTGGCTTCGGCCGCCTGGCCAGCCTCGGCGGCTTTGGCTCCACGCCCGCGCTTCGGCGCGGGAGGCGGCGGAGCCGGAGGCGGCGCGAAAGGCTTAAGAAATTTCAGGATCTCGGTGCGCGAGCGCAGTTTGCCGTCGAGCAGAAGATAGAACGCATCCTCCGCCAGCTTGGGATAGACAGGCAGCTCCGTGGTGATGTGCAGCTCCGCCATCTCCGGAAATGGCAGCTTCTCCTTCACTTGGCGCCACTTGGTGAAGAAGTTGCGGATCTTCTGTGCAACCCCCTGGTTGCCGGTCGTGGTCTCAAGGAAAAGAATGGTCTCGGGACGGGCGGCCGAGAGCAACTTCCACGCCAGCGAGGGGGTCGCCGCCTCCTTGCCGGTCAGGCGCTTTGCCAGTTCTTTGGCGTCGTCATCGAGCTTGCGCCAGGTCTCGACGAAGCTCTTGCGCGGCATGAGCTTCTGCATGGCCGCTATCTCGCGATCGCCGAGGCGGTGGGTCAGGAAGTACATCACGGCGGGAGCCGAATCCAGCGTGTAGCCCAGGTCCTGCATCTGCTGCCGGGTCTTGATCAACTGGCCCAGGGACGCGGTGTCCACTTTGCCCGCCGACCAGTGCGGGCTGAGCACCTTGAGCCAGCCTTCCTTCTCGTAGAGGCGAAGCACGTGCAGAGGATCGTCTTCGTAGGCGATCTGCTCGATCTCATACCCGACGGCCCGATCGGAGATGTTGTCGATGTAGTTGCCTTCGCGGGCGGCGTCGAAGCGGGCCTGCGTCCGCTCCTCCAGCGCAAAATGAAAGCGGATGGTGAAGCGCGTGGCCCGGATCAGCCGCGAGGGTTCTTCGTAGAAAGCGTAATTGTGCAGAACACGGATCAGCTTGGCCTCGATATCGGCCACGCCGTTGAACGGATCCAGCAGCAGGCCGCGCGAGCCGGGATTGAGCGACAGCGCCATGGCATTGATGGTGAAGTCGCGGCGGCGAAGATCGTCGATGATGGTGCCGGAGGCGATCTCCGGCGGCCGGCCCGGCTTGTCGTACCGCTCCGATCGCGCCATGGAGATCTCGGCGCGCACGTTGCCCGGCAGCAGCACATACATGGAGCGCAGCTCGTCATCCACACCCTGCATCGTGGCGCCGGCCTTCTCCAGTTCTTTTTGCAACTTGAGGGCGTTGCCCTGGATGGTGAAGTCGAGGTCGCGGATGGGGAAGCCGCTGATGAGATCGCGCACCGCGCCGCCAGTCAGGTAGACGTTCATTTCCTGCGCGCGCGCCAGTTCCTGCACCAGCGCCGCCCCGCGCTGCTGGTCCGGCGTCAGCCGGCTTTCCATCATGTAGATGTAATCAGCCATGGCGCAAACTTGGACTAACCCGGGTCCCCATGGACACACCTGAGCCGCCGCCTGCCCCGTCCCGTTTCTTGGAACGAGTGCGCAGGCCGATACCGGGCAGGTTGAGCAACCAGATGTAAGTGACTCCGGGCAATAGACTTAGCCGCAAGGTTCCGTGGGCCCGCACAAACAAAACACCATAGCACAAAGGTTTACAATTTGGCTACAGATTGCAGCTCAAGCCCGCAGGCGCCGGCAAAAATGCGACAATCGCCGAGCGCCACCAGTAGAGACGTAGCTTGCTACGTCTCCGGAAAAACGGAAGTGTAGAGACGTAGCTGGCTACGTCTCTGGAATGTAATCTTGAAATCCTCGACCCACAAGAAGGTGATTCTCCGCAAGCTGGACCGCGACGCCATGCAAGGCTTCGTGGCGCCCGCCAGCTTCATCGTCGAAGGCAAGGTGGAGCTGATGAACACCGCCGGCAAGGTGGTGCTGGTCGACTTGGCCGACGTCAAGGGCGTGTACTTCGTGCGCGAGTTTGCCGATGTGGACTCTTCGACACGCAAGACCTTTGCCACACGGCCCCGCACCGAAGGACTGTGGGTGCGGCTCAAGTTCCGCGATAACGATGTTCTCGAAGGCCTGATGCCCAATGATCTGACGCAGCTCTCCCGCGACGGCTTCTTCATCAACCCTCCCGACAGCCGCGGCAATCTGCAGCGCATCTTCGTGCCCAGAAGCGCGCTGGCGGAGCTGATGGTGCTGAGCGTGATCGGAGGGCCGTCCGCCCGCCGCCGCCGTCCCCGTGCCGCCCCGGTGGTCGATTCCCGACAGGTTCCGATGTTCACGGAGTAGTGGTGCAGAGACGTTGCTTGCAACGTCGCCGGTTCGGTCGGAACGGCGGAGAGGCAGCAAGCTACGTCTCTACGGAAACGCCACACTCCATTTAGAATCAACCGACCCTTGAGGTTTCCCATGAAACTCTCCGAGATCGCAACCGGCGTTCAGGCGCGTCTGGACGGTAACGACGTGGAAATCGTCGGCGTTACCGGCATCGAGCAGGCCGGCGCCGGGCATCTGACCTTCGTTGCCAATCCGCGCTATGCGGCGGCAGCCAGAACCACCCGGGCTGCGGCGCTGATCGTGGCCAATGATTTTCCGGCCCTGGCGACGCCAACCCTGCGCAGCGGCAACCCCTACCTCGCCTTCGCCCGCGCGCTGGAATTGTTCTACCATCCGCCGCGCTATGCGCCGGGCATTCATTCGACGGCGGTGGTCCACGACACCGCGCGGATCGGAGTGCACGCGCATATCGGCGCCTACGTGGTGGTGGACGAGGAGGTGGAGATTGGCTCCGGCTGTGTGTTGCTGCCGCATGTGGTCATCTACCGCGGGGCGCGGATCGGCAAGAACTTCTTCGCGCACGCGCATGCGGTGGTGCGTGAACACTGTCGGCTGGGCGACAACGTCGTGCTCCAGAACGGGGCGGTGGTGGGAGGCGACGGCTTCGGATTTGCCAAGGACGACCAGGGCGCGTGGCATAAGATTGTGCAGTCCGGGCCGGCGGTGCTCGAGGATGAGGTTGAGATCCAGACCAACGCCTGCGTGGACCGCGCCAGCGTGGGCGAGACTCGCGTCAAGCGCGGCGCCAAGATCGATAACCTGGTGCAGGTGGGACACGGCTCGACCGTGGGCGAGCACAGCCTGCTGTGCGCTCAGGTGGGGCTGGCCGGCTCCACGGAGGTGGGTAAGAATGTGATCCTGGCCGGGCAGGTGGGGATCGCCGGGCACTGCCGCATCGGCGACGGGGTGGTGGCCACGGCGCAAAGCGGAGTTCCCAATGATGTGGAAGATGGAAAGACGGTCAGCGGCTATCCCGCGATGGACAACCGGCAGTGGCTGCGCTGTGTGGCCGCATTCCAGCGGCTGCCGGAGATTTTGAAAGCTGTTCGTACCCGCGTCGCGGATGAATCACTAAAATAGAATCAGTCGCTGCTTGCCGCCGCAGGCATCGTAGATGGAGTCAGCGACCGGCTTTGCTTATGGTGGACGAGAAGCACGAGTCAAAATCCGAACGCAAGCCCATCCGCGTGCTCCTGCTGGATGACCTGGAGGAGAACCTGCTGCTGCGCTCCACCATCCTGCGGAAGCATGGGTATGAGTCGGTCACCGCGGCCTCGGTGGAGGAAGCCGAATCGCGTCTCGAGAACATCGACATCGCGGTGCTCGATTACCATCTCGGGCGAGGCAAGTTCGGCACCGAAGTGGCCGAAAGCCTGCGGCAGAAGCGGCCGCAGGTGCCCATCATCATTCTGTCGGCCACCCTGGAGCGCAGCTTCGGCGGCGTCGCCGACATGCACTTGCTCAAGGGCTACAGCTCGGTGGACGACCTGCTGGGCGCGCTGCGCAGCTTCGAAGCCAAGCGGCGCGGCAAGCCGGTGGTGGTGGACTCGCGCGATTTCTACTACTCCCGCATCGGCATGGCCATGGGCGACGATGTGGCGCTGGAGATCGTGGACGGCGAGGGCAACTGGCAGTACGTCAACGACACCTTCGCCGACATGTGCGACAAGAAGCGCGCCTGGTTCGTGGGCAAGAACCTGTTCGAACAGTTCCCTGAACTGGGCGACGGCTGGAAGGAAATCATCCGCAACGTGGCCCGCACGCGCGAAACTTACGTCGAGCGCAGCCCGCGCGGCCTGCCTCACCTACCCGCCAAGAATCCGCGCTGGGTGTGGAACGTGCTGCTGTTCCCACTCAAACTTCACGACGGACGCGACGGCGTCGTGGTGAGCGCGCGCGTGATCGAGAAGAAGCCCAGCATTTAGCAGCGCCGCCGTCCCCGGCGGCTGTCCGTGTGGGCGTCTCGTCCACACGCACTATCCGTGAATGGTGGCGGCGGGACGCCGGCGCTACTGGTACTTCCCCGGTAACCCGCTGCGGATTCTTTCACGCACAGCGTTCATCAGCGCATCCTGATCCGGAAAAGCGGCTGGATCGATAGGCTCGTGGAAGATCACA
>Ga0335077_10009050_pt1 | contig 12353 bp, 10 predicted proteins | sample Lox_Sample_31_FD_207151 | JGI IMG/M metagenome (GOLD analysis project Ga0335077, IMG submission 207151) | Soil microbial communities from Loxahatchee National Wildlife Refuge, Florida, United States - Lox_Sample_3.1 | ecosystem: Environmental > Terrestrial > Soil > Wetlands | place: USA...
GGAGGCGTGGTGAGTGTGCTGGCCGAAGGAGTGGAAGATTTTCAAATCGCGTATGGGTTTGATGGGATCAATGGGAAAAATCTGGATGGTCAAATTACGGAAATCGGCGGCGCCGGCAATGACGATGAATGGGTCTATAACGCTCCGGGAGACACCTGGCCGGCCGACACCTCCGGTCTTCGGGCGATTCGGGTTTCTCTGTTACTTCGAACGACGAACCGGGATCCCGATTATCAAGGTGGAATGACGGGGGTGCTTGAAGATCATACCTGGACCTCTCCGTTGGACGGTTATCGCCGTCGGGTCGTCCGGTTTGTGGAAAATATTAGAAATCTTTCCTTGTAAGACAAAGAGAGGGCAATATGTGGCGATTCAAAATGAATGACGACGGACAGAAGGGGGCCATTCTCATGGTCACGATGATGATCCTGCTGGTTCTGACCGTGATGGGGATCGCCGCCATTTCAACCACGACGAGCGAGCTTCGGATCACCGGCAACGCGAACGTCCAGAACATGGTTTTCTACGGAGCGGATGGAGGAAGTCGAACCTATGCGCCCATCCTGAAGACGGCGATCGATACCCGAACTCTTTCGACCGCTCCACCGGTGGCGGACTCCAACCTGTTGAATGAGATTATGGGAATGACCGTAGCGCCTCCGAATGACGGGCCCACGGATACTCCGACGAATCATCCCGATCTTAGCTTGACGGCGGGTAATGTAACGGTTGGGGTGGATATCGACCGGATTCAGGAGCGGTTGCTTTCCGGCGGGGCCAGCGAGTTCGGAGGGGGGTATGAAGGCATCGGGGCGTCATCGGTGTCGGGTGGCATCGGGATCTACTATGCCATGGACTCGGTCGGGCAGATTGGTACAAGAGTTCAGTCGCAGGTCTCCCATGTGTACATTTATCATGTGGAATAAAAGAATTGAAACGCGAGGTGACTCATGAAATCCCTATTCAAGGCATTCGTTCATTTCGGGCTTGCGTTATCCATTATTGTATTGGCGGGTCTCACTCCGGTTCAACTTGGAATATCCTCCCTGGCGATGGCCGAGACTTCGGACTGGTCGCAACCGGTTCTCCTACGGGTTGATGGAGTCCATTTCAAGCCAGGACAGGACGAAATCGTTGGACCGATCGAGATTGTATTGTTAAAGGACGGGACTACCTTTCCGGTGGACCCGTTGGGTAAATTCAAGGACAAAAATGGCGATCCCATTTCATTAACGAGCTTCACTTCTCCATCGAAGGTTCGCTTCCGTCTGGAGAAAGGGGTCGTCAAGGAAATGGTCCTAATCGAGGCCCTTCCCCGGTAAATTTGGGGAACGGCTCTCTTTGGAAAAGGAGAAATCAAATGAAACGGCTCATCTTGCTCATCCTGTTTGGGATCGCGGTTTTAATGTCCGGTCCATGGGTCACGGAGACGATGGCCACGTGTACTTCAATATTGTCCCCACCCAGCCCATGCAATATGACGGAATATAGCGCCGTGCCGCCTTTCGTGGGGAATGCATTGCCTCCGAACGTGCTTCTCTTAATGGACAACTCCGGGAGCATGCAGGACTCGGCCTACCATCTCAATAGTGAAACCTATGATCCGACAATGACGTTTGGCGGCTATTTTGAGCAGAAGTGCTACACCACAAGCGGTTCGGGTTCGACCTTGAAATTCGTGGTCGAGGCCGGCACCCTGGGAAGTTGCACACATTGGGATGGAAACTTTCTCAATTTTATATCGATGGAGAAACTCGAGGTCACGAAATTTGTGATGATGGGCGGGAAGTGCTCGGCGAGAGATGCGAGCGGGAATTGTCTGGGAACCGGAAATCTTATCGGGGAAACCACGGAAGGTGTCAACGCCGTTTCGTATACCGCAGCGGCGGTGAGCCCGTTTACCGGAACATGCAATTGGAACAGGAGTACGACCAGCGGGGTAAGCTACATAACCATCACGAATTCGAACTCGGGGGGGACCGCGTGCGGTTCCGGTGGCTCGTACAGTACCACCAAATCCTTTGCTTTGACCGTGGTGCCGACGACCGAGCCGACCGGTATCATTCAGCAGGTGGGGGGAAAGGCCCGGTTTGGCCTGATGGAGTACAATACAAGCGACGGAGGGCATGTGCTTGCGGATGTGGGATCGACGCCTCTCGTCAGCAATGCCACCTGCGCCAGCTCAGGTCTGCCCATCATTAATGCGATTGAATGCACCGCTCCGACCACCAACACGCCCCTGGCCGAATCCCTCTATGAGGCATCACGCTACTTTGCCCAAATCGCGCCGGCCTTCTCCGGATCCGACTATTCCTACACGACCACGAGTCGGGACCCCTATTATTTTAATTCACCGGCCTGGCTGACCCCGGCCCAGTATGTACCTTGTTGCAAGAGTTTCGTGATCATGTTCACGGACGGCCAGCCGACCCAGGACATGACGATTCCCAGCACCATCATGGACTATGCGCATACCGCGGCACAACACGGGACCAGCGTTCATTGCGCCGTGGCGGCCGGCTGCACCGCCAATATCACCGCAGGAGCCGGGGCTCCGCCCAAACACAGCAATACCTCCGCAAGTCTCCACAATACGATGTGGGATCACCATGACAACTGCTCAAACTATTACGGCGGTCCGACGAGCGATCCCTGCACGGGAAGCGGCGGACATTATCTGGATGACGTGGCCTACTGGGCCCATACGACCGATCTCCGTCAGGCGACCATTCCGCCGATCGGCGCGGCGGGACATGACCTTCCCGGCATGCAAAATATCACCCTCTATACCTTTTTTGCATTCGGAACCGGGTCCAACCTTCTGAAAGATGCGGCCATGGTAGGTGGGTTCAACGACCTTGACGGCGACGGGAAGCCGTTCAAGGATGCCACCTGTGGAACGGCCAGTCCGAATCCTCTATGCCAGGAATGGGATGCGGACGGCGACGGGGTTCCGGACACCTATTTTGAATCGGCCAATGCCTTTACGATGAGGGATAGATTGATGGCGGCCATTACGGATATTTTAAAACGGAGCTCCTCCGGCACGTCGGTCTCGATTCTGTCAACCACGGAAACAGGAGAAGGGGCCCTATACCAGGCCTACTTCTATCCAAGCAAATTTGAAGGATTGAATAATATCCAATGGCTGGGTTACCTCCAGGGGCTCTTCTTGGACTCGAAGGGCAACCTTCGGGAGGATTCCAATCAGAATCAAACGCTGGACCTGACCACGGACAAGATCGTCAAGTTGGTCTTCGATCCCAACAGCGGTCAGACCGTGGTTCAGCGGTTCGACGATGCAAACGGCGACGGAACGCCGGATTCCTCGACGCCGAGTTCAATCGTCACCCTGGATCAACTCCTCCCGATTTGGGAGGCCGGAAAATTGCTGGCCTTGCGGGCCGACACGGATCGCCATATCTATACCTGGGTGGATCAGAACAACGACGGGCTGGTGACCCCGAGCGAGTTCATCAGTTTTGACAGCAGCCAGGCAGCGCTTCTTCGACCCTATCTTAATACCGCGACCACCACGCTCGGCTCGCCCAATCCCGCGACTCCCGATGCCACGAATGTGATTAATTTCATCCGGGGCGCGAACATCACCGGGTATCGAGACCGGTCGGTCACGGTCAACGGGAGTCTTCATGTCTGGAAACTGGGCGACATCATCTATTCGACTCCGGTGACGGTCGGAAAACCCATGGAGCAGTATGACCTCGTCTACAAAGACAGCTCGTACGAGCAATTCATACAGCAGTACCAAACTCGACGAGACGTGGTTTATGTCGGCGCCAACGACGGCATGCTCCATGCCTTCAACGCCGGAACCTACGATCCCGCCACAAAAAAGTTTGACCCGGGAACCGGCCACGTCCTCGGAGAAGAGCTTTGGGCCTATGTGCCTTACAACCTCCTGCCTCACTTGAGATGGCTCACCGATCCCAATTACACCCATGTCTACTATGTGGACCAAAAGCCGAAGGTGGTAGACGCAAAAATTTTCAGCGCGGACGCGGACCATCCCGGGGGATGGGGAACGGTCCTGATCGGAGGATTGCGACTCGGAGGCGGGACCGTCTCGGTCACGGACAATTTCGGGTCGGGAACCACGACCCGCGCCTTCCAATCCTCCTTCTTCGCTTTGGATATCACCAATCCGGAGAAGCCTCCTGTGCTCTTGTGGACGGCCACCCGTTCCAATATGGGCTTCACCACCTCCTTTCCGGCCGTGGCGCGCGTGGCCAACAGCAGCGGTGGTTCAAAATGGGTTGTGATTATGGGCTCCGGTCCCACCAATTATATTGGAAACAGGGGCACCCCCAACCTGTTTAGCGCGGATATCTACAGTCATCTGTATGTTTTTGATCTGAGCAACGGCACCTTGTTGAACAAGTTTGATAACGCGGTGAACAATGAATTCCTCGGCGATGTGACCACGCTGGACGGAAACCTTGACTACGGTGTGGATACCGTCTATGTCGGTAGTGCCATACAAAACGGAACGGCCTGGAACGGGAATCTTTACCGCGTTGTTACAAAAAATGATACGAACCCCGCGAACTGGCATCTCTCCACGCTCTATTCGGCACCCGGTCCCATTCTGGAAGCGCCTTCTCTATCGATCGACAGCTTCCTAAACCTCTGGGTCTATTTCGGCACCGGGCGCTTCCTATCCGCAAACGACAAAGCATACGGGGCATCGGAGTTTCAGGCCATGTACGGGATCAAAGACGAAGATAATACTAATAATAGGGTGTGTTGGCAGGATGATACGGGCTGCACACCGGTCACAACGTCTCAACTGCTTGACGTTTCCAATGCAAGCGTGGACACGGACGGAACTCAAACGGGGACGATCTCATTCAACGGCGGCAATATATCGGAACCCACCTTCACCGATCTTTTGACCAAGGCGAGAGACCCGTCTGTGAGGGGTTGGGTGCTGACCTTCTCGACGGCCGGCGAACGCGTCCTTGCAAAACCGGTCATTCTCGCGGGCGTCGTGCTGTTCAGCACCTTTACCCCGACCAACGATGTTTGCGGCTTTCAAGGTGAAGGCAAGCTCTATGCGACTTATTTTGAGACCGGTTCGGCCTATAGTTCGCCGGTGATCGGAACGACAGGAAACGTGATCAATCGCAGCACCGATCTCGGCCAGGGAGTGCCCTCCATGGCCGGACTCCATATCGGCACCGAAGAGGGGGTGCGTGGCTTCGTCCAGCAGGGCACCGGCAGCATCAGTGAAGTGGACGGCACACCGCCCTTTAAGTTCAAAAGCGGCGTGATGACCTGGCAGGAAAAGCAGATGTAACGAGGAATCAGCGGACCGCGGATTTTCATGACGGAACGGAGCGTGACCCGTGAAGATCGTGACGATCGATAAGGAACCCAAATCAACCCCGAGTCGGGACGGCACTCGGCGCTCTTCCGGTACCGCCGAGTCCGTCAGCGCGAGAATGCGGCGCGTTCTTGTCGCGCTGCTTTCGATCGGGGCGGTGTTCGCGTTGGGCTGGATGATCAGTGTGTTGACGCGGGGAGCGCCAAATCCGGCCCCGCTTTCTTCCCCGCCGATGGAGGCTAATCGGGCGACGACGTCGCTTCAAAAGATAGACGGCCCGTCGCGACAGGTGGCACTCCCGGCTCCCGAGGTGAATAATTATCCCCCCAAGATCCTTTCGGTTGAAATCGCTCCGCTCAAGCCCCATCTCGGAGACGAGTTGGAGGCCCGAGCGACGGCTTTCGATCAGGATGGAGACCCGGTTCAACTGTCCTACACCTGGCTTGTGAACGGACAGATCGTAACGCAAGGAAACAGTCCCCGATTGGCTGGCAGCGATCTTCACAAACATGATCGTGTCGTGGTGAGGGTCGTCCCATCGGACGGAAAGTCCAACGGTGTTGAGGCCAGTTCCCAGCCCGTATTCGTCATCAACCGACCGCCCCAGATTACAAGCAGCCCGTCGATGACGGTCGAGGGGGGAATATACACCTACAACGTGAAAGCCTTGGATCCCGATGGAGATCCGCTGCAGTTCCGTCTCAGCCAATCGCCCGAAGGGATGACCATCGATCCCGGAACGGGGATTGTTCAATGGAGGGTTTCCGCGGAACACCCTTCGGTGGACGTCGGGGTGGTGGTGTCGGACGGTGACGGGGCCGAGGCCTATCAACAGTTCAAATTGACGGTTCATTCAGGTTCCTAGAAGTTGAGTGCGGCATCATCTAAGGAGATTCGCTCTTGTGTGTATGGAATGAAAGGCGGTTCAATCCATTTGGCGGCGGAATTGACTTTTTCAGTCCAAGGTGTCGGGACGAGATCAACTTGATATTCGGAGGATGTCTTTGGCCGAGCGCTTAGGTGAATATCTGATCAAAGCAGGAAAGATCACGGAATCCCAACTTTCGTCGGCGCTCGAACGGCAGGTCACGATGGGCGGGCGACTGGGAACCAATCTCATCGAACTCGGTTTGCTGTCCGAAAACGAACTCACGCAATTTCTGAGCAAAAAATTAAGGATTCCAAGCGCGCAGGCCTCTGAGCTGGATGATATCGATCCGTCCCTTGTTAAACTGATTCCCCGCGAGCTGGCTCAAAAATATAATGTTGTCCCGATCAAACGCGATCGGACCGTCTTGAGCGTCGCCATCTTGGATCCCACCGATCTGGAGGTCATCGACGAACTCCGGTTTATCACGGGCTGCGCCATCAAGCCGTACATCGCTTCCGAAGCCCGTATCCGATACGGGCTGGAACGCCACTACCAGATCGGCCGGCAACTCCGGTATATTTCCGTGCTGGATGATGAACGGAAGCGCCACCGGCCTCAATCGGGAGCCGTAGATGAGAAATCCGCCAGGAAGGAGCCGACGCCGGAGGAGTTGGAATCAGCCATGCAACAGGCCAAAGAAGACTGGGAGGAGGTTCGGAATCGGGATGAGGCGATCGGAACATTTATGAAGGCCTTGAACGTGGTTCTGGATCGGGGAATTCTTTTCTTAGTCAAAGCCGGGAAGGCGCTCGGCTGGAGGGCCTTCCCGGTGTACCATGAAGCCGAGATCGGCCGTCTGGAGTTCCAGTTGGATCAGCCCTCCCTGTTTAAAGACGTGGTAACGGCCAAGACGTTTTATCAGGGACCGGCTCCCTATGATCCGACCTACCGGGACCTGTTCCAGTTGCTCGGCGGTGACCTGCCCAAAGAAATCTTGCTCCTCCCTGTATCGATGAATGACCAAGTGGTCGCTGTCCTGTACGGTGACGATCAAGTTTCGGGCCGGCCGATCCAGGCGCTTGCGTATGTGCGCAAGCTGGGACAAAAACTGGCCATGGCCTTGGAAATTTTGATTCTGAAAAAGAAAATCAAAGAGCTATAAGGAGCCCCGAGACAACGCCATGAAGGCTCGAAAACGGTTTTACGTCCATCCCATCCAGCGGAAATATGCGCTATTTACCTGTTTGTTGCTCTTGGCTTACACGTTCGTTCTGGCCGTTGCGCTTTTTCTCCCGCCCGCCTTGAGATTGAGGTCGGGGCTGTCGCTCGAGGAACAGGCGCTCGCGGCAACTCAGTTCATCGCCTTAAGTGACCGGCTCTGGCCGGCCATCTTGGTCAGTGTCCCTGTTTTCATGTTGTTGAGCATCTGGGTCACGCACCGGTTTGCCGGGCCGATTTATCGCCTTGAGCAGTCACTCAAACAGATCGCGTCGGGTGATCTGCGGCTGCAGGTCCATTTTCGAGCGGGTGATGATCTTCAAGAACTGGCCGTGTGGGTGAACGAGATTGTTCGTCAGAAAGAAGATGTGCTGCGTACGGTTCAGTCCGTTCATCACCTCCTGGTGGAAATTCTGGGGGAGGTTCGCAACAAACGATTCGCTCCAGAACAGCTCGACCCCATGCTGGACCAAATCCAGAAGCAGGCCGAAGGCATTGAGGCGCTGCTGCAACGGTTTACGCTCGGCCGCTCCCTGCCGAGCTCGGAACCGCCCGAAAGCGTTCCCCATAGAGATTCGTAATCAAGGATGACAAGATGATCCGCCGAGGCGTTGGCGCCCATTTGAAAGCCCCACGTGGCCGGAGAAAAAACCAGGGAGGATTCACGCTTTTAGAGGTCATGGCCGTCGGCGTGATTATAGGAATCCTGGCCGGCGTTGCGATTCCCACCTATTTGTCTTATCTCAAACGCGCCCGCCAGGTCGAGGCCCCCGTGGCGCTCAATGAAGTCAAACGATTGGAGGCGATGTATTTTGCGTTTAACGGCGGTTATGGAACCTTGAATGTAATCGGATACCAAAGCTCCGAGCTTCGTTACTATACTGTAACGCTTGAACTGATCCCTCCGTCTGCCGGACAACCCGCCAGCTATAAAGCCACCGCCACCGGCAATATTGACTCGGATCCCGACCAGGATATTTGGACGATTGTTCCGGATGGGACGCCCGAACATGTCCAGGTGGATTGACGGGCCTTAAGGGTTGTTTTGGGAGTACCGCCCTTGGTATAATCAATCATGAATTTGGCCGCCCAGGGGTCACGGCGGCCCGGGCCCGGCTCGCTTGCGTATGAAACGAAAAAATCAATAAAAAGGAAGCAGCTTCATTGGAAAAATCAAGCAGTGCGCGCATCCGATTGCCTGCCGGAATTGAAACCCAGACCCTGTTCGGGCATTACGATGACCATCTGAAGCGGATTGAAGAAACACTGCATGTCCGTTTGACGGCCCGCGGAGACGAGATCACCATCCACGGATCATCCGATGCTGTGAAGAGCGCAGAACAATTATTTCTCGGCCTGATCGGCATCCTGAATGAAGGATACGCGCTCCGACCCCAGGACGTCCAGTATGCGATTCAAGCCTTTCAAAATAACCCCGCGGTGTCCATCAAGGGGCTTTTTCTGGATGCGATTCCGATCACCACGAAGAAACGGATGGTGGTCCCACGGTCCGGAACACAGCGCGGTTACGTTGAGGCCGTTGGAAAATATGATCTCGTGATTGCGATCGGTCCGGCGGGTACGGGCAAGACCTATCTCGCCATGGCCATGGCTGTTTCGGCCTTGACCAAACGCCAGGTAAGCCGGATCATCCTGGCTCGGCCTGCGGTTGAAGCGGGAGAAAAATTGGGATTTCTGCCGGGGGACATGTATGCCAAGATCAATCCGTATCTTCGCCCTTTGTATGACGCGCTCTACGATATGATGGAGGTCGAACGGGCCAACCGATATGTGGAACGGGGGGAGATCGAGATCGCGCCGCTGGCCTATATGCGGGGAAGGACCCTGAACGATTCCTTTGTCATTCTGGATGAGGCGCAGAATGCGACGTCCGAGCAGATGAAAATGTTTGTGACACGCTTGGGATTTAATTCAAAAGCCGTGGTAACCGGCGACATTACCCAGGTGGACCTCCCGACCGAACGGACGTCCGGACTGATCGAGATTCAGGAGATCTTGGGAGATGTTCCGGGAATTCAATTTGTCTATTTTAATGAACACGATGTCGTCCGGCATCGTTTGGTCCAGGATATCATCAAGGCCTACGACCGATACGAGGGAAAAATTGGAAAAGGACAGCGAAAATAGGACGATCCCTCGCTACAAAGACCCGGTTTATCAGGGGTACGCGCTGGGAGCCGTCATTGTGCTGGTCGTTGTCTATCTCCTGGCGCCGTATCTTTTGTTTTTCTCGCCCGAACTGACCCTCGGAGAAATCGTTTCCCAAGATATCAAAGCCCCGACCAATCTGGAGTTGTTGAATGTCGATGCCACCCAACTCGCTCAACGTCAAGCGGAAGCGGCCGTTCCCGTCGTCTATGATTCGGATCTCGGAGCCATCGAGGTCCTGGACCAAAAGGCGGCCAAGGCTTTCTCGGCGGCTCGGGATCTGTGGGCCAGGACCGATCCCGCCCGGCTCAAACGGATGGCCACGGAGATGGATCAGGAGTTCCAGCAGAAATTAGGTCTTCGGCTGAGCCCCGAAACCCTCTCCTTTCTGAGAAGCGGCGGATACGCAGCGAATCTGGAGAGTCAGGTGCGCCAATCGGTGCGTTCGGTGATGGATCGTGGAATTATATCCGACCGGACGTTTGCGAACGGCGAGAAAGAGCGGGGAATCGTGATTCGAACGGTCGGTGAGCGCCAGGAACAATTTGTCAAGAATGTCCTGTCGATTCCGGATCTTAAAGAAGCGCAATCCCTCGCGCGGAAAGGGGTGGCGCAAACCTTTCCGGATGATCCACTGAAGGCGAGCGTCATCGGTGAACTGGTCTCCCGATTATTGATCCCCAATGTGACGTTGAACAAGAGCGCGACCGAATTCCGCGCGCAGTCGGCGGGCGCGGCGGTCAAACCGCTCTATTACAAGGTGATGAAAGGAGAGTTGCTTTTTCGGGCCGGCGAACGTGTGGCCTACGAGGATCGCCCCATTTTAGAGGAGCTTTCGAAGTATCAGAAAAAAGGGTTGGTCCTACGCGTCCTGGTCGGACTGCTCATCATGGTCACGGCGGTCCTGTCGATTTTATATCTGGACATCCGCCGTTACCGCGCGCCCATGATTCGCGATCTTTCCAAATTGCTTCTCCTGGGGGTGCTCCTGGCCGGAACAATCGCGGTTTCCAAGTTTTCCTATTTTCTCCTGACGGCTTTCGCCGACAAGTTTCCAACGGTCAATCCCGCCTCGATAGTTTATGCGATTCCGGTGGCGGCCGGAGCCATGCTCACGACCTTGCTGTTCGATACCCACATGGGCCTGATTTTTTCGTTTGTAATGAGTCTGATGATGGGAATCGTGGCGCCGGAGGAACCGTTGTTCGCCCTGTATTCGTTCGTGGGAAGCGTGGTGGCCGTGTTCAGCGTGATCACCTGCCACCGACGGACCCAGCTCCTGAGGGCCGGTCTGGCGGTCAGCGTCGTGAATGTGATCGTCGTGATCGCGATTAATTTTTACGAGGCGGCCCAACTGAATCTCAAGACCGTCTTCGATCTTCTGTTCGGCGCGGGCGGAGGTTTGCTGTCCGGGTTGATCGTGTCCGGCTTCCTCCCCGGCTTGGAATCCCTTTTCACCGTGACCACGGATATCCGGCTTCTGGAGCTCCTGGATCTGAATCATCCCCTGCTCCGGCGGTTGTCGGTCCAGGCTCCCGGGACCTATTATCACAGCATGATGGTGAGCAACCTGGCCGAAGCCGCAACGGAAGCGGTGGGCGAGAATCCCCTGCTGGCCCGGGTCTGCTGCTACTATCACGATATCGGGAAGCTGTTGAAACCGGACTATTATATTGAGAACCAGATGGGTCACGGCAATCGCCACGATAAATTGTCTCCTCAACTCAGCAGCCTGGTCGTGGCTTCGCATGTCAAGGAAGGGCTGGATCTGGCGCGGGAGTACAAACTCCCCCCGGCGATCATCGACATCATTCCGCAACATCACGGAACACGGTTGATGACCTATTTTTATACCCGCGCCCAGAAGAACCGCGCCCCGGACCAACCGCCGATCAACGAGAACGATTTCCGTTACCCGGGGCCGCGGCCGCAGACCAAGATCGCGGCGATCATCATGCTGGCCGACGGGGTGGAGGCGGCCTCGCGGGTGCTGGACAATCCCATCCCGGCGCGGATCACGGCGCTGGTTGAGAAAATGGTCACGACGATCTATCTGGACGGTCAACTCAGCGAGAGCGACCTGACCCTCCGGGACCTTCGGACGATTCAGCAGAGTTTCGTCAAGGTTCTGAGCGGACAGTTCCACCAGCGGATTGAATACCCCGGTATGGGGCTGCCGAATTATGGAGAATCGGAGTATGAGGATCCGGATCGCGAACCGGCAGCGCCGCATTCCCCTGCGGACCGGAACTTACAGAACGTGGGCCGAAAAGGTTCTTCGCAATCTGGGCCGGCCTGAAGCGGAAATCAGCCTGTTGTTCTTGGACGACCGCCGGATCCGATCCCTCAATAAAATCTATCGCGGCAAGGACCGACCGACCGATGTGCTGGCCTTCCCGTTGTCGCTTCCGAAATCCGTGCGATCGAAGGGCGCGGCGCACCGCGGACCGCCTCCGTTTCTGGGCGACGTTGTCATTTCGGTTCCGACCGCCCGTCGCCAGGCCCGCGACGAGGGTCACAGCTTCGGTCGCGAGATGGCCTCACTGATGATTCATGGTATACTGCATCTGCTGGGTTATGACCATGAAAGGCCGGAAGAGGCCCGCCGGATGACGCGCAAGGAGCGCGCGTTGATCCGGCATCTGTTCTAATCCGCTTCGAAAAAGGGAACGGCATGTTGCGGCGTTTAGAAGGCGCCCTGTCCAAGACCCGCAAACGGTTGCGACAAGGCTTCGAAAGTCTGCTGCACGG
>Ga0335077_10009051_pt1 | contig 12353 bp, 8 predicted proteins | sample Lox_Sample_31_FD_207151 | JGI IMG/M metagenome (GOLD analysis project Ga0335077, IMG submission 207151) | Soil microbial communities from Loxahatchee National Wildlife Refuge, Florida, United States - Lox_Sample_3.1 | ecosystem: Environmental > Terrestrial > Soil > Wetlands | place: USA: Florida...
GCAGCGGCAAACGCATCCAACCCGGAGATTTTCCCATCCGCAGCCAACGCTCCCGCGATAATTAACGTCGGCACCGATGGAAGCGGCAGGCCGATCTGCTCCGCCAACACATTCGCGAAAACAAGCACAAGCCCGTATTCCGCAATCAATTGGACCAGTTCATGAACCATACAGAAATCACTTCAAACCTTTTCTTCCGACTCACGCGTTCGCTTACCGGCCACCTCTCTCATCTCCTCAGGCCGTTCTTCAATTGCTCTGCCATCAAGGTCCCGGCGCGGCGGCACGATTCACGGATCAGAATTCGTTTTAAAAAGATCTGTCGTCGCGCGGGCACTGGTCGGGCCATCAGCATATTCGGGGCAGCAATTCGCCGCTCGGCATTTCCAGGACGCGTTGCCCCCAAACGGGGGTCTTCAGAACTACGAGTCGAGGTTTTCCTTTTGTACGTCGTCAGAACCTTTTGGACACATGGTGGTTTAAATTAAGAGAGAGTTTGGCTCATCCGGGTTGAAGTTTATGCTGCTGCTCGGTAGTGCTGCAAGCGTCGTTGTTCCAAAGTCTTCTGTTTGAGTTTTTCCCTCCGTTTTAAAATAGCCGGCCCGCGTCCGAAGTAGACGTCTGCCGGCGTCAGGTTGTTCAGGCTTTCGTGATAGCGCCGGTGGTTGTAGTAATCGACGAACTCGGTGATGCGCAACTCCAGCTCGCCCGGCAGATAATAATTCTCGAGCAGGACCTGGTTCTTCATCGTGCGATGGTAGCGTTCGATCTTGCCCTGGGTCGTGGGATGGTAAGGGCTCCCGCGCGTATGCGACATCTGGTGTTCGGTGAGCCAGTCGGCAAGTTGCGCCGACACGTATGGAATCGCCCATTGTCGGAGAGCAGCCGGGGCCGGTGCCGTACCTTGACCTGATTCAACCCGGCAGCCTGCAGCGCCAGGGTGAGCGTGTCGGACACGTCGGTGCTGCTCATGGTCGTGCACAACTTCCAGGCCAGGATGTAGCGGGTGAAGTCGTCGAGCACGGTGGACAGATAAAACCAGCCCCAGCCGATAACACGCAGGTAAGTGAAGTCGGTCTGCCACAACTGGTTGGGGGCCGTGGTCGGCTGTGCGAAACAGTCGGCAGCCTTCATCAGGATGAAGGCGGGAGTAGTGATCAGATCCTGCGCCTTGAGCAGCCGGTAGACCGAGGCTTCCGAGATGAAATACTTCTGCTCATCGACAAAGGTCGTTGCCAGCTCCCGCGGTGACAACTCAGGCTCGGCCAAGGCAAGATCAACAATGGCAGCGGCCACATGCTCGGGCACCTTGTTCCAGACCCGCCGTGGCGCGGGGTGGCCATCCTCCAGTGCCGCAGCGCCGTCCTCACGATAGCGCTCATACCAGGCGTAGAAGGTCGAGCGGGGAATGCCAATCTGTGCCAGCGTTCTGCGTACTGATAGCAAGGATTGTTCGACCAGGCGGATGATTTCCTGCTTCTCGGCGGCGCTATACCTCATATATCGGATCCCCCATCGCCGAGTACGCTTTTTTTAAGCAGCCGGTTCTCCATCAGGAGTTCGGCCAGCGTCTGCTTGAGTTCGCCCGCTTCCGAGCGCAGCGCCTTCACTTCCTCGCTGCCGGCTTCACGTTCGGTATCTCCGGCCAGACGTTTCTTGCCGGCTTCCAGGAAATCCTTCGACCACCGGTAATACAGGTTCTGGTTGATGCCTTCCTTACGACAGAGCTCAACGACACTCTCCTCGCCGCGCAGCCCCGCAATCACGATCCTGATCTTGTCTTCCGCCGAATAATGCCGACGCGTGGCGCGCCGGATATCTCGTACTGCCTTCTCGGCGTCTGCCGAATGATCCTTTGGTTTCTGCTTCATCGCTAACTCCTTTTAAGCGCTAGGATGAGCCCAAAACACTCTCTTAGCTAATTATCCCATTATGTCCAGAATGTGCTGACGGGCTACAATCGGTTATTTCGCCCAATAGGGGAGCAGGCCCCATTTGAATTGCTGGAGCGTCCCGTCATTCTCGGGGTCGAGCCTGATTACCGGAATCTGCGTGGCGGCCGTTCAGTTCACAGGGCTTGCACGCTCACCGCCACGGCCAGCTTCTGCGTCGCGGTACCGAGCACGACACCCCGCAATGGCGTTACGTCCGAGAACTCTCGCCCCCATCCCAGCGTGACGAAATCCAGGTCCGCGAGCTTCCCATTCGTTGGATCAAACGCCACCCAGCCGAGACCGGGGCAATGTCCGGCAACCCACGCGTGTGAAGCATCAGCCCCGGCCGGGAGCTTTGCGCCCGGGGCCGCCCGATTAAGTATATAGCCGCTCATGTAGCGCGCCGGCAAACCGAGCGTACGCAGGCAACTTAGCATCAAGTGCGCGAAATCCTGGCACACGCCGCGCCGGTGCTCCAGCACCTCGCAAACCTCAGTAGTCACCGTGGTCGCCTTCGAATCGTAGACGAAATCGGCGTGGATCCGCCGCGTCAAATCAAGCATTGCCTCGAGCCACGGGCGGCCCGGCACAAAGCTCGCGCGCGCGTACGCGAGCGATTGATCCAGCAAAGGCACCATCGGCGAGGCAACGCGGTATTGCTCGACATCCAGGTCGACGTGCGGCCCCCAGACGCCGGGAGGGATCAGCGCGCTTTCCCATTTGGGCGAATACTCGTCCGGGTCCGGCGCATAAGTCTCGATTGCGACGATGGACTCCGCGCGGACCGTAAGCGCATGGTGGGGCGTGTCGATCATGAAGCGCTTCACGCCATTGCCGAAATAATCTTCGCCGTTCGCCTGCTCGCTCGGCGCGGGGTCGATCTCAATGCGGTGAGATTTCAATTCCTGCCAAGGCGTGACTCGGGGCTTCAGATGCGCGAGCTGGTGCGCACTCGTCACCGTGCCGGAGTACGTGTAGCACGTTTCATGAATCACGCGATATTCGACGCGACCGTCCATGACGACTTTACATTCCCAGCGTTGCCCACACGTTTGTTTGCGCGTGGTTGAAGAAGCGCTGTGTCAGCTGGTCGCTCAATGCGAACGCCGTCGAGCGAAGCATATCCACGGTATCGCGCATTCCGGCATTCTCCGGCTGCAGGTCGCGGTTGGGATCCAGACTGTTCAAGGCTGCCATGGCGGATTCGAAAAGGCCGCTGCCGCACGGCCCGTACGCGCCTTCAAGTTTGGCCAGGTACCCGATTATGCCGTTCACTTGGAACATGATCGAGCGGGGATTGGTGCTATCGAGCACCAGCAGGTCGAGCACCGGCAGCCATTCCGGACGAGACATGTAACGCGAGCGGTAGGTCACGATCGAATCTGCTAGGTGAAGCAGCCACGTCAACCCCGAGTCGGGGCCCATGCGAAATGCGGTCTGCAGCGCAAGGCACTGGAATGCGAGCCGCTCGAGGCGCCTGCCGATGGCAAGAAACAGCCAGCCGTCATCGCGCGACATGCCGTCCAGCGCGAAACCGGACAGGGTCATTAGGCTGGATACGGTGCGGTCCAGCCAGCTCAGCGTGTCCGCCAGGGACGTCGCCGTGCCGAAGACTGGATCCTTGATCAGGCTATTGATCGTGCGCCAGTTGTCGAGTGACATGCGATCGCGCAGATTGAACGCAACGCGCTCCAGATTGCGCAGATTGGCAGGCAGCCCGTGCGGATTTTCTTCCAGAGTGGCCGCAGCAAGCAAAACCGTGTCCGGATCGTCATCGTCCTTGAGCACGCCGAATGCATTCGCCAGCGCGAGCAGCGGCGCAACGGCGTTATCATCTTCCTCGTTTTCCTGCATCTTCTGATTCAGCGCATCGCGCAGCAGGCGCGCGGCTTCGTCACAGCGTTCTTCGTAGCGCCCGAACCAGAACAGGTTTTCGACTACGCGCGACGGGATTCCCGCGCGCGCGCGCACCAGTTCGCTCGCCGTTACTGTATTGCGCAGTAGCGTGAAGGAAGCATCCACCGGGTCGGCAGACACAACCCATGTATCCTTTGAGCCGCCGCCCCTCTGCATCGAAACAACGCGCACGTTCGCGCTGCTCGCCACCCGGGTAAGGCCGCCGGGCATTACCACATATCCCGCGGCCGAAGCTACCGCGAAGACGCGCAGGCCGATGCCGCGCGCGGCGATGCGTTCCGATTGGCCTCTCACCAGCACCGGCGCCTGGGATACGCTTACCAGTTCCTGGGCGACAAATCGCTCCGGATGTGCCGCAAGTTTCTGCCGCAACTCCGCGAGCCCCGCCGCGTCTAGGTCCCGCCCGAAGATCGGTTCGGCCCCTTGCGCCGGATCCGCAGGTTTGAAGACGAGCTGATTGACGTGATCGAGCGCGTCAGCGAGCGCCGCCGGCTCGCCGCACCACCACGTTGCAATCGACGGCAAGCGCAATGGCTCGCCGGTGAGATGTTCCGACAGCCGAGGCAGAAAACCGAGCAATGCGCCGGATTCGAGCACGCCCGAACCGAGGGCATTCGCGATCAGTACGCTGCCGCGCCGCGCGCAATCGGTCAGTCCCGCCACGCCCAGCGCGGAATCGCTCCGCAGCTCGAGCGGATCGCAAAAGTTGTCATCCTGACGCCGTAGTATTGCATGCACCCTCTTCAAGCCGCCGATCGTTTTCAGCCAGACACGGCCGCTGCGCACGGTCAAGTCCCCGCCCTCGACCAGTGGAAATCCGAGGTAGCGGGCAAGCAATGCGTGCTCGAAATAAGTTTCGTTGTATGGCCCCGGCGTCAACAGCACGGTCAGGGTGTAACCATCACCCTTCGGTGCAAAGTGCATGAGCGAATCGCGCAACGTGGCGAAAAAACGCGCGATGTGCTGCACGTGCAGATCCCGATACAGCGCGGGAAAAGTGCGCGAGACGATGAGGCGATTTTCCAGCGCGTAGCCGGCGCCCGAGGGTGCCTGCGTGCGGTCCGCCATCACCCACCAGCGGCCATCCGGCGAGCGCGCGAGGTCCGCCGCATAAACGTGCAGGTGGATGCCTCCCGGCACCTGCATGCGGCGCGCCGGCCGCAAAAAACCGCTCTGCGCGAAGATGAGCGAGGGCGGAATCAGCCCATCGCGTAACAGCGATTGCTGGCCGTATAGGTCACCGAGGACGCGGTTGAAAAGTTCCGCGCGCTGGATGATTCCCGCTTCGATCGCGCGCCAATCTTCCGGCGCGATGATGAGCGGCAGCACGTCGAGGTCCCACGGGCGATCCGATCCCTTGGGATCAGCATAGACATTGTAGGTGACGCCGCTGTCCTTGATCTGCCGCTCCGCCGCGGACAAGCGTTCCCTGATATCGCCCGGGGAGGTCGCCGTCAGTTCGAAGAGCAGCCGCGACCAGTGCGGGCGCGGCGTGCGCGACGCCTCGAACAGTTCATCGAAACGCCCCTGCGGATCAGGGTAGGTGGCGAGCATATCTTCTTGCATTGAGCTGATAGCTAACAGTGGCTGCGCGTCAACATGACGTGAAACAGCCGAATGACATTATGCTTGACGCCGGCGCAAGTCCAAAGTAAACGGGTAATCGGGGTTGCGCGTCTCGTCACCGAGCTGCACCTCGCCGGGTGTGTGGCCGATGCGGAAAAACCGCCCGCGACGGCGTGCCTCTGCCTCATAGGCATTCACCGGAAATGCAGCATAGCTGCGACCGCCCGGATGCGCAACGTGGTACTCGCAGCCGCCGAGCGAGCGGCTCATCCAGGTATCGACCAAATCAAAGGTGAGCGGCGAGTGAATGCCGATCGTGGGATGCAGACTGGAAGCGGGTCGCCATGCGCGGTAACGCACGCCGCCCACGAATTCACCGATGTTGCCGGTCGGTTGCATCGGCACGCGTCTGCCGTTGCAGGTAACGACGTGCCGGTCGTCTATCAGCCCCCTCACTTTCACCTGCAGGCGTTCGACCGAGGAATCGACGTAGCGCGCCGTGCCGCCGGCGCCGCCCTGCTCCCCAAGCACGTGCCATGGTTCGAGCGCCATGCGCAGCTCGACGTCCACATTTTTGGCCGCGAAGTCGCCCAGTCTGGGAAAGCGAAACTCGAAGTGCGGCGTGAACCATTCCGGCTTCATCGGATAACCGAAGTCGGTCATCTCATCCAGAACATCGCAGAAGTCATCCCACACGAAGTGCGGCAGCATGAACCGGTCGTGCAGTTCTGTGCCCCAGCGCTTGAGTCTCACCGGCTGATAGGGTTGCTGCCAAAAGCGCGCCACGAGTCCGCGCATCAACAGTTGCTGGGCCAGGCTCATCTGCGCATGCGGCGGCATTTCGAATGCGCGCATCTCCAGCAGTCCCAGGCGACCCGTCGCGCTGTCCGGCGCATAGAGCTTGTCGATGCAGAATTCCGCGCGGTGCGTATTGCCGGTCACGTCGATCAACAGATTGCGCATGATGCGGTCGACCTGCCACGGCTGGAGGCCCAGGCGCCCTTCCGCGCGCAATCGCCGCATTTCCTGGAACGCGATTTCGAGCTCGTAGACCGCCTCGCTGCGCGCCTCATCCACGCGCGGCGCCTGGCTGGTCGGACCGATGAACAATCCCGAAAACAGGTACGACAGAGACGGGTGGTTGTGCCAATACCCCACCATGCTAGCGAGCAAATCAGGCCGGCGCAGGAACGGCGAGTCCGCGGGCGTGGCGCCGCCGAGCACGAAGTGATTGCCGCCACCGGTGCCGATGTGGCGTCCGTCTAGCATGAATTTTTCCGCGGCGAGGCGCGACTGGTGCGCAGCCTCATATAAAAAGCTGGTCTGCTCGACGAGCTCTCCCCAGTTACGCGCTGGCTGGATGTTGACCTCGATGACACCCGGATCGGGCGTCACCCGCAGATGCGTAAGTCGCGCGTCGTGTGGCGGCTCGTAGCCTTCCAGTATGACCGGCAGCCGCATCGATTCCGCGGTCAGCTCGACGGCGGCAACCAGTTCCAGGTAATCCTCAAGCGACTGCGTGGGAGGCATGAATATGTACATGCACCCGCGGCGGGGTTCCGCGCACATCGCCGAGCGCGTAATCCAGCCAGCCGATTCGAATGGAGCTGGCCGCGTGTCGGGGTCGTGCACGTCGCGTTCCGGGCGTGTCGGCTGGCGCCCGCGCAATCCTGCTGCCCCAATCGGCAGTTTGACATTGGCGGCAAGCTGCGCAGTGAGATCTTTCCGATTCGCACGGTCCTCGGTGTGTCCTGGCGCCAGTTGCCGAATCCGCCGGTAAGGTGGAAGCGCAGGGAATTGCTGCGTCGGATCCGGCGGATGCATCCAGGGACGATCGCCCGGTGCCGCCCACGGCAGTGAATCGAGCGGCAACCTATAACCGAGTGGCGAATCGCCGGGTATCAGGTAGCAGCGCTCATCGCGCAGAAACCACGATCCGCTTTGCCAGTGTTGGGAACCGTCCCGGCGCGCCACAGGCAGCACATGTCCGACCACCTTGTGCAGCCCCTGGCCGAAAACCTTGTGCAGGCGTGCACGTTCCATGGGATCGTCGAGCCTGGCGTCGAAAGGATCAACGGTGGACGGCAGACGACGTTCGCGCCAAAGGTAATACCACATGTCCTCGAACGCCGGAAAAATATATTTTGGATCGAGTCCGAGCCGCTGGGCAACGCCGCTCAAAAACTCTCGCGCCTGGATGTCGGTCGCACCGTAATCGACGGCTTCATCGGCAAACAACGCAGGATCCGACCAGATCGGCTCACCATCTGCCCGCCAGAAAGCGTTCAGCGACCAGCGCGGCAACTGTTCCCCCGGATACCACTTGCCCTGACCGTAATGAAGCAAGCCCGTGGGCGCGTAATGGGCCTTGAGCCGCGCCAGCAGGCCCGCCGCCAGCCGCCGCTTTTCGGGACCCATGGCATCAGTGTTCCACTCGGCGCCGTCACGATCGTCAACCGACACGAAGGTCGGTTCCCCGCCCTGCGTAAGGCGTACGTCATGCGCTTGCAGGTCGGCATCGATCCTGCGGCCCAAGGTTTCGATCGCCAGCCAGTGCTGATCGGTGTATGGCTTGGTGACACGCGGGGTCTCCCACACGCGCTCTACTTTCATGGCATGCTCGAAGTTCACCTCGCATTCATCGACCGCGCCGGTAATCGGCGCGGCTGACGAAGGATCCGGCGAACATGCGAGCGGAATATGACCTTCCCCCGCGAGCAGTCCCGAAGTCGGGTCGAGGCCGATCCAGCCGGCGCCCGGCAGATAGACTTCGCACCACGCGTGCAGGTCGGTGAAATCGGCTGCCGGCCCGGAGGGTCCGTCGAGCGCCTTGACATCCGGCGTCAACTGGATCAGGTAGCCCGACACGAAGCGCGCCGCCAGACCGAGGTGGCGCAGCAATTGCACCAGCAGCCAACCTGTATCGCGGCAGGAACCCGCGGCCCTCGCCAGCGTTTCCTCCGGAGTCTGCACGCCCGGCTCGAGGCGAATCAGGTACCTGATATCGGTTTGCAGCCGCTTATTAAGGTCGACCAGGAAATCGTTGACTTGCTTGGGTGCGCGGGAAATTTCCGCGAGGTAGCGACCGAATCGGGGCGTTACGGGCAGTTTCACCAGGTACGGCGTGAGTTCCCGCATTTGCTCATCGGTGTAGGCGAACGGATATTTCTCGGCGTGCGGTTCGAGAAAAAAATCGAATGGATTGAACACCGACATCTCGGCCACGAGATCGACTTCGACACGAAATTCTCTTGTCTTGTGCGGAAAAACGAGCCGCGCCAGATAGTTCGACTGCGGATCCTGCTGCCAGTTGATGAAGTGCTGTGCCGGGTCGACGCGCAGCGAATAACTCAGGATACGCGTGCGGCTGTGCGGCGCCGGGCGCAGGCGCACGACCTGGGGACCGAGGCCCACCATGCGGTCGTAACGGTAGCGCGTGACGTGATTGAGAGCGACGTGGATCGACAAAGCGAAAACTTCCCGGCAACAAAAAGATTTAAACGTCCCCGCGCACCGGCGCTATCCTGCGGCAAGCGCCTCAAGCGGAGCTGGATTCTGCTCGCCCTGATGAAAGTACTCGACGGAAATTTCCGCGTGTATCCTGGCGAGGTCGGATTGCACGGCATCCAGGTATTCATGCCGCGATGCGGCGGTGAGCCCGTCGAGCCGCAAGCCTCCGAGCCTGCGCTGCGCGATGCGCACCAGTTTCAGCGGACCGCCGTAGCGCGGAAGCTGCGCCAAACTGCCCTCGACTTCGTCCAAGCAATAGCGAACGGTGCGCGGAAAATGCGGATCCTTGAGCAGAAAGCGCAAGACGTCCGCGCCACGGACGTGCACCGCAAAGTGCCTCCGGTACATCTGGTAGGCGTGGAGCGATTTCAAAACGGCCATCCACAGCAAGCCAATCGCCGGGTCTTCCGGAACCTGATGACGCGGCACCAGCACCGCGGCACTGATATCGAGTATCCGCGTCGTCATGTCGGCGCGCTCGATGTAGCGCCCGAGCTTGATGAATTGATACGCGACGTCGTGACTCATGCAGTCCATCAACAAGCCGACGACTGACTGCCGGCGCTCGATGAGCTCATCGAGGATATTGTGACGGCGCGCGCGGTCGATGGCGTGTGCCGAACGGCCGTTGACGAACAGATACAGCGCGTTGATGCGCTCCCACGCGAGCCGCGGCAGCACCTCGCGCAACGTGCGGCTGTTCTCGCGCGCGCGATGGACGCACGACACGATGGAACCGGGGTTGCTTTCGTCGCTGATGAGAAAACGCATGATGCTCGCTTCATCGTGCCGGGAATACGACTGTGCGAACAACCTATCGAGCCCGGCCACGTGGATCAGCACGTCCCATCCGAACAACGCACCGCGTGGCAGATCGAGTAACACCTGGCCCGTCGCGTTGATGAGCCGCGCGGTATTTTCCGCGCGCTCCAGATAACGCGCCATCCAGTACAGGTTTTCCGCAACCCGCGAAAGCATCAGTTTCTCGCCTCCACGATCCACGTATCCTTACTGCCACCGCCCTGGGACGAGTTGACCACGAGCGACCCTTCGCGCAACGCCACGCGGGTAAGCCCGCCCATCGTGACGTAGTGGTTTTCTGATTGCAGAACGAACGGCCTAAGATCCAAGTGCCGCGGGGCGAGGCCGTCGCCGACAAGGGTGGGCGCGGTGGACAGCAATAGCGTCGGCTGGGCCATGTAATTGCGCGGATCCGCGCAGACGCGCTCTTTGCATTGAGCGCGTTCCCGCTCGGAAGCACGCGGCCCGATCAGCATACCATAGCCGCCCGACTCGTTTGCCGGTTTGACGACGAGCTTGTCGAGATTGGCCAGCACGAACTCCCGCTCGTCGTCGCGCATGCAAAGATAGCTTGGCACGTTCGGAATAATCGGGTCTTCGTCCAGGTAGTAGCGAATAATTTTTGGAACAAAGGTGTACACCACCTTGTCGTCAGCTACGCCGGCCCCCGGCGCGTTCGCAATGCCTACGTTCCCGCTGCGCCACGCGCGCATGAGCCCCGGCACGCCGAGCGCCGAATCAGGCCGGAATATCTCGGGGTCCAGAAAATCGTCATCGATGCGTCGGTAGATCACGTCAACCCGCCGCAGGCCGTCGATGGTCCTCATGTACACGTTGTTGTCCGTTCCGACGACGAGATCCGACCCTTCCACCAGCACCGCGCCCATCTGTTGCGCGAGATAACTGTGCTCGAAGTAAGCGGAGTTATAGATTCCCGGCGTGAGCACCGCGATTATCGGGCGCTCACCCGATCGCGGCGAGAGCGCAGCAAGCGTGTCATGCAGCCGAGTGGTGTAATCATCCACCGGGAGAATGGAGCAGAGCTCGAATAACTCCGGAAACAGCCGCTTCATCAGCATGCGATTCTCGAGCATGTACGACACGCCGGAAGGCACGCGCAGATTATCTTCCAGCACATAAATCGTTCCATCGCTGTCGCGCACCAGATCGGTGCCGCAGATATGCGCCCACACACCAAATCGGGGCATATGTCCGGCGCACTGCGGCCGGAAGTTTTTGGAGCTGGTCAGGATTTCGCGGGGAAATATCCCGTCCTTGACGATCGACTGTTCGTTGTAGAGGTCATTGATGAAAAGATTCAGGGCGGTCAGCCGTTGCCTCAATCCCAACTCGATGCGCCGCCATTCGTCCAGCCCCATGATTCGCGGAATGATGTCGAAAGGCCACGCGCGGTCAATGTTGTTGCCGTCGCTGTAGATCGTGAAGGTGATGCCCATGGTCATGATGGCGGCATCCACCGCCGCGCGGCGTTCGTTGAGTTCAGCCGCGGTCAGCGTCGCCAGGTGATCGAACAATGCCCGCGCGGAGGACCGTGGCTGGTGGTCCGCATTTATGAGTTCGTCGTACCCGCCACTCAGCGGGTAATTCTGGATATTCATGAAATGATTGCGTGAGCCAAAACGTTGTCCTACCCGCGAGCAAGAATCGTGCTTGCCCGGCGATCGCAATCGGCGATTTGCAGCGGCGTCCGGAATGCGAACGAATGCTCAGGACTTAAGCCGCTGCTCCGAGTCAAATCTTGCACCAGATGATCGAGGCTGGTTGCGCGTGGGCATCGGTCATTGTAAACAGCGATGTAACCGTGCGCAGCGCGCTGCGTTGGCAAGGGACATCCATCGTCAATACGTGCAGCGCGCCAGATTGGACACATTCGCGCCTAGACAAATTATGGCATGATGGGCTGTGCTCCGCAAACACACTCTACGGAATTTGTGCTCGGTTCTGGTGCAATAACTGCACCGAAGCGGCACATGAGTTGGTGCAATGGTCCATCCGAATGGACTGCATCAAGCGGTCAAAAAACACGAACGTCCAACCAGTAAAGCTTGAGCAGCCCTCTAATCTACTACTATTCTTGCTAAATGCTGTTGGCTCATGGCTGGAACCAACAGCCCAATCGTTCGTACGTCTGTTGACGGATACTGAGTAGGGGCCTGTCGCTCATGTGTTGGGAGATGAATCAGAAAAGAGAATCGGAGACCTGCCTAGCGATATCCTGACAGCCGTCCGCCAGTGCTTCGGCTGCCGGCTTTCCATTATCAGCACTCCATTCGGAGAAGTTTTTGGCCGCGGTCTCGTAGGCAAATGAATTATCGTCGAGCACAAGATTTGTTTTTGTTTGAATTAAGCGCGCACGGGCATTTATAAATACCGCAAGTGGCCGATCGCCTTCCTGGTTATCCGTCTTTCTTATCCCGAAGCTGGCCACGGTTATCTCAAGAACGGTATCGATCTTTTGCGAAGCCAAGTCCTGATGGTTCTGGTGCAACAACTTCGCGAACGCGAACCGCGCGTTGGTTCGTCAATTCTTCCGCACGGATAACATCATGCCAGTGCGATATTCCATGCCTCTTGCATCGATAGTCGGGGACTCGGCCCAGGTCT
>Ga0335077_10009052_pt1 | contig 12353 bp, 11 predicted proteins | sample Lox_Sample_31_FD_207151 | JGI IMG/M metagenome (GOLD analysis project Ga0335077, IMG submission 207151) | Soil microbial communities from Loxahatchee National Wildlife Refuge, Florida, United States - Lox_Sample_3.1 | ecosystem: Environmental > Terrestrial > Soil > Wetlands | place: USA...
CGACGAGCGGCGTCGCGCGGCCGGGCTCCACGGCCGCCACGCGCTTCTGCAGCTCGGTCACGTTCTTGATGGGGGCGCCGTTGAACTCCACGATGATGTCACCGGCCTTGATGCCCGCGGTCTCCGCCGGGCTGTCCTTCATCACCTCGGCAACGAGCACGCCGCTGTCCTTCTGCACGCCGAAGCCCTCGGCCAGTTCCGGGGTCAGCTCCTGGATCACGATGCCCAGCCACCCTCGCACGACGCGCCCCTTGTTGATGAGCTGGGTCATGATGTCCCGCGCCATGTTGATCGGGATCGAGAAGCCGATGCCCTGCCCGGAGGACACCATGGCCGTGTTGATGCCGACCACCTTGCCCTCGATGTTCAGGAGCGGCCCTCCGGAATTGCCCGGATTGATCGAGGCGTCCGTCTGGATGAACGCCTCGTAGGTGGCCACCCCGACCTGGGTCCGGCCCGTGGCCGAGATGTGGCCGATGGTGACCGTGCGATCGAGGCCGAAGGGGTTGCCGATCGCGATGGCCCACTGCCCCACGCGGAGCTTGTCGGAGTCGCCGAGCACCGCGACGGGCAGCGTCCCGGTGGCGGGATCGATGCGGAGCACGGCAAGGTCGGTCTTGGGATCCCGTCCCACGATGGTGGCCTTGAACTTCCGGTCGTCGGAAAGGCGCACCTCCACCGACTCGGCATTTTCCACCACGTGGTTGTTGGTGAGGATGTAGCCCTGAGGATCCACGATGACGCCGGATCCCAGCGAGCGGCTCTCCTCTCGAGGCGGACGCTGGCGGAAGAATCGCTCGAAGAACTCCGGCCCGAAGAATTCTCGGAAGCGCTCCTGGCGCTCCGGAGATTCGCCCTCCGGCGCGACGCGTCTCGACTTGACGCTCACGTTGACCACGGCCGGCGTCACCCGATCGGCCACCGAGACGAACGCCTCCTCCAGAGCGCGCAGGACCGACTGGGAATCGAGGACCTCGGGAGTTGCCGCCCGCGCCGGTGTCGGCGAGAATGACACCCCCGGAACCGTCAGCACCACGGAGAGAAACAATAGCGCGGCTCGCCGCATCATCATCACTGGGCCTCCTGCCGCGCCATCTTACCTCTCCGGCCCGAGTGCCGCTAGAGAACGTTCAGTGTCACTTCCAGGATACGCCGCGTATCGGGGCCGACCGGCGCGCGCTCTCCCCGCCGGACTCCCGCCACCCACAGGATGTCGCCCTCCGCGTCGAGCAGAGGAGTTCTCGGCCGCTCCCAGCGCGGAACGCGCGCATCGATCAGGAACGATTTGAGGCGGCGCTCACCAGGTCCACCGAAGGGGACGAAACGTTCACCCGGACGGCGACCTCGAATGACGAGCGTCGCGGGGAGCTGGTCGGCGTCGAAGGCGACGCGCCGAGGGTCGCGCGGAAGATCGTAGTCCAGCGGCCGCTCGACGCAGCGCGCATCCAGCCGGAGCCCGACCTCGGCGAGATCCACCGATCCCGGAACGCGTAGTTGTCGGGTCAGGAGAGCGGGAAGCTGACTGGGTCCGACCCTGAGCCACGGCCCGCTGCGCTCGATGGTGAGCCGGCCGAGCCTCACGGAGCGGCGTGGCGCTCGCGGGAGGAGCACGCGGCGCATGGCCCGGGCCACGGCAGTGCGTCGCGGGTGCGTCTCGCCGAGATCGGCCGCAGACAGGAACAGGATCTCGGCCGCCAGGTCTTCGTGAAGAGCAAGAAGCGGCTGGACGGGAAACACGAGACCAGACGGACGGCGTGTCGCCAGGCGCCCCAGCTCCGAGCCGGCCTGCCGCTCCAGGTCGGCGATCACCCTCCGGCAGAGAGTCGCCGAGCGGCACAGCGACCCGACGACGTCTGCGCCGAACGCGCTGGCCAGGAACGGCAGGACCTCGTGGCGGATCCGGTTACGCAGGAAGCGCGCATCGCGATTCGTCGAGTCTTCGACCCATGAGAGTCCGCGCGACGCCAGGTAGCCGACGACCTCGTCCCGTCGGACCTCGAGCAGCGGCCGGATGAAGAGACCGCGCGCCATCGCGATCCCCGCGAGCCCCCGCGGCCCGGCGCCCTGGAGCAGCCGCATCAGGACCGTCTCGGCCTGGTCGTCGGCGTGGTGTCCGGTGGCGATCCGGCTCGCGCCCAGCGCCTGCGCGCGAGCCTGGAGGGCGGCGTAGCGAGCGCGCCGGGCCTCCGCCTCGAGCCCATCCCAGGGTGGCCCACGGCGGACGGCCACGCGCTCCAGATGAAAGGGCACGGCCATCCGCTCGGCGAGACGGCGAACGAAGTCGGCGTCCGCGTCCGCCTCGGCACGCAAGCCGTGGTTGACATGCGCGCACGCGAGGGAGAGGCGAAACGTTGGGCCAAGTTCTCGGAGCACATCGAGGAGGGCTACGGAATCAGCACCGCCCGACACGGCGATCAGGACGGTCTCGCCGCCGTGGAGCAGCTCGTAGCGGCGAATGGTTTCGAGGATGCGCGTCGGGAGGCTAGGCGTCGGGGACAGCGCCGGCCCACCTCACGAGAGCGCGGGATGTCTCGACGGGTCGGCTAGTGACCGTGGTCACACTGCAGGCCCACCCAGATCTCACCGTCCTCGAAGTACTCCTTCTTCCAGATCGGCACCGTCTCCTTCAGCGTATCGATGGCGAAGTGACAGGCCTCGAATGCCTCGCGGCGGTGGGGTGACGAGACGGCGATCATCACGCTCGACTCGCCGATCTCGAGCCGTCCGATGCGGTGGACCATCGCGATCCTCGTCACGTCGGACCATCGTCCGCGGACGGCCGTCACGATCTCTCGCATCTTGGCCTCGGCCATCGATGCGTGGGCCTCGTACTCGAGGAACTTGACGCGCCGTCCGCCGGTCTGGTCGCGGACGACACCGGAGAACAGGACGATACCGCCGGCGCCTGCATCGCTGACGGCGTCGATCAGCGCGCGCTCGGACAGAGGCTCGCTGGTGATCTGGACCAGGTCGGGCGCCACTGCTCCGCCGCTCACGGGCGGAAACAGACAGAGCTCGTCGCCTTCGCGGAGGGCGTGCGTGGGTTCGACGTAGTCATTGCAAACGGCGAACAGGGTGAACGGGCGGTACGGGCCGAGGATGGGGAAGCGGTTCGAGACCGCCTCCCATGCCGTCTGCGCCGTCCCGCCCTCGGGAAGCTCCAGCTCCACCCGGTCGCGCCCGGCCGCCTCGCGGTAACGGGCGAACAACCGGACCTGCACCTTCATGGACGATCCGCGCGGGTCGACCTAGAACTGATGCGAGTGGCCGCAGCCGCAGGACGACTTGACGTTCGGGTTGTTGATGGCGAACCCGGCGCCGAGCATGTTGTTATCCACGTAGTCGATCTCGCTCCCCGTCAGGTAGGGCGCGCTCCTGCTGTCCACGAGGACACGAACGCCGTGCGACTCGACGACGTTGTCGTCTTCGCCGGCGGTATCGTCCCAGCCCAGCTCATAGGACATGCCGGAGCAGCCGCCGCCCACCACGCGGATTCGCAGGCTCCAGTCGGGCTTGCCTTCCTCGAGGCGTAGATCCTCGATCTTTTTGGCGGCCCCCTCGCTCAACGTGATCATTCGCGCCTCCTTGGAAGATTCGGTGATTACCGCAGGCCCGAGCCCACGACGTCATTATAACAGAGGTCCCCTGACGCGTTTATAGCACACCTCCGGCAGGCAGGAGTGTGATCTCCTCCAGAGTTGCGTTCGCCTCGACCTGGGCCATGACCAGGGCCGCCTCGGCCACCTGTTCCGCCCTGAGCATGAGGCCCCGGTCGGGCGGGCTCGACACCGCGTTCCACAGCGGCGTGTCGGTAGCGCCTGCCGACAGGACGCCCACCCGCACTCCGTGCTGACGCATCTCCTCGGCCAGGACCCGGGAGAAGCCCAGCATTCCGTACTTCGTGACCGTGTAGATGGCGCTCCCCGCCAGCGCGCGGCTCGTCACCACCGAGCCGATGTTGATGATCGTGCCTCGGCGCTGGGCCATCATGGCCGGCAGCACCGCTCGGCAACAGAGCATGGCCCCGAGCAGATTGACCGCCAGCATCTCGCTCCAGTCCGCCGGTTGCGAACCGGACACCGGTCCGAAGCTCGCCACTCCCGCCGCCGTGACGAGGATATCGATGCGACCCTGCTCGGCCAGCGCGCGTGTGACCAGCGCGTCGACGGCCGATTCGTCGCTCACGTCGGTGGGTACGGCCGCGGCCCGCCCGCCGGCCGCCGTGATCTCCCGTACCACCTGGTCGAGGTCGGACCCGGTGCGCGCGGCCAGCACCACCGCCGCACCCTCACGCGCGAATACGCGGGCCACAGCCCGGCCGATGCCTCGCCCTCCACCCGTGACGATGGCCACCTGCCCGGCGAGCTTCAAATGATGAGTCCCCCTCGCAATTTGATCAGCTCCATGAACTCGGCGCGCGTTTCGGGATTCTCGCGGAACGCGCCCAGCATGGCGGAGGTCACGGCCTTCGAGTTCTGCTTCTCCACGCCGCGCATCAGCATGCACATGTGCAGCGCCTCCATCACCACCGCCACCCCGCGAGGCTGGAGCACCTCGTTGATGGTCTGCGCGATCTGCGTGGTCAAGCGCTCCTGTACCTGCAGCCGGCGGCTGTACATCTCCACGAGGCGCGCGACCTTGGAGAGTCCGACGATCTTGCGCGACGGCATGTAGGCGACGTGGCATTTCCCGAAGAAGGGCAGGACGTGATGTTCGCAGAGGCTGTAGAAGTCGATGTCCTTGACCACCACCATCTCGTCGTACTCTTCGGTGAAGAGCGCCCCGTTGAGCACCGCGGCGGCGTCCTGCCGATAGCCCGAGGTCAGATAGCGATACGCTTTCGCCACGCGCTCGGGGGTGCGCTCGAGGCCTTCGCGTGAAGGATCCTCGCCCATCTCCTTCAGCACGTCGCGGATCAGCCGCTCGAGCGCCGGGGTGCGTTCCTCGGAATCGTCAGCGCCGCTCACGGGCCCCTCGCTCGGTCTCTTCGCCGCAGTACTCGAACACGTTGTTGGCCGTCTCGATCACCGTCACGCGATGAAGGCACCCCGGCGGCAGCGCGGGCGCCAGCCACTGCCAGAACGTGCGGGCCAGATTCTCGCCCGTCGTGATGACGCCCTGAAGCTCGGCGACGGTGGCCGAGAGATCGTAATGGTCGACGCGACGCAGCACCGTGGCCTCCACGGCCGCGTCGACCCTACCGAGGTCGGCCGCCATGCCGGTCTCCGGATCGAGCTCGCCGCTCACGGTCACCTCGAGCAGATAGTTGTGCCCGTGCTGTCGGTAACACTGCCCATAGATGCGCGCGTTCTCCTCCGCGTCGACCACCGGGCTCTCGAGGCGGTGGCCCGCGCTGAAGTGGTAGGAGCGTGTCAGGCGCAGGCCGCTCATCCGCCGAAGTACTCCACGTGAAAGGTGGGGTCTTCCCACAGACGGAGCCGGTACAGGCGCTCGCCGCCGATCTTCGGAACGAGCAGATCCCACATCGCGCGCACGAGATTCTCGGTGGTCGGGAGGTTTCCCGACGAGAACAGGGAGTCCTGGTTGAGATCGGCGTGGTCGAAGCGGGCGATCACGGCGTCGCCCACCAGGCGCTTCAGCTCGCCAAGATCCATCACCATGCCCGTGCGCGAGTCGACCGGTCCCCGGACCGTGACCTCGAGCGTGTAGTTGTGGCCGTGCACCACCGTCAGGTGCCCGAAGACCCGGGCGTTCTCCTCGCGAGTCCACTGGTCGCGCCAGTAGCGATGAGCCGCCGAAAATGTGAACTTTCGCGTCGCATAGACCATCTAGTCGGCCTCCACGGAGCTTTGACCGCGCGGGATCCCTCTCAACGATGTTACCGCGCGGAGGAAGCGCTCCGCCACGTGTCGCGGCGTGAAGCCTTCCACACGCCGTCTCCCCTCCGCTCCCAGCTGGCCGGCCCGGACGGGGTCCCGCAGCAGGTTCTCCAGCGCCTGCGCGAGCGCCGCCGGATCTCGAGGCGGCGTGAGGAGTCCCGTCGCGCCGTCGCCGACCACCTCGGGAATCGCCGCCGCCCGACAGGCCACGACCGGCAGGCCGGCCGCCATCGCCTCGAGGAAGACGATCCCGAATCCCTCCTGGACCGACGGCAGACAGAACACATCCGCGTTCACGTATTCCTCGGCGAGCTGCTCGCGCGACACGTCGCCCAGGAGCTGCGTCGACTCCCCGAGGCCGAGGTCTCCGTGCAAACGCACCAGGGAGTCCCACTCCGGCCCCCGTCCTACGATGCGAACCTCGGCGCCAGGGATTCTGTCTCTCAGCACACGCGCCGCCCGGAGGAGGTCGCCGAGGCGCTTGCGCGGGTACATCCGAGCAACGGAAAGGACCACCGGACCGTCGCGCCGACGGCGGTGGGCGCGCGCGAATCGATCGTCCCACGCCTCCAGATCGATCGATTCCGGCACGATCGCGATCCGTTCCACGGGGACGCCGTACTCGCGTCGGGCCACCTCGGCACAGTAGCGGCTGGTCACCATCACGAGGTCGGCGCGCCCGGTGTTGAGGCGTTCCCAGTGAGCCTGCGTCTGCAGCAGCACTCGGACCCACCCTCGCTCGTTCTTGAGCTCATCGGCAATGATGCCCTTGAGGCTGGCGACGAAGGGGATTCGACGTCGGCGAGCCCACAGAAACCCGTCGAGGTCCACGCCCATGACGACGTCGACGCCGACCGGGGGCCGGAGGAGCACACCGAGGTTGTAGAGCCAGCGGTCCAGTGTGTGAAAGCGCGTGCGTCGGCCGAGCGGCCGCACCAGGACCTCGTGGCCCAGCGCGGTGAGACCGGTCGCGATTCCCGCAATCCCGACGAACGTGCCGCTGCCTTCGAGGGCATTCATCGGGGTCGAAGAGAGCACCGCGATGCGCAGAGCCAGTTCTACCCCGGGGAGCGAGCGTGGGTTCCTTGGAGAACCCTCAGAGACTTACCGCCCCTGGAACCTGGGCGGTCGCTTCTCGAGAAAAGCCCGTGTCCCTTCCTTGTAGTCCTCGCTGCCGAAGGTCTCGATGCTCATCGCGCGCAGCTTCTCGCGATGCTCCTCCGTGATGCCTTCGAAGATGGATTGGACCTGGGCCTTCGTTCCGCGCACGGACAGGGGCGCGTTGGCGGCGACTGTCCGAAGATACTCGTAGGTGTACTTTTCGAGCTCTGCAGCGGGCACCAGACGCTGGATGAATCCGATCCGCAGCGCCTCCGGCGCCTCCACCGTGCGTGCCGAGTAGAGGATGTCCTTGGCGTAGGCGGGGCCAACCAGATCGACGAGCTGATGCACGGCGTCGAGCCCGTAGATGATGCTGAGCTTGGCCGCCGGAATGCCGAACCTGGAACCGCCAGCGGCGAAGCGGAGGTCGCAGGCCATCGCGACGGCCATGGCGCCGCCCATGCAGAAGCCGAAGATCATGGCCACCGTCGGCTTCGGGCAGACGCGAATCGCCGTGTAGGCGGCGTCCGTCTGCTTGCCGTAGGCGAGCGCCGTCTCGGTATCCTTGCGGTGCTCCTGAAATTCGGAGATGTCGGCGCCGGACGCGAAGGCCTCCGTCCCCGAGCCGCGATAGACGATGGCCCGGACGGAATCGTCCTTGGACAGCTTTTCCGTGACCGACGCGATCTCGGACCACATGGCGAGACTGATGGCGTTGCGCATCTTGGGGCGGTTGAAGATGACCGTGGCAATGGCCCCGTCGTGCTCGACCAGGATGTGATCGTTCATGCAGACCCTCCGGAGTACTCCTGGATGACGCCATCGGCCAGCAGGTGATCGATGGCGGCGCCCTCGTAGCCGAGCGCGGTCAACGTCTCGCGCGTGTGCTCGCCCGTCATCGGGGCCGCGGTCACAACCTCGGCCGGCGTGCGGGACAGGTGCACCGGCATTCCGACCACCTTGTGGGGTCCCCATGCCTGATTGGCCACCTCGCGAACGAGGCCGGCCATCTGCACCTGGGGATCGGCAAAGACCTGATCGAGCTTGAAGATCGGACCGCACGCGACTCCCACCTCATTGAGCAGCAGCACCCACTCCTGGGCGGTCCGCCGCTGAAGCACCTGCTCCAGGATCGCGTCCAGTTCCTTTCGGTTCTTCACTCGCGTGAGCCCGCCAGTGAACCTGGAGTCCTCGGCCAACTCGGGCAGGTCGAGCGCCTTGCAGAGACGGTGCCACATGTCGTTGTTGCCGATCGCGAGTGTGAAATATCCGTCCTTCGCGCGGTAGACGCCCATGGGCGCCGTGAGCGGATGGTGATTGCCGATGGGTGCGGGCACCTCACCCGTATTGACGTATTTGGCCGCCTGGAACGAGAGGCTGGCGGTCAGGGCCTCGAGGAGGGAGGTCTCCACCTTCTGCCCGCGTCCCGACGACTCCCGCTCGATCAGCGCGATCATGATCCCGAGCGCCGTGAAGTAGCCGGCGATCAGATCGCCGATCGGGATGCCCACACGCAACGGTGCGGTCTCGGTCGTCCCCGTCAGCCACATGAGCCCGGACATGCCCTGCACGATCTGATCGTACCCGGGGCGGTCGCGATACGGTCCCTCCTGGCCGAAGCCCGAGATGCTGGCGTAGACGAGGCGCGGATTCTCACGCGACAGAGTCTCGTAGTCGATGCCGAGCCGGTGCTTGACGTCCGGGCGGTAGTTCTCGACGAGCACGTCCGCCCGCGCCACCAGCCGCGCGAGGATGGCGACGCCGCGCTCGTCCTGGAGATTGATGGCCACGCTGCGCTTGTTCCGGTGCAGATCGGCCGAGTCATAGAAGAAGCGCTCGTGGCCTTCACCACCCGGGCGCTCCACACGCAGCACGCTGGCGCCGAAGTCGGCGAGAATCTTGGTGCAGGTCGGCCCAGAGCGGACCGTCGAGAGATCCACCACGGAGAAACGGGCAAGGGGTCGGCCGTCGGCGGTCACGGGCTTCGAGTGTAGCGAAGCCCTCGCACGACTTCAAGACGGCGTCGAGGGAGCGCGGCAAACGTTCCCGGCTTGATCCGCGAATGCCCCGACTTCGAATGGCCGTAGGGCAACCTCGGATCACTGCTCATCCAGACTGGTGAGATGGCCGCAGCCAGAACGGTGCTGGACAAGGCCGTGGCGATGAATCCCTACTATGCCAACGCCTGGTTGCACCTGGCCCGGCTGCATGCGGTGAACTCTGACTTCGACGCCGCGTATCAGTGTCTCGATCGCGTGGCGGAGATAGATCCAGAGGAGACTGCTCTCATGTCCACCAGACGCGCGATTGACGACCTCGCATCGCAGTAGAGTCGGGCAAATTCCTTCGAGCCGAGGTCGCACCAGCCACGTTCGCCGATGGTGACGCGGCGCAGGAGGTACATTTCCGGCCACGATCTGAGGAAATGGTGGTGGCGGCGGGAGGACTCGAACCTCCGACACGGGGCTTATGAGACCCCTGCTCTGCCACCTGAGCTACGCCGCCGCGTCGGTGGACGAGCAGAAAATCTACAGGCTTACGAGAAGGGAGTCAAGCGAGCATCGATCGTCTGAGTGGTCGCTGTGCCCGGAATTGTGCGCGCGAGCCGTCTTCGTCTGTGATACCAGCGGCCTAGTCGGAGAACCTGGTGCCCTCTTGTCTTACGGGGCGGACATCTCGGCCTTGTTTCGGAGGGCCGCTACTACGTCGACAAGATCTTGAAGGGTGCGAGGCCCGGCGACCTGCCCGTCGAGCAACCCACCAAGTTCGAGTTGGTCATCAACCTCAAGACCGCGAAAGTCCTCGGGCTCACCATCCCTCCGTCGCTGTTGCTGCGGGCGGACCAGGTGATCGAGTGATGTCCACTCAGCCGAGACCCAGCAGTGGCACCGGATCATCCGCGCCTCGGTTCGTGAGTGCCTGGAGACGTGGCGGCTCCAGTCCAAGACAGGACGGTAACCGTGGAGGCTCTCTAGATACTCTTCGAACACGTGCAGCCATTCGATGCTCGGAGTAGACGTGACGGCCGCACGAAACGTCAGATGTCCTGCCCTCTAGAACGCGGGATCGGCAATCTCGCCATCGGGCAAATCCATGCTGAGGTCATTGAGTTTGAAGCTCCCGCAAACGCGCCCAGGCAGCGTCCGAGGTAATTCGTCGCCGCGTCGAGAGGACAAAGTTCGCGACTTACCGAGGGGCTTTCACGCGCTTTGAAGCTTATGAGCCGCCTGCTCTGCCACCTGAGCTACGCCGCCGCGTCGGTGACCGAGCAGAAAATCAACAGACATACGAAAGGCGAGTCACGCGAGCGGCAGCCGTCGATCGGATCGCGCGCCGGGTCAGGCCAGCGCCGTGAGCGCGGCGCGTGCCTCCATGTGGTCGGGTGTCTCGAAACCCTCCGTGAACCAGCCGTGAACTTCGCCGAGGAGCTGGCGTGCGGCCTCGCGCCGGCCTTGACGCTGCCACAGACCGCTCAGAGTCGTCGCCACACGGAGCTCCCATGACTTCGCGCGCTGGGAGCGCGTCACCTCGAGCGCATGAAGCAGGCTGACCTCTGCGGCCTGATGCTCCTCGGTCGAGCGCATCAGATGAAGCACTCCCTTCACCCGATGAATCTCGGCTTCTGACCAGCGTTCCGGCGTCTTCTCGAGGGCGGCACAAGCCTGGTCCAGCAGGGGCAGGCCTTCGTCGAGTCGACCGTCCCTTCCATAGGCCTCGGCCAGCAGGATCAGCGTGTTCGATTTGGCCAGCTCCGCGCCCATGCGGAGCCGGGCGTCGAATCCCGCTCTCAGCTCGGAGATCCCCTCGGCGCCCTGGCCATGGAGAGTCAGCGCCCAACCCCGAATGATCTGCCCGTGCGACACCCACATGGAAAATCCCTCCTCGCGCGAGATGCCGACACACCGCTCGGCAAAATCCTGGGCGCCACGGGTGTCCCGGCGCATCTGGTGGAACCATGCGACCAGTCCCACCGCCATGGTCTGCGTGTAGGAATGCGCCAAGGACTGGCTCAGCGTGAGCGCCTGCGAGGTTCTCGCGAGGGCCTGGTCAGGGTAGCCGAGCTGCCACAGCGCCATGCCGAGGTAGCAGAGGGACACCACGTGGCAGTCAGCCAGCGCGGGAAGAACGGGCCGGGAGGGCGGCTGATCGGAGTCCGCGATCGCACGCTCGAGATGCACCCGAGCGGCGGTGAACTCCCCGAGGTGAAAGAGGTTGGTGCCCAGACCCAGGTGCGCTTGGCGCACCCACGCACGATCATTGAGACGCTCCGCGAGCGGAAGGCAGTGGGCGTAGAGATCCCGGGCCGTGAGGATCTCGCCGCGGATGAAGGCGCCCATGGCGAGACCCAGCAGGACGCGGACGAGCCTCGGCGACTCGCCCGCCTGCATGCATAGCTCGCGAGCGCGGGCGTAGGCGGCCTCGACCTCCGGCGCCGCGTGGCCCTTCGTCGCCATCAAGGCGGGAGCCAGCGTGGTCTGCAGATCCAGCTCGCGCTCGATGCGCTCCCGACCCGGCGGCAATGCGTCGAGCAGCTGGATCCCCCGCGTCAGATGCGCGATCGCCTCGAGGTTCGCCGAGCGCTGGTAGGCACCGTGCCCCGCCTGCAGCCAGTAGGGCAAGGCCTGCGCCCCAAGTCCGGCTTCGGTGTAGTGATGGGCGAGCAGCTCGGGCTGGAACATGGTGCCATCGCGAGGTTTCGCCTCCAGGATCCGGGCGATCCGACGGTGGTATTGCTGTCGAGTGCTCTTGAGGAGCATCTGGTACGCCGTATCCTGGATCAGCGCGTGCTTGAACGAATACGTGGCATCGGGAGGCAAGCCGCGCTGATGGAGCAGCTCGGCCCCCACCAGCTTGCCCAGTTCCAGGGTCAGGGTGGCCCCGTCCAGCCCGGTCACCTCCTGCAGGAGCTCGTAGCTGAAGCTTCGTCCGATGGTCGCGCCGAGCTGCACCACCGTCTTGGTCGTGGCCAGTCGGTCCAGCCTCGCCATCAGCGAGTCCTGCAAGGTTGCCGGGATGGCCAGCGGCGACAGCGGCCCCGCCAGCTCGTAGCTGCCTGCGGACTCTCGCACCCAGTCGGATTCCAGCACCATCTTCGTCAGCTCTTCGACGAACAGCGGAACCCCGTCGGTCTTTTCGACCACCTGCCGCATGACTTCCCGGGGCAGCGCTCGACCTTCGGTCACGGCCATGACGAGCGTGTCGATCTGTTGCGGGCGCAGCCTGGTGAGGGTGAGGCGAGCGACATGCGCTTGACTGCGCCACGCCAGGCGAAAATCCGGCCGCGCCGTCAGCACCAGCATGAGCCGGATGCCCGGCGCTTGCTCCTTGAACAGCTCCAGCAACTCCAGGGTCGATGGATCCACCCAGTGCAAATCTTCGATGATCATCAGCATTGGACGCTCGGCCACGGGG
>Ga0335077_10009053_pt1 | contig 12353 bp, 5 predicted proteins | sample Lox_Sample_31_FD_207151 | JGI IMG/M metagenome (GOLD analysis project Ga0335077, IMG submission 207151) | Soil microbial communities from Loxahatchee National Wildlife Refuge, Florida, United States - Lox_Sample_3.1 | ecosystem: Environmental > Terrestrial > Soil > Wetlands | place: USA: Florida...
TGAGCTGTCAAAGGGGCTTGAATCGTACAGGGCCGGGCAGACGGGACTTTTGCGATTGAGCTGGGATAACGGCGACCGCACTGTGCTGGTGAATCCCGAACTGGGAGGCGTGACGCTGGGATGGAACATGGTGCATACGGCACAGGACGAGCTGTTCGCCGCAATCGAGGGCACGGCGTTTCACACCCGCATCATCCTCGAGCGCATGGCTGAGCACCGGGTGCGCGTGGACCGAGTGATCAATGCCGGCGGAATTCCGCAGAAGAATGATGTCCTCAACCAGGTCTACGCAAATGTTTTGAACAAGCCTGTTCTTGTGCCGGCGGGAATTCCGACGAGCCTGGGCTCGGGGATCATGGCGCTGCTGGCTGCGGGAGCATTCAAGACCATCGAAGAGGCGCAAGCTGCTGTGTGCCTGCGATTCCGGACTGTCGAGCCAGATCCGAAGGCCGCCGCGATCTACGAGCAACTCTATCCGCTCTATCGAGACGTCTACTTTGCGCTGGGGAGACGGGACGCGCGGCCGGTGGAACTCGGACGCATACTTCCGGAGTTGCGCAGAATCGCAGCAGAGACGCGGCGGCAGGCGTGAATGCTCGCGTGAAGCCGCGGCGGAAATTGATCGCGTTGATCTGAAATGCACAAAGGCCGGAGATGATCTCCGGCCTTTGTGGTTGAGTGCTCCGTCGAGTTTAGAAGTCGACGCGCAATCCGAACTGCATGCGGCGGAAGGTGCGGTCGCCGAGGCGCTGCACATACACTCCCAAGCCGGGATAAGTTAGTGCGTTGCCGAAGCCGTTGTTGTTGTAGGAACCGGCATCCATGCGTGTCGTGTTTGTCACGTTATAGACTTCCCAGGCGAACTTCATTCTTGCACGGTCGCCAAAGGCCCAGCTCTTGCTGACTGTAGAGTCGATGCCGAAGAGGCCATCGGAGCGGAACTTGTTGCGCATGCCTCCTTCACCGGGATACGGCAATCGCATGGGTGAGCCGGTGTTTACGCCGCTCTGAATTGCGTCGGGATCGTCAAAGACCTGCATCAATCCTGACGAGTCCATATGCTTGTGGGTTTTCACCGTAGCAGTGTTCACCGCATAGGCCTGGAGTTCCCAGTTCGTAGTCCATCCGGGTTCGATGACGGAGAACGGGAGCCCGCTCGACCAGCGACCCAGACCAGCCCACTGCCAGCCGCCCCAGATTGCGTTGCCGACCTTGCCGGAGTTGGACAGCAGCGCCTTGCCCGTTCCGATTGGCATGTCGTAGGCCCAGTCGAAGGAAATCAGATGCCTGGTGTCGAAGTCTGAGACGCCACGACTCAACTCCGGCGACCATACGTTCTGAATTGCGCCATACGAAGTGGCGGCACGCTCGGCGTCAGAACCCATGTCGATCGACTTGGACCAGGTATAGCTCAAGTCCATCGACAATCCGTTTCTGGACGGACGTCGGATTGTCAGTTGCCCGGCATTGTAGTAGCTGTTTCCCATCGAGGACAGGGCGATCAAGGATGAGAACTGCGGGCTCCAGAACTTGGTTGAACCATCTTCGCAGTAGCCGCCGTATGCGCAATAGAAGTCAATGTCAGCAATGGCGCCAGTTTCGCCATAGACGTAGCGCTGCGTGGCCCATTCATTGTTGTAGATGGCATCAGTGGCAGACTCACCATCGAAGTCGTAGCCAGCCATCTGGGGGAAGACATCTTCGAAATACGGAATGGTTGGGATGTGCTGGAAGGTGCCGTCGCAATACAGGCAGGAGCCGCCGAGCTGATCCGAGGCCTTGGACATCACGGTCCCAGCGGAGAAATAATCGCCACCACCTTTGGGGTCGACGTAGTTGACGGGTTCAGCCAGATCGAGTTGTTGGAAGAGATGCTTACCCAGGCGACCGACATAGGCAGCATCGACCAGGAAACCGCCGGGCAGCTCGCGCTGTATGGAGAGGTTGAAGGCCTGGACGTATGGGGTCTGGACCTGATTGTCGATGCCCCAGTTGATGCCGAACGATCCGTCTGGAACGGCATAGGGGTAGGTCTGCGTCTCCGGCGTTGGTGGGATGGGAATATTCGGCAAGTCATGCGGACCTGTGAAGCGCGGTGCCGTCAGATAGTTGTAGGTGCTTGCCGGGCTGGAGAATTGCGAAGAAAGGCCGAATGAACCAAGACGGCTGAACCGGCTCGTCAACGCCTGGCCATAGTGGTCGTAGTACATGCCGAATCCGGCGCGAATCGACGTCTTCGTGTCTGGAGAATAAACGGCAGAGACACGCGGGGCGATATTGCCCTTCTGCATCGGCCAATAAGGCGGGGCATGGTTGGCCTTTCCAGAAGGAGTGAAGAACAGGTCATCCTCGAAGACTCTTCCCTGGGCAGCCTCCGTGCCACGCTTCTGGTACCAGGCGTGGGTGTCAACCGTGGGTGCAATCTGCTGCCCCTTGGTTTCGTACGGAGTCTGCAGGATGGTATGTCGGAGGCCAAAGGTGAGAGTCAGGTTGGGCCTGACTCGCCACGAATCCTGCAGGAAGTACTCGTACTCGTTTGTATGGAAGTGGCGATTGATGAATGCACCGTCAGGAAGCAGCGTTGCGGTTGTGGGATCGGTAACGAAATAGTTGGCGCTTGTGTCACGCTCCGCCACATTTCCAATGATTGTGGAGTAGGCGTAGTTGAAGGATGTGCCAAATCCTGGGTCTACTGGCGGCAGCCCGAGTTTGGTTGGATCAGGCTTATTCTTGCCCGCGAGGTACGACGGGTTGGTATTCGCGCCGCTGAAGGAAGTTGTGTTGTTGCTGTTGTTGGTCTGAATCATGCGCCAGTTCCCGCCAAACGACATGCTGTGGCTCCCCTTGGTCCAACTCAGGGTGTCGTCGATCGTATTGACGGGGATATTCACCCTGGAACTGCGTGTCTGTGCGGTCGGCTGCGTGTAGAAGCGAACGGTGACATAATCGCCCTCGCCGATACCAGTGCTGGCGTAACCCTGCCGGATGTAGCCGTAGCGGACATCGTTGACAAGAGTCGAGGTTGGGGTCCAGGTATGACCCACAGCGAATCCCTTGGTATTGTCATCGAGGAAACTGGAGGCCGGCTGCCCCGGAAGATTTTGCGCACCTGCCTCGGTGTCTTTCTGGAGGTTGCCACGCCAGAACAGGTGATTCTTCGAATTTGGCGTATAGTCAATCTTCGCAATGCTGGTGTTGAGCGTGCTGGGCTGAGGAGAGCTGAAGCTGTAGGTTCCGTTGTTGATTCCATCGCCGCTGGAGAGCACCTGGGCGGCAGGCTCGACCGAAAGGTATTTCAGCATTGCCGCGCTGACTCCCGGCGTCGTGCACAGTGTGCAACCCGCGTCAAGCTGCGCGATCTGCTGGGAGGTCAGTAACACGGTTGAGCCGTCCGCGGCAAAGTAGCCTAGCTGCCCGGCCAGAAACGTAGCAGAGGGTGTTGTCGCTGTGACCGGCAAATTGGTGGCCTTGCGCTGACCCTCGTAGTTACCAAAGAAGAAGAGTTTGTCTTTGAAGATCGGACCGCCCACGCTGCCGCCGAAGGTGTTCACGATGTACTTTGTGGGGCGGTTCGCGACACCTTCTGTCAACTGCTCATTCTTGACAAAGTAGTCGTTGGCAACCGTGTTGGACGGACGGTGATACTCATAGACCGATCCGTGAAACTTGTTGGTGCCGCTCTTGGTCACCAATGAAACCTGGGCGCCGGACGAGCGTCCGGAGTCAGCGTTGCTGTTTGAAGTGGTGACGCGAAACTCCTCGGTTGAATCGAGGGTGGCACGAAGCACGCCGTTGAAGCCGTATCCGTTGACCTGGTCGTTGTTGTCGACGCCATCGAGCGTGACATTGCCCTGATCAGAGCGTGCCCCTGAAACCGCGCCCTGCCTGCTGTCGAGGTTCTGCGGTGCCGTTTTATCGATAATGTCGGTTGTCTCACCATAGTAGAGGGCGCCAGGCTGCAGGCTCAGCAGCGAGATGGGATCACGACCGTCCATCGGCATGGCCTGAATCTGGGCGTTGGCCACCGAGTCACCCAGCGACGCATCGGTTGTGTTCAGCGTCTGCGCCGTGGCTGACACGTCTACAGTTTCGGTGCTTGCCTGGATGGCAAGCGTGAAATCGATGGTTGCGGGCTGGTTGACCAAAAGCTCAGCCGCCTTGACCTGGTTGCCAAAGCCGGGGGCGGTGGCAGTAATGGTGTATTTTGCCGGCGGAATCTGCGCAAATGTGTATAAACCTGCGCTGTTCGCGACGGCGCTGAAGCTCGTGCCTTTCTCGCTGTTCACGATGGTGATCTTGGCACCAGCAACGAGCGCGCCCGTCGGATCCTTGATGGTCCCACGAAGCGATGTGGTTGCAGACTGGCCGAATGCGAGGGCGGTGGTGAGGATACAAAGAGGCATCCATCCCATTAGGGATCGTTTCACGGCTGTTCCTCCAAAAGGTCGTACTTCAGTTTGTTTGCTGCGGTTATGATCGAAAACCGTCATTCGTGCGTGCGGCTACATTGGCCGTCCGCGGTATCGGGTGGAACTGTTGCTCGTAAAGCCTGCTCGAGAACCTGAGCATTGCCGCGGACCTAAAATCGAAATGCCGTTTCAAGCGTCAACAAGACGCCGGCATCGGTCGCCGGGCCTGGGGGGATTCTTTTAAATCTAGCCCTCCATCCCGTCAAAATTCAATAAAAAAAACCTGCCTGATTGTGATGAACCGCGGCTGGTCCGGGTCGAACCGCGGTCGAGACAACTCACTGCTGCTGCTGCATTTGCTGCAGGTCGATCAATATCCGGGGGCGATCTGCTGGTTGCTGTACCCGTTCGACCAGAACCGACCAGTCGTCGGGGATGGGCAATTTGCGGTCCAAAGCCGGAGGCTGGTCGCTGGCTTCGACGTGGACCGCGACATACAGTTCGCTGGTTGTCTTGCCGCGGAAGATGCCGTGGGTGGGCGGAACGTCGGCGTAGTCCCGGCCCACGGCCGTGCGAATGTGCCGGTGATGGGCTATGAGATTGTTTGTGGGGTCGAAGCCGACCCAGCCGAGGTGCGGGAGAAGCACATCGACCCAGGCATGCGTGGCATCAGGGGTTGAACGGTCGTGATCTTCGCGGCTGCGGTAGAGGTAGCCGGAGACATAGCGTGCAGGGATGCGGACAAGCCGGAGCAAGGCGATCATCGTGTGGGCGAAGTCCTGGCAAACGCCGCGAGCGTTGACGATCGCTTCATCGATGGGGGAATCGACCCGCGTGGAACGGGGCACGTACTCGAAGTAATCAAAGAGGCGTTGATTGAGTTCCTGAACAAGTATGAGCGGATCGTCCCGGCGAATCACACCCATTTGCGCGGCCAGCTTTTCGAGTGCCGGGGTCTGCCTGGCAAATTCACTGGGAAGCAGCATCTCCCAGTAGTCGCCGGTGGCAACCATGTCGTCGAGTGCCTGCCACGCGTCGGGGGAAAGGAATGCGGGCACCTCGGATAGCGCCTGTTGCTCAACGACTGACTCGGCAATGATCACGAGCTGGGTATGCTCGCCGGGGATGTCAAAGTGCTGCACGTTGTTTCCCAGGTGATCGCGATAGGTGAACACACGGCAACGCGGGCTCACCGACAGCGTAAACGTGAGGCAGTGCTGATGAGAGTCGGAACGCGGGTGCATACGCGTTTCCATAATGCTCTCGCTGACCGGCCGATCGTAGCGAAAGCGCGTGAGGTGACGGATGGAATAGAAGTTCATGCTCGGCTTTCTCTCACGGCTAGATGGCCAGCGCGGACTGGATTGAGTAATGGACGTAGTAACGGTAGACCATCTCGTGAATGCGGAGGCACTGCTCCCGGATTGTGTGCATGAAGGCCCCGGCATCTCCTGAGAGGATTTCGCCGATGCTGGTGAAGCTGAGCATTGCGTGCAGACGCCCGATGCCGGCGGTCAGCTCGTCGGGCGGACGGCGGCCCCCGCTGTGCTGAATGGACTGGATGGCTTGGCGCACTCCATCAACCGAATAGCGGATGGCATGGGGAAAGTCGCGGTTGAGCAGCAGAAACTCGATGATGCGGTCAGAGGTGATATCTGCGGTGTAGACCTGGCAATATGCTTCGAAGGCGGTACAGCACCGGAGAAGGCCAACCTGTTCGAGATAGTGGTAGCCGGCGTGTTCGCGTTCAGCAGACGCCAGGAGGCGTGACTGATACGACTCAAGTAGAGTGGCGATGGCATAGGCGCGCTCAAGGTAGCGGCCGAGGCGGATGAAGTGCCAGCCCTGGCCGTGAATCATAGTTGTGTCGCTCACGCCTTTAAACAAGTGAATGCCGTCGACCACGGATGAGAGCACTTCGTTGATGTTGGACCGGGACTGGGGTCCGTTACTCGGCGAATGAATCTGGTGATAGAGGCGATTGAGGCGCTGCCACTGCTCTGTTGAGATTTCTTCTCGTATCTGGCGTGCGTTTTCGCGGGCCGCGTCGATGCTGGCTGTCACCGAGACGGGGTGCTGCCTGTCGAAGATCAGTTTTTCGGCCATCGACTGCACGTCGCCGTTCCACTCGAGATCGTGAGGACTGCCGAGCGCGGCGACGAGACGCTGCCAGTGCGACTCCGCGCTGGCGCCGCCGGTGTCGAGCATCAGGCTCATGGTCACGTCGAGCTGTCGAGCCGTGTTCTCAGCGCGTTCGAGATAGCGGCTCATCCAGTAGAGGCTGTCGGCAACGCGCGATAGCATCTGTGTCGTCTCCCGAACTGCTTGACTGACCGTACTTACTCCAGTACCCATGTGTCCTTGCTGCCGCCACCTTGCGAGGAGTTGACGACCAGCGACCCTTTCTCGAGTGCCACGCGGGTCAAGCCTCCGGGCACAATGTTTACTTTGTCGCCGAAAAGAATGTAGGGCCGCAGATCCACATGCCGCGGCTCGAGCTTATCGCCAATGAGGCAAGGGGATCGGGAGAAATCGAGGGTGGGCTGGGCAATGTAGTTGCGGGGATTTGCCTCGATACGCGCCGCAAACTCCTCGCGTTCGCGCGCGGTGGAGTGCGGGCCGATCAACATGCCGTATCCGCCGCTTTCTCCGACAGCCTTGACCACGAGCTTGTCGAGATTGGCGAGCACGTGGCGGCGATCCTTTTCCTCAGTCAGCAGATATGTCTCAACGTTGTTGAGAATCGGATCTTCGTTGAGATAGTAGCGGATGATGCGCGGCACATAGGCATACACCGCCTTGTCATCGGCGAGACCGGTTCCGAATGCGTTGGTCACCGTGACGTTGCCGGCGCGATAGGCATTGAAGAGGCCCGTGCATCCCAGGATCGAATCACCGCGGAAGATCAGCGGGTCGCTGAAATCGTCATCGACACGGCGGTAGATCACGTCCACGCGCTTGAGTCCGTCGGTCGTGCGCATGTAGACGATGTTGTCGTGGGTCACCAGGTCGCGTCCCTCGACGAGATCGATGCCCATCTGGCGCGCGAGGTAGGTGTGTTCAAAGTACGCGGAGTTGAATACGCCCGGAGTGAGCAAGACGATGTTCGGCTCGGGGCGACCCTCAGGGGCCAGCGAACGAAGCGTTGCCAGCAGAAGCTGGGGGTAGTGCTCGATGGGACGGACACCGTAGTTGTGAAAGAGTAGCGGAAAGGTGCGCTTCATGACGCGCCGGTTGGTGAGCATGTAGCTCACACCGGAGGGCACACGAAGGTTGTCTTCGAGGACCACGAACTCGCCTGAGTTCAGACGCAAAAGATCGGAGCCGACTACGGCGATATAAACGTTGCGCGGCACTTGAAGACCGCGCATCTGGCGGCGGTAGTGCTTGCAACTGTAGACAATCTCGCGCGGAATCACGCGGTCGTTAAGGATCTTTGCCTCAGAGTAGACGTCGCGCAAAAAGGCATTGAGCGCCGTGATGCGCTGCATGAGCCCACGCTCGATGCGCTCCCACTCCTGCGAAGTGATGAGACGGGGCAACAGGTCGTAGGGAAAGATCTTCTCGGTGCCTTCATCGCGCCCGTAGACCGTGAAGGTGATGCCCTGGGTGAGGAAGGAGAGCTCAGCCGACTGCTTGCGACGTTGCAGTTCATCAGCGGGCAGGCGGGCGAGGGTTTCGGCCAATGCCCGGTACTGGGATCGAACTTCGCCGCCGGGCTCACGCATCTCATCGAAGGCGTGGTCGAGCGGATAGTCACCGTAGAGAGTTTCCAGTTCCGCAGCGGGGCCGGCGCTCATCGAGAGGTTGAGGTTCCTTTACCGCGAATTCAGGGCCGGAGCGGCGCAGAATCTTTAGAAACATCAGATACGGCCGGATCGCACCGCATCGGTTGTCGGGCACACTGCACCCTAACCCTGTTGTATAGCTTGTAACATGCTGGGCATAAAGGAACAATCAGGATCAGCGGGAGAGGTGACGAGGCCGCGCCGAAGACGGAGGTTCCTGCATCGAAACACGGGTTTGGGCGGGTTCGGGCCAGGCAGGACGATTGGGCCTTGGGTGATCCCTGATCGGGGCCTGGAACGCACTTTGGCCGGCGCTTTCCTTTATCCTTAGATAAGAATCAGCAGGAGAATCCAGCTCACGATGTTCAGATTTCACCGGCCGACTTTGGCGGTCTTGCTTTTGTTTGCTTCCCTTGCCGCCGCAACTCACGCCCAGCAACCCGCGGCTCCGCAAACGCCCCCGGAAGAATTCATCCGCGCACACTACACGAAGTACGAGTACCGCATTCCGATGCGCGATGGAAAGCACCTGTTTACTGCCGTCTATGTACCCAAGGACGCGGCGGGCGGACCGTATCCGTTTCTGATGGAACGCACGCCTTACAATGTGGGCCCGTATGGTGAAGATCAATATCCGAAGCATCTCGGTCCGTCAGAGGAGTTTGAGAAATCGGGCTATATCTTTGTCTACCAGGACGTGCGCGGCCGCTGGATGAGCGAAGGCGAGTTCCAAGAGATGCGCCCGCACATCGACAACAAGAAGTCGCCACAGGACGTGGATGACGCGTCGGACACTTACGACACGATTGAATTCTTGCTGAAGCACGTGCCCAACAACAATGGGAAGGCCGGCATCTGGGGCATCTCCTATCCGGGCTTCTATACATCCGCATCGATGATCGACTCGCACCCTGCGCTCGTCGCAGCCAGCCCGCAGGCGCCGATGACCGATCTGTTTCTTGGGGACGACGGATATCATGGCGGCGCCTTCATGCTTGCGGCCAACTTCGGGTTCTACAACTTCTTCCGCCCGCAGGCCCAGCCACAGACTCCGAAGCCCACGATTCCCTTTGATTTCGGCACGCCGGATACCTACCAGTTCTATCTGAAGGCCGGCAATATCGCGAATCTCGACAAGTTCTACCTCAAGGGTTCGAACTGGCTCTTCAGCGACCAGGCAAAGCACACGACCTACGACTCGTACTGGCAGGCGCGCGATCTCTCGCGGCACATGAAGAACATTCATTGCGCGGTGCTCGTGGTGGGCGGCTGGTACGACGCCGAGGACCTGAGCGGACCTTATCGCACTTTCTATGCCACCTCGAAGCTGAACCCGGAGACGCCAACGACTCTCGTCGAGGGGCCGTGGGTCCATGGCGGGTGGGCGGTCGGTGAAGGCAGCCACCTCGGTGATGTGCAGTTCAACGCAAAGACGAGTGAGTATTTTCGCGCAAACATTCAGTTCCCGTTCTTTGAGCACTATCTGAAAGGCAAAGGCGCGGCACAGCCCAAAGCCATTGTGTTTGAGACGGGAACCAATGTGTGGCGCAGCTTCGATGCGTGGCCACCGAAGGCAGCAACACCGAAGATGCTGTACCTCCACGCAGGCGGCAAGCTCAGCTTTGATCCGCCGACGGAGGCCCAGAGCAAGGACGAGTATGTGAGCGATCCGAACCACCCGGTGCCGTTTGTGGGATACACGACCGACACGGTGCCGCAGCGCTACATGGTGGATGACCAGCGGTTCGCGAGCACGCGGACGGACGTGCTTGTCTATGAGACCGATCCGCTCGAGGACGACATAACGATTGCCGGACCAATCTCGCCCAAGCTGAAGATTGCGAGTACTGGTACGGATTCAGATTTTGATGTGAAGCTCATTGACGTCTATCCGGATAACTATCCAGACCCGGAGAATGCGTCTCGCGGCAACAAGCGCATCCTCGACGCCCCGCCGCTGCACATGGGCGGCTATCAGCAGTTGGTTCGCGGCGAGCCATTCCGCGCCAAGTTCCGCAACAGCTGGGAGAAGCCGGAACCGCTCGTGCCCGGGAAGACAGCCGATATTGATTTCACCATGCCGGATCTCTTCCACACGTTCCGCCGCGGTCACCGCATCATGGTGCAGGTGCAGAGCTCGTGGTTCCCGCTGACCGACCGCAATCCGCAGATCTTTGCCGACATACCAAACGCCGCGCCGGAGCAGTTTACGAAGGCCACGGAGCAGGTGTTTCACCAGAAGGACGCAGCCTCTGGTGTTGAAGTGCTGGTTTTGCCAAATCCGTAATGCCCGCGGAACGGCACGGTTCAGCCCAATTGAACTCGTTGCCGATTTGCAGGTTCGCTTTACTGAACGAGGATTCAATGTTCGCTCATACTCTACGCAATTCTCTGTTGCTGCCCGTCTCGATCATCCTGACCGCAGTGCCCGTGATCCACGCCGAGGAAGGCATGTGGACCTTTGACAACCCGCCACTGAAGCAACTGGCGGCCAAGTACGATTTCCATCCCACGCAGCAGTGGCTTGATCACCTGCGTCTCTCGAGCGTTCGCCTCAATGACGGCGGATCGGGGTCATTTGTCAGCAGCGATGGGTTGCTGCTCACCAACCATCACGTAGCACGCGGACAACTGCAGAAGAACTCGACCGCAGAGCACGACTACCTGCGCGACGGATTCTATGCCGCAACGCCGGATCAGGAGATGAAATCACCCGATCTGGAGGTCAATGTCCTGGTAGGGATGCAGGACGTGACTGCCCGCGTGCAGGGTGTAGCCAAAGGCATCGCAGACAACGCCCAGGCTCTCAAGGCTCGCGAAGCCGAGGTTGCAGCAATCACTAAGGAGAGCAAAGAAAAGACGGGATTGCGCTCCGACGTGGTGACGCTTTACAAGGGCGGCGAGTACTGGCTGTATCAATACAGGGCCTATACCGATGTGCGACTCGTATTTGCTCCCGAGCAGCAGGCGGCATTCTTCGGCGGCGACCCTGACAATTTCACTTACCCGCGCTACGACCTCGACATGGCGATCTTTCGCGTGTACGAGAACGGCAAGCCCCTCAAGACGGATAACTATCTGAAGTGGAACTCGAAGGGGGCCGGACCTGGAGAACTGATCTTCATCTCGGGTCATCCGGGATCGACTGCACGGCAGGACACGATGGCACAGCTGCTTGTCCAGCGTGACCTGATCGTTCCGGCACTGACCGAGTACTTGAATCGCCGGATTGCGGCCGCGCAAGCTTATGCAGCGAAGGGGCCGGAGCAGGCTCGTCAGGTGGGCAGCGTCATCTTTGGCCTGCAGAACAGCCTCAAAGTCTATGTTGGCCGCGCCGAGGCGCTGGCGGACAAGAACATCATCGCGAAGAAGCAAGCCGAGGAAGAGGATTTTCGCCAAAAGGTCGCTGCGAATCCTGAGTGGCAGAAAGAATTCGGGGGAGCATGGGACACCATCGCCCGCGCTGAAGACCAGTTGAGGCCGGAGTTGAAGACCCAGATCTTTCGCCGCGCCGACAGCCGGCTGTTCACGCTCGCGCTGCAACTCGTGCAGTATGCGGCGGAGATCAAGAAGCCGGATGGCGAGCGTCTTCCGCAGTTCCACGATGCCAATCTTCAGTCGCTGAAGTTCCAGATGCTTTCGCCCGCGCCAATCACCGTTGAAACAGAGAAACTGTTCATGACAACGGCCCTCAACCTGGCACAGGAAAAACTGGGCAAGAATGACGCCTTTGTGCAAGCGATTGTGAATGGCGGACAGGTAGAGTCGACTGTGAATTCGCTGGTAGATGGAACAAAGCTGGCCGATCCCGCAGTACGCAAGGCTCTGATGGACGGCGGAGAAAGCGCAATCGCGGCGTCGACCGATCCCATGATTGTGGCTGCGCGCCGCGTCGATCCGATTGTGCGCGAGACCAATCGCCGGATGCGCGACACGATCGAGAGCGCGGTTACGCCCGCTGGAGAGAAGCTGGGCAAGGCACAGTTCCTCGTGTATGGAAAGGATGCCTATCCCGATGCCACGTTCACGCTGCGCTTGAGCTACGGCACCGTGAAGGGATTCCCCTACAACGGTACGATCGCGCCGCCCTTCACCACCCTCTACGGGCTCTACGATCGCGCTGCAAGCTTTGGAGACAAGGCGCCTTTCAACCTGA
>Ga0335077_10009057_pt1 | contig 12348 bp, 12 predicted proteins | sample Lox_Sample_31_FD_207151 | JGI IMG/M metagenome (GOLD analysis project Ga0335077, IMG submission 207151) | Soil microbial communities from Loxahatchee National Wildlife Refuge, Florida, United States - Lox_Sample_3.1 | ecosystem: Environmental > Terrestrial > Soil > Wetlands | place: USA...
GGTTTTGTCCACACGCTGCGCCAGGACGTGCCCGACCTCCCTGGCCTGGTGATTCGCCGGCACCCGCGCGAGGAGCTTCTCGAGAAGCTGCGCTTTTTCGAATGGCTTCGCAGCCAGATTGAAGGAGGATTTCAGGAAGGCTTGCCGCTGCGCGCCGTCGAGGTCACCTGTTTTCCCTGGGGCCATACCCACGCCTGGGAGCAGTTCGCCAGCGATGAGCTATCCCGAATTCTGAGCGGCGGCCACTGGTCGCGGACGGAGCTCGTGCGCAGTTTTGTCCGCCGCGGGGCAGACACGGTGCTACCGACCGTCTACCAGGCGCGCTTCTGGCAGAGCGAATCACAAAGCCCGTCCGAAACCGAGCCGCGACCATAGGGAGCAGTTGCTACCCGTACGCCATCGTAGGGTACAGAACCCTGAGCGCCAGGGTGAAAAGTGGCTCGTAAATCTTCGCGAATAGCTGCCAGCCCAACAGCAGCCCGATAAAGCTGTAGTTCCGCGCGCTCTGGCGCAGTTGTTCCAGCCGCCTGGCGCCGTTCTCGCTCACGAACAGTCCGAGCGCACCATATCCATCGAGCGGTGGAATCGGCAGAAGATTGAATGTACCCAGCAGCACATTGAGCGAGAACAGCAGGCTGAGAAATTTGGCGGCTCCCTCGGCCACTCCGGGAGCCGTGGACTCTACAATCCGCTGGAAATTGGCCGACGCGGGAGGCGCGAAGGCGCCCATCAGAATTCCGATATGAACGCCAACTCCCGCGATCACGGCTAAGGTAAAATTCGCTGCGGGCCCCGCGAGCGACATCCAGGCGGCCCGGCGCGGGTGTTTTTGCTGCCAGTAGGGATCGTACGGCGCGCTCGCCCATCCCATCATCCAGCCGCCCGTGGCGTACGAAAGGATCGGTACCAACACCATTCCAAAAGGCTCCCGGCGTATGTGCGGAATCGGGTTGAGCGAGGCCTGCTGTCCGTGAAAGGCGGTAAGATCACCACCGAGCTTTGCCGCAAACGCGTGAGAGGCCTCGTGGGCGGTGGTCGAGAAGACGAAAACCACGTACCAAAGAAGCCCGATCGCTAGAAATTCTGTTGTCATGGGTGCCGCTGTAGAATAGTAGTAACCATGTTAGCGTCCGCGCAGGCCGAGGTACATCCTTCGCTCAGCCAGCTCAGCGAAGAAGAAAAGTTGTTTCAGACGACCGTACGCCGTTTCGCACGCGAGCAGATCGGTCCGCACGTGCGCGAGATGGACGAAGCCGGTGTTTTCCGCAAGGACATCATCCGCCAGTTCTTCGAGCTCGGCCTCATGGGGATTGAGATCCCCGAAGAGTTCGGCGGCCAGGGCGGAACCTTTTTTCAGGCGGTGATGGCGGTCGAGGAGCTGTCGGCCGTGGATCCCTCGGCCGGCGTGATTGTCGACGTGCAGAACACCATCGTCAACAACGCCATCCTGCGCTGGGCAAGTCTCGAGCAAAAGCAGCGCTACCTGCCGCGGTTGGCTGCTGACACGGTCGCTTCCTATGCACTCTCGGAGGCCGGCTCGGGTTCCGACGCCTTTGCCCTGGCCACGCAGGCCGTAGATCACGGCGATCACTTCCTGCTCAATGGCCGCAAACTCTGGATCACGAATGCGGGCGAGGCCGGTTTGTTCCTGCTCTTTGCCAATGCGAACCCCAGTGCGGGATATCGCGGCATCACGGCGTTTCTGGTCGAGCGCGGCTTCCCCGGATTCCAGGTGGGCAAGAAAGAGGACAAACTCGGCATTCGCGCCTCATCGACGTGCGAGCTGATTCTGGACAACTGCCGCGTCCCGCGCGAGAACGTGATGGGCGAGGTCGGGAAAGGCTACAAAATCGCCATCGAGACGCTCAACGAGGGCCGCATCGCCATCGGCTCGCAAATGATCGGCTTGGCCCGCGGCGCTCTGGAGCATGCCATCGCCTACGCCAAACAGCGGAAGCAGTTTGGAAAGGCCATCGGCGAATTTCAGGGCGTGCAGTTTCAGCTTGCGAAGATGGCGACCGAGGTCGAAGCGGCGCGGCTGCTGGTGTACAACGCGGCCCGCCTGCGCGATGCCGGACTGCCGTTCGTCACTGAGGCGGCCATGGCAAAGTATTTCAGCTCGGAAATCGCCGAGAAGGTGGCTTCCAAAGCGATTGAGGTTTTGGGCGGCGTCGGCGTCACCCGGGATTACCCCGTGGAAAAACTGTATCGTGACGCCAAGATCGGCCGCATCTACGAGGGCACCAGCAACATGCAGCTGCAGACCATCGCTAAGAAACTATTGGAAAAGTAAAAACGTCTGTTTTGTGAGGTAGAAATGCGTTTTGTCTTACTTCCCGCGATTCTGGCAGTCCTGGCGGTCCCTACATGGGCCGCGGACGCAAAAGACGTCAATCCGGATGAAATTATCCAGAAGTTTGCCGCCAAGGAAGCCGAGTTTGCCAAGGCGCGCGAGAACTACACCTACCGCCAGACGGTGAAGATCCAGGAACTGGACGATTCCGGCGGCGTGCATGGCAGCTACGAGATCGTGGAAGACGTGATCTTTTCACCCGACGGCAAACGCACGGAGAAAGTCGTAAGGGCGCCCGTCCAGACTTTGACCCGCTTGATTCTGACGCCCCAGGACATTCAGGATCTACGCGACGTCCAGCCGTTCGTTTTGACCACCACCGAAATCTCGGATTATGACATTCACTATCTGGGCAAGCAGAAGGCCGACGAAATTCCCTGCTTCGTCTTCGCCGTGAAACCCAAGAAGATGGAAAAGGGCAAGCGGTATTTTGAAGGACAGATCTGGGTGGATGACCGCGACATGCAGATTGTCAAGACCTACGGCAAGGGCGTGGGCTTGCTCCGCAAGAACGAGGACAACCAGTTCCCCAAGTTTGAAACACTGCGCGAACAGGTGGACGGCAAGTACTGGTTTCCCATTTACACCGACGCCGATGACACGCTGCATTTCCAGACCGGGCCGCAGCGCATGCGCATGATCGTGAAGTACCAGGATTACAAACAGTTCAAGAGCGACGTGAACATCCAGTTCGGCGAAGCGGTGGGCGAGAACAAAGACCAAAAGCCCGGCACGACGCCGCCGGCTCCGCCCAAGCAGTAGAGTCTGCTAGCATCGTTCGAATGGCAAAAATCACGGTTGTGCACAACGGGCCCATCCGCATCGAGGGCGAGTTTTCCATCTGCGATCCGGAAGGGCGCGCCTTCGGCCTGGCCGGCCGGACGCTGATCTCTCTGTGCCGCTGCGGGCATTCGGGAAACAAACCTTTTTGCGACGGCGCCCACAACCGGATGGGCTTCCAGGACACCGTGACCGCGCGAGAACTGCCACCGCCCAAGCCGAAAGTGTAATTTCAATCCGAAATTTCGATCTTCGGCCCTGAGGGCGGACCCATCTCATGGATCCGGTCGATGGTCCTCTGCGCCAAGTCGCGAAAGACGCTGGCGTGCGGGTCGTTGCCGTTGCTGAGTGCCACCGGTTTCCCGGAATCGCCACCCGCGCGCACGGCGGGATCGAGCGGCAGTGCGCCCAGAAAATTCACTTTCATCTCGCGCGCCGTCCGCTCGCCGCCGCCGGTGCTGAAGACATCCACGCGCTCGCTGCAATGCGGGCAAACCAGGTAACTCATGTTCTCCACAATGCCCAGGATCGGAACCTTCACCTGGCTGAACATGTGAACCGCCTTGCGCGCGTCTTCGAGCGAAACGTCGGAGGGCGTCGTCACCACCACGGCTCCGGTCACGGGCGCGGTCTGAATGAGGGTAAGTTGCACATCGCCGGTTCCCGGGGGCAGATCGATGACCATGTAGTCCAGCTCGCCCCAATCCACGCCGCGCAGAAACTGCTGAATCACGCTGTGCAGCATGGGTCCGCGCCACACCAGCGGTTTGTCGCCCGGGCTCAGGAATCCCATGGACATCAGTTTCACGCCGAACTGCTCCAGCGGCTGGATGCGCTCGCCATACGCCATGGGCGTCTTGTTGATACCCATCATCAAAGGCACGTTGGGACCGTACACATCCGCGTCCATCAGCCCCACCTTGTATCCCAGAGCCGCCAGCGCCACCGCAAGATTTACTGCGACCGTGGTCTTCCCCACCCCGCCCTTGCCGGAACCCACGGCAATCAGATTTCGCACACCGGGAATAGGAAGCTTGGGAGGTTGGTTCGGCTGATTGGGGCTCATCTCCGTTCATGTTAACTTAGGACAACTCATTCCCGCTGACGAACCGCATCGTGGATCAACTCATCTCGCCGTAACTCAATTAAGTCAAAATTACAGCCAGTTATCCATAAATAGATTTTATTTTTGTCGAATTATGCTAACCTGATGTCGGAGTTTTTCCAAGTGGTCCAGAAACTAGCTACCAACGGCATTGAGAAGGTTGCGCCTCCGCGGCGCGCGGCGTTTTGGCCCGCAGTCCCCATGCGCCTGGCCGATCTGCGAATCCCGAAATCCGTCATTGTCGATTTGATTCTCCGCCATTTGCACCTGGATGGCATGACCAGCCTGGAAATCACCAGCCGGACGATCAAGGTGTCCATTCCTATCCTGGATGCCATGTTCCGCGAGTTGCGCCAGCAGCACTTGGTGGAGGTCAAGGGTTCGGTCGGCGAAGACTACGCCTTCACCCTTACCAGCGCCGGTCACGAGCTCGCCGCCGAGCGCTTCCGCATCTGCCGTTACGTGGGACCTGCACCGGTCTCCATCCGCGACTATCACCTGGCCACCAAGGCGCAGACCGCAAATATCGAGATCGACCGGATCATACTGCGCGATGCCCTCAGCGACCTCGTGCTTTCCGATCGCATGCTCGATCAGCTTGGACCGGCCATCGTTTCCCAGAAATCGCTGTTCCTCTACGGGCCCTCCGGCAATGGTAAGACCAGCCTGGCCGAACGCCTGCTGCGCATTTATCGCGATACCATTCTGATCCCGCACGCCGTGGAAGTGGACGGCAAGATCATCGTGCTTTACGACCCCGTGGTTCACCAGACCGTGGATCGCGAGGATCCGGAACTCGACCAGCGCTGGGTGATTGCCAAGCGGCCCTTCATCATGGTGGGTGGTGAGCTGGTCGCCAGCATGCTCGAGCTGCATTATGACGAAGCCGGCGGGGTTTTCGCCGCGCCCATGCAGATGAAGGCCAATAACGGCATCTTCCTCATTGACGACTTCGGCCGTCAGGTGATGTCCCCGCGCGAGCTGTTGAACCGCTGGATTGTTCCCCTCGACCGGCGCGTGGATTACCTCACGCTTTCTTACGGCATCAAATTCCAAATCCCCTTCGAGATGATGGTGGTGTTTTCCACCAACCTCAACCCCGACGACCTGGCCGATGCCACCTTCCTGCGCCGCATTCAGAACAAGGTATTCGTCGAACCCGTGGACCCGCCTACGTTCAACGAAATCTGGCGCCGCGTGGCCATTCAGAAAAAGCTGCCTTACGATCCCGACACCGTGGACTTCGTGCGCTCCCTCGTCCTATCGGATGGCCGCAGCGAACTGCGCGCGTGCTATCCCATGGACCTTTGCAACATCATCGTGTCCATCAGCGAATACGAGAAACGCCCGCCGCAGATGACCAAGACGGACTTGCAGCGCGCCGTAAACCTGTACTTCACGCAGTCCTATCAGAAGAACACCATCGACCATAGCTGGTAAGCGTGGGGCGGCGCCCCTCGTCCGCAGCCGGCGCACTCGCCGGCCTGTCCTGGCCAGTTGACGGTCCCACCCTACGGCGTCTTCTCCCCGTGCGCCGCGGCTTTCAGGTGCTTGTAGAATCCCAGGTCTTCGCCGGTCAACATCTTGGTCGCGAACACGATCTGGCCGGTGTGCTGCGAGAAATGCTCCACCACATGGAAGATCGCCTCCATCACCGTCACGGTGTACTTCTGAATTGTGATGGGCTGCGTCAGGCGTTCGGCTGTCACCTTGCCGATCACCGCGATCCCCTCGCGTACTGTCGTGTCCAGACGCTCGACCAGCTCTGCCCTCTCCGTGCCGCCGCGTGCCGCAAACTCGGCATCGCGCATGCGCGTGTCCGGCGCCCCGCCCACCCCCGAGATAATCCACTGCCGCACATTCCCGTTGAGGTGCAGCACCAGGTTCCCGATGGCGTTCTCGTTCTCGTGACCTCGCGCCCAGATTTCGTCCGTCGACAGCTTGCCGGCGCATTCGCGAATACGCAAAACAAGCTGGTCCAGCTTCTTCATGGAAGCCTCAAGAAAAATCCGGTCGAGCGTCTGCGGCATACTCACCCCCAAAATCCCAGATCCTACAATACTTCTTCCGACCAGTTCTCGAGCGCCGCCTTCACCTTGCCGGTGAACTGGTCCGCCAGCGCGCCATCGATCAGGCGGTGGTCGAAGGTCAGTGACAGATAGCAGATCGATCGGATAGCAATCGCGTCGTCGATCACCACCGGAGTCTTCTCCACACTCCCCACGCCCAATATAGCTACCTGCGGCTGATTGATGACGGGCGTGGCGACGATACTGCCGAAGCTGCCGAAGTTCGTGATGGAGAACGTGCCGCCCTGCACTTCATCGGGCTTGAGCTGCCGCGACCGCGCCCGCGCCGCCAGATCCGCAATCGACCGCTGCAGCCCCAGCACATTCTTCTCATCGGCGTTGCGGATCACCGGAACGATGAGACCGTTCTCCAGCGCCACGGCAATCCCAATATTGATTTCGTTGTGATACAGGATGTTGGTGCCTTCGATGGATGCGTTCACGATGGGAAAAGCGCGCAAACCCTCCACCGCCGCCCGCGTCACAAACGGCAGATACGTGAGCGAGAGCCCATAGCGCGCTTGAAAATCCGCTTTCAACCGCTCGCGCACCCTGGCCACTTTCGTCATATCGACCTTGTGGATGGTGGTCACGTGCGCCGACGTCCGCTTGCTCATCACCATGTGCTCGGCGATTTTCTGCCGCATAGTGCTCATGGGCTCGACGCGCACCTTGGCCGGAGTCGAAGCAGCCGGCGGCTCGTAAGCCGCGGCGGCTTGAGCGGGCGGCGCAGCCGTCCGTACAGGCGCCTGAGCCGGCGTAGCTACCGCATGCGCCGGCGCCACCTGCCGCTGGGATAGATACGCCTCGACGTCCTGCTTGGTGATACGCCCGCCTGCGCCGCTGCCTCTCACCTGTGTCAGGTCGATATGGTTCTCGCGCGCCATCTTCCGCACCAGCGGCGAAAGAGGTCCGGAAACTTCACCCGGTTCTGCCTGTTGGACTACTGGCGCCGGAGCCTGCAGGGGCGCGGGCGGCGGGGCCACTGCAGCCGGTGGCGGAGCAGCCGGCGCTGCCGCGGGCTTCGCCGGAGCCGCGGCGCGCGCCCCGTTGCCTCCGCTCTCATCAATGCGCGCCACTACCGTATTGATCCCGACGGTCTTCCCTTCCTCCACCAAAACCTCTGCCAGGGTTCCAGCGGCCGGCGACGGGATTTCCGTGTCTACTTTATCGGTCGAGATCTCGAACAGCGGCTCATCCCGCTCCACTTGATCCCCGGGCTTCTTGCGCCACTTCGTCAGCGTCCCCTCTACGATGCTCTCGCCCATCTGGGGCATCACGACGTCAGTCATAGATGAACTCTCCGGTCTCGACACTCGCGCCGGCTTTCGCCATGTCGCACTCAAACACGCGGCCGAAATGATACACCAGCCGTTCGATCACATTTTCACGGGCCGCGCCCGCGCCGAGTGCCGCCATGGAAGTCACCGGCTTCACCAGGCCGCACGGCACAATGTATTGAAAATAACTCAAGTCGGTGTTGGTATTCAGGGCGAACCCGTGGGATGTGACCCAGCGGCTGACGTGCACTCCGATGGCAGCGATCTTCGCGCCGTCCACCCACACCCCGGTCATCCCCTGAACGCGGCGCGCCGTCAATCCGAAATCCGCCAGCGCATCGATGATCACCTGTTCGATGGCCCGCACATACGCTACCACGTCGCGCTTCCACCCGCGCAGATCCAGAATCGGATAACCCACAATCTGGCCCGGCCCGTGATACGTGATGTCGCCGCCGCGATCGGTCTCGTGAAACGCCACCCCGGCTCGCTCCAGAATCTCCTCGCGCGCCAGCAGATTTTCCATGTGCCCGTTGCGTCCCAGCGTAATTGTGTGCGGATGTTCGACCATAAGAAACTGATCCGGAATCTCGCCGCGTTTGCGCTGGTCCACCAGGGCCCGCTGCAATTCGGAAGCCTCCGCGTAGTCCATGCGCCCCAGATCGCGCCAGATACAACTACGCATTGATCGCCAGACCGTAGACGTTATTGAACGCCTCGCCCATCGCCTCATAAAGCGTGGGATGGGCGTGGATGGTGTGCATCATCGTCTCCACCGTGGCTTCCGCTTCCATCGCCGCCACGGCCTCGCCCAGTAACTCAAAGGCTTGCGGCCCGATGATGTGTACTCCCAGGATCTCGCCGTAACGTTCGTCGGCCACCACCTTGACGAATCCGTCGTGATTCCCCATGATCGTGGCCTTGCTGTTGGCCATGAACGGAAACCTGCCCACCTTTACTTTGTAGCCCTGCGCGCGCGCCTGCGCTTCCGTCAGCCCCACGCTGCCAATCCCGGGCTCCGTGTACGTCGCGCCCGGAATGCGGTTGCGATTCACCGGCCTGACCGGCTTTCCCGCCATGTGCGCCACCGCCACCATCCCCTGCATCGTCGCGACGTGCGCCAGTTGCGGCGTCCCCGCCACGATGTCGCCGATGGCATAAACGCCCGGCTCGGCAGTCTGCTGAAACTGGTTCACCTTCACGAAGCCGCGGTCCAGCTCGATCCTGGTGTTTTCGAGGCCCACTCGTTCCGTATTCGGTTTGCGGCCCACGGCCACCAGTAGTTTCTCCGCGGCGAGTTCCTCATTCTTGCCGTTGCTGAGCGTGACACTGATCTTGCAGCAGCCATCCACAATCTCCACGCTCTCGACTTTCGCGCCTGTTTCCACCCGGATCTTGTTCTTGCGAAACACGCGCTCAAGTTCCTTCGAGATCTCCTCGTCCTCCACCGGCACGATCCGCGGCAGCATCTCCAGAACCGTTACCTGCGTCCCGAAGCGGCTGAACACGGAGGCAAACTCTACTCCCACCGCACCCGCGCCGATGATGGCCAGCGTCCGCGGAATCGCGGTCAGATTCAGAATCTCGATGTTGGTCAGAATGCGCTCGCCGTCGGCTTTCAAGCCCGGAAGCATGCGCGCTTCCGATCCCGTCGCCAGCAGGATATTCTTCGCCTCCAGCGTCTGCGTCCCCTGCTCGCCCGTCACCTCTACGCGCCCGCCGCCCTTGAGCACCGCGTATCCCTTGATCCACTCGACCTTGTTCTTCTTCATCAGGAACTCGACGCCCTTGGCATGCTTGGCGACGATCTTGTTCTTGCGGTCGATGACTTTGGGATAGTCGATGCGCGGCTTCTCGCAAAGAATTCCCTCTTCTTCCGAGTGAACGAAACGGTCCCACACCTCCGCCGTGTGAAGCAGGGCTTTCGTGGGAATGCAACCCACGTGCAGACACGCCCCGCCCAGCTTGGCGTCTTTTTCGATAATCGCAGTCTTCAGGCCGTACTGCCCGGCGCGTACCGCCGCCGAGTAACCGCCCGGACCGCTCCCGATAACAATTAGATCGTAAGGCACTTTTTCCATTCTACATAGTCGGAATCCGCAACCGCGCGGACTTCCGCACGTCCCATACAATTAGATGATGGTGCGATTCATCGCGGTTCTGGGGCTCTTGGCCGCGGCGCAAGCCTTTGCGCAGACGCCCGCTCCCAAAACCGGCCGGAAAACCGCCGCCAAAAAGCCCGAAGCCACCCAGTGGCCCATCCAGAGCCTGTCCGTCGAGGGGAACAAGAACTTCACTTCACAGCAAATTCTCGCGGTAGCCGGTCTCAAGGTCGGCCAAGTCGCCGGGAAAACCGAGTTCGACGCCGCGCGCGACCGCCTGGTGGCCACAGGCTGCTTTGAAACCGTCGGCTACAAGTTCGCGCCGTCGAAGGACTCGAGCGGCTACGCAGCGTCGTTCCAGGTGGCCGAGGTCTCGCCGCTCTACCCGGTCCAGTTCGAAGGGTTGCCCGCCAAGCCGGCGGAAATTGCCGCGTGGCTCCAATCCAAGGATCCCATGTTCGCCCCCAAGCTTCCCCCCACCGAAGAATTGCTCAAGCGGTACACCCGCTTGGTACAGGACTTTCTGGACAGCAAGAACCAGAGCGAGAAGGTGCTCGGGAAGCTCACGCCGATCGGCGTCAACGATTTCGCCATCGTGTTTCGCTCCGCGCGCGCCCTCCCCACCATCGCCCAGGTGAAATTCACGGGCAACCAGGCGCTTCCCACCACTCTGTTACAGAACAAACTCGCCGAAGTCGCTTTTGGTTTCCCCTACACTGAGACCGGCTTTCGCACGCTGCTGGATAACGCGATCCGACCGCTTTACGATGCGCGGGGCCGCGTGCGCGTCACTTTTCCAAAGATTTCAACCGACCGCGCCATCGACGTGAACGGCCTCGCCATTACGGTAACCGTGGACGAAGGCCCGGAGTTCAAACTGGGCGAGGTGAAATTTGCCGGCAACTCCGCCGCCAAGAGCGCCGACCTGCTCAAGATCGGCAAGTTTCAAACCGGCGAAGTCGCCAATTTCGAAGGCGTTTATCAGGGCATCGATCGCATTAAGAAACGCATGCAGCGCATGGGCTACCTCCGCAGCGACACCACGGTCGAGCGCGTGATCAATGATAAGACCCGCATCGTCAATCTCACCATTCGCATTGACGAGGGTCCCCAATTCAGCTTCGGTAAGCTGACCATCGAGGGTCTGGATCTGAACGGAGAGGCCGCCATCAAAAAACTCTGGGGCCTCCAGCCCGGCAAGCCATTCGACGCCGATTACCCCGATTTCTTTCTGAACCGCGTCCGTGAAGAGGGCCTCTTCGAACATCTGCACAAGACCAAGGCCCTCACGAAAATGGACGAACAGAACCACCTGGTGGACGTCACCCTCCAATTCGGCTAGTCACCGTGGGGCGGACGCCCTCGTCCGCGCGCGGCCTTCTCGGTCTCACCGATCTTCCACAAAATCTGCCGCAACATGCCCAGCACCACCGGCGCATCGCGCGCGCTCAGGTCGAGCCTCCGCACCAGGCGCCGCACTTTGTTTTCGGCCGAGGCCGCGGTGACCGGATTTATGTAACCGCTGCGCCCTAGCACGTCGAGCAGCAATCGCGTGATCTGCTCGGTGTCGGCGGCCGACGCCGCCTTTCGTGCCCGTGCAGGCGCCGCCGGCTGATCGAGTTCACCGCGCGAAAGCTCATACAGGCAGACCGCCACGGCCTGGCCCAGGTTCATGGAATGCTGGTGATCCGCGGTCGCAATGCGCATCAGCCAGTGGCAGTGCGCGAGATCTTCATTGCTCAGCCCGAACTTTTCCGAGCCGAATAGCAATGCCGCCGGTCCCGACTGCAGTTGCTTGCGCACCAAGGGCGCGCCCTCTTCCAGCCGGTGAAGTGTGTGCGCCAGGCCCCGGTGTCCAATCGACGTGGTGCCCACCACCAGCGCGCAATCGTTTACCGCATCCGCCACCGACTGGAACTCTTCCGCCGATTCCAGAATCTCACGAGCCCCAATCGCCGATCGCGCCTCGCGAAACGCCACCTTATAGGGATTCACCAGCCGCAGCCGCGAAAACCCCAGGTTGAACATCGCCCGCGCCGCCGCTCCGATATTCAAAGGATTGCGGGGCGAGACCAGGACCACGCGAAGGTTGGAGAGAGCGGCAGCGAGGTTCATGGGCGGTTAACGCAGCACATCCAGAAATCGACTTAAGATTTTCTGCAGTGAAGACGGATGCGGCGCCGACCTTCGCCGTCGTCGAAGTGGGCCGCAACAGCCTCGGTAACCTGCTCCTGCAGATCGCGCAAATCTTGCCCTTGTGTGGTAATCCCGCCAGAGCCATCCGGCGCGTCCGCCACGAGCCAGCCAGATTCCTCGTCCCGCTGAACCTGAAGCGTAATTTCGTCCATCACGTTTAACGCTAGCCCTACCGTGGGCGGCCGGTCAAGTACGCAGGCGCGACCGATCCGCGCGCCCGCCGATCTAAAACACGTCACATCCGGTCCGAAAAAAAATCTGCTAAAAAACAATTTACACTTTAGTTGTTTTGCGTTATGATTGCTTCGCTCTGGCCAATCGTTAATCCGCGCGTCTATGGATATAGCCGCTCAGATCTCCTTAACTCGTGAGGAGATGGAACAGAGACGTCTCGAGGCAGCGCAAGATCTCCTCAACGGCCTCTCTCAATCGAAAGTTGCCCGTAAGTTTTCCGTCAGTCGCA
>Ga0335077_10009058_pt1 | contig 12348 bp, 8 predicted proteins | sample Lox_Sample_31_FD_207151 | JGI IMG/M metagenome (GOLD analysis project Ga0335077, IMG submission 207151) | Soil microbial communities from Loxahatchee National Wildlife Refuge, Florida, United States - Lox_Sample_3.1 | ecosystem: Environmental > Terrestrial > Soil > Wetlands | place: USA: Florida...
GCCCTGCTCCAGAAGCACGAGGCGCGGGACAGCGCAGGGGTCACCGCCGCGGAGACGTGGGAGATCGCCACCGGTCGCCGCGCGCCGGCGCTCACCGCCGCTCACGGCCTCGACGTCGGCCAGCCGGCCGACTTCCTCCTCCTGCGCCCCGGGGCACCCGAGCTCAGCTTCGGCGAGGTGCACGCCGCGCTCGTCTACGCCGCGTCCGGCGCCGTGGTTCAGAGCACCGTGGTGGCGGGGCGCGTGCTGATGCGCGATGGCGTGGTCGAGGGCGCCGCCGAGGTGCTCGAGCGCACGCTGGAGCGCGCCCGGCGCCTCGGACTCGCTCCTCCGATGACGTCCACCACCGGCAACCCCGCGCTAGCCTGAGCGGCGTGACGTCCGGCGTCACACATACAGCGGCGGAGGTGGTGGCCCGCGCCGCCGGACCGGCCGAGGGCGCTCCCTCGGTTCTGCTGATGTTCGGCGAGCTGGCGCTCAAGGGACGCAAGCGCGGGAGCTTCGCCGGCGTACTGGAGCGGAACTTGAGCCGGGCACTGCGCGCGGCCGGTTCGGTCGAGCTTCAGCGCCGCGGATCGTCGATTCTCGTCCGAGCGCCGGCCGAGGCGATGGCCAAGGTGCTCGAGATCACGACCGAGATGCCGGGTCTGAGCGTCGTGCAGCCCGCGCTGCGGGTCGAGCCGTCAATCGGGCCGGCGACGCGGGCGGCCGTCGAGCTGCTGCGCGGCGTCCCGGGGCAGTCGTTCGCGGTCCGTCCGCGCCGGCGCGAGAAGAGCTTCCCGGTTACCTCGATGGAGATCGCGCGGCTGGTCGGCGCGGGCGTCCAGGACGAGCTGGGACTCGCCGTCGACCTGTCGCACCCCGACATCGAGCTGCACGTCGACGCGTACGCGCGCGACGTGTTCGTATCGGTCGACCGGTTGCGCGGGGCGGGCGGGCTGCCGGTCGGCACCAGCGGTCGCGCGCTCGTGCTCCTGTCGGGCGGGATCGACTCCCCCGTGGCCGCCTATCGCATGATGAGGCGCGGGCTGCGCTGCGATTTCGTCCACTTCAGCGGGCAGCCTCTGACCGGGCCTGAGTCGGCCTACAAGGCCTACGCGCTGGTCGGCGGGCTGACCCGCTTCCAGGGTCGCTCCCGGCTGTTCGTGGTTCCCTTCGGGCTGGCCCAGCGGCAGCTGGCGATCTCGGGCGCGGGCCGGTTCCAGGTACTGGCGCAGCGCCGGCTGATGGTCCGCGTGGCTGACGCGCTGGCCCGCCGCGAGCAATGCGAGGCGCTCGTCACCGGCGACTCGCTTGGCCAGGTGGCGAGCCAGACGCTGCGCAACCTCGAGGTCGTGGAGGGGGCCGCGACGCTGCCGCTGCTCCGTCCCCTCCTCGACCGCGACAAGTCGGAGATCATCGAGGAGGCCCAGCGGCTGGGCACGTTCGAGACCTCGATCCTCCCCGACGAGGACTGCTGCACGCTGCTTGCACCCCGCCGCGCGGTCACCTGGACCGACCCCGAGCCGCTGATCGAGCTCGAGCGCCGCGTCGACGTGGAGACGGTGGTCGAGCGGCTCGTGGGCTAGGCGCTGGTGATGTGGCCGCGGCTGGAGCACGCGGGTGATCTCACCCGCGCGTCCGTAGTCGCCTGACGCGTCAACCTGTCGCGTCAGGCTGGTCGTTCAGGCGGCGAGCGAGGCCGGGCTCGCGGCCAGGCCGTGCTCGAGCAGCCGTCGCGGCCCCGCGTCGACGAACTGGCGCGGATCGCGCGCACCCATGGCGGCGAGCGCCTCGATCGCCATCTCCAGCGCCGGCATCCTCGGTCCGCCGTGTGCGTCGGAGGCGATCACCGCGCGCGTCGCTCGGTGCAGGAGCGAGAGTGCATCGGCGCGCATGCGCTCGCCGTACAGGCCGGCCACCGACCACGCGTTGATCTGGAGCGCGCTGCCGGCGGCGAGCTCGCGCTCGATCGCGCGCCAGCCGGCCTCGCCCGTCGTCAGGGCGCGCTCGGGGTGCGCGACGAGGACGCCGAAGCCCCGCTCGCGGAGCTCGTCGGCGGCGTCGTTGTAGTCGGCCTGGACTCCGGCCAGCGGCGCCTCGAGCAGCAGCCAGCGCCTGCCCGCGGGACCGTGCGCGATCGTCTCGAAGTCGGACTGCGACAACCGGCCGACCATGTGGTGGGCGAGCTCGGCCCCGCATCTCACCTCGATCGGGATCCGCTCGGCCGCCAGGCGCGCGCTCACCTCGCGCACGCGGTCCGGCAGCGTGCTGACGTCGGTGTCGTACGCGGGGTGCACGTGCGGTGTGGCGACGATCGTGCGCGTGCCGTCCGCCGCGGCGGCGGCGGCCAGCGCGACGGTCTCTTCGATCGACGACGGTCCGTCGTCGATTCCCGGTATCAGGTGAAAGTGGAGTTCTGCGTGGCTCATTACTCCCGATGATCGGCGAGGTGCCCCGCGATCCTGTGTAGATCCGGTTAAGGGTTCGCCGGCCCGGGCGGCGCGATCAGGCGTTCCCGGATCTCCTGCCACAGATCCCGGAACGCGGTCGCCGCGGCCCCGCGCGGCGCGAACTCCTCGAGTGGCGCGCGCCGCAGTCCCATCCGCTCGACGTCGGCGGCGAACGGCACCGCGGTGTGCAGCATGTCGGGGCGCTCCGCGTTGAAAGCATCCATCACGTCGCGGTGCATCCGCTTTCGCGAGTCGACCATCGAGAAGAACGCCAGGCGCTGGGTGCGCTCGCCGGCGACCTGGTCGATCTGGTCCAGCGTGCGCGCCGAGAGAGACGCCGGCAGCAACGGGATGATCAGCGCGTCGGTGGCCTCGAACACGCTCTCGGATACGAGCGAGATGCTCGGCGGGCAGTCGAGGAACACGAAGTCGTAGTCGGACTCGATCGGCGCGAGCACGGCGCCGACGCGGCGGGTCGGGCGCTTGGCGCCGTCGAGGTGCAGGTCCATGTGGCGGTAGGAGAAGTCGGCGGGGAGCAGGTCGAGCCGCTCGTAGTCGGTGCCCTTGATCCGGTCCGCCACGTCCGTCTTACCGCGCACCAGCCGCCGGCCGCCGCCCTTCACCCTCGGCTTGACGCGCAGCAAGTACGTGCTCGCGCCCTGCGGATCGAGGTCCCACAGGAGCGTGCTCGCGCCGCCGCGCGCGGCCAGGTAGGCGAGGTTCACTGCTGCGGACGTCTTCCCCACCCCGCCCTTGATGTTGTAGGAGGCGAGGACCATGAAGCGCAGAGCGTAAACTCCAGCGTGGAAGTGAGGGGAGCAACCACCGCGTGTCCGCGCTGCGGCACGGACAATCAACCGGGCGCCAAGTTCTGCATGGAATGCGGGTCGGCGCTGTCGACGTCGTGTCCCGACTGCGGCCACCCGACCGTGCCCGGCCAGAATTTCTGCTCGGAGTGCGGCGCGGCGCTCTCGCCCGGGTCGGCCTCCGTCGTGGTGACGGCGCGCCCGGGGACCGACACGATGCCGGCGCAGTCGGTTGCCGCGCCGCGGCGCGATTCGGCCGAGGTGCGCACGGTGTCGGTCCTGTTCGTCGATCTCGTCGGCTACACCTCGCTGTCCGAGCTGCTCGACCCCGAGGACGTGCGCGACCTGCTCGGTCACTACTTCGACGCGGCTCGGAGCATCGTCGACCGCTATGGCGGCACGATCGAGAAGTTCATCGGGGACGCCGTCATGGCCGTGTGGGGAACGCCCGTGGCGCGCGAGGACGACGCCGAGCGTGCCGTGCGGGCCGCGCTCGAGTTGGTCGACGCGGTGACCGCACTCCAGCCCCAGGTTGCCACCGCGGACCTGCGTGCGCGCGCCGGTGTGGTCACCGGTCAAGCCGCGCTGCTCGCCAGTCAGCAGGAGGGCGTCGTGGTGGGCGACCGGGTCAACACCGCCGCGCGAGTGCAGGCCGCCGCCGAGCCGGGCTCGGTGCTCGTCGACGACGTGACCCGTCAGGTCACCTCTACCGCGATCGTCTACGAGGACGCAGGCCATCACGAGCTCAAGGGCAAGGCGGAGCCGCTTCGCCTGTGGCGGGCGGTCGAGGCGGTGGCGTCGCTCCCCGGCGAGTCCCGCGACTTCCTCCAGGCGCGCTTCGTCGGACGCGACCCGGACCTCCGGCTCGTCAAGGAGCTGTTCCACGCCGGCGTGCGCGGCCGGTCGGTCCGCCTGGTCGCGATCTCCGGACCCGCGGGCGTCGGCAAGACCCGGCTGCGCGGCGAGTTCCTCGACTACCTGATGACGCTGACCGACCGTTACCTGTGGCACCCGGGCCGGTGCCTTCCCTACGGAGACGGCGTGGCCTACTGGGCACTCGCCGAGATGGTCCGTCACCGCCTCGGGATCCCCGAGGATGCGCCCGCCGAGGACGCGGTCGCCAAGCTCGAGGCCGGACTCGAGCGCTGGGTCGGCGACCCGGCCGAGCGCGCGCTCCTCTCGCCGCGGCTCGGCGTGCTGCTGGGCGTCGCGGACGCCGGACCGAGCCGCGAAGAGCTGTTCGCCGGATGGCGCCTGTTCTTCGAACGGCTGGCCGAGCACGATCCGGTCGTGATGGCGTTCGAGGACATGCACTGGGCCGACGACGGGCTGCTCGACTTCATCGAGTACCTGCTCGACTGGTCGGCACAGCACCGCATCTTCATCCTCACCTTCGCCCGGCCCGATCTGACCGAGCGCCGTCCCGGCTGGCCCGCCGGGCACCGCAGCGCCGCCGTCGGTTACCTCGAGCCGCTCGGCGATCGGGCCATGGAGGAACTGCTCGACTCGGTCGCCACCCTTCCCGAGTCGGCCAAGCGCAGGATCATCTCCCACGCCGAGGGAATCCCCCTGTATGCGATCGAGACCGTCCGCGCACTGCTCGATCGCGGTGCGCTCGTCGAGCGCGACGGCGCGCTCGTGCTGGCCGGCGAGCTCGGCGAGCTCGACGTTCCGCCCAGCCTGATCTCGCTGCTCGGCGCGCGGCTCGACGCGCTCGCCCCCGACGAGCGGGAGATGGTCAAGACGATGTCGGTGTTCGGGGGCAACTTCCCGCTCCCCGCAGCGCAGGCACTCTCCGAGCTGCCCGCGCCGATCGCCGACGCGGTGCTGCGCAACCTCGTGCGCAAGCAGGTGCTGACGGTGCGCTCCGACCCGCTGTCCCCCGACCGCGGCCAGTACCGGTTCGCCCAGATGCTGCTTCGCACCGTCGCGTATGACCTGCTGTCCAAGCGCGAGCGCAAGACCCGGCATCTCGCGGCCGCGAACTACCTGTCGCGGACGTTCGCCCACGAGGGCGAGGACGTGGCGGAGGTCGTCGCCGCCCACTACCTCCAGGCTTACCGGTCCGCGGCCAGCGACTCGGACGCACTCGAACTCCGCGCCGAGGCGGTGAGCGCGCTCCGCCGAGGCGCACAGCGCGCCGCCGCGGTTGGTGCACCCCAGACGGCCGAGCGCGCGTACGCCAGGGCGTTCGATCTCGCCGGGGACGACGAGGAGCGCGCCGAGCTGACCGAAGCGGCTGGCGACATGGCGTTGGTCGACGGCCGCTACGACGACGCGCTGGGCCTGTTCGACGACGCGGCGGCGCGGCTCTCCGTGATCGGCCGGGAACGCGAGGTGGCCCGTCTGGCCGTGAAGATCGGTCACGCGCTGCGCCGGGTGGGCCGGACCGCCGAGGCGATCGACCGGATGCGCCAAGGCCTGGCGGTGCTGAGCCGGGAGGGAGACGATCCCGACGCGGCCGCGCTGAACGTGGAGCTGGGTGTGGCGCTCCTGGCGTCCGGGCGCGAGCGGGAGGCGGCTGAGCCGCTCGAGCGCGGGCTCGAGCTCGCGCAGGCCTACGAGCTTCCCGACGTGCTCGCCGGCGCGCTCACCTACAAGGCGCAGCTGTGCCTTGTCCTCGGCCGGCCGCACGAGGCGCGCCTGCTGTTCGACGGCGCGATCGACCTTTGCCGGCAGCACGAGCTGACCAGCCGGCTGATCGTCGCCCTGTTGAACGCCGGTGACTTCCTCCGGCGGTGCGACCTGCCGGGCGCCGCCGAGCGCTCGAGCGACGCGCTGGCCGCCGCGCGGCGGGCGGGAAGCCGGGTGTACGAGAGCGTCGCCGCGTCGAACCTGATGATGGTCTGGCATTACACGGGCGAATGGGACGAGCTCGAACGGCTCGGAACCGAGCTGCTCGACGGACCGTCGCGCGAGCGGCCGGGCGCCGAGTACCTGCACCTCGGCCTGGCCTTGCAGAGCGCGTTGCGCGGCGAGCTCGGGTCGGCGCGCGAGCACCTCGCGGGCATGAGCGCGTGGCGCAGCATCGAGGCCAACGAGGCGCGTTGGACCTACGCCGCGTGCGAAGCGAGGATCGCGCTCGCCGCCGGCGACTCCCCCACCGTGCTCGAGCTCCTGTCGGGCACCGTGGGCGACGTCATCGAACAGGAGGGGGCGTCGAGCCAGGCGAATCGGATCGGCTTTCCGTGCGTGCTCGACGCGGCGCTCGAGCTGGGGCGGATGAGCGAGGCGGCCGAGTTGCTGGCGCTCCTCGGCGACCGCCCGCCCGGCCACATTCCGCCGTTCCTGCGCGCGCAGGTCGAGCGCGGCCGCGGGCTGCTCGCGGTCGCGGCCGACGATCGCGCCGCGGCGCACGGCCATTTCGCCACGGCGGTCGAAATCATGAGCGCGCTCGGCTACCCGTATTACCTCGCGCGGGCGCGAACCGATCTGGGCGCGTTGCTGATCGATGACGGCCGGCTCGCGGATGGCCGGCGCGAGGTGGAAGAGGCGATCGCCGTGCTGCGGCCGCTGCGCGCGGCGCCGGCGCTCGAGCGCGCCGAGTCGCTGCTCGCGCGGTTGCCGGTCGCGGCCGGTTAGTCCCCTTCAGAGCGAGGCCAGGAGCGCCTCGCCGTCCGGGACGCCGAGGCCGCACGTCGCGTCGTACCCCTCGCGGGCGTGGTAACCACGCCCGGGTTGCGGCGAGGTGTTGTGGCCCTCGGTGACATCCCTGAACGCCCGTTTCTTCGCGTACAGCAACGGTGTGAGGAACTGTGCCGGCCGATCCGGGCGCCGGGCAGCAATCCGCGCGATCAGCGCTGCCCACACCGGCGCCGACGCGCTGGTGCCGCCGTTCATCGCCGTTCTCCCGTTGTGGACGACGGCGTACCCCGGCAGTCCCGCGAGCGCGGCCACGTCGGGAATGGTGCGCCCGTCGATCGCGCCGGGGTTGACCGAGCGAACCCGACGCACGCGCTGCCAGGTCGGCCGCTCGAACGCGGCGCTCACTCCGCCTCCGGTCGAGCCTCCGTGCGGCTCGCTGTGATCGCCCGGTTCGTTCCACCACACGACCTCGCGATCGCCCTTCAGCATCGTGCCGCCGACCGCGAGCACGTACGGGCTCGAGGCGGGAAAGTGCACGTGGGCGCGGTCATCGTCCATCGAGTCACCCGAGCCGTCGTCACCCGTCGCGACACACACGGTGATGCCGAGCAGCGACGCCGCATGGAGACGGTGGTTGATCGCACGATGCGCCGCGGCCGACCAGTCGTCGGAGTCCTCGGCCGAGCCCCAGCTGACACTCAGCGTCACCGGAGGTGGGTCGAGCGCCATGACTCGATCGAGCAGGTCGATCCACCCTCTCTGGTCAAACGGGGCAAACAGTAAGTAAATCTTTGCTTTGTCACACAAACCGGCCACTATCTCCACATCCATCATCACTTCGCCGCTCTCACCTCGGGCCTCGGCGCGACGGTCGGCCGGCAGGTTGGCGATCTGCCGGCGGGTGAGGGGACGCAGCCCGACCGGCACGGTGGTGACATGCGGGACGTCCCGACCGTGCTCGTGGCAATACCGGCGCAGGTCCGCCGGGAAATAGCCGCCACCGAACTCCGCGATCGCGATCGTCTGACCTTCGCCTCGGCCGTCCGGGAAGCGGTATCGCTGCTCGAGTTCCGCCGGCCCGAGCGGCTGGTGGCTCGACATCGACCGGCGGCGGGCACCCTGCCGGTCGCGAACCCGCCGACGGGCGACCCGGCGCTGGTCGAGCCCGAACACGCCCGTGACGACGCCGCGGAGCGCACGCGGGATCTTGACGTGACCCTCGCGCCCACGGAACTCTCGGCCGCCGGCGGTGCGGTACACACCGAGACCCGGCTCGAAGGCAGCCTCGATCTGGGCCGCCGTGCCGCTCACGACGAGGCTGCCGGTCGCGGCCTGGACATCGCTGACGGTCAGGCCGTAGCGGCCGAGCACCCGCTTGACCGCGGCCGTGTCGTCCGGGCTGACCGCATGGCTGTCTTCGAGCTGCCGGCGGGTGAGCCGCGAGCGCGGGTCCGGGAGGTCGGGGTGACGAACGGTCACGGTGACCTCGATCGGGGTGGTGGGCCGGACGTCGCGGACCCGCACGGTGCCCGGCCTCGGCTTTCGCTCGTTGCCCTCGAGCCGAATGTGGGTGGGCATCAGCGTTGACTCTAAGGGTGAGAGTCGCGAGGATGCGACGAAATCAACTCGAACTTGAACTCGCAGGAGGGAAGCTCATGGCCAGGACAGTCTTCGATTGCGCCCGGGTGCCGGGCAAAACGTGCACGCTGCAGATCATCGGCGACAAGAAAGACGTGCTGCCCGCCGCCAAGCAGCATCTCGTCGCGGCGCACGGAATGAAGAACGGCAAGGCGCTCGATGACAACGTGGCTCGCGTGGTCGACGACCACGTCAGGCGTTACGCCAGCTGGGTGTAGGGGCTTCTCGGGGGCACAGGCCGCGCCTTCCGCGGCGCGGCCTGGCTGAGCTGATTCGCGTCAGATGGGGTAGTGGCGCGGGAGCGACTGGACCGTGATCCAGCGCAGCTCGGTGAACTCCTCGAGCGCGGCACGGCCACCGAACCGGCCGTAGCCGCTCGCTTTCACCCCGCCGAACGGCATCTGCGGCTCGTCCTGGACGGTGGTGTCGTTGACGTGGCAGATGCCGCTCTCGATCCGCTGGGCGAGCTCGAGCGCCGCCGGCACGTCCTCGCTGAACACCGAGGCCGACAGCCCGTATTCGGTGTCGTTGGCGACCCGCACCGCGTCGTCCGGACCGTCGACCGGGATGACCTGACCACCGGTCCGAACGACTCCTCGCCGTACAGGCGCATCTCGGGGGTGACGCCGGTCAGCACGGTCGGCGGGAAGCAGGCGCCGTCGGCCTGCCCGCCGCTGAGTGCCTTCGCGCCCTTGCTGACCGCGTCGTCGACCAGGCCGGACACGCGCTCGACCGCCGCCCGATTGATGAGCGGCCCGATCGCGGTCGTGGGCTCGCGAGGATCGCCGATCGGGAGCGCTCGCGCTTTCTCCGCCAGCTTCTGCGCCAGGGCGTCCGCCACCGCGAGATCGGCCACGATCCGCTCGGTCGACATGCAGATCTGACCCTGGTGGAAGAACGCCCCGAAGCTCGCCGCGCCGGCGGCGCGGTCGAGGTCGGCGTCCTTGAGGACGATCAGCGGCGCCTTGCCCCCGAGCTCGAGTAGCACGCGCTTGAGATGCCGGCCCGCCTTCTCGGCGATGATCCGCCCGACCTTGGAAGACCCGGTGAAGTTGATCCTCCGCGTCGCCGGGTGCGCGATCAGTTCGTCCACGACATCGGCGGCATCCTCGGGCGAGTTGGTGATCAGATTGATCGTGCCCGGCGGCAGCCCGGCGTCCACCAGCGCGCTCACCACCGCAGCGTGCGTCCGCGGACACAGCTCGGAGGCCTTGAGCACGACCGTGTTGGCGTAGGCCAGCGGCGTCGCCACCGAGCGGGTGGACAGGATCACCGGCGCGTTCCACGGCGCGATCGCCACCACCACACCGGCCGGCTGGCGCACGCCCATCGCGAGCTTGCCCGGCACGTCGGACGGGATCACCTCGCCCACCAGGTTGTACGCCTGCGCCGCCGCCTCGCGCAGCATCCCGGCGGCCAACTCGACGTTGAACATGCCCCAGCCGAACACCCCGCCGGTCTCCTCGGTGACCAGGCCGGCGATCTCCTGCTGGCGCTCCATCATCAGATCGGCCGCCTTGCTCAGGACCGCGCGCCGGACCGCCGGCGCGCTCGTCGACCACTCGCCGAACGCGCTCGCCGCCGCGTCGACCGCCGCGCGCGCGTCCTCGGGGCCGGCCGCCGCAGCCCGCCCGACCGGCTCGCCCGTGTACGGGAACGTTTGCTCGTACTCCCGCCCTGACCTCGCGCCGGTCCAGTTCCCCCCGATCAGCAGTTGCTGCTCGGCAAGCTCAACGGTGGCCATCTCGCCCTCTCCTTCGCTCGTTTCGGGGAACTGTACGCGATGCGGACGTTGGTTCGGACCGCGAGCACCGGCGTTTGGCCCGGCTCAGACCCGGCGGCGACAGTGAACCGGCGCGCGGTGCCAAGCGGCACTGGTATTACGCGCGGCATGTCCAGGTTATTGATCCTCTCTCTCCTGACCGCCACCCTCGCGGTGTGCGGTCTGGCCCCAGCGGCAGGGGCCTCCACGGGCGGCTGGGTTGCTACGCATACCCAGGCGCTGAATCCGGGCGGGACGCTCCTCGGAGACGCTCCGGCCACGCAGCAGCTTGAAGTCAGCGCTGTCCTGCCGCTTCGAAACACCTCGAAGATCGCCGGCATGATCGAGGCAGGGAACATCCTCACCCCAAGCCAGGTGGCGGCGACGTTCGGACCGACCTCCGCCACGATTCAATCGGTCGAGTCCTACCTCACATCGAACGGGTTCACCAACGTCTCGGCTTCGGGCAACGGGTTGCTCGTAACCGGCTATGGCACGGCGGCGCAGGCTGAGCACGCGTTCAACACCGCGATCTCGAACTATCAACTGGACGGGAAGACCGTCTACGCGAACACGGCGCCGGCAATGGTGCCGGCCACGCTGGCCGGAAGCGTCGCGGCGGTGCTCGGGCTGTCCGACGTGCCGATGGTTACGCCACAGCTGACGACGGACTCGACTCCGAATCTGAGCGGCTTCGGCCCTCAGGCGGTCGCCAACGCATACGACGACGCTTCCATGGACCCCGCGACGTCAACCACGACCGCGATCATCGCCAGCGGTGACATGACCCCGACGCTCGCGCACCTCCGTTACGCGGAGACGCAATGGGGACTCCCGCAGGTTCCGGTCAACGTCATCTACGACGGGCCCCAGGCCGGCATCGTCAACAACAACCCGCTCACCGGCAACCTCGAATGGGACCTCGACGCCCAGATATCGACCCTCGTCCCCAAGGCGGTCAAGCAGCTCGACATCTACGACGTCGCGACGTTCACCGACCCCGAGGTGGCACGCGGGATCAACATGTTCGTCTCCCAGGACGACGCGACGGCGCTGTCGGCATCGCTGGGCGAGTGCGACTACATCGCGTTCCTCGACGGGGCGATGCTGACGACCGACGAGGCCCTCGCCGAGGGTGCGCTGCAGGGGCAGAGCATGTTCGCCTCGACGGGTGACAACGGGTACGCGTGCCCCGAGGGCGCGTCGACCGGAGTGCCGGGGGGCCCGCCCGACGTGAGCTGGCCCGCGGACGGCGAGTACACGACGGCCGTGGGCGGGACAACGCTGCTCGCCGACAGCGACGGCAACGTGCAGAACGAGCTGGCGTGGATCGGCGGCGGGGGCGGCATCTCACCCTTCGAGACCGCGCCGCCGTGGACGCTTCAGGCCAACGGGGCCGGACAGAGCTGGCAGTACACGAACCAGGGAGGTCGTGGCGTTCCCGACGTGGCCGCGCTCGCTGACGGGAACACCCCGTATCTCGTCTACGGCGATGACGCTCCCGGCACCCAGCCGGAGGGTGTGGGCGGAACCAGCGTGTCGAGTCCGCTGACTTTGGGCCTGTGGGCCAGCATGGAGTCAGCGCACGGCAATACGCTCGGTCTCGCGCAGTACGACTTCTACAACCTCTACAACCAGGTCAACCCAGCCACGACGATCAGCGGCCCGACCGGTCCGGTGTACGTACCGGCGGCGAATCCCTCGCCGGTCACCGGGTTCCGCGACATCACCCTCGGCACGAACGGCGGCTGCGTCGCCAAGTCCGGGTACGACTACTGCACGGGGATTGGCTCCGTCCAGGCGTCCGCGCTGTCGGGAGCGCTCTAGACAGTTGGCAGCGGCAACGATCCGGCCGGGCAACCGGCCGGATCGAAGTCGCTCTCGGGGGTGTAAGCTGAAGCGACCGGAAAGTCCGGTCAAGCAAAGCGGGCGGGACCATGGGTCGGTGTGCAATGTCGGCGCCGTCATCAGTTGAAAAGCCGTACGGCAGGTGGCCGCGGGTCGTTGCGACTGCATGCGCCGTGTTGGCCGTAATCGCCGCGGCCGCGGTACTCGTCGTCCGCGCTGCGCCCGCGACGGCGTCCTCGCCGCTGCCCACCGTGTCGCTCCCGTCCGTCACCGTGCC
>Ga0335077_10009060_pt1 | contig 12345 bp, 11 predicted proteins | sample Lox_Sample_31_FD_207151 | JGI IMG/M metagenome (GOLD analysis project Ga0335077, IMG submission 207151) | Soil microbial communities from Loxahatchee National Wildlife Refuge, Florida, United States - Lox_Sample_3.1 | ecosystem: Environmental > Terrestrial > Soil > Wetlands | place: USA...
CATGAAACGGTAGTCATCTTCGGTCAGCAGAGTGTTGACTGGCACCGCGATGATTCCGGCCTTTAGGCACCCGAGAAACGCGGTCGGCCAGTCGATGGTGTCGAGCAGCGCGATCAGCACGCGTTCCTCGCGTTTGATGCCAAGGCCGCGCAACGCAGCACCGAAACGCGCCACGCGGTCGGCGAGCTGGCCATAGGTATGCGTACCGCGTGCGTCGATATAGGCGGGCTTGTTGGCTCTGCCCGCCGCAAGATTGCTTTGCAGGACATCGGCGGCGAAATTGTAGTCGCGTGGTATGGTTGCGGCTACCGGCATTTCGGGCAATGTTTGCACCAAGGCGATCGTTCCTCCCGGTTGCATTTATTATTGGACTTCTTCAAGAGCGGCCAAGGGTCTTCACCTGAAACAGGTCGAAGGAAAGTTCGGCGACTTGCCACCACGAATAACTGTCCTGGCGGAAGGCCATGAGGCTGTCGAAAATCTTCTTGAACCTCGGGTTCGCATTCGCCAACTCGGCATAAGTTTCGTTCGCGGCCTTGAATGACGCATCCATGATCTCGGGCGAAAAGGCCCGCAACTGTACACCGGCCGCGATTAGACGTTTCATCGCGGGCGGATTCACAAGGTCGTATTTGGCTGTCACGCGCAAACCCGCCTCGCGCGCCGACGCCGTCACGATGGCCTGGTAGGTCTTGCTCAGACTGTCCCACTTGCCACGATTGATCAGCAGATGACCCGCGGCCCCGCCTTCCCACCATCCCGGGTAATAATAATATTTCGCGATCTTGTGGAAGCCGAGCCTCTCGTCGTCGTACGGGCCTATCCACTCGACGGCATCGATCGTGCCCTTTTCAAGGGCCGCGTAGATATCACCTGGCGCAACCTGTTGCGGCACAACGCCGAGACGCTTGATCACATTGCCGGCGAAGCCGCCGATACGGAATTTCAATCCATTAAGATCGGCGACGGTATTGATCTCCTTCCGGAACCAACCGCCCATCTGCGCGCCAGTATTGCCCATCGGCAATCCGTAACAACCGAAGTCGGCAAACAGAGTGTCGAGCAGTTCCATGCCACCCCCGCGCAGCTGCCACGAGTCCTGTTGACGTGCGTTGAGCCCGAACGGAATTGCGGTCGCCAGGGCAAATGACGGGTCCTTGCCCCAATAATAATAGCCGGCGGTGTTGCCCATCTCGACCGTGCCGTTCTGTACGGCGTCGAGAACCTGCAAGCCGGGCACGATTTCGCCCGCAGCGAAGACCTGGATCTGGAATTTGTTGTCGGTGATTTCGGCGACGCGTTTGGAGAAATCCTCGCAGGCGCCGAAAAGCGTGTCGAGCGATTTCGGCCAGCTCGCGGTCAGCCGCCATTTGAGTGCGGGTGTAGTCTGGGCGATCGCGGGTGCAGCAATCGCCGAAGCGGCAAGACCGGCGCCGGCGGCACGCAGAAAATCACGGCGTTTCATGGCTCCCTCCTTGCTACATTCTCTTAGGGATTTGCCGTCGCTTCCGACGTGCGAGGCTGTTAGACAAATGGGTTTATGCCCCATGCTTTTCTGCCAATGTGCGAATTATGCGGGTCATGAGCCGCCGCCGCAATGTGATTATATATTTCCCTCCACCAGCGGTAGTTTTGGCGCTGCTTCTCGCCGCGATTGCTGTATCCCGGGAAAATTGTCGCTAAGGTGCGCCCTCTTTGACGACGCAGTTACGTATGGGAGTTTTCGATGATCTTCAGCCGGGACCGCATTCTCACCACCCATGTTGGAAGCCTGCCGCGCAACGAAAAATTGTCCGATCTGCTGATGGCCCAGGAAGAAGGCAAATCCTACGACCCGACCGAAATGGCGTCGGAGATGGATAAAGCGGTGCGCCATGTGGTTGCCAAACAAATGGAAGCCGGCATCGATATCGGCAATGACGGGGAGCAGCGCCGCATCAGTTTCCAGACCTACGTCCCGCAGCGCATGACAGGCTTCGGCGGCGTGTCGAAGCGCCGACGCGGTCGCGAGTTCGAGGAATTCCCCGAGCTGCTGGCCTATCTGATGCGCCGTTTCCCAAACCCTGCGAAAAGCCAGCAAGGCGCGCCGGAGGCCCAGGCCGACATCAAATACAAGGATCTCAAGCCCATCACCGAGGAAACAGCGGGCTTCAACAAGATCGCCGACGAGCTTGGGGCTTTTTCCGAGCGATTCATGACCGCGCCATCGCCCGGCATCATTTCGACCACCATGCTCAACGCCTACTACAAGACGCATGACGACTATCTCGATGCGATCGCGCGCGAAATGAAAAATGAATACCAGACGATCCATAAAGCCGGGCTGATTTTGCAAATCGACGCACCCGATCTCGCCATGGACCGCACCATGATGTACCGCGATCTCGACGACGCTGGTTTCGTCAAACGCTGCGAGCGGCACGTCCAGGCGATCAATGATGGCATCTCCGGCATTCCGCGCGATCGTGTGCGGCTGCATATTTGCTATGGAAATTGGGAAGGCCCGCACATCCACGATGTTCCGCTCGCGAAGATCCTGCCGGCGCTTTATCAAGCCAAAGTTGGTGCGCTATCGATCGAATTCTCCAATCCACGTCACGCGCACGAATATGATGCTCTCAAGAAGCACCCATTGCCGAAGGACATGCTCCTGATCCCGGGTGTCGTGGAAACCACCAGCAATTTCGTCGAGCATTCCGAAGTGGTGGCGCGCCGTATCGAAGAAGCGGTGCGCGCGGTCGGCGAACGCGAGCGGGTCATTGCATCGACCGATTGCGGATTCGGTACCTTCACCAAGCGCGAATGGGTCATCGAACCGGTGGTGTGGCTCAAGCTCGCCGCTATCCGTCAGGGCGCGGATATCGCATCAGCGAGACTGTGGGGCAAGAAGGTGGCGTAAGGCGCAGCCGTTTGCCGCCTGGCCGTCTCTAACTTATTGAGCTCTTGCCTGACGCAGGGGAAGGACGTCCGCCGCGGGTCCATCCTCAAAAGCGAGCTTCACGATTTCGCAACGAAGGCCGGGATTTGTGCTGGCACAGTCGAGCGCGCCGGCAATCATAAAGACTGGAAACAAAACAAAGAGCGCGGTGGCGAAAATGACGCCAATCAACTGGTCAGATACTACCCAACGGCGACGCATACTGGCCCCCACGACCAAGCGGGTAACTTATATCAGGTCAGGTCACACGCATAGTTGGGCCGGCGCTTCTATGATTTTGGCTTGGTATCGCCACTCTCTTCGGGCGGTATCTCGAACTCGATAACGAGTTTGGTATTGCGTTCCGCCTGCTCGGCAAGACGCAAAAAGGCCGCCGCAAGGTTTTCGAGCTCGGCCCGGATCTCTGGATGGGTTTCCCCTTCCGCCCGAGCCAGCAACTCAAGCGCCCGTCCCCGATATTTATCCCCCGCAACCATGGGCAACCCGCCGATGTGTTTTTTACACAGCACGTCTGGGTGCAATGCGGCGTGATGAAATTCGTTCCCTCATTAAAAGATAGTATCTTTACTATTTTAAACAGGAACCTCATACTAGGCGCCTCTCAATAAGGCACGGGACATGCCCCGGACGGCATTGCGGCAGCCGGTGACGATGAGCGGTGAACTCACCGCCCGGATCATGTTTGCCGGCCGGTCCTCCTCGCTCTCTGCACGGATCGTCGCCTGGGTGCGCGATGCGCTTTTTGCCAAGAAGCTCAAGCCCGGCGATTTCCTCGGCACCGAAAAGGATCTTGCCGCCCGCTTCGACGCCAGCCGGATCGTCGCGCGCGACGCGCTGCGCACGCTGGAGGCGCTCGGAATCGTCGAAATCCGCATGGGCAAAGGCGGCGGCGCCCGCATCGCACAGGGCAATCCGCGTCTGTTTGCCGAAGCGCTCGCCGTGCAGCTTGATCTGACAGGCGTATCCGCGGCTGAAATCATGGACGCCCAGCGTGCAATCGAGACGCTCGGCGCTGAACTCGCCGCGGAGAACGCCACGGCTGCCGATACCGCCAAGTTACGGCGCCTGTTACGCGAGGCGACCGAGGCAATCGACGATCTCGATACCTTCACCCGGCTGTCGCGCGACTTTCATCTCGCCGTTGCCGAGGCCTCGCACAATCGGGTGCTCGTGGTGCAGCTTATATCGCTCGAACACGTGTCCTGGCCGCGCCGTAACGTCACCGCCACACCCAAGCTTGCCACGCACATTCTGGAAATTCATACAAAACTCGCCGATCTGATCGAGATGCGCGACGCCGCCGGTGCGCGCGCACTCATGGATGACCACGTCAAGATGATCCGCGCCCGGCGTGTCGCCGAACGGGACCGCGACCAGCCGCATTCCTGTTGCTAGTGTCTCCGAGGGAGGATGAAACCATGGCGAAATTCCTGATCGAACCGCACTTCCGCCTGCAAGAATGGGTAGCCGAGGAAAAGGATTACTTCCGCAAGGAAGGCCTTGAATATGAATTTCGCGAGCTGATGCGCGCGACCGACGGGAAAATCCACGACAAGGGCGATAAAGTCGGCGCCTATCAGTCATTCGAGGAAGGCCGTAAATCAAACGTGAGTTGCGCCTGCCACTGGACCGTCAACGTCGCGGCCTCCAACGGCCACGGCAAGATGTACACCGACGTCTATTCCGTGGCGCCGGCCGGCGTCTTCGTCGCCGCCGATTCGAAGATAAAAGACCCTGCCGATCTCGCCGGCGTGCCGGTCTCGGTCGGGTATCAATCCGGCAGCCACTATTCGACGGTGCAGGCGCTCGAGCAGTATCTCAAGCCAGAGCAGATAAACCTTGTCTATTCCGACGGCATGTTGTTCGCACGCATGGAAAGACTATTCGAGGGTAAGGCCCCGGCAGTCCACCTTTTCGGCGGTCCTTATTATTTCGCAGAGCAGCTCGGTTTCCGGAAGGTGATCGACGCCACTTTCATGATCGGCACTATGATCCATGGCGATCCCGATCCGGATGACCTGCGCAAATTCTTCCGTGCACTGCGCAAGGCACAGCGGGATATCGACCTGCGGCCGGAGCTTTACACTCATTATTACAAGAAGGAATTTCCCGATCGCTTCCACGCCAAAATGGACACGCGGCGGTGGGGCCCGGGCGAACGGCTGGTGTTCGAGCCTTACACCAAGGAAGTGTATGAGGAATCGTTCGAGTGGATTGCTGCCCACGGCATCTTCCCGGAAGGAAAGATGGGCACCGGCCGGTACGAGCGGGCGACCCTTTCGCTGTCATAACGATTACCGTTTGTGCACTAATAGTTAGGCGTCCAACGATTTGCGCCGCGAACCAGGTCCGCGGCGCTTTTCTTTGCGCGAAAGCTCAGGCATTCTGACAACAACAATAGAAGCTGGATTTTCAGGGGAGGACCACAATGAAACGCTCGCTATTCGCCGGCGCCGCACTATTGGCGGCCGTTGTTTTGTCGGCTGGAGCCAATGCCCAAGAAACCATCAAGATCGGCGTCGTCAACTCGTACTCTGGACAATTCGCCGATACCGGCGCTCAGATCGACAATGGCATCAAGCTTTATATGAAGCAGCACGGCGACACCGTCGCCGGCAAGAAGATCGAGATCATTCGCAAGGACACCGGCGGCCCAAATCCGGACGTCGCCAAGCGGCTGGCCCAGGAATTAATTGTGCGCGACAAGGCGGACATCCTCGCCGGCTTTACGCTTACGCCGGAAGCACTTGGTGCGTCCGGTGTCGCCACCGAAGCCAAGAAATTCATGGTGGTCATGAATGCGGCAACATCAGTCATCACGGAAAAATCGCCCTACATTGTCCGCGTGTCGCTCACGCTACCGCAGATCGGTGAGACACTTGGAACTTGGGCCGCTACCAAGGGCAAGGTCAAGAAGGCCTACACCATGGTGACTGACTACGGGCCGGGTATCGATGCCGAAACGGCCTTCCAGAAAGCCTTCAAGGCGGCCGGCGGCGAGATCGTCGGCTCGGTGCGCATGCCGATCGCCAATCCAGACTTCTCGGCTTTCGTTCAGCGTGCCAAGGACCTCAATCCGGAATCGATTTTTGTTTTCGTGCCGGGTGGCGCCCAACCTGGAGCAATTGGTAAGGCCTTTGCGGAACGCCAAATCGATCCCAAGAAAATCAAGATCCTGAGCACCGGCGAGCCGGTCGACGAGACAGCGATCAAGAGCCTGGGCGATCTCGCACTCGGCCGCATCAGCGCCTGGCACTACGACTACAATCACAAGTCCAAGATGAACGCCGACTTCGTGAAAGCCTTCAATGCCGAGTTCAAGCGCAATCCGGATTTCTTCGCGGTCGGCGGCTATGATGGCATGCACCTCATTTACGAGGCACTGAAAAAGACCGGCGGCAAAACCGACGGCGATGCCTTGATCGCGGCGGCCAAGGGCATGAAGTGGGAAAGCCCGCGCGGACCGATCTCCATCGATCCGGCAACCCGCGATGTCGTGCAAAACGTCTATATCCGTAAGGTGGAAAAAGTAGGCAACAACATCGTCAACGTCGATATCGACACAGTGGCGAATGTGAAAGACCCGACGCACAAATAGTCTGCCGCCCTTTAGTATTGCGTGTCCCGGGCGCCGCGCAGCACGCAGTGATGCGCGGCGGACCCGGGACCGTTTCAAATTCAGAGCCTGATACGGCCCCGGATCAGCAGCGCATCATTTCGCTCCGCTCATGCTGCGCTGCATCCGGGGGCACGGCCGCCTTTGCGGGGACAGGCTCCGGTGCGAATCCAGTGATATGATCGGCAACACGACTGCAACCACGGCATCAGCACCATAATGCTTTCCCCAATCTTCGGTGTCCTGTTCGACGGCATTGCCTACGGCATGTTGCTGTTCGTGCTGTCCGTCGGCCTGTCAGTGACGCTGGGGCTGATGAATTTCGTCAACCTCGCTCATTGCGCTTTTGCCATGCTCGGCGGGTACGTCACTATTACGCTGGTGAATGAATTCAACTGGCCTTTCCTGGCAACGTTGCCGGTGGCTTTCGCAACGGCAGCGGTCGTAAGCATCGCGCTCGAACGAACACTCTACCGGCGACTCTACCGCGCAACCGATCTCGACCAGGTCCTGCTCACGATCGGCCTTGCATTTATTTCCGTGTCGATCGCGGCTTACATCTTCGGAACGATCCAACAACCGGTCGAAACGCCTGAAGTGCTTCGCGGCTCGGTTGGATTTCTTGGCCTCGACCTCGGCAAGTACCGGCTCTTTCTCATCGGCGTTGCGCTGGTGGTGACAGTGCTACTGGTCGCAGGCCTCGAATACACACGCTTCGGCGCGCAGGTGCGCGCAGCGGTCGACAACCAGCGCATGGCGCGCGGCCTTGGAATTGACGTCGACCGCGCCTTCGCTTCGACCTTCGCGCTTGGCTCCGGCCTTGCCGGGCTTGGCGGCGCGCTAGCGATCGAGATCGTGGGACTCGATCCGAATTTCGCCTTCACTTACCTCGTCTATGTGCTGATCATCGTCTCGGTCGGCGGTCTGGGCTCGATCGCGGGCTCGTTCGCCGCAGCCATCCTGATCGGCGTCAGTGACGTGGCCGGGAAATATTACGCGCCCGAGCTCGGCGCTTTTCTGATCTATCTGGTCATGGTGGTAGTGCTGATGTGGCGGCCTGCCGGCCTGGTCGGGAGGCGGTAAGATGCGCGCCGGATTTACAGCATTGATGACAGCAGAGAGGTTGACGGACCCAACACGACGGAAGGCACGCTGACATGGTGTCCGCCATGACCATGACTCCGCAAGCCTATCTGCAAGCACAAAGCCGCTGGCATCCGCTCGAGATCGCTTTCTGGCTGGCCACGCTGCTGCCATTCGTTCTTTTCCCGGATTATCTGTCATTGGCGAGCCAAATCGCTATCACCGCACTTTTCGCGCTCTCGCTTGACATTATTCTCGGCTATGTCGGCATCGTTTCGCTCGGCCACGCGGCTTTTTTCGGCATCGGCGCCTACACAGCGGGGCTGATCTCCAAATTTGGCTGGGGAGAGCCGCTCACCGGCCTCGTCCTGGCGACCGCAGCGGCCGGACTTGTCGGTTTTGCCGTAAGCTTCATTGTCTCGCGCTTCCGCCATTTCACGCTGATCATGATCACGCTTGGCCTCGGCCTGCTCGCCTTCGAGGCCGCAAATCGCGCGCATTGGCTGACCGGAGGCAGTGACGGATTGCAAGGCGTGTCGATCTGGCCGGTGCTCGGCATTTTCAAATTCGATCTCTATGGCTACACCGCCTACGCTTACGCATTGGCCGCGCTGTTCATCATCTTTCTGGGCGCTCGCCGGCTGATCAATTCCCCATTCGGCCTGGCGCTGCGCGGGATCCGCGAAAACTGGGTGCGCATGCCGGCAATCGGCGCCGACAGCCGCGCGCATATCCGCAAGGCCTTCACGATCGCGGCGGCTATTGCCGGGCTCGCCGGCGCGTTACTGGCGCAGACTACGGAAAACGTCTCGCTTGAATCGATCAGTTTCCAGCGTTCCGCCGACGTTTTGGTGATGCTGGTGCTGGGCGGCGCCGGTCGCCTTTATGGCGGGCTGGTGGGCGCAGCCATATTCATGATCGCGCGCGACCAATTTTCGGGCATAGCGCCGCAATACTGGTACTTCTGGATCGGCGTCCTGCTGGTGACCGTCGTGATGGTCTTGCCCAATGGCATTCTCGGCGGGCTGTCGCATATTTACGCGCGGTGGAGACGCAAATGAGCGAGTCTACAACTCCGGCAAACGACACGACCGCCAATCGACCGATCGCTTTGGCCACCCGCGGCCTGTCAAAGGCATTTGGCTCTTTGCCGGTCGCGCGCGACATTGAGATCAATCTGCCGGTCGGCGCGCGTTACGCGCTCATCGGGCCGAACGGCGCCGGCAAGACAACGCTCATTAACCTGATGACCGGCATGCTGGCGCCCAACGCCGGGCAAATCTTGCTTGGCAGCGACGACATTACCACGCTCGGGCCACAGGAGCGCGTCCGACGCGGGCTCGCACGCACGTTCCAGATCAATACGCTGTTTGCCGGGTTGAACGCGCTCGAAGCGGTAACGCTCGTGGTGGCCGAGCGCCAGGGCCTTGCCGGCCGGTTCTGGCGCCGCGTCGCCTCCCACAAGGAAACAATCGACGAGGCCTACGAGATCCTGCGCCGGTTGCGGCTGGGTGACTCCTGCTATCAGGTCACGCGCGAATTGCCTTATGGCCGTCAACGGCTGCTGGAAATCGCGCTGGCGCTGGCGACAAAGCCGAAAGTGTTGCTGCTCGACGAACCTGCCGCCGGCGTGCCACAGGAAGAAAGCGGCGAGGTCTTCGAAGCGGTGGCGAGCCTGTCTGATGATCTAACCTTGCTGTTCATCGAGCACGACATGCACGTGGTGTTCCGCTTTGCCAGCCACATCATCGTGCTGGTCGGCGGCGCGATCTTCACCGAAGGTTCGCCCGCGGAAATTGCCGCCGATCCGGGCGTGCGCGAGGTCTACCTGGGCAAGCGCAAACATGGCTGACACGCTGCTCAAGTTCGAGAACGTGACCGCCGGCTATGGCGATGCTCTCGTGCTGCACGGTATTTCGCTGGAATTGCCGGAACACGGCAGCCTGGCGGTGCTCGGCCGCAATGGCGTCGGCAAATCGACGCTGCTGCTAACCATCATGGGCTACACGCAATTGCGCGCCGGCCGCGTGATTTGGCGCGGGCAGGATATTTCACGCGTGGCTCCGCATCGCCGCGCTGTGAACGGCATCGGTTGGGTGGCTCAGGAGCGCGAGATATTCCCTTCATTGTCCGTCGAGGAAAATCTCACGGTCGCGGCGCGGCCGGGCTCCTGGGACCTCGAGGCCGTTTTCAAGCTGTTTCCGCGTCTTGCCGAGCGCTGCCGCAATATGGGCAATCAGTTGTCTGGCGGCGAGCAGCAGATGCTGGCCGTCGCGCGCGCACTGATGACCAACCCGGCGTTGATGCTGCTGGATGAGCCCTTCGAAGGCCTCGCCCCGGTGATTGTCGACGAACTTTCAGCCGCCATGAAGACGATGTTGGCAGACCGCCGGATCGCCATCGTCCTGGTTGAGCAACACACCGACATCGCCCTGGAATTGACCGCGGACGCAATCGTATTGGAGCGCGGCGCGGTGGCACACCGCGCATCCTCGGCGCAATTGCGGAAAGATACGGCCACGCTTGAACGGCTGGTCGGGTTGCGCGTGGCCGCAATGGCATGACATTCTAGCCGTCCGTTAGACGATGCAGGTGTAAGTCATGGCCAATCCGATGATTCCGCGCGAGCGCTCCGACTATTCGGCGATTGTAGATCGCCCACCGCTCAAGTTGCCGGGCAACGCCCGCATCGTGTTCTGGACGATCGTCAACTACGAGGTGTGGGACATCGGCAAGCCGATGGCGCGGCAACTGCTGCCGGCACCGACCGGCGTGCCGCTGATGCCCGACGTCGTGCATTGGGCCTTCCATGAATATGGCATGCGGGTTGGCTGCTGGCGTTTCCACGAACTTTTCAAAAGGCTTGGCATCAAGCCGACGCTCGCCGCCAATGCCCGCATCTGCGAGGACTATCCGCGCGTGGCCGCCCAGGCGCGCGACGACGGCTGGGAGTTCATGGGCCACGCCTACGAACAAGGGCCGATCCATAAGGAGGCCGACCAGGCCGGCATGATCAAGCGGACCATGGACATCATGACCAAGTTCACCGGCAAGAAGCCGGTCGGCTGGCTCGGGCCGGGCCTCACGCAAACCCTGGACACGCCGGATCTGCTGGCCGGCGCAGGCGTGAAGTATATGGGCGACTGGGTCTATGACGACGAGCCGACGGTGATCCGCACAGCGAATGGCCCGCTTGTCACTTTGCCCTACACCATCGAGTGCAACGACATCCCGATGATGTTGGTCCAGCACCACGAGAGTAACTACCTTCTCAAGCGCGCCATCGACCAGTTCGACCGGCTTTATGCCGAGAGCGCCAAGCGCGCGAAAATCTGCGCGCTGGCGATCCATCCCTACATCAGCGGGCAGCCGCACCGGATCAAATATCTCGAGCAGATCTACGACTACGTGAACAAGCACGAAGGCGTGCTGCACTGGAACGGCGAACAGATGCTCGACTGGTATCGCAGCATTGCCAAAATCGAGGCTGCCGCATAGCGTTTCAAAAAAGTGCGAACGGTGCATGTCCCGGGCGCGGCGCAGCGTGTAGCAAAGCGAAACGGTGCGCTGCAGACCCGGGACCGTCGCAAATTCCGGGCTTGGTACGGCCCCGGATTAGCGGCGCATCATTTCGTGCTGCGCCGCTTCCGGGGCACACTTGCCGCGCAGCATTGCCAAAATCGAGGCCGCCGCATAGCGTCAGACGCTGCCCATAAAGAAAAAGAGATCAGCGGCGGCCAGGGAGGAATCATATGCGTCGCAAAATGATTTTGTGCGCGATCGTTGGTGCGTTTGCGCTGTATGGCGCGGCGCAGGCTTGGGCGGCGGAAATCCGCCTCGCCAAGCAATATTCCATGGGCTACCTCCAGCTCAACGTGATGGAGCATCAGCAGCTCATAGAGAAACATGCCAAGGCGCTCGGCATTCCCGATCTCAAGGTATCGTGGATCACGCTCAATGGTCCCGCCGCCGTCAATGACGCTCTGATCTCGGGCAACATCGACATTGCCACCGGTGGCGTTCCCGGTTTGCTGGTGCTGTGGTCGCGAACCAAGGGCACGCCGCAGGAAGTACGCGGCATAGCCGCCCTGTCGTCGCAGCCATTTTTGCTGAACAGCCGCAACCCGGCCATCAAGGGAATCAAGGATTTCAAGAACTCCGACCGCATCGCGGTTCCGGCCATCAAGGTTTCGGTGCAGGCCATCACGCTGCAAATGGCGGCGGCCAAGACCTACGGTATCAAGGGCTTCGACACTCTCGACCCGCTCACCGTATCGATGTCGCCGCCCGACGCCACCGTCGCGCTGCTGGGCGGAAAATCCGAAGTGACCTCCGTGTTCAGCGTACCGCCGTTCCAGTATCAGCAGCTCGAAAATCCGGACGTACACACCGTGCTCAATTCGTTCGACGTCATGGGCGGATCGCACACCTTCACGGTGGCCTGGACCACGGCGAAATTCCGTGACGGCAATCCGGCGCTGTACAGGGCCCTAGTGGCGGCGCTCAAGGAAGCAACCGACATCGTCAACAAGGACAAGCCGGCGGCGGCGGCGCTGTGGATCGAGGATTCGAAGTCGAAGCTGCCGCTCGACGTGGTTGGCAAGCTCGTCGCCGGGCCGCAGGTGCGCTGGACGATGACGCCGGAAAACACCATGAAATATGCCGACTTCATGGCGGAGGTCGGCACGCTCAAGGCAAAGCCAACATC
>Ga0335077_10009062_pt1 | contig 12345 bp, 12 predicted proteins | sample Lox_Sample_31_FD_207151 | JGI IMG/M metagenome (GOLD analysis project Ga0335077, IMG submission 207151) | Soil microbial communities from Loxahatchee National Wildlife Refuge, Florida, United States - Lox_Sample_3.1 | ecosystem: Environmental > Terrestrial > Soil > Wetlands | place: USA...
GGCCAGCCGGGTCAGGTCATAGGAATCATGCATCGCTTCGCGCTGCTGCCGTGGGGGATGAAAACGGGGTCCCTTCCGCCAGCGGGTGGGTGCGGGGCCTGCGTGAGGCCGGGGTTTTGCGGTGGTTGCGGCTGCGGCGGGCGGGGCGGAAGGTGCATATAGTCGTGCTGGCGTGCCGTCCGTCGTCACCGTCCGGTTTTGGACCGTTCGAGGCCGCGTCATAGTCCGGGTGCCGGGACCCCCCCTGGTGGGCAACCACCGTTGCTGCTGCGTGCGCGTGTGTCAGCCTCCTGTTGCTGACGGGGTCCTGGCGGGCGGGGCGCCGTGTCCGTGTCCGTAGGGGGTGCCGCTGCAGGAGGTGGCTGCCGTGAAGGTGATGTATGAGCGCGTCGCGGGGATCGACGTGCACAAGAAGATGATCAAGGTCGCGATCCGGTCGCCGGGCGCGAGGCCGTGGACCCGCAAGACGGAGATCCTCACGTTCCGCACGTTTTACGGCGTGCTGCGCGAGGTAGCCCGGGAGTTGCGCCGGCGCGGGGTGACGCACGTGGTGATGGAGGCGTCCGGGATCTACACCGAGCCGGTGTACCACGCGCTGTGCGAGGAGGACGGCCTTGAGGTGCTGGTGGTGAACCCGGCGCACGTCAAGGCGGTCAAGGGCCACAAGACCGACGCCAGGGACTGCGCCCGGCTGGCGGAGCTGCTGGAGTGCGGCCTGCTGCAAGGGTCCTACATCCCGCCCCGGGAGCTGAAGGAGGTGCGGGACCTGGTCCGCTACCGGATCAAGAAGGTCCAGGCCCGCACCTCGGAGATCCAGCGGCTGGATAAGACGCTGGAGTCGGCCGGCATCAAGCTCGGCTCGGTCGTCTCCGACGTTACCGGCAAGGGGCCGACGGCGATGATCGAGGCGCTGATCGACGGCGAGCGGCGCGGCAAGGTGCTGGCGGACCTGGCGCTCGGCCGGGCGCGCAGCGCCGGGAAGCTGGCGGACCTGACGATGGCGCTGGAGGGCCGGTTCACCGGCCACCACGCGGCGATGTGCCGGCTGGTCCTGGATCAGGTCCGGCTGCTGGATGCGGCGGTGGCGGACCTGGATGAGCGGATCGCCGCCGCCGCGGCGCCCTGGCAGCGGGAGATCGCGCTGCTGAAGACCATCCCCGGGTTCGGCGACGTCGTGGCCTGGGCGTGGATCGCCGAGATCGGCCCCGACCCCCGCCGGTGGTTCGCTTCCGGCGGCAAGCTCGCCTCCTGGGCGGGCCTGGCACCAGGCAACCACGTCAGCGCGGGCAAGCGCCGCTACGGCCGCACCGGCGACGCCGGCACCTACATCAAGCCGGTGCTGGTGCAGGCCGCCTGGGCAGCGATCCGCGTGAAGGGACGCCTGCAGGCCCGCTACCACAAGCTGGTGCGCCGCATGGGCGGGCCGAAGAACCCGGCCGCGGTGAAAAAGGCCATCGTGGCGATCGCGCACCCTGCTCAAGATCGCCTACTCCGTGCTCAGTAACGGCAAGGCCTATCAGGACCCGGGCAAGGACTTCTACACCCGGCGTGAGACCCCCGGGCAGCGGCAGGCCTGGCTGGAGCGGCAGCTCCGGAAGCTCCACCCCGGCTGCACCGTCACCATCACCGTCAGCCCCCCGGAGGCCGCCTTACCCCCCGGCGCTAACCGCCAGCCCTGACCCCTCGCAGCCAGGAGCCGCCGCCGATCCCGGCACCCCGGCCCGCCCGCCGGACAACTCACGTCACCACGCACCCTTGCCGCCGCTCAGGCCAAGGGTTCGCTGCCGCGCGCCCAGCGGGACCCCGTTTTCGTGTCAACCGAACGGGAAAGCCACGCCGATCATCCAGATCTGCCCCCCACCGCAAGTTACGCCGTCACGTTCCGATCGCGGTTCATAACGGCGGTTCACGTGCGTCACGCAGCTCATAAGGCAACGACACAGCGTGACGGCTGGGCGGTGTCACTGCGCTGCACGGTCGGCGGCGAAGCCGGACCCAGTCCAGGTCGTTCTCATCCAGTGGCCTTGCTGGGGGCGTCGAGGACCTGGCGGGTGACGGCCGAGATCGCGGCCGGAAAGCCTGCGTGGAACGGAGATTCGTCGGCACCGGCCACCACCGGTCACCTAGTGCATGCCCAGCTCCGCCGGCTCTCGCGGAATGTCCGGCCGGTGCCGGGCCGGTCGCAGCGGCGCTCGCTATTACCCCGGCACACAGACTGTCCTGGCGGAGTTACCGGTCCGCGATCCAGCTGCCGTGGAAGCCCAGCGGGATCCGGGCGGGCAGGTGAATGCGCGCGACTGGTTCGGCCGTGAAGTCCTGGGCGGCGAGGATGACCAGGTCCGCTGCGCCGCGGTCGGGGTCGTGGACGAAGGCCATGAGGTAGCCGTCATCCTCGGCGGCACCGGGGGATGACGGCGCGAACACGGCCTCGCCGACGGTGGCGTCGCGGCCGAACTCGTGCGCCTCGACGCTGCCGTGGATCAGATCGTGCCGCAGCAGTGCGTTAGTGAACGCGTCGTCGGCGAAGTCGCCGGCGGCGGTGATGGCCCGGGTGACCTCGCCGATGACCGCGCTGTAGCCGTAGCGGTGCGGCCGCGAGATGACCCGGTCATCGATCCGGGGGAACTCCTGCCCGCGGCCATCGAGGCGCCGCTGGGCGACCTTGCCCGCGGCCGGGTCGATGATCCACCGCTCTAGGGTCACCGGCCCGTGCGCGGCCCATAGCGTGGACACGTCGAAGGGGCCGTTGTACTGGCACAGGTCGACCACCACTTTGCCGCCGTCGTCGTAGGCGTTGAGGCAGTGGAAGACCCAGCACGGCTCGATCTCGATCCAACGGACGGGCGAGCTGCCGTCGCGCGGCAGCAGGCCGACGCGGGCCTGGTGGGCGGGGTTCCACACGTACGGAAGCTCACTGCCCTGGGTGACCGCGTTCAGGCTGAACGTGACCGGCAGGTCCAGCAGCACCACGTAGCGGCCAGTGAGCGCGAAATCGTGCATCATCGGGCCGTCGGGGACCGGGAGGTCGGTCGTGCGGATGACCTTGCCCGCCGCGTCGACCACCACGTGCTGGACGTAGTCCCACGCCCAGAAGTAGGCGATGGCGTGCAGCTCGCCGGTGGCGTGGTCGAGCTTGGTGTGCGCGGCGAACCCGCCGGGCAGGGTCCCGCCGAAGTCGCAGGGGCCGATGGTGTCCAGTTCATCGGACAGCTCATACGGCAGCGGCCCGGCCTCGACGGTAGCCAGGTAGCGGCCGCCGTGCCGGATGATGTGGGTGTTGGCGGCGAAGTCCATGTTCTCGTGCACCGGGCCGCCCGGCCACTTTTCGTCGTGCTGCGCGGCGACGGCCCGGGAGCGGACCCACCGGTTGCGGTACCACTCGGCCTTGCCGTCGCGCAGCCGTACGCCGTGCACCATGCCCGCGCCCAGGAACCAGTGGTAGTTCGGGTCATCCAGGCCAAGCGGGTTGGGCCCGTTGCGCAGGTAGCGGCCGTTCAGCTCGGCCGGCACCCGGCCGGTGACCGGCAGGTCGAACGCGGTGATCTCCTCGGTCACCGGCGCGAACGACCCTTCCAGGAAGCGATTGCCAGCAGGCATGGGCCCCATCCCTTCCAGCCAGCGCGGCGTACCCGCCGTGCCCCAGCAGCAGACCTGAAGCCCAGCCGAATCCCGCAGATCAACCATTATGGACGGCTACAAGAAACCGTACAGCGAGGACACCCAGCATGCATAACGGCGGCTCCGCGCGCGCTGTGGTGATTGCGGTCAGTCACTGACGCCGGGACGCAGTCGTCCGATCGGCCCTGATTCAGCGCTGCAATAACCGGCGGCCGGCGTCGGCTCCCTGGCGTCCAGGATCGGGTTCAGGTTTGGACGGTGAGCCGGATGGCGCTCAGGTGGTAGCGCCGGGCAGCGTCGGCCAGCGCTTCGGTGGCTGGCGGACCCGGGGTGTGAATCTTCAGGCCGAGCATCCGCTGCGCTCGCTTCACGCCGAAATGGTCGATGGCGCGGGCGTAGAGGGGTGCTACCGCCTCCGGGTCGTCAAGCAGCTGTCCCCGCATCCGGGTGACGTGCCCGTCCAGGGTGACTTCGACGTCGGCGCCGTCACGGAAGTTGTTGCGCCAGGGGGCGCCGGTCAGCGCGTACAGCTGGCCGTCCAGCCGGTGCGCGACGACCGGGATGTCGTAGCGGCGGCCGGTCTTGCGGCCGAAGAACCGCAGCACCATGAACTGCCTGCGCATCGGGCCGCCGGCCGGCGAGCGCAGCAGGCCGCGCATGACCGGGTTGCTCACCCGCATCATCGCCGCGGGCGGATGCGCCGGCTCTACTACCGTCGCGCTCTGCTCTGTCACGACGCCAGCGTACGCCCGGGACCAGCGCTGTAACAGCCCCGGGCGCTCGTCGCGGACCGGGCGCCGCGGCTCACGCCCGCCTAGCCGCTTACGCCAGCCGCACGGTCATAACCGGAGCTGCGGCCAAAGCACCTGCCAGCCGCTGCCGACGGCCACATCGGCCCGGCGCTAGCCGGGGACGTCGACCTAGTCGAGGCGCTCGGCGCAGAGCTGATAGCGCACTTCACCATCGACGCCCGCCGGTTCCGGCGCCGACGGCGATTGACCCCGCCACCGAGACCGCCACTAGAACGACCGATCTGGGCGGACAGCGTCCTGGCCGGACCCCCAACCATACTCGAGCAGGCTGTTCCCGTGTCCTTGGCTCAGCGAATGCGGCCACGGAGAGCGACTGGCCACGCAGCGGGGAATCCGGACGAGACGCGCCGCCGGCGGCCAGGACCGGCGGTAGGCCGTAGGCGACCGGCCGAAGACCCGGCCGAAGCTCGCCGTGAAGGACCCGACGCCGGGCAGAGCCTCTTCTTGGCCCGCAGCCGGTCCTGCATGGACCGGGCTCTCGAAGGCCGGGATGGCTTTTGAAGGCCGGGATCCGGGCGGTGCCGGGGCCCGGGTCGGCTAAGGACAGGTCGTAACGCTCCAGGAGGCGGGTGTCGACGGGCGCTTTACGACCTGGCCGACGGCTGCACAGAATGATCATTCCCGCGCTGCCTTCCGCTCGCCGAAATGACCTGACGCAATCGCGCAATTGGGCGGATCTTGCGCACGAGCGCTGACCGGTGGTGGTCGCGGACCGTGACCCGGGTGCCAGCGCGCGGCTGGCGTGAACTTGCCCGCTCGAGGCGGCAAGTGGTCGCGGCACCAGGGCTGACTTGTTCCTCCATGCAGCCTGCCGGGAGGACTCATTGGTGGGCTCGTCACCGTCGTGGACTAGCTGACGATGGCGATGGCCTCGTTTGCCAGGGCTGGCCGCGCCCGTGGGGAACGGGCTGGCGGACATGAGTACCTGCCGGGCGGTCGCGGCGGCACGTGGAGCATCTGCGGTCAGGCGCGATCGGCTGCACCTGAGCCGCCGGTGATGTCCGCCGCTGCGAGCCTTGCCGCCTCGCGGCGGACCCAGTCGGGGTAGCCATCGCGGGAGGTGATTAGATATGTCTAAATAGAGGGTTAGAGATTCCTTACATTGCTGTTAGACTGGGCGCATGAGGGCGGTAGCGGCAGAGCGCGGATCATCGTGCTGTGATGCGATGCGCTCGGAGGCGATGAACAAGTACCTGCGGGTCATCTACGTGCTGAGCTTCAAGGCCCCGCCGGTGCTGACCTCTGCCGTGGCGGCCCGGCTGGGAGTCGCGGCGCCGTCGGTGTCGGCGATGCTGCACCGGCTCGACGCGGCGGGCCTGCTGGCCGGATCCGGCGGCGGCGGCATCGCGCTGAGCGAGCACGGCCAGCGACATGCCCGGGAAGTGGTCCGGCGGCACCGGCTGATCGAGGCCTTCCTGGTACAGACAGCCGGAATGAGCTGGGACGAGGTGCACCAGGAGGCCGAAGCGATCCAGCACGCGGTCAGCGACCTGCTGATCGACCGGATCGACGCGGCGCTGGGGCATCCGCGGCACGACCCGCACGGCGACCCGATCCCGCCGCCGTCAGGCGGGCACGTCGAGGACTGGCCGCCCGCACTGGCCGACGAGGCCGCGGGCGGGCGGTTCCGGGTCGACCGGGTCAGCGATGAGGACAGCGCTGCGCTGCGGTACCTGGCCAGCCTGGGCGTGCGTCCCGGAGTGGTGCTGCGGGTGCTGGAGCGCGAACCGTTCGGCGGGCCGCTGTGGGTCGAGATCGAGGGCCAGCGCCGCGCCCTGGGGACGCCGCTGGCCCGCCTGGTGCATGGCGTGACCCAGCCATGACCGCCATGAAGCCCGGAACCCCGCGGCCACGTCACGCTGCGGCAGGTGCAGGCCGGGGGCGTCGGCGCCTACGCCGGCCAGGTCGTCATGGACGGCTTGATGCACTGGCGGACCCCGCTGCCAACGCGCCGCGCCCTGACCATGTCCGCCTGTCCGATCATCCTCGCCCTCGCGGTCAACACCAGCCAGGCACCGGTCGACTCCCAGATCATCCAGTCCTTCGACGTCCCCTTCGCCCTCATCCCCTGCTGCTCATCACCCGCCACGCCGGCATCATGACTGACATGCACAACGGGCGGACGCGCTGGCTGACCGAGCACGTCACACTGGGAGACGTGCCCGGGGTCAGGCAGGTGCGGGCCGGCGGGGCTGTCAGCATCGGGGCGGCATCGGGCGTGCACCTGCTGGGCGCTCACGTCACCGCCGCCATCCAGGTGCAGGCCGCCGCATGAGCCCGCCCCTGGCGCCTGAGCCGCAGCCTGATCCGGCGAGGTCAGCCGGGACGGTGCTGCTGACGCCGGAGGACTGGGCACGGTCGCATGACCGCGGCCGGGTCCACCGGGCCCGGGGAGGTGGCCGCCGCTGGTTGCTGTTCTGGCTGCTGGCAGGCCCGGGGATCCTGGCCATGCTGGGGGAGAACGACGGGCCGAGCATGGTGTCCTACACCGCCACCGGCGCCGCCTACGGCGTGGGCTTCTTCCTGCCGTTCATCCTGGTCACGTTCGCGATGGCGATCCTCTGCCAGGAGATGTGCATGCGGGTCGGCGCGGTCACCCACCGCGGCTACGGCGAGCTCGTGCTGCAGCGGTACGGGCCGGTATGGGGCTGGTTCGCCGCCGGCGACCTGCTGTTCACCAACCTGGTCACCTTGATCGCCGAGTTCGTCGTGATCCGCGTCGGGCTGGCCTGGTTCCACCTCGGTTCCGGCGTCGCGGCCGGGCTCGGCGTCGTCCTCGTGGCGGTCACGCTCAGCGGCGGCCGGTACTGGCGGTGGGAACGGATCGTGCTCGGCCTGGCAATCTTCAACGGGCTGTTCCTGGCCGCGGCGATCATGGCCCGGCCGCACTGGGGACAGGCCGCCCGGTCGCTGGTCACGTTCTCGCCGTTCCCGGGCGGGAGCCTCAACACGCTGCTGCTCCTGATCGCCTCGACCATCGGCGCGACCGTGACGCCCTGGATGGTGTTCTTCCAGCAAAGCGCCTCCGCGGACAAGGGCCTAACCCATCGCGATATCAGGCACGGGCGCCTGGACACCGTCATCGGCGGCGCGCTGGCCGCGGCGTTCGGCTGCGGCGCGCTCATCGCCGGCGCCACCCTGGCCAGCCACCCCGGCGCGGGGATCCAGGGCCAGGCCGGCGCCGGATTCCCCACCGCGCTGGCCCACACCTCAGGCAACGCGGTAGCGGCGGTGTTCGCGCTCGGGCTGATCGAGTCCGGCGCGGTGGCGATCCTGACCATCTGCGCCTCCACCGCCTATTCAGCCGGCGAATGCGCCGGGGTCACGCACAGCTTCAACAACCCGCCCCACAAAGCCGGGCTGTTCTACGCGGCCAACATCACCGTCGCGCTGATCGCGGCCGGGATCATCCTCATCCCGGGCGCGCCGCTGCTGTCGATCGCGCTGAACGCCAACGTGCTGGCCACCGTCTTGCTCCCGGTCACCCTCGTCTTCATGATCCTGCTCGCCAGCGACCGGCAGCTGATGGGCAGCCGGGTCAACACGGTCTGGCTCAACGCGGCCGCGGCCGCGATCGTGACGTTCGTGGCAGGCTGCGGCGCGGCCTACGGGATCGACTCATTCCTGCAAGCAGCACACCTCATCCCGGGAGGCTAGATGAGACGCCCCGCCATCCACCTAGCCAGCACCCCCATACCGCGGCAAGGCCAGCGGCCCGTCGGCGACCCCGCGGTGTTCCTCGAGCCGGGGCAGCTCACCGCCACCACACGGCGACCGGTCCCCCGCGCCCAACTCGGCAGACGGGCCACCATCGCCCTGTGGGCACTACGCGTGCTCGTGATCATTCTCAGCGCGATGGTCATCTACACCTTCTTCTCCCAGCTCGGCAGCTAAGCGCTCCACCAGCTCACAATGCCCGGCAACCCATGGCCGGGCCCCAGCGCACGCCATGCAGGTACCTGAGCGCGATCTAGCCAGATGCCCGCAGGCCACGCCATTGCCCCAGCACGCCAGAGCGGCCTGATCTGCGCGCCTCAACTCGTGATCCCCGAGGCAGCAATAACCGCTCCGAACGGCGGATCTCGCGCGGTAGCCGCAGCCAGCCATTGTGACGCAGTGTGATGGGCACTCTGGCGCACGAGCGAACCTGCCGACTCTGCACGCTGCGCTTATGTCCTGACCGCGCCGGCCAGCGTATTCGGATCGTCCAATTCGGTGCGGGTCGATGAGTGGCCGGCACCTACTCGGCACGTGATCGCGTCGCTCCGGGACCGGGCGGCGGGTTCTCGCTGTGGGCAGGGAACGGGGGGTCGTCTTCCCGGGTCGGCATACTGCGTTCCCGCCGGAGGACCTCGATCAGCACGGAGTCGTCGAGACGGCCCAGTCCCAGGTCGTGGCCGCGGAGGTAGGCTCGGCGCGCGGCGGCGGCCAGCGGCGTCGCGGCCCCGGCCTGTCCTGCGGCCGTGTCCACCAGTCCCATGTCCTTCACGAAGATGTCCAGCGCGCTGCGCGCCGGCTCGAACTGGCCCTCGACCATCCGGGCCCCGCGGTCGTCGAGCATGAAGGACGCCGCGGCGCCCTCCCGCAGCACCCGCCAGCACTCCGCGGCCGTCAGGCCGAGCGCCTCCGCGAATGCCAGGGCCTCGGCGGCGGCGGCGATGTGCACCCCGCACAGCAACTGATTGACGAGCTTCATCCGCTGGCCGTCGCCGGGGGAGGGCCCGACCACAGGGGCGCTGCGGGCCAGGGCGGAGAGCACCGGCTGCGCCCGCGCCACCGGCTCTTCCGGGCCGGACACCATGATCAGCAGGTCGCCAGAGGCGGCCCGCGCCGTGCCCCCGGACACCGGGGCGTCGACCACGGCCACGCGGCCTGCGGCGAGGCGGTCCGCGGCGGAGACGACCGTCTCGGGGCCGACCGTCGCCATGATCACCACGATGCTCCCGGCCGCCAGCGAGCCGGCCGCCCCGCCGGGCGCGAACAGCGCCTCCTCCAGCTGCCCGGGCGTGGCGACCATGATCACGATCAGATCGGCGCCACCGACTGCGGCGGCAGGCGTGTCCGCGGGACGCACGCCGTCCGCCGCCAGGGCCGCGGCACGCCCCGGCACGACGTCGTAGCCGCGGACCACGTGCCCCGCGCGAGCCGCCCCCACCGCCATGGGGGCGCCCATCGCGCCCAGCCCCAGCCAGCCGGCCTGCATCAGCGCTCCTCCCGCTCGCCCTCGAGGATGGCCACCACGTCCGCCAGGGTGCCGTCGTCGCCGACGTTGCAGGCGAACACCACGTACGGCACGCCGATCGCCTCGAGCGCCGCGTCCAGCGGCCGCAGCAGCGAGATGATGCCGGGGAACAACTGGCCGGCCACCTCGGCGCGCCGGATGCCCAGCCCGTGCTGTGCCACGTCGTGCGAGGTGATCCCGCCCTTGGCGACGACCCACGCGGGCCTGGCGGCCAGCGCGTCGCGGACGGTCCGGGACAAGGCGGCGGACACCGTGCGGGCGATGGCCAGGCTGTCCGCTCCGTCCCGGCCCGTGGCCACGGCGCGGCTGGTGTACAGCGGCTGGTGTACAGCAGCACATCGGTATCGCGCAGCGCGGCGGCCACCTGCCGTGCCGTCCCGGCTGCCACCTCGCCGCCGCCGACGAGGGCCGCCACGTCCAGCTCGACGGCGGCGATCTGGCCCCGGGCGCGCAGCGCCGCCAGCTGGCGGCTGGTCTGGCCCACGTGCGACCCCACCACGACCAGGCCGTGCCCGCCCCGCGGGGGCCGTCCGGCCGGCCAGATGTCCGCGCCGCGCAGCGGCGCCCGCGGGCCCACGCCGGCCAGCGCGCGCACGAACGACGGGCCGGTGCGGAACAAGAACGACGCGCCGGCGCGCGCGGCCATCAGCACCCCTGCCGCGACCGTCTCCAGGTCGGAGTACTCGGTGGCGTTGACCACCGCCCAGCGGCCGCCCCGCACCCCGGCCAGCAGCTCACGGACCCGCGGCGGGCCGCCGAGCCTGATGTCGGCCAGGCCGATGCTGGCCACCTCGTCCCGCCGGATAGTGCCGCCGCTCTTGTCCGCCACAAAGTCACGCAGGTCCGATGCGCTGTAGCCGAACGCGGCGTCCCGCGCGAACTCGGTCTCGCCCACCGGGACCAGGCGACCGCCCACCCGGGCCCAGTGGATGTCCCCGGCGGTCAGCCGGCCCCGTCTCCAGGAACGCCGGCACGAGCAGGACGCCGTCATAGCCGCGGCCGGCCGTCTCCCGGCGCACCGAGTCCAGGGCCCTCACCTCGGCCATCACGTGCCCGCGCAGGGTCGAGTCGCTCCGGCTGACAAGCTGCAGGCGCCCGCCGCGTCGCCCGGCTACCGAAACAAGGCCCCGCGCGGCCAGGACATTGGTCTCGGCCGCGGCCGACTCCTCCAGCCCTGGCGGGCCGTCGAGCACCCCGGCCAGCGGCGTGTCGCAGCTATGGCTGGCGACCGCGGCGGACACCATGCCGCCGGTGAGGGGTGCTGGGCGGGGAGCATTACCTGGACCAGCCGCTGAACTGGTGCGCCCGGCTGATGGCCGACGACGAGGCTGTGGCCGTCGCGGTCGGGCTGCGCACCGCCGCCCGCAGCCCGGTCACCGGCATCGAGGAGACGTCGGTCCGCGCCCTGGCCAAGCTCGAGCAAGTCCTGCCATCCCGGCTGCGCCGCCGGGTGAGCGCGCTGGCCGACTACACCGTGCCGGTCCCGCCCAGCGTGCTCCCGCCGGTCGTCGGCGGGCTCCATTGCGGCCCGCCTACCGGTTACGAGTGGCAGATTCCCGCGATGTGCTCCCGCCGATCAAAGGCGGGCTCCATTGAGGTGGCCAGATGTACGTGGGCCAGCGATGACGGTTCAAGATGTTCCAGCCGATCCGAGGGGGGCTCCATTGCGGCGCGGCCAACTATGAGCGGTACGTGGGCTGCCAGCCCGTGTTCCCGCTGGTCACCGGCGGGCTCCGTCGCGGCACGGCTTATCGTCGGAGCAGCAAGTTCCATGGTCGTATTCCCGCCGTTCCACGGTCGGCTCCGTTGCGGCACGTCGTCTGTGACGCCGGTCATGGTCTTGTACATTCCGGATTCCAGCCGGTTACGGCAGGCTCTATTGCGGCGTCGTAGTGTTGACAGTCACCGTCTGCGCCGTGGCCGAGTGTTCCCGCCGTGACCGACGGGCTCCATTGCGGCGGCTCCTGCACGATGGGGACGACGGGCAATGCCATGTAGATGAGCGGTTTCGGGGTCAAGCTGCGCGGCTGGTATCGGCTGGGTTTTAGTTACTGACGGTGATTGTGTTCGCGGGGCGTGGCTGTAGCCCGGATGTCGCTCCGGGTGGCGGCCGGTTCCACGGAGGGCGGGCGGTGCTGGTGAGGGCTGGCGGCGGGATCGCGGTTTCAGGCGGCGAGCGGGCCGCAGATGGTGATGACGGAAGGCGCCGTGCGGGTAGTGATCTCGCGCCCGGCGGCGGGGAATGCCTGGCGGGCTTTGGTCTTGTGGTCGCGGTGCCGGTCCCGGTCGAGGGTGAAGCGGCGTCTGCCCAGGTCGCGGAGGATGTCGTGGTAGCGGGCGGCGGTAACGGCGGCGGGCAGGCTGGCAGTGGCGGCGCCGCTGCGGGCAGTGGCGACGGCGGCGCGGCGGGCGGCGGTGAAGGAGATCTCCCGCGGCTGGACGGGCTGCCCGGCGCGGCGGCCCTTGCGGGCCGGGGCGGCGTGCCGTGCCGCCTGGCGGGCCACGGCGCGGGTGAGCTCGGTGGCGGTGATCCAGGCGGCGTGCTCCTGTCGGATCATGTCCGGGGTGCGGGACCGGAAGATCGGCCCGGTGGAGGGGCCGGCGCCGCGGATGGCGGACTTGGCCTCGCGCAGCGCGGTCTGCGACCCGTCCCACCGCCACTTATAGGCCGCG
>Ga0335077_10009063_pt1 | contig 12344 bp, 5 predicted proteins | sample Lox_Sample_31_FD_207151 | JGI IMG/M metagenome (GOLD analysis project Ga0335077, IMG submission 207151) | Soil microbial communities from Loxahatchee National Wildlife Refuge, Florida, United States - Lox_Sample_3.1 | ecosystem: Environmental > Terrestrial > Soil > Wetlands | place: USA: Florida...
TCGAGGAGCTCAACATCGATGCCCGGCGCAGCCACCGGGAGCTCGCCCGGCGGCTCCGCGTCGCGCCCACGACGGTGAGCCAGCGGATCGCCCGGCTCGAGCGGGACGGGGTGGTGCGGGGGTACATCCCGGTCCTCGACGACGAGCAGCTCGGGTGGGACCTCACGGCCACGATCGGGATCCGGATCTCGAAGGGACGGCTTCGGGAGGTCGAGGAGCGCCTCGCGCGCGACCCCCGGGCGTACGCGATCTACGATGTGACGGGGGACTTCGACGCGCTCCTCATCGGGCGGTTCCGGGACCGCCGGGACCTCGACCGGTTCGTGAAGCACGCCCTCCAGGACCCGTACGTCGAGCGGACCTACACCCAGGTCGTCCTGAACCGGGTGAAGGAGGAACGGCGCGTCCCGGTCTCCGTCCGGGGCCCGGCCGCCCGCGGCGCCGGCAATCCCTAAGAGCCCGCGCCCGGGTGGCCCCCGGGGCGCGCGAGCATGGACTGGGGGATGCGCAACCGGCTGTCCCGTATCTTCCTCGAGCGGAGCGGACGGACCGTGATGCTCGCGGTCGACCACGGCTACTTCATGGGACCCACGCGCCGGCTCGAGAACGCCGCCGCGACGATCGGTCCCCTCCTCCCCCACGCCGATGCGCTCGCGCTCACGCGGGGGATCCTGCGCACGTCGGTCCCTCCGACCGCCCACGTGCCGATCGTCCTGCGCGTCTCCGGCGGGGTCACCGTCCTCCACGAGGACCTGAGCCACGAGACGATCACGACCCCGGTCCACGAGGCGCTGCGGCTCAACTGCGCCGCCGTTGCCCTCTCGGTGTTCGCGGGCGCCCCGCACGAGCACGAGTCGCTCGTCAATCTGGGCGAGCTCGTGACGGCCGGCGAGGACGCCGGGATGCCGGTGATGGCGATCACGGCGGTGGGGAAGGAGCTCGAGAAGCGAGACGCGCGCTACCTCTCGCTCGCGTGCCGGGTCTCCGCCGAGCTCGGGGCCCACATCGTGAAGACGTACTACTGCGAGAACTTCGGCCGGGTGGTCGACGGCTGCCCTGTCCCGCTCGTCGTCGCCGGCGGCCCGAAGCTCGACTCCGACCGGGCGGCCCTCACGCTCGCCCACGACGCGATCGCCGAGGGAGCGAAGGGGATCGACATGGGCCGCAACATCTGGCAGTCGGACCATCCCGTCGCGATGCTGAAGGCGCTCCGGGCGATCGTGCACGAGAAGGCGACGGTCGAGGAGGCGCTCCAAGTCCTCCAGGGCGAGAAGGGCCGGGCGCCCCCGCCCGCCTCCCCCGCACCCGCCTAACCGCGCCGGCGAGCCGCCCCATCGCAGGGTTCAAGACCCGCGCCACGTACGAGGGGACGCTGCGGGGATTGCCAAGCTTGGCCAAAGGCGCCAGATTCAGGGTCTGGTCTCGTAGGAGTTCGTGGGTTCAAATCCCTCTCCCCGCATGCGGGACTTGAACCCACGGATCCGACCCGTCCGTTCGCTCGTCGGCCGCTTCCGGACAATGCGAAGAAGCTTCGAAGGGACTGCGGCGCCGGTCGCTTCCATCGGATCGATCGGCGCACGGCGCCTCATAGCCACGTCGCCAGAAGAAGTGCGGATGGCCTTGGAGGCTCGGCGGTCGGGTCCGAGGCCCGGCGGCGGGACCCTTCAGTCCCGGCGCGCCCGACGCGACAGCAGGATCGCCCCGACGCCGACCGCCGCCCCCACCGCGAACGTTCCGGCCGCGAGCGCCGCCGCGTATTCGGTCGAGACCCCGCCGCCCGAAGTCGACGACGGCGGGCTGTTTCCCGAAGCCCCCATCGCCGCGGCCTCCACCGTCGCCGTCGCCTGGGCCGTTGACCCGGCCCCGTCGACCGCCACCACATCCACGGTGTAGTTCCCCCCCTGCACGTACCGGTGGCTCACCGGGTTCCCCGACGCCACGGACCCGTCCCCGAACTCCCACGTGTACGCGACAGACGGCTCCCCTCCCATCTCCTGTGCCGTCAGCGTGACTGTCAGCGGGGCCGGGCCGGTGGGAGGGTACGACTCGATCGATACCGCCAGCGGGGCGTAGATCGACAACGTCGCGTTGGCCGTCGCCGACGTGCCGGCCGAGTCGGTCACCCGGACCGACGCCTCGTAGCCTCCCGCGGAAGCGTAGGTGTGGAAGACCGCGGCGGCGGTCGACGCGTTACCGTCCCCGAGCTCCCACGCGTACGTGTAGGGACCCGTGCCCCCGTCGACCGAGGCGGTCAGGGCGACGGGGAACGGTGCATCGCCGACGCTCCGGTTCACGGAAAGGGCGATCGACAGCGGGGGAGCCGGGGCGATCGCCGCCGTGACCGCGATCGCGAACGTCTGGGACCACGTCCCTCCGCCGGAATCGTTCAGCGCGAGACGCGCCGTGTAGTTCCCGGCCGTCAGGTACACATGGCTCCCGTTCGGCGAGCCCGAGTCCCCCCCGTCCCCGAACGTCCACGCGCTCGTGTACGGCGGGTCCCCCCCGCCGAAGGAGGCGGAATACGAGACCGCGAGCGGGGCGCTCCCGGTGGCGGGGGAGAGCGCGGCGCTGGCGAGCAGGCCGGGATACACCGTCACCGACGCCACGGAGACGGCCGCCACCCCGTACGCGTCGGTCGCCGTCACCTCGACGGAGTACGTCCCCGGATCGGAGTAGGTCCGGTCGACCGTGGGGCCGGTGGCCGAGCTCCCGTCGTCGAGCGTCCAGTTGAGCTGGTACGGGGCGACCCCGTCGGATGGCGATGCGGCGAAGGTGACATTCAGCGGGGCGTCGCCGGAGGAGGGGGTCGCCCCCAGCGTGAGATTGAGAGTGTAGTACGCCCACGTGCCGTCGATCGAGTAGCCGATCGTCGAGTCGGCGCCGCCGAACATCACGATGGATGTCGCCGAAGGATCGTACGCCATGCCCTGCAGCACGGCAGGCCCGGGGGCGGGGGGGCCGCCGAGGGAGGACGCGTTCGTCCAGCGCCCGTCATCGAGTTCCCAGGTATCGGCGAGGACGGTCAGCGACGGGCTCGACCCGCCGTACAGCACCTCCACCCCCAAGGGGGCGAAGTAGGCGAAGCCGAATCCCGACCGGTTCGACGGGGCGCTCGGGGTGGTCATCCGCGTCCACGTGCCCCCGCCGTACTCCCACGTGTCGTTGAACTTCTCGACCCCGCCGGTGGTGTTCTCCCCACCGAACAGGACCACCCTGCCGAGGCCCGGGTCGTACGCCATGCCGGCATCCTCCCGCGCGGAGGGAGCGCTCCGGTTGGCGATCTCCGTCCACGTCCCGTTCGAGAACGCCCACGTGTCGTTCAGTTCGGCCGAACCCCCGCACCCTCCGAAGAGGAGCAGATACCCGTCGGCGGCATCCCACGCGAGAGCCGATCCCCATCGGGCGGAGGGGGAGGGCGAGGGAGTCAACTCGGTCCAGTCGCCGTGGAGGAAGTCCCAGGTCGCATCGTACGATGGATGGTTCGGCGCGATCCCTCCAAAGAGGACCAGGTACCCTCCGGCCGGGTCCCACGACATCGACGCGTGGTCCAGGGGCGGGGGGGATGTCGTCGGATGCAGCTCGGTCCAGTTCCCTCCCTCGAAGATCCAGGTGTCGTTGACGTATCCGGTCCCGGCGACGAAGCCGCCGAAGAGGACCATGTACCCGTCCGCCGGGTCGTACGCCATCTGTCCTTGGATGTACGAGCGGTTCCCCGGCGATTCCCCGGTGGGCTCCGACGCGTTCCGCCACGCCGCATTCACGGCCGTCGTGTTGCCGGTGAAATCCGACGGGAAAGGTTGTTGGGAAACGCGAGGAGGGGCTACACTCGCGCCGATGCCGGTGGCGGAAACGTCCGGGGTCGCCCCGGGCTGTAACGGACCCGGGGCGGCCGTCGCCACGGGGTAGGTCCGGCCGGGCCCGTTCGAGGCTCCGAGGGAGGCACGGTCCGGGGCCGCTACTGGGACCGGATGCCCTCCGGAGAACGGGACCCCCGGCCCCGCAAGAAGCCCTCCGCCCGCGCCCACCAGCCCAACGAGGACCAGGGTGGAAGTCACGACGATTCGCCAACGACGCCCGCCCGCGGAACGCCTCGAATTCACGGCGCGGGACGTTCCCCTCACGATCGCCCCTGGCGAAGCCCCCGCCCCACGGCCTACCCCCCGACCCGGGCGAACGGCGCTCGGCCCCTCCCCGTCTCGTCCGGGGAGGGGCTGGAAACCTCTGGGCCACGCGTGGGAGGCGGATCGTCGTACGTCGGGACCGCCCTCACGGTCAGTTCGACCCTCGGACTCGTCTCGGCCCGGCGCGGCGACGACCCAGCGGAACGGCGACCCTCGCCCGGTGGGCTACCCTTGACAGGACGCCGCGAGTGACCCCCGCGGCGAGAATCCCAGCGGCCAGGCTCGTCAACGAGAGACCGGAAAGGATCGTGGTCGGAACGACCGCCGGTATCCCGGGCGCGGGGGTCGCTACCGGCACCGGGGAAGGCGGGGCGAGCACGGGAAGCGGGGTCGGGATCACGGCGGGGGGCGGAGGCGGGCTATTGGTCCCTGTCGATGCCGACTGCGTCGGGCTCGGCATCACCGTCACTTCCGCCAGGGGGGCCGAGAGGTTGTCCATCGACGCATTCCCGTACGGCGAGAAGACGATCCCGCTCAGGAGCCCCTGGACCTTCCCCGACCCCGCGCCGGTGCAGGCCGACGTGATGCACGCGTCGAGAGGCACCAGTCCGTAGGGCGGTCCCACGGCCTCCTCGTTGAAGGAGATCGTCCACTCGTCGCCCACCCCGAACGACGTGTACCTCGCCAGCCCGTTCCAAGACCACGATAGCACCTCCTGCGCCGGGTTCCCGTTCAGCGAGACCACCGCCGGACTCGCGACGCAACTCCTCGGACTCGTGTCGGCCAGCGTACAGCCGGCGGCTGGACCGAGGTTCACCGCCGGCACCAGATCCTGCCAGCCGACGAAGTTCACCGTCGGCTGCGGGATCCAGGCGTACGGGCCCCACGCGACCCATCCCTGCCCCTCGTCGGTACCCGACGACAGCCCGGGGCCGGCCGTCTCCCCCACGACGGTCACCGTCACGCGGGTCTCGTCGGTCCCGAGCCCACATCCGAGCGAGCTGCGGCTGCAGATCCGCTGCGGCTCGGCCGATACCGAAACATTCAGCACGGTGGGGGGGGGCGTGAAGATCCACGTGTCGTTCCGCATCCTCGATGTGAGGTTGTTCGCCTCGGGACCCCAGCCCTCTCCTCCGAAGGAGAGGGTGTATCCATCGTGCCCGTCGAAGACCATCCCATTACTAAACCGGTACGGCGGACCATTGACGGAGGCGTTTGCCCAGCTCCCATCCGCGTAGAGCCAGGTGTAATTCATGGGCGGAGAGTCGGTTCCCGGAGGGAACACCGCCCCAAAGAGGACGGTCTCGTTCAGCTTCGCGTCGAAGGAAAAGCCGACGAGGCTTTCTGCGGGGTCGGGTGGGTTCGTGAGCCGGATCCAGTCCTCGTTGATGAACCCCCAGGTTTGGTCCTCCGTCACAAGGACGGGGTATCCGTCCGCCCTGTCGTACGTCAAACCGCAGAGAAGAGTCGCCGAGATGCTGATGGGGTCGTTCGCAGTCGCGATCCGAGACCAGAACCCTGCGTTGAAGCCCCAAGTCATTCCGACCATGGAAGGTGACGTGTTCTGGAAATGCTCTCCGTACAGAATCACAGACCCGAGCGCGGGGTCGTATGTCATTACGCTTGATGCTCCCGCGAATTCAACCCATGGGTTGGGTATGCCCACCAGCTCCGTCCACCTTCCATGCTCAAAGGTCCATGTCTCGTTGTTGGGGGATGGGGTGTAGTGGTCTTGGGCCGTCGTTTGGAATCCCCCGTACTCCACCACATATCCGTCGGAGGCGTCATACGCCATGGAGGGCGCGCACGCCGACGGGGGGCCGGCAATCGAGAGGTTCGCCCACACCCCGTCCTTGAACACCCAGGTGTCGTTCAGGCAGAGGTAGTCGTCGTAGATTCCCACCTTGCTGATCCCTGCGAAACCCCCGTAGAGCACCACGTAGCCGTCCGCGGCGTCGTACGCCATTCCGACAGCGGATCGCGGACTCGGTTGCGTCCCCTCGGTCAACTGCGTCCACGATGCACCCGAGCCCGGCGACGGCGTCATCGAGTCCGACGCGCCGGCGGCGCGTGGACCGTTCGCGGTCGGGTTGAGCAAAGCACCTTGAGCCGCTCGGATGGCGGTTGCCCCGGCGGCAGACTGCTCGCCGACGAGCGACCGGGAACGAGCGGGCGAATCCCTCGACCCGGAGGGCAATCCCGAGTTTGGGATACAGAGCAAGGCAACGACTAGGAGTCCCAGAACCAACATCGTCGCGGCCCGAGCGGCGGAGACGGGCCTACGTTGCGTTGCGAGGCATTCGCGAAACATTGGAGCGTCCCAGCGAACCGGGACTCAGGACCTATCCTACCTCCCCGGAAGGGAAAAGCTCTGCGACGAAGGCGCACACCTACCGCCGAGGCATGAGAGGGGGCGTGCCGATTCCTCGCATTCCGACGGGGCGATCACGCAAACATGCTCACGTCCTGCCACGCCGGAGCGGCCGTCGGGACCGCCGTCCCGAGGTACTCCCACGTGTTCCCTTGCGCGGGAGAGCTCCCACCCACCACGGGAGGACCGCCCGCAGAATAGGCGGACCCGTTCGACCCGCCGAACAGAAGCGTGAACCCGTTGGGGCCGACGGCGGCATCGAAGACCAGCCCCATTCCCCATCTTGCCTGCCCGCTGGGTAGTACCGTGACGGACGAGGACCATGAGCCCGCTGCGAAGGACCACGCGTCCGACACAGGGGCCCCGGCATCCTCGCCCCCTACGAGGAGGACGTACCCATCGAGACCATCGAACGCCATCGCCCCATCCCTTCGTGCCGAGGGCGACGAGCCCCCGGTCACGCTGACCCACCCACCGCCGACGGTGAAGCGCCAGGTATCCGAGAGCATGGTGCCCGTAGATCGCTGGCCGCCGAATAGGAGCATGTAGCGGTCTGACGAGAGCGCGTCGTAGGCAAATGCGGCCCCCGCTCGGGCTGAAGGACCGGCGCCGCCCACATGGTGCCACGTTCCTGACACGTATCGCCACGTATCTCCGCAGGCGCTTCCGCACCCGACGCCTCCGAAAACGATAACCTCGAGATCATGAGCGTCCCACGCCATGCTCATGTCGCCGCGGGCCGAGAACGGGAGAGAACCTCGAGCCGTCCATCGATGCGCCCCGAATGTCCAAGAATCGTTCAGGACGGTACTCGAATTGCACGTGACCCGGCTCGATACGCAACCCCCGACGAGAAGGAAGTAGTCATCCACCGGATCGAACGCGAGGCCAGCGTCCCACCGGGGAGAGGGTCCGCAATCGGTGCACGCCAATCGCCACGAGCCGTTGACAAACTCCCACGTGTCGTTCGATCCCGAGAGGGGACCGCAGGCTCCAATCCCGGTGTCTTGGCATCCTCCGAAGAGAAGCACGTAGTCTCCTGAGGAGTTGTAGGCCAGACTCCCCCCGTAGCGGGCGGAGGGAGCCGTGGCGGCAGGGATCTCGTTCGGGATCGCGGGACCACTAGTCCAGCTGTATCCGATCGCCGGCGAGTGATTCTTGTGGAACAGCCAACCGAATCCCCCGATGGGCTCACCGGTCGCGTTCGCTCCGCCCGTGAGCACGACATAACCATCTCGGGGATCGTCAGCCAGAGACCCACCGTACCTACCCGCGGGCGACGACAGAAGGGTGGGTGCGTACCACACCCTAGCCCCCGGGAAGTCACCTGAAATGTAGGTATCTTGCAACACCCCCGAGGCGCCCATTCCCCCGAACATGACCACGAATCCATCCGCTGAATCGGTCGCAATCGCCGCTCCCCATCGCGCGGGGGGCGCGACCGAACCTGAACATCCCAAGCCGCTGGAGGTGCATTGGGTCCACGTTAGGAGCGAGTCCGAATAGAACCACGTGTCACCGAGCGGACAGGTGGAGCCGCAGCCTCCGAACAGCACGATTCTGGCGTTCCATGGGTCGTACGCCATGGCCGCTCCCCACCGTGCAGACGGGGAAGACGTCGGAGTTACTAGAGTCCAAGAGAATGAGGAGACAAACGTGAGGGTCCACGTGTCGCCCAAGGGACAGGTTGCGCCGCACCCCCCAAAGAGAACCGCGTACTGCGATCCGACAGAATCATTGAACGCGAAGGCTGCTCCCTGCCGTGGAGAGGGGGTGCTGCCCGTGAAGGAGAGCGGTGTCCAAGATCCGCCGGTGAACTCCCAAGTATCTCCCAACAGGGTCCCGTCGCCCGCTATCCCGCCGAACAGGATAACAACGGGAGAACTCGATTTGTCGAAGTAGACCATGCTCGCGTTGAAGCGCGTAACGGGAGAGTTGGACGGATTCAACGTCGGCCACAGGCTCTCCCACGGCATGTTCGTCCCCGTCGGCCCGAACCGGCCCGAGGCGAACGTCCATGTCGTTGCATTGCCACACTGGGCGCCGCAGCCTCCGAACTGCACGTCGTATCCGTCCGCCGAATCGTCGGCAATCGATCCGCCGTACTCGGGGGAAGGCAGGGGCGGAGGCCACCCCAATCCGGAAACCGTGGGTGCCGATCGCAGCACGCCGTAGAACCAGGTGTCTCCCAAGGTCGAGCCGGTGGGCGACGAGCCCCCGAACAGGAGGATTCCGTACCCGTCTTGACTCATCAGCATAGGGTCGTACCGGTCCGCCAACGGTCCCAACGGATCCGGACCGTCCCACGCGGCGATACCCCCCGTGCCGGTTCCCTGGGGCGTCGAATAGACCGCCCAGACCAGTGAACTCGTTCCGACGCTCAGGTCCCAAAAGCCTCCAGAGTCGGACTCAGGACCGAGGACGATCCCGCCGGCGCCCGCCCCGCCGACGACTTCGAGACTCCCGGTCGCAAAGTCGCTGGTGTATCCCGCGTAGTACCGGGGTGCAGGACACACGGTCCCGGTCGAGCAACTCGCCGAGGCGATCTGCTGGGTCCACGCACTGCCGTCGTACGTCCATGTGTCGTCGAGCGCGTCGGACACGCCGCCGGAGAGACACCCGGCATCTGCGGTTCCGCAGCCGCCGAAGAGCGCGTCTATGAGTCCGCTGGTGATCTTGAGCACCCCCATGGCCGCGCCGTAGCGGGCCGGCGGCGAATGCGTCAGGGTCCGATTGGTCCAAGCCCCTAGGCTGAACCCCCACGTATCGTTGAGCGGACAATGGGTCCCGACGCCACATCCGCCGAAGAGAATGAGCGCTTCGCCGATGCTGGTCGGGGCTTCGGCGATTGCTGCCCCGTACCGTGGAGGGGGTGGTGAGCTCGGCGATAGCTGGGTCCAGTTCCCCCAATACCCGGTGGTGTCCGAGTAGGTCCAGGTGTCCCCCAAGATATGCGAGCTCGAGGTGTCACATCCGGGAGTGCTCTGCGTGTATTCGGGCGCAGAGACCGTGCAACCTCCGAACAGAACGACTTCGTCGTTCGCCCCGGACTCGATATCGATCATCGCGCTGGCATCGTGTCGGGCCGAGGGGCAGGACGTAGCGTTGCACTGGAGGTAAGGAGTGACGTTCCACCAGGAGGCGTTACGGGCCTCGTACTCCCAAGTGTCGTTGTAGACACGGCCAAAGGCATCCGCGCCCCCGAAGAGGACGGCGGAGAGGTCGCCCAAGGCGGTCGGATCCCCGAAGGCAGAGAGGGCCGCTCCGTACCGTGGGCTCGGCGTGGCATTGTACGGGAACAGACCGGGGACGCCAAGACCGCCTCCCCCTCCCAGTTCTGGTGTTGCAAGAGGGGCCCTCTCGGGGCCCGACGAGCACGAGTACCCTCCGCCCGCTTGGGCGCAGGTCATCGTTGAGCCGCCGGCAGGGCCTTGGCCGGCCGCCAAGGCTGCCATCGCGTCCTGCATGATGGTCGACTCGTCGGACCCTCCCGTCGAGGCGCTGCGGGCAACCTGCGGCTCGGACACCGAGCCGGAAGCGTGGAGTCCGGTCAGGGCAAGACCGCTGACGACCATGAGGGCCACCAGACCCACGGCTCCGGCCGCTGTTCGGATGGACGATCGGGGGAGAGCCCTGGGGAATCTGGGGTCCTCCCGCGCCCGCCGATGATCCGCGGACGGGCTCGCCGGGGCCTGAGCCATTCGACCCTCCAACGACGACTCGTGTAGCCACCGCCGCATATGCGGCTCCGCACGGACACATCGTATAAGTATTGTTCGACTAGACAGCGAAACGGGGAATTGTACATCACAACACACATCTATCGACGGTCTTTGACTCCAAGATTCCCCTCACCCACACGATTTGATTCACGCCGACGGGAGTTCGACTCAGAATAGCCTCCCGGCGGGGTTAGGATTCAACGGCGGTTGGATGGAGCGCGGGTGTTGCGCGGACCGACGGCTCTAGACAACGTGCGAAGCGTGAACGGGCGTGCCTCGGTCGCGAAGTCGAGGCGACTCCTCGCGGGGGGCCCAGTTGCTACCTCCCCAGCGCCTCACCCAAATGTCCGTTGAGCGCTCCGGACACCCACATCACCCGCCGATCACGGTCCTGACGGACGACTCCGCTCTTCCGCCCAGAGGGAGGGAATCGGCGAATCATCCGGCTCTCTACCCTGGCTTCGGCCCCTTGGCACGGAGCTGCCGTCACCCCTCCGGAACACAAACCCCCGGGGAGACGACGGCACTTCCGTTGGGGCGGGGACAGCTCCCAATGATTCCGGGCTTATCGATGCGTATTCCTTGAGGTCGAGCCGCCGGCCGCCCGAGCCCTGTCGGCCCTTTCGCGACGGGGGTGCGAGAAATCCGGAGGGCTCATATACCACGACGCGGGTCGAATCACCGACTTCGATCGGCCCGCACCGGGTGCGGGCAGGTCCGGGGAACGCCGGGAATCCTCGGGGAGGTCCACGTTGACGAAGAGCACGCGGCGTCGGGGGACGACCTCAGCCGTACTGGCCGTCTACATGGAGCCAAGCTTTCTCGAGAGGCTTCAAGAGATCGCGGAACGGGAGAAGCGTTCGACCTCCGCTCAAGCTCTCCTGTATCTCGAGAGAGCTGTCCAAGCCGAACGGGCGAGCGAGAGTGCGGCAAGACGCGGAGCATAGGCCCGTTTGGCTCGACCCAGCCGCGGTCAGGAGAGGCGGCCCAGCCCGTGCCGTATCTCGACCCGATCGCTTCGCCCAGTGGTTCTGCGGCTGACCCTCCGCCCCCTCCTGCTCTGAGTCCAACTGTGCCGGTCTTGACACGTACTCCCGTAGATTCCGGCGGCCAGCGTCCCAAAAAGGTCGGTGCAGGCAGCGGGGGACTCTGTCGCTCGGCTTCGGCCAGAGGGGAACCTGTGTGACCGAACGGGTTGCCGTGCGGTCTGATGCGGAGGTGGACCGTCGAATGCCGTACCGCTATTCGGCTCGATGATCGCTTCGGGGACACCGTGAGCCACAGAGTCGTCCAGCGGCGGTGCAACGCGGCGGGAAGCGCTCCTTACTACCCCTTGACCCGATAGTGTGAGATCGAAGGGCGCAGCACGCCCCTAGACGGCCCGACGCCGGCATCCGAGGGCCCGCTCTTGACAGGTGAACGCGCGGGAGGATTCCGCCGCATCGGCCACCGGATGTTCCGCCGGCGGAGCCCGAGGGTGACGATTGCGCGGGTGCTCGGGGGTCTCGTCCGTGACCGTCCGGTGGTAGGAGACCCGCCGGAAGCCCGAGGGCTCGACTCCTGGCCCGATTACGAGCATCGGGAATCGGAGTGCAGCCGCTCGGCCCGGGATCAGAAGGCGCTTCTCACCGGGCTCGGGGACCTCTTCCTCGAGCCCCGCCGCGCCCTCCGCAAGCGTCCAAGGAAGGCGCAACGCTCCTTCTGCGAAGGGGACATCACCTTCTCGGTCCTCGTCGAGCCTTCCCTCGATCAGGAGCAGCGCGGTGATCGCCCTCGCAAAGCGAAGGCGCAGAGGTCCGGAAAGTTCGTGCGGCTGACAGGAATCAGGTCGATCCGGCGAGCCAGAAACGTGAGCAGCTACGCACTCCCACTGTTCCGGCGCGGAGACGGTACGAGGCGGGCGCACCTTCCACGATATTCGAACCGCCGGACGGTTCGACTACCTCTCCCCGCACCTGAACCTCCCGCGGACCGAATCCTGTCCGTCCTGAACCTTCTCGCGTGGGCGACGGCCTGCGAGTTTCACCCGCGCAGAGGTCGCTGAGCTGAGCGAGCCGGAGTCGATCAGCGCCGCCGACGGCCCGGAAACCACTTGTCGTAGGTCGGATGGTCCACTATGTCGAGCAGGAC
>Ga0335077_10009064_pt1 | contig 12343 bp, 9 predicted proteins | sample Lox_Sample_31_FD_207151 | JGI IMG/M metagenome (GOLD analysis project Ga0335077, IMG submission 207151) | Soil microbial communities from Loxahatchee National Wildlife Refuge, Florida, United States - Lox_Sample_3.1 | ecosystem: Environmental > Terrestrial > Soil > Wetlands | place: USA: Florida...
GCCCGACGGCTTGGCCATCAATCCGCGCATCCCCGAGAGCTGGCGGATCTGCTGTTTGGAACCGCGCGCGCCCGAGTCGGCCATGATGTAAATCGGATTCAGGTAACGGCCGGTGCGGTCGTCTTCTTCCATGGCGGTGAACATTTCATCGGAAACCCGCTCGGTAACTTTCGACCAGATTTCGATGATCTTGTTGTAGCGTTCGCCGTGCGTAATTGCGCCGTCCTGGTACTGGCTCTCCACGTCGACAACTTCCTTTTCCGCCGCGCGGACCAGGCCGGCCTTCTCCGACGGCACCACCATGTCGTCGATGCCGATCGAAATGCCGGCGCGAGTCGCGTACAGGAAGCCGAGATTTTTGATCTCGTCCAGCATCTGCACCGTGATCACCAGCCCGAATTTCAGGTAACAATACTGCACCAACTGGCCCAGGCCCTTCTTCTTTAGCAGGCCGTTGATGAACGGCATGTCCACGGGCAGATGGTCATTGAGAATCACGCGGCCGACCGTGGTGCTCATGTACTGTTTCACATACTCGGCCGGCTCCGTGTGCAAAATGTTCTGGTTGTCAAAGGCTTTGGTCAGCTCGATCACCTTGCCGGTGTGGCGCAGCTTGATGGGGGTGAGTGTCTCCACTTCGCCCATTTCGAGCGCGATCAGCACATCTTCGCCCGATGCAAAAGTGCGGCCCTCGCCTTTGGTTCCCGGGCGAGACTTGGTGAGGTAATAGCAGCCCAGCACCATGTCCTGCGTGGGCACGGCAATGGGGCCGCCGTGGGCCGGCGACAAAATATTGTTCGACGCCAGCATCAGCGTCGAGGCTTCAATCTGCGCCTCGGGTGAAAGCGGAATGTGCACGGCCATCTGGTCGCCGTCAAAATCGGCGTTGAACGCGGTGCAAACCAGCGGGTGAATCTTGATGGCTTTGCCTTCCACCAGCACCGGCTCGAATGCCTGAATGCCCAGGCGGTGCAGCGTGGGAGCGCGGTTCAACAGAATCGGATGGTCCTTGATGACCTCTTCCAGAATGTCCCAAACCACCGGGTCCTGCTGCTCCACCAGTTCCTTGGCCTGCTTGATGGTGGTGCAGTGGCCGCGCTGCTCCAGGCGATGATAGATGAACGGCTTGAACAGCTCGAGCGCCATCTTCTTCGGCAAGCCGCACTGGTGCAGCTTTAGTTCCGGCCCGACGACGATCACGGAACGGCCCGAGTAATCCACGCGCTTGCCCAGCAGATTCTGGCGGAAGCGTCCCTGCTTGCCCTTCAGCGTATCGGAAAGCGATTTCAGCGGGCGGTTGTTGGCGCCGCGCAAAACACGTCCGCGGCGGCCGTTATCAAACAGCGCATCCACGGCTTCCTGCAGCATGCGCTTTTCGTTGCGCACGATCACGTCGGGCGCATGCAGCTCAATCAGTTTCTTGAGCCGGTTGTTACGGTTGATCACGCGGCGATAGAGATCGTTCAGATCGGAGGTGGCAAAACGTCCGCCATCCAGCGGCACCAGCGGGCGCAATTCCGGAGGAATCACCGGGATCACGTCCAGGATCATCCACTCCGGTTTGTTGCCCGACTTGCGGAAGGATTCGACCACGCGCAGCCGCTTGGCGAACTTCAGTTTCTTCTGCTGCGACGCCTCGGTCTTCATCCGCTCGCGAATCTCTTCGCTCAGCGCCTCGACATCCACCTTCTTCAGCAGCTCCTTGATGCCTTCGGCGCCCATCATGGCGATGAACTTGCCCGCTGAGGCAGGATCCTGATCGAGAGCGCGCTTCCGCTCGTCGCTGATGACCTCGCCCCGGCTGAGCGCCGCGACTTCGCCGGGCTCGACCACGACATAGGCCTCGAAATAGAGAACGCGTTCCAGTTCCCGGAGCGTGATATCCAGCAGGTGGCCGATGCGCGAGGGCAGACCCTTGAAGAACCAGACGTGCGAGCAGGGGCTGGCCAGCTCGATGTGGCCCAGACGTTCCCGGCGCACGCGCGCCAGCGTGACTTCCACGCCGCACTTATCGCAAATGACGCCGCGGTGCTTCATGCGTTTGTACTTGCCGCACAAGCACTCCCAATCCGTCACCGGGCCGAAGATGCGGGCGCAAAACAGGCCGTCCCGCTCCGGCTTGAAGGTGCGGTAATTGATGGTTTCCGGCTTGGTTACTTCTCCATGGGACCAGCTGCGGATCTTTTCCGGCGACGCAAGACTAATGCGAATGGAATCGAAATCCGCAATCAAATTGGCTCTATCGTACGGAGAGGAACGCAAAATAACCTCCAGAATTCTTAAAAACCCAAAGAACTTTCACCGCCGAGGCACACAGAAGCTCTCACCGTCTCTGCGCCTTTGCGGTGAGAATCATCTAATCTGCCGCCAGCGCCGTGTCGATGGTGACCTCGCGCGGCTTCTTCATCAACTCCACATCCAGGCACAACGACTGCAACTCGCGAATCAGAACGTTGAACGACTCCGGCACACCCGGCTCGATGGCCGCCTCGCCCTTCACAATGGCCTCGTAGATTTTGGCGCGGCCATAAACATCATCGGACTTGGCCGTCAGCAGCTCCTGCAGGATGTAAGCGGCGCCGTAAGCTTCGAGCGCCCACACTTCCATCTCTCCGAAACGCTGTCCGCCGAACTGCGCCTTGCCGCCCAGCGGCTGTTGCGTAATCAGCGAATACGGCCCGATGGAACGCGCGTGAATCTTGTCGTCCACCAGGTGCGAGAGCTTCAGCATGTAGATGTAGCCCACCGTCACCGGCTGCTCGAACGGCATGCCCGTCATCCCGTCGAACAACTGCGTCTTGCCCGCCGTCGGCAGTTTAGCCGCGGTCAGCTGCTTCTTAATTTCGCGCTCCGTCGCGCCGTCGAACACCGGCGTGGCGAAGTGCAATCCCAGGGCATGGGCTGCCCACCCCAGGTGCGTTTCCAGAATCTGGCCCACGTTCATGCGCGACGGCACGCCCAGCGGATTCAGCACAATCTCCACCGGCGTTCCATCCGGCAGGTACGGCATGTCCTCGTCGGGAAGAATGCGCGCGATCACGCCCTTGTTTCCGTGGCGGCCCGCCATCTTGTCTCCCACCGAGAGCTTGCGCTTCATGGCGATATAGACCTTCACCAGCTTGATGACGCCCGGCGGCAGCTCATCGCCCTTGCGCAGCTTGGCGATTTTTTCGTCGGTGATCTTTTCCAGCACCGCGATCTGCCGCGACGTCATCTCCTCGATGTCGTCAATCTGTTCGTTGAGACGCACGTCCTTGTCCTTCAGGCGCATGCGTTTGAGGTCGCGCGATCGGACTTTCTCGATGACGTCGCGCGTCAGCGGCGTCCCCTTGGCCAGCAACCTCTTGTTGGTCTTTTCGTCGTGCAGGTCGGCCAGCAATTCCTTGCCTTCCAGCAGCACCGCCAGGCGCTTGGCGCGCTCGTCGTGAAGAATGCGCTTCTCATCCTCCAGATTGCGCTGCAGGCGCTGGATCTGCGATTCTTCAATCGCCTTGGCGCGCTCGTCTTTCTCCTGCCCCTTGCGCGAGAAAATCTTGCAATCCACGACCGTGCCTTCGATGCCCGGCGGGCAGTAAAGCGAAGCGTCTTTCACGTCGCCGGCTTTTTCGCCGAAAATCGCGCGCAGCAGTTTCTCTTCCGGCGTAAGCTGCGTTTCTCCCTTGGGCGTGACTTTTCCCACCAGGATGTCGCCCGGCCGCACCGTGGCGCCGATGCGGATGACGCCGCTCTCGTCCAGGTTGCGCAGGAACGAGTCGGCGATGTTCGGAATATCCCGCGTGATTTCTTCCGGCCCCAGCTTGGTATCGCGCGATTCGATTTCGAATTCTTCGATGTGGATCGAAGTGTAGTAGTCTTCCTTCACCAGCTTTTCGCTGACCAGGATGGCGTCTTCGAAGTTGCAGCCGCGCCACGGCATGAACGCCACCAGCACGTTCCGGCCAAGCGCCAGCTCGCCCTGATCGGTGCACGGCCCGTCCGCCAGCACTTGGGTTTTGCCTACCCGTTGCCCCTTGTACACGATGGGCTTCTGGTTGATGCAGGTGTTCTGGTTCGACCGCTTAAATTTGGTGAGCTGGTAGATATCGGCGCCCACTTCGCGCGAAAGCTGCCCCTCGTGCGAGCTCCCTTCCACGCGCACGATGATGCGCTCGGAATCCACCGAATCCACCACGCCCGGACGTTTGCACAGCACCACCGCGCCCGAATCGCGCGCCGTGACATGCTCCATCCCGGTGCCCACATAAGGCGCATCGGCGCGGAGCAGCGGAACCGCCTGGCGCTGCATGTTGGAACCCATGAGCGCGCGGTTGGCGTCGTCGTTCTCCAGGAACGGAATCAAGCTCGCCGCCACCGAAACCAGTTGCTTCGGGCTGACATCGATGTACTCGATCTCGTCCCGATGCTTCAGCACGAAATTGCCCGCCTGGCGCGCATTGGCCAGATCCGGAACAATGCGGCCTTTCTCGTCCAGTTCGACGTTGGCCTGGGCGATGGTGTACTTGTCTTCCTCCCACGCCGAGAGATACTCGCAGTGAGCCTCGTATTCGGCCGCCTGCTTCTTGGCGCTCAGATCGCGATTAGCCTTTTCCAGGTCCACGCGCCGCACGATGTCGCCCACTTTGTAGTCGGTGTCGCCCGGATTCAGAATTTTGACTTCATCGATCACCACGCCCTTCACCACCTTGCGGTAAGGACTTTCGATGAAGCCGAACTCGTTGATGCGCGCAAAGCACGACAGCGACGAGATCAGTCCGATGTTCGGACCTTCCGGCGTCTCGATGGGGCAGATGCGCCCGTAGTGCGTCGGATGCACGTCGCGAACTTCAAACCCGGCGCGCTCGCGCGACAGGCCGCCCGGTCCCAGCGCCGAAAGACGCCGCTTGTGCGTGATTTCCGACAGCGGATTGGTCTGATCCATGAACTGCGAGAGCTGGCTCGATCCGAAAAATTCGCGGATGGCCGCCATCACCGGCTTGGCGTTCACCAGGTCGTGCGGCATGGCCGTCGACATTTCCTGGTACACCGACATCTTTTCTTTGATGGCCCGCTCCATGCGCACCAGGCCGATGCGGAACTGGTTTTCCAGCAACTCGCCCACCGCGCGCACGCGGCGGTTCCCCAGGTGATCAATGTCGTCCACCACGCCGATGCCCCGGCGCAGCTTCAGCAGATAACGGATGGTGGCGTAGAAATCGTCGGCGGTCAGCGTGCGGTTATCCAGCTTGGTGGCATCCGCGCGGTCGAACAGCTTGATGTTGAACTTCATGCGCCCCACGCGCGAGAAATCGTACTTGCGCGGGTCGAAGAACATGCCCTGGAACAACTGCGTGGCGGTGTCCAGCGTGGGTGGATCGCCGGGCCGCAGCTTGCGGTAGATTTCGATCAGCGCTTCGTTCTGCGTCTTAACCGCGTCCTTCTTGATGGTGGCGGAAATCACCGTGCCCACATCGTCGCGCTCGGGGAAAAAGATCTCGAAGCTCTCGATCCCCGCTTCAATCAGCTTGGCGATGGTGGTGACGGTCAGTTCCTGGTTGGCGTCGATGATCACCTCGCCGGTCGACATGTCCACCACATCGGCGGCGATGTAAGCGCCTTCCAGATCGTTGGGCGCTACTTCCACCTGTTGGATGCGCGCCTTCTGGATTTCCTTCATCAGCGACGGCGTGATCTTCTTGCCCTGCCCCACGATCGTCTCGCCGCCCTTGGTCGCGATGGCGTGCGACAGCTTGAGGCCGATCAGTCCGTCGTCCACCACCCAATTCAATTTCTTGTCTTTGATGTTGATCTTGTCGATGCGATAGAAGGTGCGCAGGATCTGCTCGTCGGTCTTCACCCCCAGGGCGCGCAGAAACACCGAACCGTAGAATTTCCGCTTGCGGTCGATGCGCACGTACAACAGATTCTTGATGTCGTATTCGAATTCCACCCAGCTTCCGCGATAGGGAATGATCTTGCCGAGGAAATATCCCTGCGCTGGGACGCGCTCGAAAAAGACGCCCGGCGATCGGTGCAACTGGGAGACAATGACGCGTTCGGTGCCATTGATGATGAACGTGCCGTTGTCCGTCATCAGCGGGATTTCGCCGAAGAAGACTTCCTGCTCCTTGATGTCGCGAACGCTTTTGGCCCCGGTTTCGGGATCTTTGGCGTAAACCGTCAGGCGGATGGTGACCTTCAGCGGCGCGGCATACGTCATGCCCCGCTCCTGGCATTCCACCATGTCGTACTTCAATTGCAGCCCCACCGGATCGCCGCATTTATTGCAGAACGTCACCACGTTCTTGTTGAACGTGCCGCAGTGATGACACAGCACGTCGCCGGCATGGAACGGGTCCGTGCGGATGGTCGCGCCGCACTGCGGGTTGCGGCACGTGGAGCGCAGGTGATGAAGGCCTTTCAAGTTGCCGCACTTGCACTCCCAGTTGCCAATGGAGTAATCCACGAATTCCAACTGGCTCACGCCGCGGAAATCGGAGATGGGAAATACCGAATTGAATACCGTTTGCAGGCCCGTGTCTTCCCTTTCATTGGGAAGCAGGTCCATTTGCAGGAACCGCTCGTAGGATTGCCTTTGTACCTCGATCAGGTTCGGAATCGGGATGGAGGTCTTGATCTTCGAAAAATCCACTCGCTCCGGGGCGGCGCCATTTCGCTGACTATTCATTCATTGCTCCTGAGGGCCGAAAGCGCTCTGCGCTCAACACTCGAGTTAAGATCCAAATGCCTTAGCGGACCGCCGAGAGCTCGGCTCTCGCAGTTCGCCCGATCTCGTGAAGCACGGGAAGGGATGAAAATCTACCCGAAAAAATTGGGCAGCGCAGACTGGCATCCGCGCGGCCTGAGTTTGGAACGGAAGAAAAGGATCGATTCGCGACGCACGAATCCTGTTTGCCTGGGGACCTGAGTAGAGACAGAGATGCCCTGTGTGCAGCTTCAATCGCACTGCAATCAAAATGCCAGATCTCCAGATTCACAGTCACCAATCCGGGGTTTGAATCCGGCTAAAACTAAGCCCAAGCCAAAAGCTTATCAGAACCTTATACTTCCGTCAAATGGCTAACCAGGTGCTCAGCGGACTCTAGCCTCGCGTCTGACACCTGGCGCCTAAAGTCTGCGTTACTTTACTTCCACCGTCGCGCCGGCATCGACGAACTTCTTTTTGATCGCCTCGGCCTCTTCCTTATTGACGCCTTCCTTCACCGGCTTCGGCGCGCCATCCACCAGGTCCTTGGCTTCCTTCAGCCCCAGGCTGGTCACCTCGCGGACAGCCTTAATCACGTTGATCTTGTTGGCGCCCGCCGCCATGAGGATGACCGAAAACTCGGTCTTTTCCTCGGCCGCCGGAGCCGCCGCTGCGCCTGCGCCACCGCCACCGCCGGCCACCACCGTTGCCGCCGCTGCCGACACGCCCAGCTTCTCTTCCAGAACCTTGACCAGCTGGGATGCCTCAAGCAGCGTCAAGCCCTGAATCTGTTCCGCGATTGCATTAATATCAGCCATTTCAAAAGACTCCTTAAAACTCGGTTTGAACTTGGTGCTACGACTTGAACTTGTTTTCCTTCGCCGCCTGGTCGATGACCACCGCCAGGTTGCGGCCTACAGCGTTGATCGCCGTCGCCAGCCGCTGCGCCGGAGCGTTGATCAGGAACAGCATCTTGGCATAAATCTCTTCCTTCGACGGCATCGAGGCCAGCTCGCCGATGGCCTTGACCTCGATCACCCGCCCTTCCACAATGCCCGCCTTGAACGTGAAGGCTGGGTGCAATTTGGCGTATGCCGTGAGCGCCTTGGCCAGCGCCACCGGATCGCCCGTGGTGTAGGCGACCGAGGTCATGCCCTTCAACTCCTTCAGGACCGGCTCCGCGGGCGTGCCCTCTGACGCTTTCGCCGCTAGGTTGTTCTTCACCACGCGGTATTTCCCGCCCGATGCGCGGACGCTTTTTCTCAGCTCGAAATCCTGATCGACGCGCAGCTTCTCGTACCCGGTCACGAAAAGATTTTTCGAAGCCTCGAGCTCTTTGCGCAGCGATTCGACGTCCTTCTTCTTGTCGTCTTTGTTTTTCATGCCGTCCCTCGCGCTATCCTGCCGCCTCTTTGGTCGTCATCTCCGTGATGTCGATGGCGATCCCCGGACTCATCGTCGAGCACAGCGTCGCGCTCTTGACGTACTTCCCCTTCGACGCCGCCGGTTTGGCCTTCAGTACGGCGTGAATCAGTGTGGAGGCATTCTCCACCAGCTTCTCGCTCGCGAAACTGGTCTTGCCCACGGGCGCGTGGATGATGCCCGTTTTATCGACGCGGAACTCCACCTTGCCCATCTTCACTTCTTTCACCGCTTTGGCCACGTCTACGGTGACGGTTCCGGTCTTGGGGTTGGGCATCAGGCCGCGCGGGCCGAGAACCTTGCCCAGCTTTCCTACTGACCGCATCATGTCCGGCGTCGCGATCACCGCGTCAAAATCGGTCCAGTTTTCCGACTGGATCTTGTTCACCATGTCCTCGCCACCCACAAAATCCGCGCCGGCCTCCTCGGCTTCCTTCTGCTTGTCGCCGCCGGCGATGACGAGCACCTTTTTGGATTTGCCGAGACCGTTGGGCATGATGACGGTGCCGCGCACCATCTGATCGGCGTGCTTGGGATCTACGCCCAGCCGCAAGTGAAGTTCGACCGTTTCGTCGAACTTGGCGTACTTGATTTTCTGCAACAGCGGCACCGCATGCTCGAGCACGTAGGGACGCGCCTCGACCTGCTTAGCCGCGGATTGATATTGTTTGCCTGGTTTACGGGCCATATTTCCTCATTGGTGCGAACGGTCCGCTCAGAGACGCGAACCTCCCATTGAGCATTAAATTGGGACTTCGTTCAGGTTACCACAAGATTCCGTTCCGCGCAAAACTAGCGGGGAATATCGGGTTGCGGCGGGCCAGTGCCTCCATCCGGCGGCCAAGTTTAGACAGGATGTAGAGTGCTCCATGCCTCCGTAGTATCTATATAATCAACTCGTGCCTAACAAACTCACCCGCCGCGATGCCGGCAAGTCGCTGCTGACCGGCCTTGCGGTTACGCCTGCTCTTTCCGCCGCCACCCGGCGCCCGCTTGGCTTCCAGCTTTACACCGTGCGCCGGCTCATCCCCGACCATGCCCGCGAAACGCTCCAGCGCGTCGCTCAAATCGGCTATCGCGAAATCGAATCCTCGCGCGCCGACAACGCCGTGGTCCTGCCACTGTGCAAGGAATTCGGCTTGCGCGCGGTAAGCGCGCACATCGAAACGCCGCTGGTTACCGGCAACTGGGGCGCGTGGAAGGATTCTTTCCCGCAGGGCCAGCCCCAAGGGCTGACGTGGCAAAAAGCCGTCGACGATGCCGCTGCGGCGGGCTTTCAGTTCGTGGTGATTGCCTACCTGATGCCGGCCGAGCGCGGCTCGCTCGACACCTTCCGCCGCTACGCCGACCAGTTCAATCATGCCGGCGAAGCCGTCCGCAAAGCCGGAATGCAGCTTTGTTACCATCACCACGCCTTCGAGTTCGGGCCTAAAGAAGGATCGCGGCCCATCGACGTTTTTCTGGAGCGCCTCGATCCCAAACTGGTCAAGTTCGAAATGGATGTCTTCTGGGTGAGCGTCGGAGGGCAAGACCCGGTTGCCCTGCTCCATCAGTGGAAAGGGCGCGTGGCCCAAATTCACCTGAAGGACAAGGCGCCCGGCCTGAAGACGCACTACGCGGAAGAACTATCGCCCAACGCATTTCGAGAAGTCGGATTCGGCGTGCTCGACTTCAAGAGCATTCTCCCGGCCGCAGAAGACGCCGGCGTTCAACATTATTTCGTCGAGCAGGACGAAGTCGCCGAGGACCCGGTCGAGAGCCTGCGCGCCAGCTGCCGGACCCTCGAATCGCTCCAATTCTAGCCGCCCGGCGGCTACTATCCAAGACAGTTATCGGCGGTAGGACGAAGTCTGAAGACAAGGTCAGACTGTGGCCGATGGCCGGGCTGTTCACTTCAGTGGCATTGTCAGGAAAGACGTTATGCCGTCAACTCCCGTCTTGCCAGAGCTCGCTCTGATGGCCGATGTACCCATGAGCATTGAGGTGGAACTGGATCGGCGCGTAGTCAAGCTCCTGGAAGTGCTGGAGTTACGCAGCGGAACCGTGCTCCCGTTGACCAAGCCGGCCGGAGAACCGCTGGATATCTACGTGGGAGGGGCTCGCCTGGGGATTGGTGAGGTCGTGGTCTTCAACGAGAATTTTGGCATTCGAATTACATCGCTGGCGACCGGAGCGTAAAACTATGATGACGCTAACCGAGGCCCCCGGGACGGATTCTTCCAGCACGCTGGCCGTTCTCCTCGACGAATCGGTTCGCGTGAGCGTGGTTTTCGGCCGCACCTCCTTGCCGCTGGAGCGGATTGTCAAACTGACCAAGGGCTCGGTTCTGGAACTCGGAGGGTCGCTGCGTCAGCCCGTGGAGATCGTAGTCAACAACCGGGTTATCGCCAGCGGAGAAGTCGTCGTGGTGGAGGGCAATTACGGGGTGCGCATTCATACGGTGGTGAGCCGCCAGGAACGCCTCGCGGCCTCACAGCCAGCTTAGACCGAAAAACATTTTATGAGAGGAACCCCGCAGTAATGGCTCTTGATTTATTCATTGTTGATGACTCCGCCGCCATCCGCAAGATCAAGCCAAGAGTGCCGCAGCACGCCCAAATTCCGATCCTCCATCTCTGTGGAAGTGGCGACGGTGATGAGGACCTGATCGCCATGACGAAAGAAGAAGTCGCGGACGCAGTAAGGCGCGCCGCCGCCGAAGTGTTGTCTACCATGCTGAGCCTGGAGGCCACGCCAAAGGAGATGTATACGGAAAACCTGGCGCTCGGGGACGCTGAGGGTGTGGTGTCTTTCATCGGCCTGACAGGCCAGTATGCCGGAACCGGGGGCTTGCAGTGCACGTCCGATACCGCGTGCCACCTGTCGTCCAAGTTTCTGATGACCGAGTTTGCCGCCGTCAACGAGGAAGTGCTCGATGCGTTCGGCGAATTGACCAACATGATCATCGGCAATTTCAAGACTGAAATGGAGAACCTGGCCGGACCCATGGGGATGAGCATCCCTACGGTAATCTACGGGCGTAATTTCACAACCCGGAGCCTGGGTCACGAAGAGTGGGTGGTGGTGCCGTTCGATTGCGCGGGCCACCAGTTGGAAGTGAAGGTGTGCCTGAAAGCCCAAGTCCCCCCATCTGAGGCGCCACGTCAGGCCACCAAGCCGCAGTTTATTGTGGGGTAGCCACTGCGTGGCTAAGGAGTAATCGGTTGTCTGAAACGCTTGATCAGAACACCGTTCCGGGCCCGGTCGGGTCGCCGGAGCAGCCGTGGCTTTGGGAGGAGTGGGGGCACGGGCTCGCGCGCGCCATCGAGGCCATGGGCGCGGAACTGCCGACGTTCGAGAAATTGAGCACCGGCGACCAGCCCCAGGGCGAGGCGGCCTTGTGGTGGTCGCAGGAATTCAGCCTGAGCCCCGGGCCAGGCTTGTGGATCGGAGCCGCCGAAGCGGCGTGGACCGAGATTGGCGCCACGGCTCTGCGCGCCGTCGGCATTGAACCGTCGAATCCGGTCGACGTCAGGGACACGTACCGCGAGATCCTGGTACAGTCGCTGACCAGCTTGGGCCGAAGTATGACCGCTCGCTGCCGGCAAGAGGTAACCTGCCTGCAGGGCGAATTCCTCGCCGCGCCTCCGGAAAACGGGGTCGCGGGTTTTCTCCGTCTGCAGGTGGGCCAGGGCCCCGCCATCAGTCTTTGCGCGCTAGCCACTGCCGCGTTTGTCGAGGCGTTGGAGGCGAACAGCGCTGCAGCGGCGACTGCGGAGGGCCAGCCCGCGCCGACGACCGCCCAGAACGCCGCGCAGTCCGCCGTCGCCGCCTTGAGATCTCTCTCCGACCTGGAGATGCCCATCAGTATTTCATTCGGGACGGGACAGGTTCCTCTGCAGGACGCGCTGATGCTCAAGCGCGGATCGCTCGTCGCCTTGGAACCGCGAGCCGACGAGCCGGTGGAATTCCGGGTGAACGACCGGATCATCGCACGCGGCGAAATTGTCGTGGTGGATGACTCCTATGCCGTGAGAATCGTGGAATTGGTCAGCCGGGGCGAGCGCCTGCGCTGCGCCAATTCGGTGCAGCAAGCCGAGGCTTTATTGCCCTCGAACGTCGGGTGATCTCCTCATGTCCCAGCTTTCCCAAGACGAAATTGACGCGTTTTTTAAGAACCGGCCCGGGGACTCGGCCGGCAATACCGATCTCAAGGCGACGCCTTTCGATTTTCGCAAACCGGATCGCATTCCCAAGTCG
>Ga0335077_10009066_pt1 | contig 12342 bp, 9 predicted proteins | sample Lox_Sample_31_FD_207151 | JGI IMG/M metagenome (GOLD analysis project Ga0335077, IMG submission 207151) | Soil microbial communities from Loxahatchee National Wildlife Refuge, Florida, United States - Lox_Sample_3.1 | ecosystem: Environmental > Terrestrial > Soil > Wetlands | place: USA: Florida...
CGGCCTCGGCGACGCGATGGTGATCGGACAGGCGACGCTCGACGACCATCCGATCGAGCTCGCGGTGATGGACTTCGCGTTCATGGGCGGCTCGATGGGAAGCGTCGTCGGCGAGAAGTTCTCCCGTGCGTGCGACTCGGCCGCCGAGCGGGGCGCGCCGCTCGTCTCCGTCTCCGCCTCGGGAGGCGCCCGCATGCAGGAGGGGATCCTCGCGTTGATGCAGCTGCCGAAGACGGTCTGCGCGGTCGAGGAGCTCCACGACGCCGGCCAGCCGCTGATCAGCGTGCTCGCCCATCCCACCACCGGCGGCCTGCTGGCCAGCTTCGCGAGCCTCGGCGACGTCGTGCTCGCCGAGCCGGGCGCGCTGATGTCCTTCGCCGGCCCTCGCGTCGTCCAGCAGACGACGCGCGAGAGGCTCCCCGACGACTTCGGCCTCGCCGAGTCGAACCTCCGTTACGGCCACGTCGACGCGGTCGTGGCGCGCGCGGAGCTGCGGCCGGTCCTGTCCCGCCTCCTGCGCCTGTTCGATGGCCGGTGAGGCCGAGCTCAGGCTGCGGGAGCGGCTCAGCAAGCTGAAGGGCATGCAGCTGCTCGGCGGCGCCAAGCTCTCCGGCGATCTCGGACGGCTCGAGCGCCAGCTCGACCGCCTCGGCGCGGAGGTGACGGACGAGGAGATCTGGCGCTCCGTCGAGCTCGCGCGGCACCAGGAGCGCCCGTACACGCTCGACTACGTGGAGCGCCTGCTCGAGGACTGGGTCGAGCTGCACGGCGACCGCGCCCGCGCGGACGACGCCTCGATCGTGACGGGCCTCGGCCGGTTCGCGGGCCGCACGATCGCGGTGATCGGCCACCAGAAGGGCCGCGACATCGGCGAGCGGACCAAGCGGAACTTCGGCATGGCCTACCCCGAGGGATACCGCAAGGCGATGCGCGTGATGGGGCTGGCCGAGCGGTTCGGCTTTCCGCTCGTGACGCTCGTGGACACGCCCGGCGCCTACCCGGGAGTCGCGGCCGAGCAGCACGGCCAGGGCGGCGCGATCGCCCGCTCGCAGGCGGCGATGGTCCGGCTCGGGGTGCCGACCGTCTCGTGCATCATCGGCGAGGGCGGTTCCGGCGGCGCGATCGCGCTCGCAGTCGCCGACCGGGTGCTGATGCAGCAGCACGCGATCTACTCGGTGATCTCGCCCGAGGGCTGCGCCGCGATCCTGTGGAGGGACGCGGGCGAGGCGCGCAAGGCGGCGGCCGCGTTCAAGCCGGATGCCGCGCACTGCCTCGAGCTCGGCGTGGTCGACGCGGTCGTGGCCGAGCCCGAGGGCGGAGCGCACGTCGATCACGACGAGGCCGCGCGGCTGCTCGGCGAGGCGATCCGCGAGGCGCTCGACGACCTGGACGGCGTCCCGGGCGACGAGCTTCGGCGCAGACGGCGCCGGAAGTTTCGCTCGCTGGGCGTGTTCGCATAACGGTTTTGCAGGGAATTCCACACTATCCACAGGGTTTTCCCCGGGTCTGAATAACCGTTGTAAACCAGAATTACACCGCTTGTGCCCCGGTCTGCAACCCCAAAGCTGAGCGAGTACCGCCGCAAGCGCGATCCGGCCGCGACGACGGAGCCGTTCGGCGGCGCGGACGGGGGGAAGGCGCTGCGATTCGTCGTCCAGCGCCACGCCGCGAGGAGCCTGCACTACGACTTCCGCCTGGAGCGCGACGGCGTGCTCCTCAGCTGGGCCGTCCCGAAGGGGATCCCGCTGGAGCCGGGCCTGCGCGCGCTCGCAGTCCACGTCGAGGACCACCCGCTGGACTACGCCGCGTTCGAGGGCCGGATCCCGGCCGGACAGTACGGGGCCGGGACAGTCGAGATCTGGGACCACGGCACGTACGAGCTCGTCGAGGAGAAGCGCGACGGCGGGCTCACGGTGCGGCTCCACGGGGCGAAGCTCGAGGGGCTGTGGACGCTCGTGCCGGCGAAGCTCGGCGGCGATCCGAAGAACTGGCTGCTGATCCGCAAGCACGACGGCTCCGAGCCGCCCGCGGAGCGGCGCGAGTACAGGCCGATGCTCGCCGCGCTCGCCGAGGAGCCGCCGACGGGGCCGGGCTGGCTGTTCGAGGTCAAGTGGGACGGCTTCCGCGCGCTCGCCCGCGTCCGCGGCGGCGAGGCGACGCTCACGAGCCGAAACGGGAACGACCTCACAGCCCGCTTCGAGCCGGTGGCGAGGGCGCTCCCCGGAGCGCTGCGCACGACGGACTGCGTGCTCGACGGCGAGGTGTGCGCGCTCGACGGCCAGGGGCGGCCGAGCTTCTCGGCGATGCAGCAGGGATCGGGGCCGCTCGTCTACTACGTCTTCGACCTGCTCGAGCTCGAGGGCGAGCCGCTCGTCGCGCTGCCGCTCTCGGAGCGTCACGCGCGGCTCGAGGCGCTCGTCGACGAGAACGCGACCGTCAGGCTCTCCGCCGTCTTCGACGACGGCGAGGCGCTGCTCGAGGCGGCGAAGCAACAGGGGCTCGAGGGTATCCTCGCCAAGCGCGCCGACTCCCGCTACACGGGGCGGCGTAGCCGGGAGTGGCTGAAGATCAAGACCGAGCAGAGCCAGGAGTTCGTGATCGCGGGCTACACGCGCGGGCACGGCCGGCGCGAGGGCTCGTTCGGCGCGCTCGTGCTCGGCGTCCACCGCGGCGACGAGCTCGTCTACGCCGGGAACGTCGGCACCGGCTTCGGCGACGCCGAGCTCGACCGCCTGCTCGCGCTCCTGCGCCCGCTCGAGCGTCCCGACTCCCCGTTCGCGACGGTGCCGAAGCTGCCGCGGGTGAAGCGCGGCGACGCCGTCTGGGTCGAGCCCGTGCTCGTGGCCCAGGTCGAGTTCGCCGAGTGGACGCACGACGGGCATCTCCGCGCGCCCCGGTACCTCGGCCTGCGCGAGGACAAGTCCGCCGCCGAGGTCCGCCACGAGGAGCCGCTGCCGGACGAGCTGCGCCGCGGCAGCCGCGTGCTGAAGCTGTCCAACCTCGACAAGCCGTTCTGGCCAGAGGAGGGGATCACGAAGGGCGACCTCCTCGCGTACTACCGCGCGATCGCTCCGGTGGTCGTGCCGCACCTGCGTCAGCGGCCGTTCACGATGAAGCGCTACCCGGACGGCTGGCAGGGCAAGCACTTCTTCCAGAAGGACGCGCCGAAGGGGATGCCGGAGTGGATCCCGCGCCTCCCGTACCCCGCCACGTCGCGGGACACCCGCGAGCGGCGGATGATCGACTACCCGGTCGTGAACGACGAGCTCGCGCTGCTCTGGATGGTCAACATGGGCTGCATCGACCTGAACACCTGGGCCTCGCGGATCGACAGCCCGCACCGGCCCGACTGGGTGCTGTTCGACCTCGACCCGTCGGAGGGGGTCGGCTTCCGGGAGACCGTCGAGGTCGCGCTGCTCGTCAAGGAGGCGCTCGACGCGCTCGGCCTCGTCTCGTTCCCGAAGACGAGCGGCTCGCGCGGGATGCACGTGCTCGTGCCGATCGAGCGGCGCTCGAGCTACGACGACGTGCGGCGGTTCGCCGGGATCGTCGCGGGCGCGATCGCGCGGGCGCATCCCGACCTTGCGACGACGCAGTGGGTCAAGTCGAAGCGCCGCGGGGTGCTGATCGACGCGAACCAGAACGGCGAGGGCAAGACGATCGCGAGCGTCTACTCGGTGCGGCCGCGGGCCGGCGCGCCGGTCTCGGCGCCCCTGGCCTGGGACGAGGTGAACGACTCGCTCGACCTGACTGCGTTCACCATGGACGAGGTGCTGCGCCGCGTCGGCGAGCGCGGCGACCTCTTCGCCGGGGTGCTGATGACGCGCCAGCGCCTCGCGGCGGCGTTGCGGTCCCTCTAGCCCCTCCCGGGCACGTGGTCGAGCGGCGCCCCCATCGGGATCGGCTGCTCCTGCCGAACGCTCGCCTCGAACTCGCCGATGATCCTGTTGAAGTGGGTTGCGGCCCAGGTGTGGAGGTACGGGAGCGCGACGGGCTCGCGTTCCTGCGGGTCGGTGGCGAGGTTGATCAGGCGCGGGGTCGGGAGCTTCGCGGCCGGGTCCTGCATGTACCTCTGTGCGACGAGGACGAGCTTGAAGTTGTGCCACTTGACCCCGTACATCTGCGGCCCCATCCAGTAGATGTAGCCCTCGCGCGCCGACGCGCCGGACGCGCCGGTGAGCCAGTCGAGCTGGCTCACGCCGTCGATCACGCGGTCGCCGGGCTCGTTCAGGCCGGCCGCGTGGAGGAGCGTGGTGAACCAGTCCGTCACGTGCATGATCTCGTCGCTCGTGCGGCCGGGCGGGACTCTTCCCGGCCAGCGAACCAGGCACGGCGTGCGCAGGTTGCCCTCGCCGCCGGCGAAGTAGGAGCCCTCCCAGTAGCCGGGAGTGCCGCGCCAGAGGAGGACGTCCTCGGGACCGTTGTCCCCCGCGAACACGACGAGGGTGTCGTCGGCGACGCCGAGCTCCTCGAGCAGGTCGAGCAGCGCGCCGAAGTCGGCGTCGAGCTCCAGCAGGCTGTCGGCCCAGTCGCCCTGGCCGCTGCGGCCCTTGAACTCCTCGCGGGGGATCACCGGCATGTGGAGGAGCGAGTGGTTGAAGTAGCAGAAGAACGGCTTGCCCTCGCCCACGCTGCGCCTGACGAACGCGTCCGCGCGGCGCAGGTACTCGGCGTCGCAGTCGCGGCGGACCTCGAGGGTCAGCTGGTCGAGCGCGGTCACGTCGGGCTCGCCGCGCCTGCTTTCCAGCATCCGGCTGACGGGGTCGCGGCCGGGGTCGTACCAGGGGTCGGTCGGCCAGAGGGCCTCGTCGTAGGTGCGCGGCGGCCCGTACCACTCCTCGAAGCCGCGGTCGGTCGGCCAGCGCCCTGCCCCCTCGCCGACGTGCCACTTCCCGAAGGCGGCGCAGGCGTAGCCGCCCTCCGAGAGCAGCTCGCCGAGCGTCTTCTCCCAGGCCACGAGACCCCAGTCGCCCGATGACCCGATCGGGACGCTGTGGGTGCCCGAGCGGACCGCGTGGCGGCCTGTCAGCAGCGCCGAGCGGGTCGGCGTGCACTGCGACTCGGGGCAGTAGTTGGTCAGCCGGAACCCGTCCCCGGCGAAGGCGTCGATCCTCTCGGTCGTCGCGCCCCGGAACGGCCCGCCGCTGTAGCAGCTCAGCTCCCCGAAGCCGAGATTGTCCACGTGGAAGAAAAGGATGTTCGGCCGGCCAGCCACGTCCACTCGGTGCTAGCTTCGCACATGGGCGTCGTCGTCTTCTCATCGCACATCGACGACGCGGTGTTCTCGTGCTACTCGGTGCTCGGGCGCGAGACGACGGTCGTGACCGTGCTCGCCGGGGTGCCGCCGCCCGGGGTCGTCGGCGACTGGGACGTCGAGGGCGGCACGAGCGACTCGGCCGCCCGCGTGGTCGAGCGGCGCGAGGAGGATCGCCGCGCGCTCGCGCGCTCGGGGAGCGAAGTCGTGCACCTCGACTTCGCAGACAGCCAGTACTGCGGGCAGCCCGGGGTCGAGACACCGACCGGCCAGGCGATCGCCGCGGCCGTGCGGCCGCTCGTCGAGCAGGCGACCGCGGTCTACGCGCCCGCCGGGATCTTCAACCTCGACCACAAGCTCGTCCGCGACGCCGTGCTCTCGGTCAGGCCGGACGCGGCCCTCTACGGGGACATCCCGTACGCGCTCCACCCGGACATGGGCGGCTTCGAGCTCCCGCCGGAGCTCTCACGGGCCGGGCGGCAGCGGCGAGAGGTGAGGCTCGACGCGGAGCTCGTCGCGGCGAAGATCGCCTCGGCGCACTGCTACACGACGCAGCTCGACCAGCTGACCGCGTTCTACGGCCCGTACCTCGACCAGCCGGGCCTCGGGCTCGAGGTCTACTGGGACGCAGGAAGCCGCTGAAACTGCCAGCGGCGACCGGTCGTCTCGAAGCCGAGCCGCTCGTACAGCCGGTACGGCCAGTCGTCCGCGTCGGCGAGCAGGAAGGTCAGCGTGTTCCCCTCGTCCACCGAGGCGGCGAGCGCGGAGAGGACGGCGGCGCTCGCGAGACCCCGGCCGCGATGCTCCTCGAGGGTGACGACGTCCTCGATCTGCCCCACTCCGTCGCGGCTGTAGAGCTCGCAGCAGGAGACCGGCGCGCCGTCGGCAAACCCTGCGAAATAGCGCGTCGCGACGGCCGCCTCCACGATGCTGCGCTTGTCGAGCTCGAAGCCCCGTCGGCGGCTCAGCTCGGCCCAGAGCGGCGCGAGCTCCTCGGGGGACGCCTCCCGCGCCGGCGCCGGAGCGCGCGGCTCCGGAGGGCGGCGGTGCTCCATCACGAGGTGCCGCTCGATCGTCCAGCCGTGCGCGGGAAACGCGGGCTCGAGGCGGCTCGCAAGCGCGATGTCGTCGACGACGACCCGGCGGTGCTCGAGGCCGCCCATCAGCTCGTTGGCGGCGGCGACGAGCTCGCGGGCCTCCGGCTCGCCGCCCTCGACGCGCAGGAAGTTGAGATCCCAGACTGCGGGGCGCTCGTCGCGGAAGAACCCGCGGCCGTACTCGAACGGCTCGATCCGGCCCGCGCAGGCCTCCTCGAACCAGTGCAGGAACGCGAGCGCCTCACGCATCCCGCAGGCCCTCGGGGTGGCCGAGGGTGCCGAGCTCGGCGATGTCGCGGCGGAAGAACATCGCGGTCGTCCAGTCGGTGACGACGCGGAGCTTGCGGGACGGGAGCGGCAGCTGGAACAGGTGGTAGGTGCGCGTCACGAACCAGCCGGGGAACCCCCACAGGTGCAGGCCGAGCACGTCGGCGATCCCCTTGTACCGGCCGAGCGTCGCGACCTGGCCGAGCATCCGGTAGCGGTAGGGCTGCGGGTCGCCGCGCAGGTTCCTCGCGAGCCGGCGCGCCTGCCGGAGAGCGTGCTGGGACGTGGGCGGGTCGGGATCGGCCGCGGCGAGGTTCGGCACCCGCGCGCAGTCGCCGAGCGCCCAGATGTTCTCGGAGCCCTCGACGCGCAGCGTGGCGTCGACGCGCACCCGCCCGCGCTCGTCGAGCGGCAGCCCGAGCTCGGCGAGGAGCGGGTTCGCCTTCACGCCGGCGGTCCAGACGAGCGTCGAGGTCGGGATCCGCTCGCCGTCGGAGAGCGTCGCCGCCTCCGCGTCGAGCGAGACGAGGGTCGTGCCGACGTGGATCTCGATCCCGCGGCGAACGAGCTGCCGGGCCGCGTACGTGCCGAGCCCTCTCGGGATCTCGTGCAGGATCGCCGGCGCCGCCTCGACGAGCACCCACCGCTGCGCGGCGTCGCGCAGCCGCGGATAGAAGCGGAGCGCGTCGCGGACGAGGTCGAAGAGCTCCGCGAGCGCCTCGACGCCGGCGTAGCCCGCACCGACGAAGACGAAGCCGAGCTCGCGGGTGCGCGTCTCGTCGTCGAGAGCGGCGTCGGCGGCCTCGAGGCGGCGCAGGACGTGGTTCCGCAGCGCGATCGCGTCGGCGAGCGACTTGAAGCCGAGGCCGTGCTCCGCGAGCCCCGGCACGGGCAGCACGCGCACGACCGAGCCGAGCGCGACGACGAGCTGCTCGTAGGCGACGGCGTGGTCGCCCTCGTCGGTCGACACGGTCACCGCGTTCGCCTCCCGGTCGATCGACGCGGCGCTCCCGAGCAGCAGCTCCGCGTGCGGGCACATCTGGCGCAGCGGCACGACGACGTGGCGCGGCTCGAGCATCCCGGAGGCCGCCTCGGGCAGCAGCGGCGTGTACAGCATGAAGTTCTCGGGGCTGACGAGCGTCGCGCCGGCCTTGCCGACGATCCTCGCGAGCGAGGCTCCGGCGAAGCCGCCGCCGACGATCAGGGTGCCGCCGCGGGCCTGCTGTTCGCGCATGGGAGCGATCGTAAGCGCTCCGTGAGGAAGGCGCGCTCCTGGCTCGTCGGGGCGAGCGCCAGGGCTACCTCGTACTCCGCCGCGGCCTCCGCGTCGCGCCCGAGCCGGCGAAGCAGGTCGGCGCGCGCGGCGTGCAGCAGGTGGTAACGAGGCAGGTCGATCCGGTCGAGCAGCGCGAGTCCCGCGTCGGGGCCGTCGGCCATCGCGACCGCGACCGCCCGGTTCAGCTCGACGACCGGCGAGGGCTGCCGTGCCGCCAGCTCGCCGTAGAGCGCCGCGACCTGCGGCCAGTCGGTCTCGTCCTCGAGGTGGAGCGACGCGATCGCCGCCTGCAGCTGGTAGGCGCCCGGGCGGCGCAGCCGCAGCGCGCGGTCGAGCAGTCGGCGGCCCTCCTCGATGCGAGCGGGATCCCAGAGCGCGTGGTCCTGGTCCTCGAGCAGGACGAGGGCCTCGCCGCGTCGCGCCTCGCGGCGCGCGTCGTGGAGCAGCATCAGCGCGGCCAGGCCGAGCGCCTCCGGCTCGTCCGGCATCAGCACCGCGAGCAGCCTCCCGAGCCGCACCGCCTCGTCGCAGAGCTCGTCGCGCACCGGCGGGCCGTAACCCGCGTTGAAGATGAGGTAGACCGTCGCGAGCGCCGCGGTCGTCCGGTCGGGGAGGAGATGGTCCGGCGGGACGCGGAACGGGATCCCGGCGGTGCGGATCTTGCGCTTGGCCCGGACGAGCCGCTGCGCCATCGTCGCCTCCGGAACGAGGAAGGCGCGGGCCACCTCGGCGGCGGTCAGCCCGCCCACCGCCTGGAGCGTCAGCGCCACCTGCGCGTCGGTCGCGAGAGCCGGGTGGCAGCAGGTGAAGATCAGGGCCAGGCGCTCGTCGGGCAGCGTGTCCACGTCCTCCTCCTCGGCCGCCTCGGCTCGCGCGAGCAGCTCGGACTTGCGTTCGAGCGTCCGGGCACGGCGGATCCGGTCGATCGCGGCGTTCCGCGCCACGGTCTGGATCCAGGCTCCGGGCCGGCTCGGAATCCCGGCGCGGGGCCACCGCTCGAGCGCGGCCGCGAACGCGTCCTGCACCGCGTCCTCGGCAAGCTCGAAATCGCCGAGGACGCGGATCAGGGATGCGAGGACCCGGCCCCGCTCGTCCCGGAAGACGCGCTCGAGCTCGTCTATCCGGCCACCTCTGCCGGCTGCGTCACGACCGGGCGCACTTCGATCACGCCGTAGCGCGCGCCGGGGATCCTGGCCGCCCACTCGATCGCGTCGTCGAGCGACTCGACCTCGATCAGGTAGTACCCGCCGAGCTGCTCCTTCGTCTCGGCGAACGGGCCGTCGGTGACGAGGGTCTCGCCGTCGCGGATGCGGACGGTCGTGGCGTCGCTCGAAGCCGCGAGCTGGTCGCCGCCGACCATGACGCCCTTCGCCCGGATCTCCTCGGTGAACGCGCCGTACGCCGCGTGCATCTCGTTGCGCTGCTCGTCGGTCAGCGTCGCCCAGCCCTCCTCGGAGCTGTTGATCAGGAGCATGTACTGCATGGGGTCCTCCCTCGGTTGGCGTGTACAGCATGACGACGAACAGCGTCGCCGGGAATCGACATCCAGTGGTCTAGACACCGGCGCAATCTGGTGAGAGTGTGGTGACGGCCGTTCCCGGCCCCTTGCGGAGTGCAAGGCTGCGGCGGTCCTGCAGTCGAGTTAGGGGAGGTAGAGACATGCTGCGTCGCCTGTTGGTGCTGGGGCTTCTCGCCCTCGCTGCTCTCGGTGTGACGGCGGTGGCCGCCACAGCCGGCGGTGGTGGTGGCGGCAACGACCATGGCGGCGGCAACGCCGACTCGCTCTCGAAGATCCAGCACCTGGTCGTGATCTACGAGGAGAACCACAGTTTCGACAACCTCTACGGCGGCTGGGAGGGCGTGAACGGGCTCTCGAACGCGAAGCCGGCCAACACGATCCAGCTCGCCCAGACGGGCCTGCCCTTCACGTGTCTGCTGCAGCTGGACGTCAACCTCACGTCGCCCCCGCTGTCGCCGATCTGCGACGCGACCGACCACTTCGCGAACGCGCCGTTCACGATCGACGACTACATCCCGGCGACGGCCACGACGTGCCCGCCCCCGACCGTCTTCGCGGCGAACGGCGTCCCGAACGGGACCGGCCTGCCAGGCGGCTGCACGCGCGACATCGTGCACCGCTTCTACCAGGAGCAGTTCCAGATCGACAACGGCAAGCAGGACCGCTACGTGCTCGGCAGCGACGCCGGCGGGCTCACGATGGGCCACTACGACACGAAGAAGCTGCCGATCTACGCGTACCTCCACCAGAGGCACCATCCCGACTACGCGATCACCGACGACTTCTTCCAGGGGGCCTTCGGCGGCTCGTTCCTCAACCACCAGTGGCTGATCGCCGCGGCTGCGCCGGTCTGGGCGAACGCCGACCAGAGCGGCGGCCCGAACGACTTCCACTCGATCGTGGACGCGAACGGGTTCCCCAACTCGAGCTACCCGCTCTACCACCCGGCCACGAAGGTCTTCGACTCGATGGAGACCGTGAAGTGCAACTCCGGCGCCCCGGCGGGCCTTGCCTGCGGCGACTACGCGGTCAACACCACCCAGCCGTGGTACCAGCCCTTCTCGCCGGGGACCGCGGACGTGAAGCGCCTGCCGCCTCTGACGAACACGAACATCGGCGACGAGCTCAACGCCAAGGGCGTCAGCTGGGCCTGGTACTCGGGCGGCTGGTCGAACGCCGCCGGCGTGATCGGCGGCCCCGGCTGGACGAACGGCGACGGGCCGAGCTGCATCGCGCCGAACACGGCTTCCGGAGCGGTGTACCCGAACTGTCCCGACGCGCTGTTCCAGTACCACCACCAGCCGTTCAACTACTACTTCGACATGAGGCCCGGGACGTGGAACAGGGCTCAGCACCTCCGAGACGAGCAGGAGTTCATCGACCGGGCCACGTCTTCGACGCAGTCCTGCAAGCTGAAGTCGGTCAGCTTCGTGAAGCCGATCGGCGAGGAGAACGAGCATCCGGGCTACGCGAGCGAGCCGAACGGCAGCGACCACCTCGTGATGCTGCTGAAGGACATCGAGTCGAGCGCGTGCGCCAAGGACACCCTGGTCGTCGTCACCTACGACGAGTTCGGCGGCCAGTGGGATCACGTCTCGCCGCCCGGACAGGGCGGGACGCCCGGCCCGCACGACCAGTGGGGCCCCGGCACCCGGATCGCGACGTTCGTCGTCGCCCCGGATCTCCGCTCCGACTTCGTGGTAGACCACACGCAGTACGAAACGACCTCGATCCTCGCGACGATCGAGAAGCGGTGGAATGTCGCGCCGCTGGGCACGCGTGACGCTGCGGTGAACGACCTCTCGAGCGTGTTCAACGCGAGAGCGCCGCACTAGCGAGACAGGTGGATCGCCCCCGCCGCCCGGGTCTAGGCGGCGGGGGCGATTCGCGTGATCGTGGCGCTGATCTCGGTCGAGTCGTCCGACTCGGAGATCGTCGCGCTCGTCTGGCCGGGTGCCAGATCGAAGTCGATCGGGAAGGGGCCCTGGATGAAGTTGTTGACGAACTCCTGGGCGAGCTGTGCGAGGAACTGGCAGGTCGGGTCGTCCGGTGCGTCGACCGTGATCCGGGCGTCGGAGCTCGACAGGCTCAGCTCGAAGCCGCTGTCGGTGACGGTGCCGTCGATCGCGTAGTGGAAGGCGGCTCCGGGGATGGTGACGGGGCCGTGGTCGACCTGCCCGTCGGGCGTCGTCTCGATGCACTCGCTCGTGTTCGCGCCGATCAGCCCGGGCCAGCCCGGCCCGTAGCCGGCGAGGTGCGAGCCGTCCAGTGTCCCGTTCTTGCGGTCGACGCGGAAGCGGCCCGGCGCCCAGGTCAGCGTCCAGTCGTCGGCCTCGGTGTCGACGATCTTCATCGAGAACGACCACTCCTCGCAGCCGTCGGGCGGGATGTTGTGCTCGAGGCGGTCCTTGATCGCGCTCATCAGCTCCTGCGCCGCGTTCAGGCTGAGCGAGTCCGAGGCGCCGACCAGCTCGGCCATCGCCTCGGCGCTGCCGAGGCAGTCCGCGTCCTTGAGGCTCGCCGTGCAGTGGTCGATCGTGGACGCCTTGGCGAGGTCCGACGCGGCCGTCCGGCGCGCCTTGTCGAGCAGCGCTCCGGCCGCGCCCGCGTCGCCGCCGAGCTTGAGCGCGCCCGTCGCGAGCGCGACGTAGTCGCCGACGGTGCTCGCGCCCGTCGTGCCTCCCGTCGCCCAGGTGTCGTAGGCGGACTGCGCCGCCGCGGTCGCCGCTGCCGCCCCGGCCTGGTCGCCCGCCCTCTGCGCGGCGGCGGCGGCACTCAGGTAGTCGCCGACCTTGTCCGCGTCCTTCAGCTTGACCTTCACCTTCTTGTCGGCGGGGCACGGGCTCCCCGTCACGGCGCCGAGGTGGCGCGCCGCCGCCCTCCGGGCCGGGCGCGCGGCGATCGAGGCCAGCAGCCGGCGGAAGAGCAT
>Ga0335077_10009068_pt1 | contig 12339 bp, 11 predicted proteins | sample Lox_Sample_31_FD_207151 | JGI IMG/M metagenome (GOLD analysis project Ga0335077, IMG submission 207151) | Soil microbial communities from Loxahatchee National Wildlife Refuge, Florida, United States - Lox_Sample_3.1 | ecosystem: Environmental > Terrestrial > Soil > Wetlands | place: USA...
ACTGCGCAACTCGGTCAGATAGCGGGCTACCAACAATATTATCACCAGCTTGACAAATTCCGATACCTGTAAATGAATGCCGTACGGCAACGGGATCCAGCGCGTGGACCCATATGCCTTCTGGCCCACAAAATACGTCACCAGCAGAGACACAACGCTGCCGACATAAAGCACCGGGACCCAGTGGAGCGCACTGTGATAATCCACCGACATAGCTACCCACATCAGCGCCAGTCCGCCAACCACATACACGATCTGCTTCCACCACGCGGAAGTGTAATCCGTATCGCGCGTGGCACTATAAATCTGCAGAACTCCCACGGCGCAGATCAGCAGCGCAATCAGCAGCATGGTCCAGTCGATATCGCGGGTGGACAGGTAGGCGGACATTAGAAAGGGGGTCGGGGGTCAGGGGTCGGGTTTCGGGGTGCAGCGGCTTTCGGGCTTGGATTGGCCTGCGCGGGCGCCTCGGAGCCGATCACTGCAACGGGGACAGAAGCAGTAACGGCCTTAGTGTCAACCTGACTCCCCGAGCCCGGCCCACCCACCCCTGACCCCTGTCCTCGGCCTCCGGTCCCGGGCCCCTGTTGCTGTGGCAGGCCGAGGCTGAAGGCGCCCGCCAGCTTGTTCTGTTCCTGCCGCATGGCCTCCAGGCGTGCCTTCTTGTCGAAGTAGGCCTTGATCACATCGCGGACGATCGCCGCGGCATACTGTCCGTGCTCGCCGTGCTCGAACAGGGCGACTACTACGATCTCCGGATTATCGCGCGGAGCGAAGCCGACAAACCACGCGTTTTCACGGAGTTCCTTCGCCTTTCCGGAAGCTTTCATGTAATCGTAGGAAGCAAGCTGAGCGGTGCCCGTCTTGCCGCAAAGGTCGATATGCGGGAGCGCCGCGCGCACACCCGTTCCGCCCTCGTTCACCACGCCGTACATGCCGTCTTTGACGATCTTGACGTTATCCGGATTCAGCGCCCATTCGTCGTATTTCAATTGGTCCGGCGCGAGCTTGACCATGTGCGGCTGGTACCACTTGCCCCCCACCGCCATTCCGCCTTCGGCACGCGCAAGCTGCAAAGGCGTAACCGTCAGCGCGCCCTGCCCGATGGCCACGCTCGGTGTTTCGCCCGCATACCACTTGGTGCGAAAATTCCGCAGCTTCCACTTCTCGCTTGGCAGAACGCCTTCCGCCTCGTGCGGTAAGTCGATGCCGGTTTTCCGGCCAAAACCCACGATTTCACCGTACTGCGAAAGCTTGTCGATGCCGATCTTGGCGCCCAGCGTGTAGAAGTAAACATCGCAGGAATGCACGATCCCGCCGTGCATCGATTGCGTCCCGTGACCGCGTTTTTCCCAGCAGTGCTGATACTTTCCGTACAGCGCGACGCCCCCGGAACAATGCACCGACCAATGCTCATCCACGGTGCCCGTCTCCAGACCGGTCAGCGCTACGATGGGCTTAAACGTCGAACCCGGGGCCTGCTGAGCCTGAATGGCCTTGTTCATCAGCGGGTGGTCGGGGTTGTCGTTGATCTCCTTCCAGTCCTTCGCTTTGATGCGGCCGGTGAATTTGTTGGGGTCGAACGTCGGGCGGCTGACCATGGCGAGTACTTCGCCGTTTCGTGGGTCGAGTGCTACCACGGCGCCATTCTTGTGGTCGACGTGCAGTTCCTTGTTCGGGCCATCCATCGCCAACTCGGCTACCGCCTGAAGATCCAGATCGATGGTGGTTTGCAGGTCGTGTCCGGGCACGGCGGGCTTGATCCCTATGGTCTGGCGTACCCGGCCGAGATTGTCGACCACTACCTGCCTTTGGCCGTCAACACCCATCAGCGTTTCGTTGTACTGCTTCTCCAGGCCGAACTTGCCCACAATGTCGCCGGGATTGTACTTGGCGAACTCCGGCATGTCCAGCTCCTGCTCGCTGACTTCGCCGGTGTACCCGATAACGTGCGCCAGCATTCCGCTCTGCGGATAAAGCCTGGGCTGCGCTTGGATCATCACCAACTCGGGGAAGAAGTCGTGGTGCGATTCCACGAACGCGATGTCCGCCGGTGTGAGCTCATCCTTCAACGTGATCGGCACCCACTTGGACTGCCTGCGCATGCGCTGCACTTTGGCGGCAAGATCGGTGTAATCGAGATCCAGACCTTGCGCGATAGGGCGAAGGTGCTCCTCTTTTAATTGCTCGCGGGCGAGGATCAGGCGGAACGAAGAGTGGTTCTCGACAATCACCCGCCCGTCGCGGTCGAGAATGCGCCCCCGCGGGCCGGGGATGGGAACGCTCTTGATACTGTTTTGTTGTGCACGCTCACCGTAAAATTCGGGGTTCTGCACCTGAAGACGCCAGAAGCCGGAAATCAGGAACAGAAAAATGACGACCGCGCAATACTGGAACACCGCGATTCGGCCCGCCGCAAACCGCGTGTCATCGCGCAGCGGCGGCTTATCGACGTTATGAGATTCGGTATTCGGATCGATAGGCGGAACGATCACAACAGCCGCGAGCCTGGGCTCGACATCTTCATTCTACCCGATGCCACGCGCGGACCATCAAGGTTTCATGTTTTTGCCGCTGATCTGAAGGTTGAATCCGTCCGGATCCTTGACATGGAAGCTGTCCTCGGTGTCGGGGGTGGGGCTCAGACCGCGGCGCTTGAGTTCGGCTTCCACGGCGTTCTTGTCCCAGGTTTCGATGGTGTAAGCGATGTGGTCAACCAGCGGTGCGGTCCGGTCTTGCCGCGCGTTGCGCGGCAGAAGAAACGTATTGCCGAAAGAGAGGTAGCACTGACGGCCGTCGTCGTGGGAGACCTCCATGCCCAAAAGGTTGGCGTAGAAATCGCGGGTCTTGGCGTAATCCGCCACCTGATAGGAGATGTGGTTCACAGTCACGGCCTTGAAGCCGGTACCTCCCGCTGCGGGGGCGGCAGTCGCGGTGGCCGCTGCAATAGTCAGGTTACGGATCAATTGGCGGCGGCTGAGTTTGCCGGCCTCGAAGTCTCTCACCAGGCGATCGATGATCTGTTCCATGGGAACATACGCTACAAAAGGCGGGGGGTGAAGTCAAATGGAGCGCGGCTACTTCTTTTTCAGACTCGGATCGAGCTTGATCGCCGTCTGGTACTCTGCCTCCGACTCGGCTTTCCGCCCCTCCTGCTTCAGCACGAGGCTCAGGCGCCTAATGCGCGGCTCCCAGAGATGGCATTTTCGGCTCGGGTTCCATGGTCAGATACTTGCAGAGGTACCGCTCGGCGCGCGCAAGGTCTATCTTGCGATCCAATAGATTGTTCCCAGCCCGAGAGTACGGGTAGAGGTTGTCGGAATCGTCCTTCTCCGCCTGGCCCAGCACAGCATCCAATTCGGGCAACTTGTCCAGGTAAAACTGCATCGCGTTGTAGAGGGCTTCGACGTGATTCGGGTCGAGCGCCAGAGCGCCACGCGCGCGAAGCGATCCGCATTCACCCGGATCGTGCAACCGCGCGCTCGGCGAACTTCTCCGCGGCGTCCAGATCGCCCCAGGCCTGCTTCAACGTAGCCATGAGATACAGCGTCTCTGCGTCGCTGGACGGACGCGCTTCGACCATCGCGCGAGCCCGCTTGTAGTGCCCGGCCTCGATCAGGTCGCGGGGAGAGGGCTGTCCCTGTGCCGTGAGGCCGGCGGCTCCGGCCAGCAAGGCGAGGAGGACTCTGTCCATTTGTTGCCTCAGTACGCGCGAGGGGAACCACGGGTTGCAGCAATGTGCTAACAAGACAAATATGAAGGCCATTTTAATGGGTCCGGTATTCCTCCTTCTGGCCGGCGCCGCCCTGAATGGGCAGGTGCGCGTCGGGGAACTCCGCTGCGAGTATCGTGTGAACCCGGTGGGGATCGACACGCCGGAGCCGCGGCTGAACTGGCTGCTTTCGGCCGTGAATCCGAAAGCGCGCGCGCTCAAGCAGACGGCCTACCGCGTTCTCGCCGCCTCGACGGACGAGAACCTGCGCGCCAATCGCGGCGACCTGTGGGACAGCGGCAAAGTAATGTCGGCAGACTCGATTCAAGTTGCGTACCAGGGCAAGCCTCTCACCAGCGGAATGACCGCGTTCTGGAAAGTCCAGGTCTGGGACCAGGACGGCAAGGAATCCGAATGGAGCGCACCGGCTAAGTGGTCGATGGGACTGCTCGCTCCCGGGGATTGGCACGGCCCCTGGATCGGCCGCGATGAACCCGCCGGCTATCGCGATCCGGGAAGCCCGTACGCGCCGCTTGCCCAGGCGCGATGGATATGGAACACGGCCGACGCGCAGCATGCGGCGGTAGCGGGCGTGGTCTATTTCCGTGCGTCCCTGGACTTGCCCGCGGACAGGAAGATCGCGCGCGCAGCGGCGGCGATCGGAGGCGATAATGCCGCCGACATCTGGATCAACGGCACTCAGGTAGCGGCGGCCAGCGGGGCCGCGCTGCCGGTTGCCACCGATATCACCTCGCTGGTGCGCGCCGGCGACAACACGATCGCAGTACGCGCTCTTCATCCCCGCGCCGGATCCCCTGCGGGACTAATCGGCGCGGTCGCGGTCTATTTCGATTCGGGCGACCCGCTGATTTTCCATACCGGCAACCGCTGGCGCACCATCGTCAAGCCGGAGCCGGGGTGGGAAAACCCGGGCTTCCTGGACGCTGCGTGGCAGGCCGCTAAGGAACTGGGTGCCTACGGCATGCAGCCGTGGGGACAGGCGGGCATTGCAGCCGAACACCGCCTGCCGGCGCGGTACCTTCGCAAACAGTTTACGGTCAATAAGAAGGTCCGCCGCGCGACCGTCTACTACGCCGGACTGGGAACGAGTGAACTCTATCTGAACGGGAACAAGGTGGGCGATCACGTGCTCTCGCCCGGCCTCACCGATTACGACAAACACGTCCTCTATGAGACCTACGACGTCACTGCACAGCTCGTGCAGGGAGTCAACGCGATCGGCCTCATCCTCGGCAACGGGCGCTTCTACGCGCCGCGGGGCACGGCCGCCGGGGCGCCGATGGCGCGCAATTTCGGATATCCGAAGGCCCGCCTGCAATTGAACATCGAACTGGAGGACGGCAGCCATACTGAGGTCGCCACGAACGAATCCTGGAAGCTGACCATCGACGGGCCGATCCGCGCCAACAACGAATATGACGGAGAGGAATACGACGCCCGGATGGAGCTGCGCGATTGGTCGCGCGCCGGATTCGACGATTCGAAGTGGGAAACTGCACAGGTTGTCGCCTCGCCCCTGGGCGCGATGACCTCCCAAATGGCCGAGCCCTTGCGCGTGACCGAGACCCTCAAGCCGGTCAGCGTCAAGAAACTGGCGCCGGGCGTCTTTATCGCCGACATGGGGCAGAACATGGTGGGATGGTGCCGCCTGCACGTTTCCGGGCCGAAGGGCACGGCCGTCCACCTCCGCCACGCCGAGACGCTCAATACCGATGGATCGCTGTATGTCGCGAATCTGCGGCTGGCGAAGGCCGCCGACACCTACACGCTCAAGGGCGAAGGCTACGAGGTTTACGAGCCGCGGTTCACTTATCACGGGTTCCGCTACGTCGAGATCACCGGCTATCCCGGCGAGCCCACGACTGCTTCCATCGAGGGCCGCGTGGTCCACGACGACATGGCACGCGCCGGCGACTTCACCAGCTCCAACGCGCTGCTCAACAAGATCCACCACAACATGTTCTGGGGCATTCGCGGCAACTACCGCTCCATCCCCACCGACTGCCCGCAGCGCGACGAGCGCCAGGGCTGGCTCGGCGACCGCTCGCAGGTGTCGCGCAGCGAGAGTTACATGTTCGACGTGGCCGCCTTCTACACCAAGTGGATGACCGACCTAGAAGATTCCCAGCACGCCGATGGCGGCGTCCCCGACGTCTCGCCGAACTACTGGCAGTTCTACAACGACGACCTGACGTGGCCTGGCACCTTGATCTACGTGCACGGCATGCTCTACGAACAATACGGCGACAAGCGGGTCCTGGCCCATGGCTACGATTCGATGAAAAAGTGGATGGCCCACATCCAGACGCTGGTGGCCAACGGCCTGGTGTCGAAGGATCAGTACGGCGACTGGTGCGTGCCACCGGAGGATCCCAAGCTGATCCACTCGCAGGACCCCACGCGCGTGACCGACAAGACGCTGATCGCCTCGGCCTACTGGTATCACCTGCTGCGCACCATGTCGCGATACGCGCGAATACTCGACCGGCCCACCGACGCCGCGGACTTCGACAAAATGGCGGACACGACGCGCGATGCCTTCCATCGCAGGTTCTTCCGCCTGGAGAGCAGCCGCTACGACAATGGCACCCAGACCTCGAGCATCCTGCCGCTGTATTTCCACATCGTGCCTGATGACTTCCGGCCGGCGATTCTGAAGACGCTCGTAGACAACATCGAGCAGAAGAGCCAGGGACACGTGGGGACCGGCCTGGTGGGCGCTCAGTGGCTGATGCGCACGCTCAGCGACAACGGATACGCAGACCTGGCATTCAAGATCGCCACCCAGAAGACCTATCCCGGCTGGGGCTACATGGTGGAGCAGGGTGCGACCACAATCTGGGAGCTGTGGAACGGAAACACCGCGGACCCGGCGATGAATTCGGGGAATCACGTCATGCAGATCGGCGACCTGGCGGTCTGGATGTACGAGTACCTGGCTGGGATGCGGACCGATCCCGAGCGTCCCGGCTTCCGCCACGCGATCATCCGGCCATATCCGGCGGGCGACCTGACCTTCGTGAAGGCCTCCCACAAAACCATGTACGGCGATCTGGTCAGCAGTTGGAAGCGCGAGAAGGGCAGGTTCACACTCGATGTCACGGTGCCGCCAAACACCTCCGCGACCGTATGGATCCCCGCGAAGAGCGGTAGCGAAGTAACGGAATCCGGCAAGAAGGCGACGGTGGCACGCTGGGAGAACGGCGCGGCGGTTGTGGAGGTCGGGTCGGGAAGTTACTCGTTCGCCTCGGCGATGTAAGGAGCGGCCCCTCACAACTGCGGGCGCGGCAGTTTTATCACTTGCCCCGGCAGTACGCCCTGTCTACGCAATACACGCTTGTAGACTTTGCCTCCGGCCGTGGCATAAAGGGTCTTCATGTCCTTGCCGCCGAAGACCACATTCGACGTGTCCACCGTTCCCGGGGGCCGGATAATGCCCACTACGCGGCCCGGCTGATCGCAGATCTGGATGCCGAGCTTGGTCGCAATATAGAGATGCCCCAAGTTATCGAACGTCATGCCGTCGCTGCCGCTCCGCACGGGTCCGCTGGCCACGTCGTCCGGCAGTTCGAGGTGATAGAAGGGCTCCCCGTCCTCGAGCGTGCTATCGGCCTGGATGTGAAACGACCACGCGGTCCGGCCGAGCGTATCGGTTACCACGAGCAGCGATTCGTCCGGGTTCACGCGCACGCCATTAGGCATGAGAATGTTGCCGTCGCGTTTGCCGTCGAACACCACCGTGGATTTCCCGGCTGCATCGATGCGATAGACACGTTGCGCGGGCGTATCAGTGAAATACACGTCGCCCTTGCTGGTGACGGTCAGATCGTTGGGCGTCACCCCGGCGGCTAGCACGGTCAGGCGGCCGTCCGGCGCATAGGACACCACCCGCTTGCGTGCGTTTTCGGCGGCGTACAGGCGGCCGTCGGCGCCGAACGCCAGCCCGGTGGCGGCGCCGGTATCCTGCCGGAACACGGTAACCTTGCCATCGGCGCCGATCCGGTGAATGCGCGACGCTCCGGCATCGCAGAAAAACACGTTGCCGCCGCGGTCCACGGCCGGCCCTTCGGTGAAGTCGAGGCCATCCGCCGCGACCTCCCAATCGTGATCCGGGTCGAGGATTTCGGTGATGAAGTGCCGCTCGCCGCCGGCGCCCTTGGACGCCACGATCGGCTTGGGATAGTCGCGCCACAGCCATCGCAGCGCGTCGGGCAAGATGGCCGCGCCGTGGCGTGAGTTGTGGGCCTCGGTGCCGGGCTCGAACTTCACGTCGTAGCCGGCATACTCGAGCGATTTGGCCATCGCCTGGTTCGCCATCCACCATGAGCCGGAGTAGATGTTGAGGTCGCTCGAGCCATCCTGCAGGAAGACGCGCAGCGGCTTGGGCTCCATCTTGCGGATCAGGTCGATATAGCCATCGCCGCCGCGCAGGTTGGTGTAACTGCCGATGAAGCTGAGCACGCGCCGGAAGGCGTCCGGGCGTTCCCAAGCCGCGGTGAAGGCCGCGATGCCGCCGGAGCTGGAGCCGGCGATGGCGCGGTCGTTCGGGTCTGCTGACAGTTTGTACTGCTTACCTACCTCGGGCAGAATCTCTTCGATCAGAAAACGGGCGTAACGCGTGCCCAGGCCGTCGTATTCGTAGCTGCGGTTGAAGCGCGCCATCTGGTCGGCGCCGGCTGCGGCGCGCACGCCGGGGTCGATCAGAATCGCGATGGTCACCGGCATCGCGCCCTGCTGGATCAGGTTATCGAGCACCGTAGGCAGCCGCCACGCGCCGGTCTCGTTGGCGAAATTCGCGCCGTCCTGGAAGAACATGACGCACGCCGGCTTCGAACCGTCATACTGCTCCGGCACGTAGACCCAGTAGCTCCGAGTGGTGCCGGGAAATATTTTGGACGCCTCGAAGGTGTATTTGGTGACTTTACCTCTGGGGACGCCCTCGCGACGCTGCGAATCGGGGCCTGGGGCGTACTGGGCTGTCAGGGTCGTGGCAAGGCCGAGCAGGACCGCGCACAATCTCATGATGAGAATTAGACCATTCCCTGCCCTTCAGGCGCAGCTAGCGAGCCGCCGTCGGAGAAACCGCCGTTCGGGTTCCGAGCAGCGGCATTCGAGGGCGGCGCGGAAGGAATCAGCGGCCTCACGGCGGCGGCCAAGCTCGAGCATGAGGTGCCCCCTGAGAGCGTGTAGCAGGTAATAGGTCCGGAGCTTGGCATCGGCTTGCAGCGGCTCAATCGCCTCGAGCGCCGCGCCCGGCCCATACACCTTGGCTACTGCTACCGCGCGGTTCAGGATCACGACCGGGGACGGATTCATGGCCCGCAGATCGTCGTATAGGCTTAGGATCGTCCGCCAGTCGGCTTCTCCTCCGGATGCCGCGCGGGCGTGGGTGGCGGCGATTGCAGCTTGCACGTGATATTCCGAGGGCTGGTCGCCCGCGATGGACTGCCCGAAGTGATGAAAACCGAGCGCGATCAGGTGCGTGTCCCAGCGGCTGCGATCCTGTTCTTCCAGCACCACCAGGTCGCCAAACGGATCGACCCGCGCGGCCGATCGTGCCGCCTGAAATGCCATGAGCGCGACCAGCCCGTGCACGCGCGGCGCAGCCAGCGAGGAACCTGCGATCAACTGTCCTAGCCGCAACGCCTCGCCGCAAAGATCGTGGCGGATCAGGGTGTCGCCTTCGTGCGCTGTGTAGCCTTCGTTGAAGATGAAGTAGATCGTTTCGAGCACGGCATCGAGGCGCCGCGGGAGATCGAAAGCGGCGGGCATATCGAGCGTCAGGCGGTTTTCGCGGATCTGGCGCTTGGCACGCACCAGCCGCTGCGCGATAGTCGCTTCTTCCGCCAGGAATGCGCGCGCGATCTCGTTCACGCCGAATCCGCCTACCGTCTTAAGGCTCAGGGCCACGCTGGCGTCGCGCGGGATATCGGGATGGCAGCACATGAAAATCATGCGCAGCTCTTCGTCGCGGAGTTGTTCGTCCAGATCGGGCCGGTCGGGCATGGTGTCGGCGGCGTGGGCGAGAGCCGCAATGGTGTCATCGGTGTCTTCCGCGGCTGGGACCGAGAAGCGACGGCGGCGCAGCGCGTCGATAGCGGCGTTATGCGCCACGCGAAAGAGCCATCCTTCGGCGCGCTCGGGGATGCCCTGATAGGGCCACGTCTGGAGCGCGCGAAGCATGGCTTCCTGCATGGTCTCCTCGGCGAGGTCGAGGTTCGCTGGACCCAGCAGGCTGGTCAGATGCGATACGATCCGGCCCGCCTGGCGGCGGAACAAATGCTCCAGCAGAACCCCGGTCTCGGCGGGTGTCATGAGCCGTAGATCTGGCGCACCTCGATCGCGCCGCGTTCGGCATGGGGATTGGTGAGCGCCAGCTTCACCGCCTCGTCATAGTTGGCCGCCTCGATCAGGTAGAAACCGGCCAGGACCTCTTTGGTCTCGCTGTAGGGGCCATCGCTGGTTCTCGGCTTTCCGGAGTTGGAGCGAATGACTCGGCCTACATCCTCTGCCAGACGCTTGCCGTCGAGCGTGAAGGGCTTCTCGCGCCAAGCCATATACCTTTCGAGCATCTTCTGCATCTCGTCGGGGCTGAGGTTCGGCGGCCTGGTGGTGTCGTTGTAGAGCAAAAGCAGGAATTGAGACATCGTATTTATTCTCCTTGATTGAATCGCGGACCTGGAGGCCCGGGTTATCGCAAAGCAGTGGACGGGTGAATCCGCGTGTATTGCGCGAACTCCGTCATCTTTAATTGGCCGCTTTCGTAAAACTGCCACTCGCCGGAGATGTGGCTGTCATCCAGGAAGCGGAGGGTGGCGTTCCGCATGTGGCCCGTGCCCGGCGCAGCGAGGTTGGTGACATCCAGGAAACGGAACTGCAACTCTCCCTTGGCGCCGTCATAAGAGTGGGCTTCCATGCGCGGCTGGTTGCCGGCCATGCAGTAATGGGTCAATAGCAGGCGCTTGCCATCCATGTAATAGACGGTGAGCATCTCCGGCATATGGTCCGAGGTCTCGCGCTCGACAACAGCCGCGCCGCCGGCGATGAGCGTGTAGGTGAGGCGGAGTTTCCCCATGTTGCTGTCCGCTTCCCATTCGCCCACCAGGGACTTCAGCCGTGAGAAGGCGGCAGTGCTGTCGATGTTGGCCGGTGGCTTGGCGTCCGCGGCGCACGCGGCGGAGCAAATCACGAGCAGGGTGGCGATGGCAGGTAGTGTAGTTTTCATGGTTCAAGAACGAACGGCGACGCCGAGAATCGACAGCACACCGACGGAATCTGCTATTCTGGCCACGGCGCGTCAGGTGCGCGAACACCCCAATCTGGATCAGCTCAAACGCCAGGCGAAGGAACTGCTTGCCGGCTTCGTTGCAGGCGAGCCCGACGCGGTCGCGAAAGTCAACGCACACTACCGCAATGCCAAATCCGCAAGGTTTGCGTTGCACGACGCACAGCTTGTGTTGGCTCGCGCATACGGGTTTGATGCTTCCGGCAGATCCTGCAGCGCTGTGATCCGAATCTGCGCAACACCACCTTCGGTCAGACGATGTTGCACGAAGTTGTGGCGCGCGATCACGGCGAAGGTGCGGCCTTCGCGATCATGCTGCTCGACGCCGGCGCCAGCACCGACGTTCGCGACTACCTGCTGAAGAGCACTCCGTTGGGGTGGGCCTGCCGCTGGAAGCGCGCCGAGCTGGCCCAGCTGCTGCTTGCGCGCGGTGCCGACCCGGTGGAAGCCGGTGCGGAACGCTGGGCGACGCCGAAGGCATGGGCTGAGAAGAGCGGCTTCGCACTGCCAGGCCACGAGGGACCGGCTCTTTGACGCACACGCGCCGCCCATGCGGTTACACTGGAGGCGCATGTCCGGAGTCAACAGGCGCGCCTTCCTCGGCACGGCGTCCTCACTGCCGCTGTTCGCCCAGGCCGATCTTCAGAATCGTATTCCCAATCGCCGCACACTCAGCGGCCGCCTGAGCGCAGCGGCGCTCCGGGAGAAACTGCTCACATCCTGGAAGCCCTACCCCACGGCATCCGACCGCGACGCGTGGACCGCGCTGCCGGCCGAAGTCAAGGACCACGTAATGAAGGCCGGCGAGCAGGCGCTCGGCAAGCCCTATGCCCCGCTGCCCGCCTCGCTCTTTCTCGAGTACGCCCGCACCGGCAATCGCTCGCGCTTCGAAGCGGTGCAGTCCGGGCGGCGGAGTCATCTGCGCGACGTCGTACTCGCCGAGTGCATCGAAGGCAAGGGCCGGTTTCTCGACGATATCGCCGACGGCGTCTGGAGCATCTCCGAGGAGACCTTCTGGGGCGTCCCGGCGCATCTCGGCGCCCAAAGGCGTGGCGTGGGACTGCCCGAGCCGGGGGAACCCATCATCGAGCTGTTCTCGGCGGAGACCGCCGCCCTCCTTGCCTGGACCCGATACCTGCTCCGCCCGCAACTCGACAAGGTCAACCCGCTCGTTGGGGAGCGTATCTCGCTCGAGATCGAGCGCCGCATGCTCGGCGTCTATCACCGCCGCAACGACTTCGGCTGGATGGGCCTCAACAATGACCATCCCGTGAACAACTGGAACCCGTGGATCAGTTCCAACGTGCTCACTTGCGCGCTG